>Ga0066836_10000803_pt1 | contig 15867 bp, 11 predicted proteins | sample ETNtaG_18_FD_71568 | JGI IMG/M metagenome (GOLD analysis project Ga0066836, IMG submission 71568) | Marine microbial and viral communities from oxygen minimum zone, Eastern Pacific Ocean - ETNP201302SV91 | ecosystem: Environmental > Aquatic > Marine > Oceanic | place: Pacific Ocean: Eastern...
GGACTGCAGAGGCGACCATCTGTGGTGCTGTTTACAGCGCTCAAAGCTATGGGGCTTTTGAATGTCAATAAATTTGGAGAATTAGAATTGACTGATCTTGCTCGGAACCATCTTTTATCTAGTGGAGATTTTTTTATGGGTGATTATCTAGGTTTGGCTTCAACATCAGATGGAGTGATAGGGATGGTGGAATTATTAAGGAGTAATCGTCCTTTAGGTACTAATGATGAGAGTGGGGTAGCATTCATATATAGAGAAGGGGAGCGATCTGCGATGGAGAGTGAGGCGTTAGCGAGGCATTTTACTTTATCTCTATCTGGCAGGGCTAAAAATGTCGCGCCGCATTTAGCTAATGCATTATCAATGGATGGCGTAAACACGATGCTTGATATAGGGGGTGGTACAGGTCTTTATAGTTATGAACTCTTGAAAGCGAACCCCAATTTGCGTGCGGTAATTGTTGAGTTGCCTGAAGTGGCACGTATTGCCAGAGAGTTTGCGGAAGAAAACGAGCTAATTGATCGGGTGCAAATTATTGAGAGTGATATGTTTTTTTTGGAGGATATTCCAGATGCGGAGGTGGTATTGTTTTCAAATATTTTGCACGATTGGGATGAACCTGAATGTCATGAACTAATTACTCGTTATGCAACCAAAATCCCATCAGGCGGTAGGATGCTGATTCATGATGTTTTTCTGAATGATGAGATGAATGGGCCGCTTCCTGTCTCCTTGTATTCTGCTGCTCTGTTTTCTGTAACTCAAGGTCGTGCGTATAGTAGCGCAGAGTATCGATCAATGTTATCTGATGCCGGATTAGTTGCTAATGCACCAGTAGTCGATACTTTGGTGCACTGTGGAGTGCTTACTGGAGTTAAGGTATGATTTTCTGGTCGGTTTCGACTAGCCTATCGATCGAGCGGATGGCAACATCTCCTTAACTCAATATTTAATTAATGATCATGAAAATCAGTAAAGTATTATTGTTTGTTGGATTGTTCTCCTTGTCTTCAGGTATTCTCCAGTCTGGTGAATGGGGGAACTGGAGAGGGCCGAATTATAATGGATCTACTGACGAAAAAAATCTTCCAACTAATTTTAGCAAAACAAATAATGTAATTTGGAGTGTTAAAATGGATGGCCCCAGTGCTGGTACGCCGATTGTTTGGGGTGATGATGTTTTTGTATCTTCGTCCAATCCAAGCAAGGAGCGATTGTCTGCGAATTGTTATGATCGAAAAACAGGGGCCTTGAAATGGTCTCATCGAGTGGCTAAAGGTCATAGTCAAGATAATCGCAGCAACTATGCTTCGCCTTCACCTGTGACAGACGGTGAAGTTGTGACATTCTTCTATGGTGGAGGAGAGTTGGCTACATTTAATATGGAAGGGGATAAACTCTGGGATTTTAATATGCAGGAAAAGTATGGCCAATTTGCGTTTCTTTGGACCTTCTCTACTAGTCCGTTGATTCACAATGGGGTTCTTTATATGCAGGTATTACAGCGGGATGTGAAAGTGAGTGGAAAAGGTAGTGACGATAATCGTTCTTACCTTTTGGCTTTAGATCCTAAAACTGGTAAACAGATATGGAAAATATATCGTCCAGCGAAAGCTCGTTCAGAGTCTCTTGAAGCGTTCAGTACCCCCTTACCTTTTAGTCACGGTGGCAGGGATGAAATCGTAATAGTTGGAGGTGATTGTTTGACAGGGCATGATCCGAAGACGGGCAATGAACTTTGGCGTTGGGGTACTTGGAATCCGTCCCGCATTACTCATTGGCGCCTTGTTCCCTCTCCGGTTGCTGGCAATGGGGTGATTCTTGCATGTGGCCCAAAGCGGGCACCGGTATTTGCGATCAAGGCTGGCGCTAAGGGCGATGTTAGTAGTGAGTCTAAAAGTATAGCTTGGAATAGCGAAGGAAGCCGTGATGGAGTTACTAGCGATGTTTGTACTCCGCTATTTTATCGAGATAACTTTTATGTATTGTACGGCGAAGGTCGTGATAAAATATTATCATGTGTTGACCCGAAGAGCGGTAGGATTAATTGGGCTACAAATCTTAATAGCCGTTCGCTTTTTAGGGGCTCGCCGACTGGAGCTGACGGTAAGATCTATATGCAAAACCATGCTGGGATAGTGCATGTGGTGGACGCTAAGAGCGGTAAAGTGCTCCATAAGACTCAAATGGGGGAGCCGGGCGATGATCAAACTCGAGCCAGTATTGCTGTAGCTCATGGAAGCTTGTTTATCCGAACAAACAGTCGACTCTATTGCGTTGGTAAGAGTTGATAAACAAAAAAACTTTACTAGAGCCCTCTAAATTAGGAGGGCTTTTTATTTTACAGGTATTGTTTGTGGTACTGACCCAAAAAGCTTTTCGAGATCTCGGTCTCCGCCTCTTTTGCCTCTTTGTAAAACGATCCAACCATCTTTATCAGATATTTCCATCGTATTTTGTTCAACCCATTTCCAGGATTCAGCATGGCCATCTGCAAATGATAAAACAGTACCATTATTGTGCCGTGTGGCAGGGAAACTAATCCAGTAATATTTACCAGTTCCAAATAATGTCCAATCAGCTGCATTCGATCCGAATGCACTTTGCTGTATGCTCTTGGTGTGTTCATCAATAAATACAAATGCATCCGAAGCTGAAGGGTTGTTGATATCACCGATCTTGTTCCAGCAATTTTTGTACAAATCACTTTCTGGATTTGATCTAAAATTCATATACATATTCATGGACACACTACGAACTCGAGGTATAACTCCTTTGTCGCGAACAGTGCTTTTGTCAGCTGGGCACTTATAGATGCCTGACGAATCATTGTATTTGAAAAGAACTCCCTTCCGGATATTGCTGTCATCTGTATCAGTGTATGCGTTGCCGTTCAGCCATGTTGGCCCTTGGCTAGTCCATGCATCCCGATTCCCTCCTCCTGGTAATTGAGAGTTTTCTGGCATGTGATCTTCGTGATCGCCAGCATACATAGTCCAGCATAATTGAAGTTGTTTATGGTTGCTAAGGCAATAAGCAGCTGTGGCTTTTGACTTTGCTTTTGCTAGTGCCGGTAAAAGTAGGCTGGCTAGTATAGCGATTATAGCAATTACCACTAGCAGTTCGATTAAAGTAAACCCTTTGCCAAAGCGTCGAAAATCATTTTTGATCTGCACACAAAAATGCTGTGCTCGCCCAAACCATAAGTCAAGGGTTGGAATATAAATCTTACTGTTTTGAAGCCTTTTAATTGAGTATTCACATCGTTAGTTTATTGGGCATGATTTTAGTTTCTATCAACAGAATAAAACGATTTGTGTCTGGCTTAAGTGTGCTATTCATTTTGATGGCATCATGTTTGGCTAAAGAACCATTAAATTTTGTAATTATTTTTACGGATGATCAGGGGTATGGTGATATGTCATGTAATGGACATCCTACAATTCATACGCCAAATCTCGACCGCATGGCTTATCAGGGTCAAAAATGGACTCAGTTTTATTCTTCAGCACCGGTTTGTACACCGAGCCGAGCCGCTTTGATGACGGGGCGTCTTCCGGTTCGATCTGGTATGGCTTCAAGTAAACGAGTAGTGCTTTTCCCGGACTCGGCTGGTGGACTCCCTCAGGATGAGATTACTGTTGCTGAAGTATTGAAGGAAGTTGGCTATAAAACTGGTATGGTTGGTAAATGGCATATGGGGCATCTGCCTAAGCATTTGCCGACAACACAAGGTTTCGATTCTTATTATGGCATACCATACTCTAACGATATGGATCGTGATTTGAATGTTAAAGGCAATTGGGTTGAGGTTGGTAAGACGGCACCATGGTCGATATACCATGTGCCGTTAATTAAGAATGGTAAGGAGATCGAGAGACCTGTTAATCAGAATACTATTACTCGTCGTTATACTCAAGAGGCGGTAAAGTTTATTAAAGATAATAAGGAAAAGCCGTTCTTCCTCTATCTTGCACACTCCATGCCTCATATTCCTTTATACGTTTCAAAGAAATTCAAAGGTAAAAGCCTGAACGGTATTTATGGAGACGTAATTCAGGAAATTGATTGGTCAGTTGGGCAGGTTATCAATACTTTGAGGCAACAAGGTTTACATAAAAAAACAATTGTTATGTTTACTTCGGATAATGGACCATGGGAAGTGTTTAAGACACACGGTGGTTCATCTGGACTATTACGTGGCGCAAAAGGTGGGACACGTGAGGGAGGTATGCGAGAGCCGGCAATTTTTTGGGGGCCTGGCAACATTAAGCCAGGTGTGGTGCAGGAGATGGGGAGTACGCTGGATATTTTGCCGACTTTTGCTGGTTTGGCTGGTGCTAAAATTCCGGCCGACCGGAAGATTGACGGCTATGATCTGAGTGAAGTCTTGTTAAGGCGAGGCGAGAGCCCTCGTAAAGAAATGTATTTTTTTGGCGGTGCTAAATTGAGCGCTATTCGATTTGGAAATTATAAGTTGCAGCTTCGTGAAGAGAACGGGATTAATCCAAGTATATTAGCCAAACCTGAATTATATCATCTAGGTGAAGATCCTTCAGAAAAATATGATTTGGCAAGTAAACACCCTGAGATCATTAAGGATTTAATTAATCGAGGAGAGAAATTGAAGTCTGGAATTAAGCCGGTTCCGGATCAGCTCATTCCTAAGATCTTAAATAACTAGTTTTGATTTCGGAAAGCCCATAGTGAATTTTCAGTTCGGATGTAGAGGCTATCTTTATCGATTGCCGGTGTGGCGTGAATGGGTGATTGGAGATCATACTGGTGTGTAATATTGAATTTTCGATTTGCTTTTACAACGGTGACAAGTCCTCTATTTGAACTGAGATATATGTGTTCGTTAGACCTAATAGGGGAGGCACTATAATGACCTGGTGCGTTTATTCGCTCGCGGTAGATTAGTTTGCCGCTCGATGCTTCTACAGCGGCTAGGACTCCACCATTGCGAACCATATAGATAAGGTCTTCAAATAGAAGGGGTGAGGGGATCTCCGGGATGCTTCGATTCAGTTCCCATTTTAAATGTGTTTTTGAGGCATCGCCTTGTCCTCCAGGCTTGATAGCTATTAGCAATGGCTTGCCGCGTCCGCTTCGCATATTTCCGATGAATTCTTCTTTGGTCCAGAAATTGTCTCGATTGCGATCTACTCCTTTGAACATTCCATCAAGACGTGATTCTCGTCGAATATTATCTTCTGGTAATGGAATTCCGAATCCCGGATGGCCGGGTGGAAGTTCTGGGCGTATAGGAAAGGTGAAGTTGCTGGTCATCTCTTTGCGTTCGATTTTTCCATCAGCGTTTTTATCAAACTGCATGACAGCCTCCCAAAACGGTAGTGGGTCTGGTTGAATATCTGCGCCTCCGCCTAATCTAGAAGAAGACACATATAAGATGTTGTTTCCAGCGACTGGTATGGAGATTGTTTCTCTAGAAAACCCTGTTACATACCATTTCCTCGAGCCGCTTTTCATATCGTATCCGCTAACACGGCCATTACCGAGAACAACAAGTTCTGTGCTTTGATTATGTTGCCATATCATAGGCGTAGACCATCCGCTACGGTGGAGGGGGCGAGGAATTTCCCAAACCGTTTTGCCGTTGTTTTTATTGAATGCAACAATTTTTGATTGGCTTAAGCGACTGCCAGGTAGATTGGCATCGTTGTCGAGTACCATGATAATATTATTACCATGTGAAATCGGTGAAGTAGACATTCCGTAAAGTGTTTTAGGGGTTGGAATTGGTTTCTTCCAAAGTTCGGTTCCATCGAGTTTGTAACAGATAAGGCCATATGATCCGAAATAGGTGAACACGGAGTTACTTACAACAAGCGGCGTAGAGCAGGCGGGGTGGCCAGCTTTGTGCACCTTTTCGAGTTCGACCTTTGGCGCTCGGTTTTTCCAAATGATTTTTCCATCGGCTTTGTTTATAGCAATTGTTACAAGCCTACCTTCTGACAAGCCGGTTAGGAATATGTATTCCTCAGAAAGGACTGGTGATGAAAAACCGGGGATGAGTAAAGTTTTCCAAATTAGATTTTCTTCAGAAATCTTAACTGGTGGTTGGCAGTTTTTAGCAAATCCGGATCCATTTGGACCTCGATACTGGTTCCAATCAGCAGCTTGCACTTGGTAAAATGCAAGAGCGAATAAGATTAATATAAAAAGTGATGTGTGTCTCATTTTCACTATTCAAATCCCATACGGATTCCGGTCAAAATGCAAGTGGCAACCGGTGATAATTTAACGTTTAGGAAGTCTTGGTTCCTTAGTTAGAGTATAGCCTCGATACCAGTTTTGATCCCATAAGCCTTGAAGTTTTATTTTAGTGACATGGCCATCTGCGAAACCGGTGTTAATTCCAAAGTTATGGCGGTTAACAAAAAAACGTCTCATTCCGTTATCGGAATATGTTCCTGAATAATTATTTGGAGGTTGATCATTAGGTCTTGGCCATGAATCCACCCAGTTGCCATCCCCGTAAATAGGTACATCTGATGAAGCATTGGAATATTGTGTCCAATATTTTCTTTTTTCCTCTGCGGAGTTTGGGGCATAATAGCTACCCTCGGGATTTTGCATCCACGAGTTTATAGTATAGCTGCCCTCGGCATAGGATTTACCAAAGCTACCCCACCAGTAGGACCAGCTAGTGTTATTGCTTCCTCTGCTAGCTCCGTCTGATCTTTTTTTGACTACTGGGCAAATGACAGTTTTCATGGATCCATTATAAGCGGCCTGAGGGTCGTCGACATAACGTTTGTCACCGAGATATGGAGCAATAGCGTGGAACCAATATGGTTTAGAAGGGCCTAGTACAGGTAGCATTCGATCATCATGATCTTCACAGTAGTAAATTGTTCCAAGTGCTATTTGCCGGAGATTTGATTTGCAAGTGGCGCTAAGTGCTTGTTGTTTGCCATTAGCTAAAGCTGGTAATAGTAGGCTAGCTAGAATAGCTATAATGGCGATTACAACCAGTAATTCAATTAAAGTGAATCCTTTGTCGCGTATCTTCATGCGGGGATTAAGTCTTTTGTTGAATGCGGCGTCAACTGCTAAACTGTTTTCTTGTGAATTTGTGTAACTTATAAGTTTCTATGGCGTTTACTATTTTAGTCGTTAATGTGATTTGAAGGCTAAATAAATAATATAAAGATATGAGAATAAAAAACATTGGAATTATTGCTTCAGCTGCGTTGCTAAGCGTTAGCTTAAATTTAGTAATAGCTGAGGAAGTTAAGTCGCCGGCTAAGCAGGAAGTTAAAAAGGGCAGCCGTTCAGCAGATCGACCTTCCCGTGAATCTATTGTAAAGCGCTTTGACAAGGATGGTGATGGAAAATTAAGCGAGTCAGAGCGTTCTGCTGCGCGGAAAGCTTTGGGGAATCGATCTAGTCGTGGCGGAAATCGCCAGCCTCAAGAAGATCAGCAAAAACAACGTCGTGCTCGTTATGATGCTGCAGTAAAGAATATTCGCGAGCAAGTAAAGGCAGGTAAAGTTACGGAAGAGCAAGCTCGTGAGCGATTAGGCCAATTGAGAAAACGTATGGCCCAAGCTAGTGATGGAGATGGTCAAAGTGAGCGTAGCCGTGGTTCAAGGGAAAGGCTCATGAAAGAATTTGATAAGAATAAAGATGGTAAGCTTGACGAAAAAGAACGTTCAGCCTTGCGCAAGTCAATGTCTGAGCGGTCTTCAAGTGGTCGTCGAGGAGGCGAAGGTGCTGAGCGGTCTTCACGTGGTCGTCGAGGAGGCGAAGGCGCTGAGCGGTCTTCACGTGGTCGTCGAGGAGGCGAAGGCGCTGAGCGGTCTTCACGTGGTCGTCGAGGAGGCGAACGAAGCGAAGGAGGCGAGCGTCGTCGACGTAGCCAAAAGTAAGTTTACTTACAAAAACCTTTTTATGCGTCGATTTTAATCGGCGCTTTTTTCTTTTCAATTATAGAATCTCACGGAAGAATTGCTTTCTTCTAAGCTTGTTTAATTCGTTATTATGATAAGATTACACCGCGTTATTATCTTTTTAATTATATTCCTATGTATTCCGGTTACCCAATTGGAGGCACGCTTAATAATTAGTGAGTTTTTAGCAGTGAATGACAAGGGGATTAATGATCGCGATGGGGATTGTTCTGATTGGATTGAAATTCGTAATACGGGTGATGAAAAAGTAAATCTGACGGGTTGGAGTTTAACGGATGATATTAATAACTTAGCTGGCTGGAGATTTCCATCTGTAACTATTGATTCAGGTGGTTATATGTTGGTTTTTGCATCTGGTAAAAATCGTTCCAAGCCAAGTGAAGAGCTGCATACAAACTTTAAATTAAATGCTGATGGAGAATATCTTGGCCTAGTCAAGGCTGATGGGCAAACCGTGGCGCATCACTTTTTAATGAAATATCCTAAACAGCAGGATGATGTTTCATATGGTTTACCTATTTCTTTGGATTCAATAAAATCTTCAGAGTCGGCTGTAATTGGAGGAGCCATTCGTTTTCTGGATCCTACGCCGGGGGCTCCCAACAATTTTAATTTGGTTGGAGTAGTCGAGAAGCTAAGTTTCAGTCGGGCTCATGGTTTGTATGAGGAATCTTTTGATTTAATTGTTTCTACTAAAACATCAGGTGCTGTTTTGAGATACACTATTGATGGGTCTATTCCGACTGCAGCAAGTAGGAAGATCTCAGGAGATGGTATAATTAAAATTAATAAAACAACCGTACTTCGGGTCGTTGGATTCAAGAAAGATTTTAAGCCGACAAAAGTTTGTACTCAAACCTACTTGTTTCCTAGAGACATAGTAAGTCAGGCATCCGATGGATTGCCTCCAGTAGGTTTCCCTTATGATTGGGGTTTTAATTATGTTAATTACGGGATGGATCAGCGTGTGGTGAATGATCAACGTTACAAAGAGAAGATTTTTGATGGTTTAAAGTCGATTCCTAGTTACTCCCTAGTGATGGATATTGATGATTTGTTTGATGAAGAATCTGGAATTTTTGCCAATGCAAAAAATGATGGTCGGGAGTGGGAGAGAAAGTGCTCACTTGAGCTTATTAGTGTTAAAGGAGAAATTGGTTTTCAAGAAAACTGCGGAGTTAGGATCCGGGGTGGCTTTAGTAGGATGTCTGCTAATGCTAAACATGCATTTAGATTTTTTTTCCGAAATGAATATGGGCCAGGAAAACTTAATTATCCGGTATTTGGAAATGATGCAGCTCAGGAATTCGATAATATAGATCTTCGCACATTCAGTAATTATTCATGGAGTCTTAGTGATGATCCAAGATGTACCTTTATGCGGGATCAATTTAACCGGGATATGCAAATGTCATTAGGTCAATCGACCGCTCGTGGACACTTTTGTCACCTTTACATTAACGGTCAATATTGGGGATTGTTTAATGTATGTGAGCGTCCAGAGGCATCTTTTGGTGCTTCATACTTCAAGGGTAAACAAGAAGATTTTGATGTGATCAAAATTGGACGGGGAAAAGGTAAGGGAGAAGGTGACACTCAGTATGGGTTGTTCGCTACTGATGGGAGCCTGGATGCATGGGAGAGATTTTGGAAGATTTGCAAATCAGGATTGGAGTCGGATGAGGCTTATCAAAAGCTTCTTGGTAATAATCCTGATGGTACGCGTAATAATAAATACGAAGTGTTTCTCGATGCGGATAATTTAATAGATTATATGTTGGTTATTTTTTATGGAGGTAACTTAGATGCCCCGATTACTTCTTTTGGGTCAAATCGTTCAGCCAATAATTGGTATGGAATCCGGAATCGTAATGGGGATGAGGGTTTTCGATATTATGTGTGGGATGCAGAACACACATTCTTGAAACTTGATGAGAATCGAACTGGGCCGTATCCGGCAGGCGACGAGTATGCTCGAAGTAATCCTCAATGGATTTGGCAGCAATGTCTGCATAACTCTGAATTTCGACAAGCAGTTGCGGATCGTCTACACAAACACTTTTATAATCTAGGAGCTCTAACTCCGGAATCAATTACAAAGCTGCTTAATAAGCGTGTTAATGAAATACAATTGTCTGTGATTTGTGAATCTGCTCGTTGGGGCAAGCCTTCTCCTTATAGTTGGGCGCCTCCAGATCGTAAATCCGGCGATATGAGGCCTCGAACATTGGATGACGATTGGTTGCCGGAAGTTGATCGCTGGTTTAATGAGTTTATTCCAAAGCGTTCAGATATAGTTCTGGATCAGTTGGCAGAGCATGGGCTTGTGCCTGATCTTGATCCGGCTAATCTATCTAAGCGTGGCGGGGTAGTTAAGTCAGGTTTTGAGCTAGCGATGTCCTCCATGCGTGGCGATATTTACTATACACTTGATGGGTCAGATCCTCGTCTGGTTGGTGGGAGGATTTCACCTGCTGCAGAGAAATACACAAAACCGATATTTTTTGATAAAACATATCTGTTGAAGGTTAGGGTGTTGTTCGAGGATGAATGGAGTGCGCTTGATGAAGTGCCGTTTAAGGTTGAAGGTGAAAAAACTGTCAATAATTTGAAATAAAATGAACATAATAAAAGTAACTTTTATGATTTGTATTGGGCTGTTTCTAGCGCCTTTTAGCTTAGCTTCGGAGAAGTCTGATTTTCAAAAGAAGTTATTGATTAAGTATGATGCCAACAAGGATGGCCGATTAAGCTCTATAGAACGCGAGAAAATTCGGTATGATAAATTAAATCCTCCTAAAACTGAGCGTCGCCGCCCGGAACGGAGGCGGTTTCGCTATCCCGATCCAATTATTGCCAAATTTGATGTGGACGAAGATAACGAATTGAATGAGAAAGAGTTTAGCCAGGCTCGTCAATGGGTGGATCGTCGTTTCAAAGAAATTAATGATGAATATGATATCAATAAGGATGGCCGTCTAAATACAAGTGAAAGAGCCACTATTGCTAAAGAGATTGATGCTGGAAAATTCAAGACGATGGATTGGTTAATGAAATACATCACTCGTCCACCGAGTAGAAGTGGTGGGCGTAACCGAGATATGCGCGAGGAGCCTCGCGAGAAAGCACGTTTAAAAGTTTTTCTTAAAAGTGATGTAGATAAAGATGGTCTTTTGAGTGAAGAAGAACTTAATTCTGTGAGGGCTGCCCTGAGTGAAATCGATGGGAAAAATCAATAATAGAAGTTGGTTTCTCCGTAGGGGTGACTAAGTTTTTCTTACGTGATCAAGGAAGTGTGAATGCAACTGAGTTAGTATGAATCCATCCAGCTGAACCAATACTGGATTGTACATTTATAAATTCTCCACTGCGTCCAAGTACTATCAACTCCATGCCATCTGTAACCTGAAATAATTCTGGTGACTGTTCAACTGGCCCAGTGTGAACAATGGCGCCATCTTGGGTTGCAAATGCCCGTTTATCACCAAAGTAATCTATTACGGACATGCCTGAAAATAGAAGCAAGATACATGTGGAGACTCCAGAAAACTTTATCCATGTTGTGCTTTTTCTGTATGTGGGATTAAGCTGGAATATTCCTATAAGTATCAAAAATAGTGAGCCTGAAATCGAAGTGATTACGGTCCACTCTTGAATGGAGAGTGTGCGTAATAATTTTTGACGGAATGTAATTGGTATTGGTTCAGTTTGTGCCTGTTTGTGAGCGAAGCGAAGATTGGCAATAACATCAGGATTGCGAGGGGAAAGTTTGAGCGCTCTTCGATAGTTGGACATAGCTTTTCCAATTTCACCGGCTTTGAAGTGAGAATTACCTAAATTAAATAGTAGATTGACTGATATGCCATTTGTACTCAAATCATTATAAGCCTGTATAGCTTCTAGATATTTTCCGTTGTCAAAAAATTCGTTGGCTTTATTGAATGTTAGTGAATTTGCATGAAGTGTGATTACTTCTGATAAGAAAAATATTATTAATATCCAAGCGGAGTTGGTTGTTTTGCGCCAGAATATATTCATTTTAGATCGCTAATAACCTTTTTTAAATTGTTTAGGCATTCACGTAGTTCTGCGGTGGATTGTGAGGCTGCATAGCTGGCTGCATCACAGCTGGTGAATAATCTGCGCAATATTACGCGAGTTTCTGCATTGATGCTTTTTTGGGCAAGTGGTTCGTCGATAGAATCGCAAGTGATGCCCTCTGAGGGGATGTCTAATTTTAGTCCCAGATGTTCTCGAAGAACTGTCGCTAGTTCTATGTAGAATTCTAACGCTTTGTTTTCTTCGGCTAATTTCAATAATTTAGCTAAGGTTTTACTCGTGATTTGTTCGACTTGCAGCTGTCTGCGCAATTTAGGGTTATTAGCAAATGCATTTTTTTTGCGGCGCCAATTTAAGGCTCCTATGAAAAATAATAATGGTATTGACTGTAATAACCAGAAGGCGGGACGAATTACAAATGGGGTTGCATGGCTTAGGGTTCCCTCTTCATATTTAATCCACAGAATTTCAGATAGTTTTGGTTTTTCGTCTGCAAAATCCGATGAGTCAGTTTCAGCCATGAATGTGCTTGGAATTGAGTTAGGTTTTGTGCTCGGATTTACTTTTAATGGAAATGGGCCTTGGGATAATATTTTGTAACTTTCTGTTTTTGGATCGAAGTATGTTATTTCAATCTTTGGGACTTCTTTGATTGTTTCATTTTCCGGAATAATTACTTGTTCGAATGCTTTGATTCCGGTTAGGCCAAGTGGGTCAGTTCTTTTGGATGAAATAGATGGTTCGTAGCTCTTAAATCCTAGCAATTCTAGTTTGGGAAGACTAAGTGATTCGATTGTGCCTAGTCCGGACAGCTCGATGTTAATCGTGACTGGATCACCAACAGTAACTTCAAGAGGAGAAGCCTTTGCTGTCATAGAAAATTGTCCAACAGCACCGTTGAAATTATCAGGTCGACCTTCAGTAGGTAGAGGTTTAACAGTGATGTTTTGTGCCTTAGCTTCAATCTTTACTGGAACATCCTGGTATCTTGTCAAAAGTCCTTCAAATGGATCGTTAAAAGGACTTCTTCGACGTTGATTTTGTCTTATTTTTAAAACCACATCCATTTTGACAGGTCCAATATTAAGCTTGCCAGCCTTTACTGGGGTGGCAGCTGTTTGGAAAGTGCGAACTTGATAGATAGCGTTGCCTTTTTGGGCTCTAGACGATTTGGGCTCGGGGTATTCTGTTAAGTTAAACCCTTCAGCAGTCAGTTCTGGCATATTGAAGCGTCCATTCTGTAAGAATAGTTGAATTTCGATCGGTATAGGTTCTCCAACATAAGCTTTATTCTTACTTGGGATAAGGCGGATGAAGGCGTAATCAGATATCTGGTTTTTATTATCAGGTGAATCGGCAGCTACAACCCGGAGTTTTAGTGGCTGTGTTTTGAATGAATCGGAATTTGATTGGATGGAGACTCCGGGGATAGTGTAAGTACCAGTTTTATTAGCCGTTATAAGAAAGTTGTAAGTAAGAGTGCTGATTTGTTGCCCGCCTCCAAGTTGAAAACTTCGACCAGAACCAGAATTAGATATTCGCAATCCAGGAATAGCCGGTAGGCCGGGAAGTCTTAATGGCTGAAAATTTTCACAGGCAATGCTGAAACCGACCCCTTCTCCAACGGCTACAGTCGATCGATCTAAGGTCGCTACTGCTCGTTGAGCATTTGCGTAAACCACATGTGTTAGGAGAAAGCTGATTACGAATAAACGGATCATTTTACCAGTCGCGGATGTTTCCGCGCTTATTGGACTTTCTTTTTTCTGTTGGTCGATAGATCAGGGATTTTTCTTGTTGCTTTAAAGAGTCGAGCAATCGCTTGACTTGTTCAGGGGTCATTTTGCCATCCTTTTGGGTTTGTCCAGAATCTGATTGGTTTTGAGATTCTCCCGGTTTGGCTTGTTCTTTTTCTTCTTCTCCCTTAGCCCCACTTTGTTTTTTCTGGTCCTGTTTGTCTTTGTTTTGCTGTTGGTTAGATTGTTTTTGTTCTTTCTGTTTTCCCTCTTCCTCTTGTTTTTCTTTATCCTCTGACTGCTTATCGTTTTTTTTGTTCTCCGAATTTTGTTGTTGGTTCTCTTGCTCTTTTTCTTTTTTTTGCTTTTTGTCTCCTTGCTGCTGCTGCTGCTGCTGCTGCTCGAGTTGCTTAAGTCTTTTTTTGACTAATTCAGAATTAAATAGCGCATCTTCATCTTCGGGAGATTCTTCAAATTGTTGGCTTAAGCTATAGGCTCCCTGGAACTGTTTTAAGGCATCAGTCCATTGTTTTATTTTTTCATCTGGGTTTTGTGTTGTTTCGCCAAGTCGATACTTAGAATTACCTAAATTGTAAAAAGCGCGTTGCTGTAACGAAAGTGGAGCTTCTGTTTGATTGAGTGCTTTTCTGAAGTATTCTTCAGCTTTTTCGTAATCTTTGGTGTTATAAGCTGCAGTTCCTGCATTGTATTGTAAGCGAGCTTTTAATGAGGAGTCATTCTCATATTTTGGAAGTATTCTTTCATAGACTTCTAGAGCTTTTGAAAAATCACCATTATCCATATGTAGACGAGCTTCAGTTGTTGAAGCTTTTACAAGGCTTGAAGAAGTTATAATTATAAATATAGCTGCAGCACGGTGAGTTGTTGATGTGGTGCGTTTCTGTTTAAGGCGTTTAATTTCTGGAAGTATTCTTTCAATTATGAGTAAAAGTATAGCGAGTCCTAGTGGCCACCTGTATCGTTCTGTAAAGCGTTTTGTCATTTGGTTTTCCACTCGGCTGGGTGTTAACCCTGCCAGTCCTGAGGAGTATAAGCGTTCGGCAGTGTCTGCACCTTGCATTGGTAGATAGAAAGCGCCTGTATCAGTAGAAATCTGTCGTAAAAAATTTTCGTTTAGGCGCGACTTAACAACATTACCGCTTTCGTCTTTAATAAAATCAAGGTTTCCAGTTTGTGGATTGCGTATCTGAATCAATTCGCCCTCGGGTGTTCCAATACCTACTGTAAAAACTTTCAATCCGATTTCCTTAGCTTTTTCTATTGAACCTGCAATGCCTTCCTCGTGATCTTCTCCATCTGTAAATAACACCAATACTTTATGATTGTCTTCTTCTTTTTTAAATGCCCTTACAGCCTCATTGACAGCCTCGCCGATGGCTGTTCCGCCTTGAGGTATGATTTTTGTATTGAGTGAATTAACACTTTGCATAAAAGCGTTTCTGTCGATGGTTAGTGGGCATTGAAGAAAGGCAGTGCCGGAGAAGGCTATAAGACCAAGTCGATCGCGTTTGGCTAAACGCATTAGGTCGAGTACGGCAAGCTTGGCTCGTTCTATTCGGTTAGGATTCTGATCATTGGCAAGCATGCTTCTGGAAGTGTCAACCGCGACAAGTATATCGAGGCCTTGCATTTCCATCTCCTGCCATTCAAATCCAAGTTTAGGTCTTGCTACTGCGGTTAAAAGCAGGGCTACTGCTACCATAAGTAGTCCTATTTTGGTTAAACGACGATTAGTCGATAAGCCAAGCGTGAGTTGTTTGGCTAATTTAGAGTGAACGAACTGGTTTAACAGTCTTGAGCGTTTCTGCCATGCCCACCAAAAGAACAATCCTAGTAAAGCTACTATTAATATCGTCAGCCAAAGAATTTGTGAGTACTCAAAATGCACAATGTCTCCCTTACAATTTGCGGTTGAATCCTACCTGAACTGATAGCCTATGGGCACGCAAAAATGATACCCAATTGGGTTTATTAAACCAAATTCATGACGATTTAATTGTCTAATATGTTCAATTCTGCTGTAGTTTAGCTTGCAGCCATTGCTTATGGTGGTTTTTCTTTCTCTCGCCGTTTTTGGTTATCATGATGACTAGTTCTGAGATCCGACAATC
>Ga0066836_10000805_pt1 | contig 15848 bp, 13 predicted proteins | sample ETNtaG_18_FD_71568 | JGI IMG/M metagenome (GOLD analysis project Ga0066836, IMG submission 71568) | Marine microbial and viral communities from oxygen minimum zone, Eastern Pacific Ocean - ETNP201302SV91 | ecosystem: Environmental > Aquatic > Marine > Oceanic | place: Pacific Ocean: Eastern...
GGAACCACCCAGGCTTCATGGCTCAATTACGCAAATAGTTTCTTGGCCAAAAATCAAAGAAGCAAGTCATCCCAAACGGACTCACTAAAACCTACTGCCCCATATTTGCCTTTGATAGCAAATGGGCGTTTAACCAAATTCCCGTTCTTAGATAATAGCTCCAGCGCTTCTCTTTCACTCATTTTCGGAAGCTTATCTTTTAAATTCAAGTCCCTGTAATCTCCGCCGGAAGTATTAAACAGCCTACGCATATCGCCATTGTAATTATTCAGCATCACACGCAACTCCTTAACTGATGGAGGCTGCTCCCTAATAGGAATCAATTCACATTCGATCTCTTTAGCGTTTAGATACTTCTTTGCCTTCCTACAAGTGTCACAGTTTTTATATATATAAACTTTTAACTTCATGATTAATTAAAATAAAAAGGCGGCACGAGGCCGCCTTTAAAATAAATCCAAACTGCTGAAATATTATTGCTGCAACTTTTTAGAACTTAAATTCCCATGAATTGGGCAAACTGATTTTTCACCAACAGCTCCAAGCGTGTAGGCGTCACCACCACCGGGACAAGTAGGAATGCCATCTTCAATATACTCACCTAATTGCTCTGCTGTAGGTATTTGACCATTTGCTCGCTTTTCCTTTGTAGCCCAAATTTCTTTGGCGTTATCAATTTGCTTCAACTGAACAAAGCAACTGGTCTCCTGCGCATCACTACGCATTTTGCTAAACTTAGGAACCGCCACACCAATAAGCAGACCGATAATAGCCACAACGATCATGATTTCCACCAACGTAAAACCGGCCGCTCGCATTTTCTTATTATTCATTTCTTTAAAAGATTGCATTCAATCACTTGGCGTTTGGTAGCAAATCCACGAAGGTTGTCAACACCCGCCGTTATTAATAAACCCCAATTATTACTAAAAGTTTCACAACTTTGATAAGTCATAACAACGAATTTCATTATCATTTCTTAGATAAATGCTTCGATTCGAAAAAGCGGGATGAGACCAAACTAACATGCGGCCGCTAACTTTGTGCGTGGGCTCAATTAATTTAGCCCTACTTATCTCCTGATACCCGCTTGGTTGAAGTTTAGCGATAATTAATTCCCCTAAATCATTAGCCAAAAAATAACGATCCCCTTGCTTCACCGTGAAAACATTACCCCAACTAATGGGGCGTTCACGCTTGAAAGGCTCAAATGAACCCCACAGCTGTTCACCATCAGCCAAGCTTGCGCAAATATACTTACCACCCGAGCCACAGGCATAAATATACCCATCAACTATCATTGGGGTATTGTGAACTCCAGCAATCCCTTTACGAGTACTACCCCTCCAAGCCACTTTTGCTGACTCCCCATTTGCAGAAACCTCAATGCATGCTGAGATCCTATTAAAGCTCATAATGAAAACTCGGTTTCCAGAAACCACAGGCTGAGAAATAGACATTGAATAAGTTGGCTTAATTGGAACAGACCAATAAACACTCCCATCTGAAGGGTTTAACGCCTCGAGTGCGTCGCTATGCCAAATCAGTAATTGTTTTTTACCTCCAAGCTCATGGACCACCGGAGGGCAGTAACCTGATTGTTTTGCTGAAAGTGATCTCCATAACTCTTTCCCATTGATTTTATCAAAAGCAACAACAGTAGACCCGTCACCTCCTACTACACATATTAGTTTATTTTCATAAACTAAAGGATGTGCCGATATGCCCCATTCGGGCATTTTAAATGCAAAATCTTTTTTGAAATCTCGAGCCCAAAGCATCTTCCCATCATTAACATTATGACAAAACAAATTCCCCTCAGCGCCTAGTGAATAAACTCTATCATTATCAACAGAAGGCGTTACTCGAGGTCCAATCGCATAAGCTGCAACTGTTGTGTAGTTACAATCCCATTCATAAGACCAAAGCAAACTTCCGTCCTTTTCATTTAGGCACAGTACTCTTTCAGTTCCAGGAAGAAGTTTTCGAACAAAATTAATATTTCTCGGAGGCTTGCCTTCATGAAGATACTTAGTTCCATCAGGTCCAAGCGGCTTAACCAAGCGGTCCATAACAAAGACTTTACCTCTTGATACAGATGGCCCTGAATATCCAGAACCAATAGAGGCAGACCAACGTAGTTTCGGCCCATCAGCAGGAAAACGCTCTATTATTCCCTTCTCATTCCAATTCCCAGATCGTTCAATTCCTCTCCACTGAGGCCAATCATCAGATTGGCCTGAAATAGAAAAAAAACAACACCCCAGAATCCAACAATATTGTAATAATAAAAGATTTCTCATCTAAACTTTTCCTCTAAATAAAATACGTCGAGATGACTCTAATTGAGAACATAAGAAAATCTAGAATTAAACATCTGTTAAAAAACAACTACAAAAATAACGCATAATAGATAAAAGGAAACCCAGCGACGGGTCGGCATTGCCGTCACTGGGCCAGGAGGAACTGAGGATATTCTATAAAAACGCTCAGGTTTGGGAGCAAGTTGAATGACGCCCCGACCAAGTCAATCAAAAATCGCCATAAAAATGATATTCCGACCTTAATTAAGTCAAATTTCACTAACTGTAACGTTAAAGCATTATTTTAAATAATGTTAATAACCTTGGATGACTTGTGAAGAATTGACTAATTATTAAGAACTTTTATCCAACTCTGCAGAAATATTCTGACTTTCCTCAATAGGCGTTTCGGTAGTGGGTGCAGGGTGATTTGAATTTTCAACATCCATATCTCCCTCACTTTCGTCACTATTTACAGAAGGGGTAAAATCAACTTTTCGACGAAGCGCAGGTATATCCTTTTCAATCGATTGTTGAAGATTCCGCAGCAACTTACGGGACGAAGATGATGTAGATAAGCTTCTTAAACCATAAGTATCTATCACATCTAACACCCCAGGCTTTGTTGCTTGCCATATTGAAAAAAGATCAGCCCTCCTACGGATTGAAAGCTCCCCCTTGTAAGCTCTCTTAAAAAAGGCATCTAGACTCTCTTCTGTAGATATTGAACTTCTTATTTTTTGAAGCCCTATCGAACAAATCCACAAAAAAACAAAAGCCAAAATAATTAGTCCGGCAAGAATATATCCTGGGAGCGCCAATGCATCCCAGTTTTCCTCGTTAAATGCCGTTACCCATTCTTCTTTAAACCACCATAATCTTGTCAACCAAAACGAACCACCTGCAACAAACAGTGCGCCACAAACACCAAATCTTATTTTGCCCACTAGACGATTATAATAAGAAGCAACCTCGTGACAAACTCTAGCATGTACTGACAACCGTTTTGCCTGAATAAGAAGGCCACTAACTAGATTATCAGCCCGTCGCGCAGGAGCCCTTTTAACTTCCGCTATGACCTCCTCCCTCGCAGCATCAAAATCCTCTAGGGGAATCGTATGTTTCTGATCCACTTGCCCAGTAGCAAAATCAGGCAGATATGTTGTATAAATTCTTGGAGTATCTTTACTAGGAATAGTCTTGGATAGGTTCCAACACAAAGTCCCATAAGTTCGCGCAAAATCCCTAATATGATCGAATAAGTCTACCTTATTAAGAATAATCAATAACTTATGTTCCAGACCAACTAATTGCTCAGTGAAAGTTGAAATAGCCTCTCCAGTTGTGCCAGGTTTATCGGGATCAAAAAAGAAAAGAATCAAGTCCGCACTATCAGCAAAACGTTGCACACATTCACGAAAATCATATCCACGATGCTGGCCATCGCTTGCAGAGTCGATCATACCAGGACTATCTATCAATGTAAGATGTCGCAAAACCTCTGTAGGATAAGTTTTATATTGAAGCTTTGCCAAAAACTCAGGGCCTAAATCAGCCATGTCTTGGTAGTCCAAATCAGGATGAGTGACGACTGTTTGCCCATCAAAGGTTTCTTCAACCTCACCATAAGTAACCAAAGTAAACCCATCATCCGTAGGTGCCAGACCGGATTTTTGAATCTCTATTCCTGCTATATAATTAATAAAAGAAGATTTTCCGGAAGAATGATTTCCCAAAAAAAGAACTCTAGGCAAACCAGGAACATCCCTGTCACTTACAGGAAGAGGATAGTGAAAGCGACTTGCCAGTAATGAAAGAGTCTTGGCATAAGTAGAACGAACGTTTCTTTCTAATTTTAAAAGATCATCCATTGTAATGCAGACTAACTCCTAGGGATCATTTTAATCAATCTAATGCCTTCACCAAGAAAAATGCACCAAACTGAGAACAAAATGAGTTTTCCCCGGCTAATCTTGAAGGTACTTTCACCTCCCTGCATGAGCTTAAAGGAGGATATCACAAACTTAACAAAACGAGCAAAAACGGCTTCACACCGTTTAGCAACGCTTACTGAAGCCGACAAAAATAAGTACCTACTTGCTATGGCCGATGCTATCGACGCCAACGCCGATGCAATAATAGCAGAAAACTCCAAAGATATTGCCACTGGAAATAATACAGGCCTATCTAAAGCACTATTAGACCGATTATTACTAAACAATGCACGAATTTCCGCTATGGCAGCCGGATTACGCGAGGTTGCAGAGTTGCCTGATCCAGTTGGGCGAATCTTAGAAGAACGCAAACGCCCTAACGGATTATCATTAACTAAAGTTTCAGCCCCAATCGGGGTCATTGTTATAATTTATGAATCACGCCCTAATGTAACAGCTGACGCTGCAAGCCTATGTTTTAAGTCCAGCAATGCTACTATCTTAAGAGGCGGAAAGGAGGCAATTCATTCAAACCGAATAATTGCTGAAATAATGGTTAATGCAGCAAAAGACTTATCACCAGACTTTCCCGAAGATGCAATTCAGGTTGTCCCAACCACTGATCGAGCAGCAATACCTGAACTATTATCAAAGATAAATCACGTAGACCTATGTATTCCAAGGGGCGGTGAGAACCTTATCCGAGCAGTAGCAGAATGCTCTCGCGTGCCTGTAATCAAGCATTACAAGGGTATTTGTCATGTTTACATTGACGGTGAAGTTGATCAAGCAATGGCTGAAGAAGTCGCCTTTAATTCTAAGGTTCATAGGCCAGGAGTCTGCAACGCTGCTGAAACTCTTCTTATAGAGAAATCAACTGCAAGTAAGATCCTGCCTTCATTAGGTAAAAGATTCTCTGATGCTGGGGTAGAACTTCGCGGCGATAAAATGACTAAAAGTATTTTAACCGGTTCTGGAATCGAAATTGGAACAGCAAGCGATTCCGACTGGGACGAAGAATATCTAGATCTAATACTTTCAATTAAAATAGTAGACGGAATTAAGGAAGCCATAGAACATATCAATATTCACGGATCAGGACATACGGAAACAATTATTACAAAAAGCCCTGAGTCTGCAAAACAGTTTCAAATAGAAGTTGATTCATCGACTATATTTTGGAATGCATCAACACGCTTTACTGATGGTGGCCAATTTGGAATGGGTGCAGAAATCGGTATTAGCACAGATAAAATTGGTGCCCGAGGTCCAATGGGATTAGAGGAATTGACTACCTATAAATGGCTCGGCGTCGCAAACGGATTGATTCGCGAATGACAATTGATAATGTAAAGAATGAACTTATAATTAAATTTAAAGAATCAGGAATTGAATCCCCTGACACCGATGCAGAATGGCTGATTGCAGCTCTCATAGAATGCAGCCGTTCAGAACTACCATTGCACTTAAATCGAGTTCTTGACCAAACCCAAATCAAGACACTTATGAAACAAGCTGATCGACGAGCGAGTCGGGAACCGCTTCAGCATATATTCAACTCAACCAATTTCTACGGATTAGATTTTAAAGTGTCTAAAGCAGCATTAATACCCCGACCTGAAACAGAGCAACTAATTGAACTGGCTATTAATGAACTTAAAGATCATTCATCTCCTTCAATTTACGATTTTGGCACTGGTAGCGGATGCATAGCAATCACACTTGCAAAAAAAAATATCAACGCAAAAATAATTGCATCAGACATCTCACAAGAAGCACTTCACCTAGCAAAGATGAACGCAGATTTGCAGGGGGTTGCCGACCGAATAGAGTTTCGTCAAGCAGATGGCCTAGCACTAGCCGGTTCTGAAAAAATGCATTTGATAGTTGCTAACCCACCTTATATCCCAACAAAGGAAATTCTAACACTACAACCAGAGGTTCGAGATTTCGACCCACACATGGCCTTGGATGGAGGAAAAGACGGGCTGCATTACTATCGAATACTAGCGCTAGAAAGCCAAGAATCACTGGTAGAAGGTTGTTCTTTATTAGCCGAATTTGGCGATGGCCAGAAAAACTATATTAATAATATTTTCCATAATGCCAACTGGAAGAGCGTTAAATTTGCATCAGATCTCTCAAGGAAGCCTAGAATCGTGATTGCCAGCGCATCACTTTAACGCAAAACTCTCGACCTCGACCGAATGGACTGTTTAGTAATCAAAGGAGGCTCACCTCTTAAAGGAGAAGTCAAAATAAGCGGTGCAAAGAACGCAGCTCTTCCATTAATGGCAGCAACACTGCTTACTGGCGAAGAGTGCGTATTGCGGAATCTCCCAAATCTTAGTGACGTTAGATTCATGTGTAGCATTTTAAAATCACTAGGGGCCACTGTAGAAACAGGCCGTGGAACCATTAGAGTGCGAGCAAAAAAAATCGAAGGCTTTGGCGATTATGACTTAATAAGAAAAATGCGCGGTTCAATATGCATTCTTGGCCCATTGATGGGGCGCCTTAAAGAAGCAAAAATCTCGATGCCCGGAGGCTGCGTAATTGGGGCAAGACCTATCGATTTACACCTTAAAGGAATGCGTGATCTCGGAGCCAAGATAAATATAAAATCCGGCTATGTACACGCGAAAACAAAGAACTTACGAGGGGCCGAAAGCTTTTTAGGAGGAAGATGTGGCCCCACAGTCCTTGGAACTGCCAACCTAATGATGGCTGCAACCTTAGCAAAAGGGAAAACAGTCATCCATAGCGCAGCTTGCGAGCCTGAAATTGAAGATCTCGCTAATTTCCTCCTAGCAATGGGTGCAAAAATTTCTGGCGCAGGAAGCCCAACAGTAACCATTCAAGGTGTTAAAAAACTATACGGAGCCGAACACAGAGTTATTCCCGATCGAATTGAAGCCGCAACTTTTGCTTTGGCCGGAGCAGTTACAAACGGCAACGTAAAGGTCAAAGGGTGCGTTCCTGCGCACCTTAGTGCAGTTCTAGATAAAATGCGCGAGGCAGGAGTTAAGTTCTCCCTAGAAAAAAACTCCATCCACATTAAACCTTCAAGCAAGTTAAAATCTGTCGACATAACAACAATGCCACATGCTGGATTCCCGACAGACGTGCAAGCGCAAATGATGGTTCTCATGTTAAAATCACCAGGCATTAGCATTATTACCGAACGAATTTTTGAATCTCGTTTTATGCATGTTAACGAGCTCGCTAGAATGGGCGCAGATATTTCAATAGAAGGACCCAGCGCTATCGTAAAAGGAGGGAGATCACTTAGCGGGGCAGATGTAATGGCCAGCGATTTAAGGGCATCTGCAGCGCTCGTATTAGCCGGACTTTCAGCACAAGGCACAACAAGAGTAAACAGGGTTTATCATATCGATCGTGGGTACGAGGATATTGACGGAAAACTACGATCACTTGGAGCCGATATTAAACGTGAGCCAGGGCATTAATTCATGCTCAACAAAAGCCAAGTTATAACTGTTGGGCTTATTCAAGCAAAGTCCCACAAAGAACCTTCCCAAAATTTATCACTGACCTTAGCCAAGGTAGAACAAGCTGCAAAAGACGGGGCACAAATTATTTGTACACAGGAATTATTTTCGACTGAATATTTCTGTCAAAGCGAAGATCATTCAAAATTCGATCTCGCTGAACCTATCCCAGGTCCAACCACCAAAGCGTTCCAGCAATTAGCGAAGCGCTATAAAGCAGTACTAATCGTTTCGATTTTTGAAAAACGAGGTTCTGGAGTCTATCATAATAGTGCTGTAATTATTAATACTGACGGCTCACTTCTAGGCATATATCGGAAAATGCACATACCTGACGATCCACTTTATTATGAAAAATTCTATTTCACTCCAGGCGATTTAGGCTTCCAAGCATGGGAAACCCCATTTGGTAAAATCGGAGTATTAATATGCTGGGATCAATGGTATCCAGAAGCAGCAAGGCTGACAGCAATGCAGGGTGCAGAAATATTATTTTACCCTACTGCTATAGGCTGGCATCCATCTGAAAAAGCTAAATACGGAAAACAGCAGCACAACTCCTGGGAAACAATTCAACGCAGCCATGCAATTGCCAATGGATGTTATGTCGCAGCAGTTAACAGGGTTGGGCATGAAGAAGCGACAGGCAATGGAGATGGAATAGAATTTTGGGGACAAAGCTTTATAGCTGGCACTTCAGGTGAGGTGCTTAAAAAAGCGGCGTTAGATGAAACGACTCTACTATGCGACTTGGATTTAGGTAAAGTTGACACCACCAGGACTCATTGGCCGTTTTTACGTGATCGACGAATAGATGCATATTCAGACATTACAAAAAGACTTCTTGATGAGTGAAAACACCACCAAAACTTATCGCGGCAGAATCGCTCCTACACCTACCGGACACCTGCATCTAGGACATGCGCAAACATTTTGGATAGCAGCAAAACGCGCCAGTGATTCTGGAGGAAAACTTATCTACAGGTCTGAGGACTTAGACCTTCAAAGATGCAAGCAAGAATACCATGAATCTGCGATAGATGATCTCCATTGGCTAGGCATAAAATGGAACGAAGGACCTGACATAGGCGGACCTTATAATCCTTACACACAAAGCGAACGCACTAACCGTTACTGGAAAGTATTCAAGGAATTACAATTACGCGGTTTCGTTTATCCATGCAAATGCTCAAGAAAGGATGTTGCAGAGGCGACGAGCGCCCCACACAAAAGCGGGAGTGAACCTATTTACCCCGGAACGTGCAGACCGATTAACAATCAAGAGCAATACATCACACCAAATAAAGAGGACAAAATAAATTGGCGTTTTAGAATTCCAGAAAGAAAAAATATTAAATTTGCAGACGGATGCTTTGGAGAACAGCAATTCGTTACAAATAAAGATTTTGGAGATTTCGTGCTTTGGAGACATGATAATATTCCCAGTTATCAATTAGCCGTCGTCGTTGACGACCATGATATGCAAATCACTGAAGTAGTTCGTGGGGCCGACCTCCTCAAATGCACTGCCCGGCAGATTTTGTTGTACCATGCGCTGGAATGGGATGTTCCTGAATTTTATCATTGCCCACTTGTAACTGACTTAAACGGTCAACGGTTAGCAAAACGCTCTAACGCTATGAGCCTTCTCAACATGAGAAAGTCTGGATTATCGGCACAATCCATAATCAGTAATTTCGACATAAAAAACATTGAATAAGACTAGTAATTTGTCGTATATTTAAACAGCGAATTTGCGTGAATGTGTTTTGATAAATAAATTAACAATAAAACTGTTAGCTAGGTTATTAGCTTTTTCATTAGCAGGATTTTATTCACTGCATGCCAACCCCCTTCTAACACCATCACAAAGATTTGGACATCCGAACCCAGAGACTAACCCGAGCTTCCGCCAACATGTAGTCCCGCTCCTAGGCGTACGTGGCTGCAACGGTCGAGAATGTCACGGCTCATTTGCAGGAAAAGGAGATTTTCAACTTTCTCTTTTTGGTTACGATTTTGACAAAGATTACAAAGAAATTGCTTCCAATGAGGAGGGGCTTCGAGCGGACAAAGACAATCCCGAAAATAGTCTGCTTTTACTAAAGCCGACTATGCAAGAAAAACACCGAGGCAAACTTCGATTCAAAAGAGAAAGCTGGGAATACCAACTGCTTCTTAACTGGATCAAAAACGGGGCTGTAAACGATTCTAATAAAACACCCAGTTTTGACCGGCTGGAAGTTAAACCCAGTTCAATTCAATTCACTAAACACAACCAAGAACAAAAACTCAAAGTGATTGTGCATTGGAAAGACGGCTCAAAAGAAGATATTACCGAGCTAACTCGATTTCGCTCAAACGACGAATCGATTGCTTTAGTAGATAAAAACGGAACTGTTAAATCAGTTGGAAAAGGAGATACTCATATAATTGCTTTTTATGACAACGGCGTACAGCCGATACCCGTCATCAGGCCTATATCAGAATTGACTGGTGAAAATTTTCCAAGAATTACCAGCCCTACAAAGGTTGATGAATTAATTATTATCAAGTTGAGTAAGTTAGGCATAGTACCATCATCTATTTGCTCAGATGAAGAATTTCTTCGCCGCACATCATTAGATCTTACCGGATCTCTTCCTCTACCATCTGAGATTCGTGCATTTATAAAAGATAAGAACAAAAAAAAGAGAAGTAATAAAATTGAAGAGTTGTTTAACAGGCCTGGATACGCTGCTTGGTGGAGCACTAAACTTTGTGACTTCACAGGTAATAATTCGCAAAATCAAGGCGAACCATATTTCCGAGATGAAATGGCAAGCCACTGGTACGATTGGATTCATTACCGAGTCAAATCGAACACTTCATACGATAAAATTGCTAATGGGATAATTATGGCAACGAGTCGCAAAAAAAATGAAAACTTTATTCAGTTTTCAAAAGGCATGAGCCAGCATTATAAAACTGAAGATCCAATCCCCTTCCATACTCGTGAATCAATGCCTCTTTATTGGTCCAGACGTAATGTCCAAAAAGCCGAAGAGAAGGCGCTAAGTTTTGCCCACTCTTTTTTAGGCGTTCGCATACAATGTGCTCAATGCCACAAGCACCCCTTTGACCAGTGGACCCAACAAGACTTTAAGAAATTCCAAGCGTTTTTTGAACCAATACAGTTTAAAGCAAATACCACTAAAGGCGATAAAAGTGATGGAGCGCTAAACTATCAAAACTTGATGCAGGAAATTGAGACCTCAATTGGTTACAACAAGAAGAAACCAACTGGCAATCGTGACAAGAGAAATGAAATCCAACGTCTCGCCAAGTTGGGATCTCCCGTCCCTTGGAAGGAATTATATATAAGTGCTCCAAAGAGCAAGTCACGCAAATCAAATGGAAAGAGAAGAAAAAAACCCGTATCACGTGTAATCACACCCAGCGTACTTGGCGGGGATGATGTTCATTTAACTGAATATAAAGATCCACGTCAACCACTGATGGACTGGCTTCGTTCAGAAGAAAATCCATACTTTGCTCAAGCGTTTGTTAATCGGGTTTGGCATAATTACTTTGGGCGAGGAATTGTACATCCAGTGGACGACATGAACTTAGCGAATCCACCTTCTAATAAACCTTTAATGGAATATCTCGCAAATGGATTTATTAAATCTGGCTATGATATGAAATGGCTTCATCGCACAATACTTCGTAGTGATGCCTATCAGAGAAGCTGGCAACCAAACGAGACCAACAAAAAAGATGAATCAAACTTTAGCCGCATGGCAATTAGACGATTACCTGCAGAAGTTGTGGCAGATGCAATAAACCAAGCCACAGCAAGTCATTCGAGAATCGAAGGGTTATCATCATCCGCTAAAAACAGAACGATCGGGCCGGATGCAATGAATCGTAAAAACAAAAATGTTACATCTATGGCTTATGCTCTGAGTGTTTTCGGGAAACCGGAGCGCGCTGAAAACTGTGACTGCGAACGCTCTGACGACCCAACATTATTGCAGGCTATTTACACACGTAATGACCCATCTTTAAACGCTATGGTTAACGGAAATGACAGGCGCAAACCTGGATGGATTTCTGAATTAAATAAGCTATATAACGGTAAAAAGCCCCAAGAACCAAAGGGCAAAAACAGAAAACAACTGATGAAGTTATACGACCAGCGCAAGAAGCTTGTTGCAAACACCCCAAAACAACCAAGGAACACACGAAACAAGGCTGCAATGGAAAAATATTCAACTACCAAAAAGATCCATCTTGATAAGCTAAAAAGAATTAACAGATCTATAAACCGTATAAACACAAACAAGATCACAAAAACAGTTCCAAAAGTAATAACATCGCGAGATTTGGATCTATTAATTAGCGAAACATTCCTTCGTACCGTCAGCCGCTTCCCCACTCCGCTTGAGCGGGCAAGGGCAACAACCGACATCAACAAAGCAAATAGCAAGATCGATGGTATTAAGGAACTGCTATGGGCAATGCTTAATACCAAAGAATTTTTGGTAAACCATTAATTTAATAACATAATGAAAGATCAAATTTGTTGTGATGGAATTATGCGCCGAGACTTTCTTAAAGTCGGGGCACTAGCGGGTGCTGGATTTGCACTACCTGATTATTATGAAGCATCAAGTGCTGGCGCTTCTAAAGGAAAAGCCAAATCAGCTATCTACATCAGACTAGCTGGCGGCCCAAGCCATATGGACTCATTTGATATGAAGCCTGACGCCCCAGACACTCATCGAGGCGAGTTCAAAGAAATCAGCACAAATATACCCGGCACGAGGATTTCCGAACATTTGCCAAAAATGGCTAAATGCGCAGATAAATACTCAATCCTTAGAGGGGTAAGCCACAGCTTGGCAGCACACCGTTTAGGCTCAGAATATCTAATGACAGGCAATCGCCCCCTGCCCTCACTAAAATATCCAACCTTTGGCGCCGTAATAAGCAAGGAGCTGGAGAGCTCCACTGACATTCCACGTTCTGTAGCAATCCCTAAAGGGCCAACAGCTCCAACTGGATTTCTTGGATTGGAGTTTGGGCCACTTGAAACCGGCACGTCACCTAAGGCCGGTGAACCAATGGATATTCGAGGACTATCTCTTTCGAACGGTTTAACATTGGAAGACATTGATCGACGCAATGATCTCGTCAAAAGATACGACACCGCATTTGGTGAATTCGCAAACGAGGATAAGATACTAAGCGGAATGGATGAATTCAGTCAAAAAGCATACCAGATGATGCGTTCCAATAGAACTAGGGAAGCTTTTGACCTAACCAAAGAATCGCCTGGAATTAGCAATATGTTTGGAGATGGCAGCTTCTCACAAAGCTGTTTATTAGCGACACGACTCATTGAATCAGGAGTGAGACTAGTGTCAATACAGTTAGGCGGATGGGATACTCATAGGGATAACTTTAGCCGACTTAAGGATAACAATCTGCCAAATTTAGACGACGGCATTTCCGGACTGCTACAAGCTTTGACAGCAAAACAATTATTAGAAACTACTTCTGTTTTTGTGACTGGAGAATTTGGCCGTACTCCTAAGATCAGCGCTCGCGGCGGCCGAGATCATTACCCTCGAGCCATGTTCTGCCTGCTTGCAGGAGGAGGCATGAAAGGCGGTCAATTAATTGGAAGTTCAGATACAAAAGGCGAAGGCCCTAAAGATAGAGCAATTACACCTGATGATGTTGCTGCAACCTTTTATCATTCACTTGGCATCGATCACACAAAAGAATATCACACTCCTACAGGGCGCCCTGTCATGATCGTTCGGAATGGTAAAGTTATTCCAGAATTATCCTAGAGCTTAATATCGCATTAAACATTAGATCAAGCGGACTCTTAACCTTTTTATCTCGCAAAGAGATATGAAAATAGTTTTTAATGCTCTTTTTTTCCAAGCATGAACGAACAGGTAGTTATTCTTGATTTCGGATCTCAATACACACAAGTCATCGCTCGCCGTATCCGCGAGTGCAAAGTTTATTCAATTATCCTTCATTACAACACTCCTGCATCTGAAATTAATAAAATAAATCCTAAAGGAATCATTTTATCAGGCGGCCCATCCAGTGTTTATTCAAGAAAAGCACCTCTCCCTGATAAGGATATATTTAAACTTGGAATCCCTATTCTTGGAATCTGTTTTGGACTTCAATTAATGGCTAAGTACCTAGATGGAAAAGTAGAAAAAGGACAGAAGCGCGAATACGGCAAAGGCTTATTAACTATCAAAAAATCAAAATGCCTTTTGTTTGAAGGACTTCCAAACAAACTTCAGGTATGGAATTCACATGGAGACAAACTAACCAAACTCCCTAAAGGGTTCACAACCGCTGCTATTAGTGAAAATTCCAAATTTGCAGCAATTGAAAATCTTAAATCCAAATACTATGGATTGCAGTTTCATCCGGAAGTTGCCCACACCCCAAAAGGCAAAAAAATCATATCTAATTTCGTACATAAAATTTGCAAATGCGGCCGCAAATGGACCATGAGAAATTATGTAGATCAGGCTATTGAAGAGGTTCGTGATCAAGTCGGAAAAGAGAAAGTCATTCTAGGCTTAAGCGGCGGCGTTGACTCTAGCGTAGCGGCAGCACTAATACACAAAGCAATCGGCAAGCAACTTACATGTATTTTCGTTAACAACGGAGTACTAAGAGCAAAAGAGGCGGATGCCGTTAAGAAGCTTTTCAGCAAAACATTTAAAATTAAACTTCATTACGAAGACACAACTGCTCTTTTTTTACGAAAGCTCCGCAATGTTACCGACCCTGAAACCAAAAGAAAAATCATAGGGAATACATTTATTGATGTTTTTCAAAAAGCTACCAAAAAAGTTGGCAAAGCCAAATACCTAGCGCAAGGAACCCTTTATCCTGACGTCATTGAATCTATACCTATTGCAGGAAATCCAGCCGCTCTAATTAAAAGCCATCACAATGTTGGAGGTCTACCAGAGAAAATGAATTTCAAGCTAATTGAGCCTCTACGCCGCCTATTCAAAGATGAGGTAAGGGAGCTTGGAACAGAACTTGGACTACCAAAAGAAGTGGTCATGCGGCAACCTTTCCCTGGCCCAGGGTTGGCAGTAAGAATTTTAGGGGAAGTAACATCTGAACGCTGCGAAATACTTAGAAATGCAGATTCAATAGTAGTAGAGGAAATGAAGTCCAACAATCTCTACTATAAAATCTGGCAGAGCTTTGCCGTGTTATTACCTGTAAAAAGTGTGGGTGTTATGGGAGACGAACGAACCTATGAATACACAATAGCTATACGCGCCGTTGAATCTAAAGACGGAATGACCGCTGACTGGGTCAAACTCCCATATAAAATACTAGAAACACTTTCAAACCGGATTATCAATGAAGTTAAAGGGGTCAATCGTGTATGCATGGATATCTCCAGCAAACCACCTGCTACTATTGAGTGGGAATGAGAATTCAACCCGTTATCATAAACAGATCAACTCCCCTTACTATCCACAGTACTAATAATTTCTCCCCCTTTAAGCTGAGTTAAAATCTTATGACCTGGCTCCACATCATTCGAATCACGAATAATCTTACCGGTTCTGACCTCACTAGTAATAGAGTACCCTCTTGAAAGAGTGCTTTCAGGGGAAAGTAAAAGAATGTTTCCGTAAGCTTTTTCATAAGCAGAGCGACATGTCGCAAGTCTTTTATCGGCAGCTCCTTTCAGTCTGTTTAACAACCAAGAAAGCCGTTCTTTTTGCCGTTTAACAAACCTGTCTGGACTTTGGGTCGCAAGCCTCCTGTTAAGCTCTATCAATCTATATTCCGCAGACCCAACACTCCTTTTAATCAAGCGCTGCAAATCGTTATTCAAATCGTCTAGCATTTGGCTAGAAACCATCAGTTTTCGTTCTGGATGCGCCTGATTTAAGCGATGAAGACTATGGCTTAGTTCTCTCCTTAAGTTATTCATCTTGTCAGCCGCCAAACTAAAAACGCGACGCCAAGCGCCTTCAATAAACCCTTTCTGCGCACATACACCCTCCGTAATTAATTCCGCAGCAGCGCTTGGAGTAGCC
>Ga0066836_10000808_pt1 | contig 15823 bp, 16 predicted proteins | sample ETNtaG_18_FD_71568 | JGI IMG/M metagenome (GOLD analysis project Ga0066836, IMG submission 71568) | Marine microbial and viral communities from oxygen minimum zone, Eastern Pacific Ocean - ETNP201302SV91 | ecosystem: Environmental > Aquatic > Marine > Oceanic | place: Pacific Ocean: Eastern...
AATTTTTTGGGGCTTTCCCCTAACAGTCACTTTCTGAATTGGACTGAAAGTACTGATCTGAATTTTAAGAACTCCTTGCTGTTCTTTTACTTTCTCTGGAGAGACGCTGAAAATGAGAATTTCTGCTTCATCATCAGCTGACCATGCTGAAATTGGAATAAAAACAAGCAGCAGCAGCAATAAAAAAAGTAGAATATTGCTTCCAGAAAACTTTTTGTTTTTATGAATATTTTCCATTGGTGAGAAATCTGCCGGATGATAATGAGCGTTTTCTGGCAGCATTGAAACGAGTTGAACCATACCGGTAAAAAAAAATTAAATTATTTCTACAAATACCTCAATAGTTAACTTAGGTTTTTTCGCTTTTAGAAAAATTAAAAAACACTCTAACCTTGCATGTTTTTTGCCAATATAAGCTTTGAAGGATAAATGTCAATTGATAAGTTTAATTCGCTTGAAAACCCGCAGAAAAATAGTTTCTTCCGGGTAATTTTTGTATCCTACCGTTAGCTGCTAGGTGAAGCAAAAGTTGGAAAACGGTTTCTGTTTTTTCTGTTTCTCGGAGTGCATTTGCAAGCAACGATGCAGTAAATTGTTGTTTCGGATTTGAACTGAGGTGATTTTGTATTTTTACTGAAAGTTCGATCACATCGCCTGCAGCAAGTTTCCCTGCTTCTACGCCGGGTTGATGATAAGCATTAATTCCTATTAGAAAAGCATATAAGCCTACTGCTCTTTCAAAAAGAGCAATCAGAGCTCCTAAAGTTCTAGTGTTAATTTCTTCAAGTGTGATGGTGAGCGAAGTACGCCCATTTTGAAAAAGTGCTTCGCGGGTTCCAAGCAAAAAACCATTAAGAAAATCTCCAGAAGTTATTCCTGGTTCAACCTCAAGACTACCGTTTGAACTGAATTTTAGCACTTCAATGAAAGTTACAAAAAAATCAGCAGTGCCGTCTCGTAGCTGCTGCACAAAAGCATGCTGATCGGTTGATCCTTTGTTACCAAAAACAGTCAATCCCTGGTTTACTTTTTTACCGACCAAATCTTTTTCCTTACCGATTGATTCCATTATAAGTTGCTGTAGATAACGGCTTAAAAACTGTAATCTGTCTTTATAAGGAAGCAAAACCATCGTTTTTTCACCTCTCTCCCTGCCTGCATGGTACCACATCCAAGCCATCTGAGCAGCAGGATTATTTTTCAGTTCCGAACTTCGTGTAATTTCATCCATCGTTTTTGCTCCTGCAATAAACTCATGGATATTCAACCCCTGTAAAGCGGAAGGAAGCAGTCCTACTGAAGAAAATAACGATGTTCTCCCTCCGACCCAGTCCCACATCGGAAAACGTTCTAACCAGTTTTCTTTAGTTGCCAGTCGATCAAGATGACTTTTTACACGGGTAATGGCAACTGCGTGTTTAGCAAAATCAAGTCCGGCTCTTTTGTAAAGATTTCGTACTTCCAGCATCAAATTACGAGTTTCTTTTGTCTCTCCTGATTTTGAAACAACAAGTGTCAGAGTTTCCCTTAGCCCACTACCAATTGAGGTCATAACCTGATCTATTCCATCTGGATCAGTATTGTCGAGGGAATAAAATTCCATTTTATCCGCTTCAGAAATAAACACACTCTTAATGAACTGTGGACCAAGTGCAGAACCTCCAATTCCAAGTAACAGCAGATTTTGAAAAGAAGAAGCTTTTTGAGGTAGAATTTTGTTCCCGTGAATTCCTGCTGAAAATTTTTGAATCCTTTTGAATGTACTGCTGATCACTGCTTTAATATCAGAAGTTGGAGCAAGTTCAGGATTTCTCAGCCAGTAATGTCCAACCATGCGATTTTCATCATGATTTGCAATACCTCCCTCTTCAAGGTTATGCATTTGTTGAAAAGCATTACGGAAAAGTATTTCCAATTTTTTTGGTAGAAAATCGGGAACATTCATCCGAGATGTATCAAGTGCTATCCCCAACTCAGGCAGATAGATATAGTGCTGCTGAAAATTTTGCCAGGTTACTAATTTTGTCATTCCTATATTTTATTGTGATTTATTCAAAAATGGTTTTTAATCTTTGAGAACACAAAATTTCAGTAATTTCATTATCCGAAAGTTGGTTCAAGCATCCTCGATATGGACAGTTTTTCAATTCACAAAACTTTGGACTATCCAGCTTAGGTGTTACCACCCATTGTTGTTGATCGTGGGGTCCCCAACGGTTTGGAGTATGCGGCTTTGCTGGACAAAAAAATCCAAGCACTGGAGTACCGACTGCATTTGCCAGATGCAGAGGTCCGGTGCTACTAGCAATTAAAAGTGAAGCATTCCGAATTACAATAAATAATTCTGATAATGAAAACCGGCCAACTGTCCTTTTTACTCTCTCTTCAGGAAAATCGACAGCAAGTTTAGCAACTGAATTTTCTTCTCCAGAAACTCCTGTTAACAAAATAACACAGTCAGTTTTTTCTAGTAACAGGCTTATTATCAGTCTGTATTGTTTCTCATTTAAATTTGGTGCTGAAACACCGCTTCCAGAGTGAACTATAACATAATCCGTAGATTTAAGTTCTTTTTTAAATTCACCCCACCATGGTTCAGGAAGCCACTGTTTAAACTCATATCGAGGTTGGATAATTTTACCCGGCAAAAATGATTCCAGCAGTGATAGATTGTATTCAGCTTCATGTTTCGTACATTCTTTTCTGTGTTCATAAATTCGTTTATTTAGCATGAAAGAATACCACCGATAACCAGAACCTATCCTTATTGGAATCTTTGCTTTAGCCAAGGCAAAAGCAAGTTCCGGCCTCGGATAAAACAACAGCGCTGCGTCAAAATTTAACTCCTGAAGTTCAAGGCTGAGTTTAAGGAATCCTTTCCAACCTCTGTGGCGACCATCTGGTTCATAACTCAACAAGAGATCTATTCCTGCATATTGTTCAATCAACGGAACGGTGTAAGGCTGTGCCAGAAAGACTATGAAGGAATCAGGAAAGTGTTCCCTTAATGTAGTTACTGCAGGCAGAGTGAGGATGGTGTCTCCAATACGGTCAGTACGTATCAGAAGGAACCGCTTGCTGAAGTCAGAGGAAGATTTTTTTGACATGAATACATTAAATAATTTTTTGCAAAAACCATCAATTATGCCCGAAAAATATTCCGCCAAAGTTTGCCTGAAACCTGGCGACCGATTTCTGCAATGGATTCTGTAATAGGAATGGATTTTGGACATGATTCAACACAGTTTTGCGCATTACCGCAATCGGCAATACCACCTTCCTGCATTAAAGTGTCCAATCGCTCATCAGCAATATTTTTTGCAGTAGGATGCATATTGAAGAGTCGGACTTGACTGATTGCCGCTGCTCCAAGGAAGTTATTGTTGAGGCTATACTGTGGACAAGCTTCCACGCAGCATCCACAAGTCATACACTCGGAAAGTTTATAGGCAACCTCCTGATGACTTGGTGGCTCACGGAGTCCCGGCCCTAAATCATGGTATCCGTCAGAAGTTACCCAAGCTTGTACTTTTTTCAAGGCTCCAAACATTCGTGAACGATTCACAGCTAAATCGCGTACTACCGGGAACTTGCTCATTGGTTCTAAAGTTATTGGTTTTTCCAGTTGATCCACTAATGCACTACAAGACTGTCGCACCTTCCCGTTAATCACCATTGTGCATGAACCACAAACCTCTTCCAAGCAGCTGCATTCCCAGACAACTGGAGTGACTTTTTCTCCTTTTGAATTTTTCGGATTAGCCTGGATGTCCATTAAACAGGAAATTACATTAGAGTTTGGGACATACTGTACGACGAAAGTATCCCAATAAGATTTTGTATTTTCAGAATCCTGGCGTTTAATTTTTAAAGTAATTGTATCTGGCATTATCGAATTAAATATTTAAATTTTGGATTTTTTTACTCATCTATTTCATTGTTCAATTATATTGATTTATAAAAATCAGTCGTATTTTCTTGGACGAGGTGCTATGAGAGATTCATCTACATCCTCATAAGTAATTTCTGGACCACCATTTTTGAAAGTTGCAATAGTGCTTTTGAGCCATTTTTTGTTATTTTCAGAAAAGCGTTTCATATACGCCAAATGTTTCGGATCAAAGCTTTCTTCATTTACTTTTCCTGCATCTTTCTGTTTTTCATATTCCAGATAAGATTCTGGTCGGAAGTCCTCTGGTTGATTCAAATCAAATTCTGGTTTGTAATGCGAACCACGGAATTCATCACGTAACAACGCACCTTTGGTGATTATTTTGGAAAGCTGAATCATGTTCCAAAGTTGGTTGATGAAACTTGGTACCGGATTTGACCAATCGGTTGTATCAACACAACTGATATTTTTCCAACGTTCTTCAAATTCTTCAATTTTGTCTAGTGTTACCTTCAGCTTTGAATTTTCACGGACAATTAAAACATTTGAAATCATTTCCTCTGCCATTTCTCTGTGTAGTGAATAAGGATTTTCATCCCCAGACATTTGCTTAATTTTCGCAAATTTTTCCTGCCACTGTTTTATTGTATCAGAAAACAATTTCTCAGGGACATCATCAGAGGCTTGTGGGACATTTTTTACATAGTTGATTACTCCAGGACTCATCATCAAACCAGTATATATGCAGCTTAATAAAGAATTTGCACCCAAACGATTACCACCATGATACTGATAATCCGCTTCTCCTGCAGCAAATAATCCAGTGATCGAAGTCATTTGATTTTGTGGCGATTGATGGTCGATACGACCCTCCCCAGTTCTCGTGTAGTCTGTCCAGATCCCTCCCATTGAATAATGAACTGCAGGAAAAATCTCCATCGGTTCCTCACGAGGATCAACTCCAGTAAATTTTTCATAAATCTCCAAAATCCCACCTAAACGACGATCCAAAAATTCTCGGGGATGATGCGTTAAATCCAGATAAACCTTCATTTCCCCGTTAACGCCCAAACCATCATTGACGCAAATGTCGTAAATCTCACGAGCCCCTACATCTCGTGGAACTAAATTACCAAAAAGTGGATAGCGTTCTTCCAGAAAATAAAAGCGTTCTTTTTCAGGGATTTCTTTTGGCTTACGAGAGTCCCTTGCTATACGTGGTACCCAGACTCTCCCCCCCTCGCCCCTAGCTGATTCACTCATTAAACGTAATTTATCACGACCAGGAATTGCTGATGGATGAATTTGAATAAATTCACCATTACCATATTTTGCTCCCTGCAAATATGCTGATGTGACTGCTGTCCCCGTGCAAACCATCGAATTGGTAGATCGTCCATAAACTTGTCCCGGGCCCCCGGTTGCTAAAATAACAGCATCGCCTTTTTCAGCACTAATTTCGCCTGAACGCAAATTGTGGACGACAGCACCAACGCAACGTCCCTCTTCGTTTAGTATTGCACCAAGATATTCATGCCACTCCATTTTTTCAACCAAACTCTGTACTTCGTAATGGCGTACTTGTTCGTCGAGTGCATACAATAGCTGTTGACCAGTCGTGGCACCGGCAAATGCAGTACGGTGAAAGAGAGTTCCTCCAAATCTCCGGAAATCAAGGTTGCCTTCGGGAGTTCGATTGAAAGTTACTCCAAGCCGGTCCATCAAGTTAATGATGTAAGGGGCATGATGGCACATATCTTTACAAAGTGGTTGGTGTGCTAAAAAATCTCCTCCTTTGACTGTATCATAAAAATGAATGTCAGGAGAATCTCCCTCGCCTTTGATATTAACAGCGCCATTGATTCCACCCTGAGCACAAACTGAATGCGAGCGTTTTACAGGTAAAAACGAAACCAACAAAACTGACATCCCCAGTTCTGCAATTTTCATGGTAGCGGCTAGTCCAGCTAACCCACCTCCAATCACTATAATTCGTTGCTTGCTCATCTTAAATAGATCTGTTTACCAAATTGCAGAAAGTGCATACAAGGCACTTGCTGATAGAATCAAGAAAAGAAAAATACTAAAAATTCGAACCCGTTTTTGAGATTTGTGAGTGATGGCGATCCCCCAGGTAATACAAAAGGTATTGATACCGTTTGCAAAATGAAAGACTGCTCCTAAGACACCAAGCAGGTAAACCGACTTCGTCAATATACCTGATTCAGGATCGCTAAATCCGCTGGAAAGATGTTCAAAATGGGTTCCCCAGGTCCCAGAAATCCATGGACCAAACTGAGTGTTCCAAACATGTGCGAGAATGAAAAGTAGTACGCCGATGCCACTAATTCGTTGCAGCCAATAAAGTACGTGCGAGAAATGGGTATAAGAGGGTTGTACGGTGGATTCAAAAATCAAAATAACGCCAAGGAAGGCATGAAAAAATAATGGAATGTAAACAACTATAACTAAGGCCCAAATCGCCAAAGGACTATCATAAAAACTGTTGACTACAGTATTGTATTTTTCTCCTCCTGAGTGCAAATATAACTGCAAATAAAGGTGGTAAACCAAAAACAGTCCCACAGGCACAACACCCGTCAAACTGTGAATGCGCCGCATAAGAAAATGTGAGTCCATAAATCATCCTTACCAAAAAACATGCTTTATAAAACTGTTTAATTTGCCAAGTTCAGTATACCACGGAGAATCCACATTTAGAAAGTAGTTATTTCTGGGAGCTTTGAATTAGATTGATCTACTGCTTTATTTATAACGAAAGATGGGTCAGCTTGCGGGGGGCTTTGACATGGACAGTGCAAGACGTGATTTGTAACGGGAGCCAGTACGTTTGTGCAGGATCCCTTTTGTTACAGCTTTATCGATATTTTTTTGAACATCAGAAAAAGATTCCCGTGCCTGATCAATTTTTCCTTCATCAAGAGTCAGACGAAATTTTTTAATAACAGTGCGTAGATCTGCCCGCTGTGAGCGCTTCTGTGCTGTACGTTTTTTTGTTTGTCGTACGCGCTTAAGTGCTGACTTGTGATGAGCCATAAGTTTTTCCTTTTTTTAATACGTTGATAAAATGGTTAATATACGTTAGTTTCTCATACGCTAATTGTACGACAATCACGTCAAGGCCCTGTTTCTATTACATTAGGTGCTATTAACTTATATAATGATTCTCCAGTACAGCTATTCAATTTTTCCACTATTACCGATAAAGAAGAATGAGTTACATTGATTACTCTAAATTTTTCCAATGACAGATCTCAAAATACTCTCTGTATCTTCCGATCATGTCAAGTTTTCTCAACCAAGTAAGATGATTCCGTTCAACAATTCGATAGCATTTCTCCTGCTAAAGCCGATATTCCGCTCTACAGTTTTTTATCGGCTATCGTTTCTTTATCTCAACAAATCTTGTTGTAAGAAAGATGATCTGTCCAGTTTTTTTATAAATTCAAGACCGAAAGACCTTCTATGTATGGGTGACAATCCATATTTTTTGATTGCTTCCCCGTGCTGTTTTGTTGGGTATCCTTTGTGATCTTCAAATCCCCATTCAGGATAACTTCGCGCATTTTCAACCATGATTCTGTCCCGACTCACTTTCGCCAAAATAGAAGCCGCTGCTATACTTTTTGATAGGCCATCACCCTTAACAACTGCTTCGCCCCCTATTGTTGTTTCCGGGAAATGGTTTCCATCAACAAGAATATAATCAGGGACAGGTTTTATTTCATTCAAGCAACGTAACATCCCATGAAGCGTAGCTTGAAAAATATTCATCCTGTCAATTTCTTCTATTGAAATTGACACTATTTTAAATGCCAGAGCTTCCGAACAGATCACGTCAAACAACTGAGAACGTTTTTTAGCAGAAAGTTTTTTTGAATCGTTTAAAGCATGTTTGGAATTCCAATCTTTCCCTAAAACAACTGCTGCAACCATTAGTGGTCCAGCCAGTGGACCTCGTCCCGCTTCATCCACACCTGCAATATACTTAAACCCACGGTTTAAAGCCGCTTTCTCAAGTTCAAGTGTTGGACTGATTTTATGCTGAAGGCCGAGCGGTGATACGTTCTTTGATCCTGGCTGCTTTTCCACGTCTTGCTCTAAGATAATAAAGTTTTGCCTGACGCACTTTACCGATTTTTATGACATCTATACTATCAATCCGGGGTGAGTGTAGCGGGAAAATCCTTTCAACACCATAACCCTGGGTTACTTTCCGTACTGTGAAAGTTGCCTTGATATTACTTCTATTACAGTGCTTGCCTATGATGATACCCTCAAACGCCTGTATGCGATCTTTGTTTCCTTCAGTAATTCTATAATTAACCCGGACACTGGATCCGACTCTTAATTCAGGCAATCCGCTGCGTAATTGCGATTTCTCAATCTTTTCCATTACAGTAGACATTTTTTATCATTTGCTTATGTTAACAATTAGTCATCTAGCCTTTTTAGCTGTTAGATTTGCATCGAAGTAAATCCGGACGACGTTTTTTTGTCCTTTCTAAAGCTTGTTCTTCCCGCCACTGGCTGATTATTTTCTGGTTCCCAGACTTTAATTCTTCTGGAACTTCCATACCCTCAAAACTTGCAGGACGTGTGTATTGAGGAAATTCAAGTAGTGGCAACATGAAAGATTCATTTTCAATAGATTCTTGATTACCAAGAATTTCTGGGACAAGGCGACTGATGGATTCAATCATAGTCATAGCAATAACCTCACCTCCCATACAGATGAAATCTCCGCCTGAAATTTCCTCATCTACCAAATAACGTAAACGTTCATCGAATCCTTCGTAACGACCACATATCAGTGTTAAGACTGCTTTTTTCCTACTTAACTCTCTTGCTTTTTCCTGAGAAAAAGGCCGTCCCTGCGGAGTTATTAAAATTGTATGTGTTTCACGCCCACTTCCGTGATGATACTCTTTTAGCTCCTTAAGTGTCTTAGCAATGGGATCAACCCGCAAGACCATTCCTGGTCCTCCCCCGTAAGGAGAAGCATCTACCTGTAAATGCTTCCCACAACCGTGTTTTCTAAAATTGACAAGGCTTACATTCAGGTACTTCTTTTCAATTGCTTTTTTTATTAGGCTTTCTCCCAGAAAAGAAGAAAATATTCCTGAAAATAATGTTAAAATTTCAAAGTGTAGCATCACTCTCCGGTGTTGCTTCTTCTATTAGTCCAGGCATCGGATCAATTGTCATCCGCCGGGATTCAATATTCAAATCCAACACAACATGCGGAACATCTGGAATCATGAAACTATTTTTACCGTTACGCACTTCAAAAACGTTGTTTGCACCTGTTTCCAGAAATTCTGAAATCTCTCCTAAATAAATCCCGTTTTTGTCCTCTACACTACATCCAATAAGCTGATGTATGAAAACTTCACCTGGCTTCAAAGGTCTCAACTGACCATCTGGCAATAACAAACGGCAGCCTTTAAGTCTTTCTGCAGTATTACGAGAATCAACTTCTTCAAAAAGAATGATCCATCCATTTTTAACTGATCGAATCCGCAAGACTTTCAAGTTTTTTAACTGTCCATCATTTTCTAAAATGAAAAGCCCTACATTCAAATAATAATCGGGAGTCTCTGTAAAGTATTTGACTTTAACTGCCCCCTTTATCCCATGAGCACCAACTATAGTGGCAACCCACGTCAGTTCGTCATAATCATTAAAAAAACTCATCAAGCATTTATCGAAAAAACGATTAACTCAAAAAGCTCATCAGAAGTTGATATTTGCCTGCTTCATCAATTTGATGATTCGTTCCGTTGGTTGTGCACCCACAGAAAGCCAGTGCTTGACACGCACTTCATCAATTTCAAAACGGTTTTCTGTAACCATTGGGTTGTAAAACCCAATGCGTTCAAGATTACGGCCATCACGTTTACAACGCTGATCTGCTACTACAATTCGGTAGTAAGGTTTCTTTTTTGTACCACCCCTGGCCAGACGTATTTTAACCATATAAAAAGGTTTAAGTTAAAGTTTTAGATTTAAGTTTCAACCTACAATGCTTCTTAGTCTACTCAATTAGGCATCATATCTTTCATCATGCGCATGGCTTTACCCGAATTAGTAACTTTTGAAAACTTTTTCATCATTTTACGCATTTGGACAAATTGTTTAAGCAATCTATTTATTTCACTAACGGTTGTGCCGCTACCTTTTGCGATCCTCTTCCTCCGTGAGCCATTCATCAGTTTGTAGTTATGTCTTTCTTTTATAGTCATCGATGAAATGATAGCATCAATATGAATCAGTTTTTTTTCGTCAATATTGGCATCATTAACTGAAGAAGCATTTATGCCGGGAAGCATTCCAATAACATCTTTTATTGATCCCATTTTTCGCATCGAACGCAACTGATCTCTAAAATCTTCAAGCGTGAATTCGTTTAGTCTCAACTTCTTTTGTATCTGAAGAGCCTCACGTTCACTGAAAGAATCTTCGACCTTTTCGATCAGTGTGAGCATATCGCCCATTCCCAAAATTCTGGAAGCAATTCTTTCTGGATGAAATTCTTCCAAATTTTCGAGTTTTTCACCAACTGTAATAAACTTAATTGGTTTTTGAGTAATGGCCCTGATAGAAAGTGCTGCACCACCCCGTGCATCTCCATCCATTTTTGTCAAGATAACACCCGTAATATCAAGCAAATCATTGAAGCCTTTTACCACACTTACTGCTTCCTGCCCTGTCATTGCATCTGCAACAAAAAGAATTTCATGAGGCATTATGGAATTTTTTATCAGGGTCAATTCTTCCATCAATTCCTGATCAATTTGTAACCGTCCTGCAGTATCTATAAAGACTACATCTGCATCTTCCTGCTTTGCTGCCTCAAGTCCATTCTGGACTATATCCAGTGGATTTTGATCTGTACGGGAAGGATAGCAAGAGACTTCTAATGTGTCTGCCAAAACCTGCAACTGGTGGATAGCAGCCGGTCGATAGATATCAGCGGGAATTAGATAAGGAATTTTCCCATCTGTTTTGTAAAGTCTTGCTAGTTTCCCTACGGATGAAGTTTTACCTGACCCCTGAAGACCAACCATCATTGTTATAATTGGAGTACCTTCTAGTTTAGTTAACCCAGAATTAGCACCTCCCATCATCTCAGTCAGCTCATCGTTAACAATTTTAATAAATTGCTGTCCGGGAGTAAGACTGCCCTGCACCTCTTCACCAACTGCCCGATCATTGACTGAGCGTAAAAAAGCCTTAACAACCCTAAAATTAACATCTGCCTCCAAAAGGGCCATTTTGACCTCATTCAGAGTTTGGCTCACATTTTCTTCTGTCAAACGACCTCGTCCACGTACCTTTCGTAGCGAACTGCTCAATTTGTCTGACAGTGTCTCAAACATAGGAATTTTAGAAAATTGGTTAACGTAATATTAGATCAAATTAATTATATTATTGTCAAGCTGTTTTACTGATTATCTGTATAACATGAAAATTGAAGTACTTTTTTACTAACCGATCGATTTTTTTCAAATTAATGAAACACTTCTGTATATCGATAGGTGATAGTTATAATGAAATTTTTTTGAAAATTTTCTGTAGAGAAGATCTTACTCCCAAAAATCAGTGCGGATTTTCTTTATTTTGTGTCGAGGTAATTTAAACTTTTGTTCGGATGATTCCGACGGTTTGTCCATAGATCCCTTTTCTGGATCCTTTTTCTTTGTAGGAGATTGATATTCTGTTTCTAAAAAAGTAGGACCGGTCCCTTCGTTGCGTGTTTCAGACATAGAGAGGTCATAGCGTGGAATTACAGCTTGAAATTGAGTGTTGTTTGTCGAAGCTACAGGCGTTACCTTGTCAAGGTTCCCGTCCACATACGTGGGATAAAAATTGGTAGTACCTTTTAATCGCTTCCATCTTGCCTTGCGACGTTTATTTTTTTCACTCATGAATAACTTCTTTTTAGTGTTATTTAGTTTTTACTAAAAGTTTGAAATATTGGCAGTACAACTATATAATAGAGCAAAATACAAACCATTTTTATAGTTTAATTTCTTATATGAATATCAAAAGCAAAAGTGCTGAACTTAACCTCGTGTTGGCAAGTCCTCGTGGGTTTTGTGCCGGAGTTGATCGTGCAATCACTATTGTAGAAAAAGCTTTGGGTATGTATGGTTCCCCAATTTATGTTCAGCACGAAATTGTCCACAACAAACATGTCGTTCAGCGCCTCAGAAATGATGGTGCCGTTTTTGTGGAAAATATTGATGAAATTCCTGAAGGTGCTCATGCAATTTTTTCTGCTCATGGGGTTTCTCCTGAAGTTCGTAAAAGGGCAAAAAAACGCAAATTACAGGTATTAGATGCCACCTGTCCTCTCGTTACAAAAGTTCATGGAGAAGCACAGCGCTATGCTAAAAAAGAGCACACAATTATTCTTATTGGACATCATAAACATGTTGAAGTTCAAGGGACTGTAGGAGAAGCTCCAGAAAATATTATTGTAGTTGGAACTGTCGAAGAAGTATCAAAATTGAATGTTCCAGATAAGAAAAAGATAGGTTATATCACTCAAACCACCTTGTCTTTGGATGATACTGCTGAAATTATCATAGCACTTAAAAAGCGCTTCCCGGAAATTAAAAGCCCTACTAAAGATGATATTTGTTATGCTACACAAAATCGCCAAAATGCAGTGAAAGCTCTTAGTAAGGAAGTAGATTTGGTACTGGTTGTAGGAGCACAAAATAGTTCAAACTCTTTGCGCTTACTTGAAGTTGCTGAAACAACAGGTGTCAAGGCCCGTCGGATTGAGTCTGCTGCAGAATTGGATCCTAAATGGTTGAGAGGAGTAAAGTATATTGGTATTACTGCAGGAGCATCTGCACCAGAAGATATAGTACAGGGAATTGTTTCTGGACTCAAGACAATGTGTCCTTCAAACAATATACGTACTCTTGAGTTAGTTAAGGAGGACGTTACGTTTGCTTTGCCGACTTCGTTAAGAAGTTCTTAAATTTGACAACTGCTTTTCCTCTCGGTGAAAAGGAATGTTTCTCTCGTTGAGTCATTTCACCAAAAGTCTTCTGACGTCCTGAAGGCTCGAAAATTGCGTCCCAACCAAAATTCAGTGCCCCTCTCGGTTTAACAATTAAACCTTTCACTTTTCCTTCAAAAAAATACAAAGATTTTCCGTCATTAGTATATCCTAAACAGCAAACTGCCTGAGCTGACTTATCTTTAAATTGGGACAAAGCACTTACCATTCCCACCAGACCAAGATTCTCCAGAAACCATTTGACGAATGGGCCGGGAAGTTTTTTCCATGCCTTAAAATAAAGTGATGTGTCTTCTACGATAACTGGCCCCTGAATGTTGTCGTATGCTTGCTTAAGTTTATTTTTTACTAGTTCCTGGAGGTCATCAGTTTGGATTTCTTGAAATTCCAAGTCTAAGTGAATTAACCGCCATTCCAATAATTCAGATAATTCTTTTAGTTTATTTAGATTTGAGGTTGCAAGGTGGAGAGACAAGATTTAGACCGGTTCAAATTTCAAACTTTTTGAGAAATTAACAATTCTTATTCAAGATTTACTATATATCCTGACCTAGTATTTGAAAAGTGTATCTAAGTTTTAAATTAATTAAATATTAAAAAAATATTTTGCTTTTAATTGAGGATTATTATATTTACAGATCTGAAGAAAATAACAGATTCTACAAAAAAGCATTTAGGGGTGCTAGGTTTGCGTTTTTAATTGTTTTTGCATTTGATAAAGCACGGGGCAACACACTCCAAACATAAAATTCAGTTGTACGGAGCTTATTCCAATAAAACCTAGCATCTTCATTTTCCTCCAGTAGTTCTTCCTGAGAGGTCGCTCCATCAAGAAGAGATTCCCATTGTTTTTGTGCTAAATCGGCCTGTTTGAGAAGATAAAAACAGCAAAGCACATCTCCCATCAGATCCAGCATATTTACAGAATAAAGAAGATAGCCGTCTTTTCCCTGTTCTTCTCCAACTTTTTTCAAGATAGCAATGCTAGTTAGCATCAAAGTGCGGTAACTTTCCCATTCTGCAACCCAATAGGCGACTTCTCCTTCTGGCGTATGATTATCAAACCAACTAAGTTCCTGTTCAAGAACTTTTAGTAATTGCCCTTTTTTGGCTGTAAATTTTCTATTAAGAAGATCAAGAGCTTGAATTCCATTTGTTCCTTCATAAATTGATCCTATTTTCTGATCACGGGCATTTTGCTCAAGCGGGAAATCTTGAGTAAAACCTACACCACCAAGAACCTGTATACCGATTCGAGCAACATCAAAACCCTGATCAGTGCCAAATGCTTTGCAAACCGGTATGTGTAAGTCAAGCAAGTCTTGATATTTTTCTCGACTTTCTACAGGACCATGATGAGCCATGTCAGAATACCATGCAGTAGTATACATCAGAGCACGTAGTCCTTCTGTAACAGCCTTCATCTGCATCAACATTCTACGCACATCAGGAAACTCGACAATTGCAGCTTTTTCACCGGGATGAATTGTAGATGGTCCCTGAGTACGTTCTCTGGCATATGCCCATGCATTTTGCAGAGCCGCACCTGCCCCTGCAAGTCCTTGTAAGCCAACAAGTAAGCGAGCCTCATTCATCAACTGGAACATTTGCGCCATACCTATATTTTCAGCTTTTAGCAAATAACCTTGACAATCCCCGTTATCTCCAAATGAGAGTAGGCAAGTTGGTGACCCCTTAATACCCATTTTATGTTCTATGCTAATTACCTTTACATCATTTGGTGTCCCATCCATTCTAATTTTAGGAACAATAAAGAGGCTGACTCCTTTTGTTCCTGCAGGGGAATCTGTGGTACGTGCTAACAGAAGATGGATAATATTTTCCGCCATATCATGGTCACCGTTTGTTATAAATTGTTTTGTACCTTTAATCAGATAGTGTCCCGCTTCCTGCTTTGTAGCACTTGTTGTAGCATCACCCACTGCACTTCCAGCCTGTGGTTCTGTGAGACACATCGATCCAGACCACTTGCCACAGAACATTTTTTCGCAAAAAGTGGTTTTTTGTTCTTCTGAACCGAATGTATAAATCAAGTTTGCCGAACCTGATGTGAGTGAGGCCCCTACAGTAAACCCCTGGTTTGCCGCCATCTGGGTTTCTTTAGCAATGATCGAAATCACTTCCGGAAGGCCTTGCCCCCCATATTCGGGTGGCATATTCATGCTCAACCAACCTCCATCACCTAGTTTTTTCCAGGCGTTTACAAAACCATCTGGAGTCACCACAGATCCATTTTCTATTCTACATCCCTGGCGATCTCCATTTTCGTTTAGGGGTGCAAGTACCTGCTCAGAAAAAATACTAGCTTCGTTGATAATCATAGAAAACATCTCTTCGTCAAATTCATCAAAGTCTGAAAGTTCACATAATTTCCCGGCTTTCAAAGTTTCGTTAACAACGAATTGAAGTTCTCTACGGTCGACTTGATATTCAGTGCTGCTCATAATGTTTTTTGAGTTAAAATGAGAATAGTTTAACTTTTTTGATTTATATTAATACCTGAAATTTGCAAACCAAATCAAGGGATCAATTTAACTTCTGAAAAATAATTGAGGCATTTGTACCACCGAAACCAAAGGCATTTGACATTGCGACTCGCAATTCCTTTGACTTTCCTTTATTAGGCGTCACATCCAAATCACATTCGGGATCAAGATTTTCGATATTGATAGTTGGTGGAATAAAATTATGATGCAAGGCTTTTATTGAGAAAACTGCCTCAATTGCAGCTGCAGCTCCAAGAAGATGACCCGTCATCGATTTAGTTGAACTAATAGAAATTTGTTTTGCAACTTTTTCTCCGAGCGCCATTTTTAAGGCATTGAGCTCATTAAGGTCCCCTACCGGGG
>Ga0066836_10000809_pt1 | contig 15823 bp, 18 predicted proteins | sample ETNtaG_18_FD_71568 | JGI IMG/M metagenome (GOLD analysis project Ga0066836, IMG submission 71568) | Marine microbial and viral communities from oxygen minimum zone, Eastern Pacific Ocean - ETNP201302SV91 | ecosystem: Environmental > Aquatic > Marine > Oceanic | place: Pacific Ocean: Eastern...
AGAAGACAATAAAGAGGATACTAAAAAGGCAAACTAAATAATGTCTAAAGCTGATTACTACCAAACTCTTGGCGTTAGTCGAGATGCATCTGATGCTGAAATAAAAAAAGCATATAAAAAGCTTGCTATGAAGCATCATCCTGATAGAAACCAAGGGGATAAAGCATCAGAAGAAAAGTTTAAAGAGTTATCAGAAGCTTATGAAGTTCTAAGCGATTCTGCTAAGAAGCAAACATATGATCAATTTGGTCATGATGGAATGAATTCTAGGTTTGGCCAAGGAGGAGGTTACTCTTATAGCGGAGAAAACTTTAATGATCTCTTTGGGGATATCTTTGGAGATATTTTTGGAGGCGGGGGATCAAGGTCTGCAAGATCTCAAAGAGGAAGAGACTTAGAATATCAAATAGAAATGTCGCTTGAGGATGCTATAGCGGGAAAAGAAGTTAAGATGAAAATTCCAACGCTAGTGTCATGTGATAGCTGCAATGGTACAGGAGCGCATGATGGTAGCGCATATTCAGATTGTCCACAATGCAAAGGTGCAGGACAAATTAGGATGTCTCAAGGTTTTTTTTCGGTACAACAAACATGTCCAAAGTGTTCTGGTCAAGGCAGAGTAATTGATAAACCTTGTAATAGTTGTAGTGGAGCAGGTAGATTTAAAAAAACCAAAAATTTATCAGTTAAAATACCGGCAGGTGTTGATACTGGCAATCAGATTAGATTAAGCGGAGAAGGAGAAGCTGGTGGACCAAGCTCAACTCCAGGTGATTTATATGTAACAGTTCATGTTAAACCTCATAATATTTTTCAAAGAGAGGGAAATGATTTGTTATGCGAAATTCCAATAAATTTTACTTCTGCAGTATTAGGTGACCAAGTAATTATTCCGACTTTAAATGGGAAGGTTGAATTAAAAATTCCTAAAGGCACTCAATCAGGAAAAATGTTTAGAATTAAAAATAAAGGAGTAATTTCAGTTAGATCAAGTTCAACTGGAGATTTGTATTGTAGAGTAAATGTTGAAACGCCAGTAAATCTTACAAAGGAGCAAGAAGATTTAATGAGACAGTTAGATAATTCTTTTGGTAAAAGCAAATCAAAACATAGTCCTAAACAAAGAAGATGGATAGACGGAATTAAAGATTTTTTTGAGTAATTTAATATGAGTAATATAGCTATCAATGGTTTTTTTGGAAAAATGGGTATTGCAATCTATGAAGAATCTGCAAATTTTAAAAATGCAATAATTACTGTAGGTTGCGATGTAGAAGAAAAAATTTTAAACAAAACAATAGATAAAGTATCCCTTACATCTAATTTAACATTATCAAAAGATTTGTTTGATGTTGTAATAGATTTTACACTATCTACATCTTCAATTAATGCAATTCATGAATGTGTAAAAATAAAAAAACCAATTGTGATTGGAACAACAGGGCATAATGATGAACAGCTCAATGATATCAAACAAGCCTCTCAAATTATTCCAGTATTGTTAGCACCAAATATGAGTATAGGAGTGAATGTTAGTTTGTCAGCGCTATCAATGATTGCAAATTCATTAAAAGATTATCAAATTACAATAAAAGAAGTTCATCATAAAAATAAAATAGATGCTCCATCAGGAACAGCAATTAAAATGGCACAAACAATCTGCGATGCCCAAGGCATTGAATTAGGAGAAATTAATTCTGATAGTTGTCCAATAATTTTTGAATCTAAAAGAGAAGACACTGAGATAGGAACACATGAAGTAATATTTAAAAATGATTCAGATAGTGTTTCTTTAACTCATATTGCAAAAAACAGATCGATATTTGCAAATGGAGCAATAGCTACTGCTATTTGGCTCCAAAAACAAACTCCAGGATTATATAGCTACCAAGACTATATAAAGTCTAAATCATGAAGTCATATGCTGTGTTGTTCCCTGGACAAGGGTCGCAAAACCAAGATATGCTTCTGCCTTATTTAGATAACAAAGCTTTTAAAGACACTGTTGATGAAGCATCTGACATACTAGGCTATAAAATCACAGATATAGTAAAGAATGAAGATAAACTAAATAATACAATTTTTACTCAGCCAATTATGGTTTCTATCTCAACTGCCATGTGGATGGCTTGGAAAGATGTCTTCAAAGAAACTCCAGTTTGTGCCGCAGGACACAGTTTAGGAGAATATAGCGCGTTAGTTGCCAGTAATTTACTTTCTTTAAAAGACTGCCTGTTTCTAGTCTCTGAAAGAGCGAAACTAATGTCAGATGCTATGAAAGGTAGACCAGGAGGAATGGCTGCAATTATAGGTCTTGAGTCTGATAAGATTATTCAAATTTGCCAAGAGCTATCTACTAATGAGACTATAATAGAGGCAGTGAATTTTAACTCAAGCGCTCAAACAGTAGTTGCAGGAGATTTAGGTTTAATAGAGTCTTCGGTAGAGGCATTTAAAGCCGCAGGAGCTAAGCTTGTAAAGACTTTGCCTGTTAGTGTTGCTGCTCATACTTCTATAATGAGAAATTGTTCAAATAATTTACATAAACTATTGAAAAATATAAATTTTAATAAAGGAGAATTTCCTGTAATACAGAACGTTGATGCTTCGTCAAAAACAACAAATGATGATATAATCGATTCATTATGTGCACAGGTTCATAGCCCAGTATTGTGGGCTAAATCAATCGAAAACATTAGTAATTTAAATACAAATATATTTATAGAAGTTGGACCTGGTAATGTCTTATCAGGCTTAAACAAAAGAATTATTAGGGACGCACCGGTTATTTCAATATCCGATGCTCAAAAAATAAAAGAAGCTACAGGTTTAATACAGAGTGAATGACAAACAAATAGCATTGATTACCGGAGCAAATAGAGGTATTGGAATGTCAATACTTAAAACTTTGCTTGAATCAGAATACATCGTAATAGGTACCTCACGAAGCGAGGCAGGCGTTAAAGTAATTAATGAATTAATAGGCGGGGAAGACAAAGGTTTCGGTTTAGTATTAGATGTAAAATCACAAGACGATATAAGCAAAGCGAACAAAGCAATAAAAGAAGCTTATGGATCAGTATCAATTTTAGTAAATAATGCTGGCATTACCATGGATAATCTTTTACTAAGAATGTCTAATGAGGAATGGTCAGATGTGATTGAAACTAATCTTAATTCTGTTTATAAAGTTACAAAAGAATTTATCAAAGATATGATGAAATTAAGATTTGGAAGAGTTATTAATATAAGTTCTGTCGTAGGTTTAAGTGGAAACGCTGGTCAAACAAATTATTCATCAACAAAAGCCGCTCTTTATGGTTTTACAAAATCTCTAGCTAAAGAGGTTGCAAGTAGAAACATTACAGTTAATTCTATCTCTCCAGGATTTATAGAAACAGATATGACCAATAAATTAAAAGAAGAACAAAAGAAAGCATTAATTGATTCAATTCCTCTATCACGCATGGGAAGCACAGATGAATTAGCAAAGGTAGTAAAGTTTATAGCTTCATCAGATGCATCATATATAACTGGAGAAAATATTAATGTTAACGGTGGGTTATATATGTAAAAAAAATCAAATTTCTTGTAGAATATTATAAATTTGTAGAGTATTAATAAAAAAATAAATTGTCATAAGGAGTTAAATAAATGAGCAATATAGATGAGAGAGTAAAAGGCATTGTTGTTAAACAATTAGGGGTAAAAGAAGAAGAAGTTAAAAATGAATCAAAGTTCATAGATGACCTTGGTGCGGACTCTCTTGATACCGTGGAGCTTGTAATGTCATTAGAGGATGAATTTGAAACAGAGATTCCTGATGAAGAAGCCGAAAAAATTACAACCGTTCAAGAAGCAATAGATTATATAAATAATAATCTCAAATAATTTTAATAATGGCAAAAAGAAGAGTAGTAGTAACGGGGCTAGGGTGTATAACTCCCCTTGGAAATAGTGTAAATGAACTTTGGTCTTCTTTGCTATCTGGTAAATCTGGCGTATCAAATATCACTCATTTTGACGCATCCAAAATGTCTGTAAAATTTTCAGCATCCATCAAAAATTTTGATTCAGAAAAGTATTTTGATTCTAAAGAAAAAAGAAAATATGATTTATTTATGCAATATGGATTAGTTGCTGGAATAGATGCCATTAATGATTCAAATCTTTTAAATTCAGCCTTTGATCATAATAAAGTTGGAGTGTCTATAGGTTCGGGTATAGGTGGTTTACCTAGCATCGAGCAAACGTATGATACCTATATTAAATCTGGCCCAAGAAGGATATCTCCATTTTTTGTACCGGCAACTATCATAAATATGATTTCAGGCAATTTATCTATTAAATATGGTTTTAAAGGACCTAATTTATCCATTGTAACTGCATGCACAACAGGCACTCACAATATTGGAGAAGGCTTTAGACAGATTCAATATTCACATGCTGATGTCATGATATGCGGAGGCGCTGAAATGGCCGCAAGTCCTTTAGGGATAGGTGGTTTTGCAGCAGCAAGGGCTTTATCTACAAGAAACGACGATCCAGAGAAAGCTAGCAGACCTTGGGATATTGATAGAGATGGTTTTGTACTTGGAGATGGAGCAGGGGTTTTAGTATTAGAAGAATTAGAACACGCAAAAGCAAGAGGGGCAAATATATATGGAGAAATTATAGGTTATGGAATGAGTGCTGATGCTTTTCACATGACATTACCATCTGAGGATGGGGATGGGGCAAAAAGATGTATGAACAATGCTCTTAATGATGCTGAAATAAAACCTGAAGATGTAGGTTATATAAATGCACATGGAACATCAACACCTGCGGGAGATGTAGTTGAGGTTAGAGCAATCAAATCATTATTTGGAGAACATTCCAAAAACCTAACTATAAATTCAACAAAGTCTATGATAGGACATTTATTAGGAGCTGCTGGTGGAGTAGAAGCGTTAGTGACAATCCTATCTCTCAAAAATCAGAAAATACATCCAACAATTAATGTTGATAACCAAGACCCTGAATGTGACTTAGATTTTAATACCAAATCAAGTAAAGATGCTAATATAAATATCGCATTAAGTAATTCATTTGGTTTTGGTGGAACTAATGGCTCACTTATCTTTTCCAAATATGATTAAATATTAGAATGAATAATTCTAAATTTAATATATTCATTAATAAAAAAACAATTTCGATATTTGACAGAGGTTTTAACTATGGTGACGGGGTATTTGAAACCATACTTGTAAAAGATTTATGTCCACTATACTTAAAAGAGCATATACGCAGATTGCATAAAGGATGTGCAAAACTAAAAATACAAAAACCTTCGTTACTAATTATAAAAAATAATATAAAAAAATGTATAGGAAAAAGCAATAACTGTATCATAAAAATAATTTTAACTAGGGGTTCTGGAAATTTTGGTTATGAATTTATTAATTCTGTTAAACCAAATTTATATTTTGTTAAAATTAAAAATAATAAAAAAGAAAATAATGTTATATCTTCGGTGAACCTTGGTATTGCTAAATACAAAATTAAGGAAAATACATATCTTTCAAGAATTAAACACATGAACAGAATTGATCAAGTTTTAATTGCGAGTGAATTGAATAAAAGTAAAAAATTTAGCGACTTATTAGTTATTAATAAGGGTTTAATCATAGAAACATTGGCATCAAATATTTTCTTCGTAAAAGAAAATAAAAATAATTTAATCTTCTATACTCCTAGATTAGATAATTATGGAGTTGATGGAGTAATGAGAAATATCATTATAAGTTATCTAAAAAAGAAAAAATACAAAATATATATTACAAACATACCATTCACTACCATAAACTCTTACAGCTATTGTTTTAAAGTTAACACCATAAAAGGCTTGGTTTTTATTGATAGAATAGAAAAAAAGAAATTCTCTAAAGCAGATATGTTATATAATGTTTTTAATAACTTTATATACGCATAATAATGAAAAAAGGGAAATTTATTGTATTTGAAGGGAATGAAGGTACTGGGAAAAGCACTCATATTACTTTCACCTCAAATTATCTTAAATCAAAAAATATTAATCATATCATTACAAGAGAACCTGGAGGGACACCACTGGGTGAGAAAATACGAGAAATTCTTTTGGACTCGAATTCTAAATTAGACGCAGTATCTGAAGCCCTTCTCTTTTATTCGTCTAGGATAGTAAATTATAATACAGTAATACTCGAATCTTTAAATAAAGGAGATTATGTTATTTGTGATAGATTTCATTATTCAACATTGGTTTATCAAGGTATGGTCCAAAAGAATGAACAAGTTATGAGTTTACACAATACTTTAGATCCATATTTTTCAAAAGATATTTCTAAAATTTTTTTTCTTGATTCAGAGATAGACGCTTGTTTGCAGAGAATAAATCGAAGACCGTCTACTGATAAATTTGAAAAACAAGGAAAACAGTTTTTAGTAGCTATAAGAGATGCTTATTATGAAGTTTTTAAAAATAATTTAAAAGTAACAACAATAAGAACAGATAATGAAAAAAAAATTGCAGAAAATTTAATTCGCGAAGAGATTGACAAGATTATTAATGAGTAATTTAGAAAAAAATACTAATTTATTTTTCAAGCAATATAATTTAGAAAAAAGAAATTATAATATAATTATTCATGGAAAAAATGGATTGGGAAAATTTGATTTTATAATAAATATTTTAAATAATTATTTTAAAAAAAATAATATTACAACAATGGACCCTCTTACTCATCCCGATACTTATTATCTTTCGCTACCTTTATATGACAAAGCTGGAAAAATTATTAGATCTATAAACAATGACGAAAGATTATTATATGAATATGGTTTTGAAGATACTTTTGATTCATATAGAGTAGGGAGTGAAATTGCTATAAATCAAATTAGAAGATTAATTGAGTTTACTCAACTTTCACCCACAGAAAAACACAAAATTATAATCATTAACAATTGTAATTACCTTAATCAGGAATCTTCAGCAGCATTATTAAAAACACTTGAAGAAACAGAATCTCCATCTATTTTCTTTCTACTTTCCTCTGAAACTTCTCAAATAAAGGATACCATAATTAGCAGATGTCACTTGTTTTCATATAATGAAAATATAATAGATAATAAATATAATTCTTTATATAATTTTTTTATATTAAAAAACCCAAAACTAAAAAATATTATTGAAGAATATGATCATGTTTCATCTTTTAAAGATGCAGAAGATGAAATTGCTTTAATCTTTAATAATAAAAAAAACTCTCTTGCTTATTCAGAAGAATGGTCACATAGAGGCTCTTTATATATAGACTATTTAATAGATTTGTTTTCACTTTTAATGAAAGGCCCATATTTAAAATCCAATAATCAACTAACCGAAATCTACAATAAATTACATAATAAAATATCAATATCTTCATCAAAGGCTACAAAGATAATTACATTCTTAACTAAAAAGCGTAGAGAAATTAAATCTAATATTAATAAAAAGCTATTTTACGATGACTTATTAATTGTCTTGCAGAAGGAATTATAATAATATCGCTATATGAAAAAAAGTGAAGACAATAAAGTTGTGCCTATATTTAAGCATGATAATTCAGCAATAATTGAAAAGGTATCAGACTCTTTTGATTTTCAAAGAGGAGGATATTTGGATGAAGTATCTATGGCCTACGAAACATGGGGGACACTAAATAAAAATAAATCAAATGTAATAGTCATTTTTACAGGGCTGTCTGCAAGCTCACACGTTACTTCTTCAGAACATAATAATTCAGCTGGTTGGTGGGAATCCATGGTAGGAGAGGGAAGACCGATTGATATCACACATCATTATGTTATATGCATAAATACACTAGGAAGTTGTTTTGGCTCAACAAGCCCTGTGTCAATAAATAAAAAATCAGGCAAGCCATACAGGCTTTCATTCCCTGAATTAACTGTTGAAGATATGGCTAAAGCTGCAAGTTTATTATTAAAAAAACTCGATATTAAAAGAATTAAACTGCTTATAGGACCTTCGCTTGGAGGCATGAATGCAATTGCTTTTACTGTTCTTTATAATAAATTAGTGGAAAATATTTTATTAATTTCTACCACTACCCAAGCTTCACCTTACGCAATTGCAATAAGATCGTTACAAAGAGAAATTATAAGAAAAGATCCTTTATGGAATAATGGTTTTTACTCTTATGAGAATCCACCGTTAAATGGTGTACGTATTGCTAGAAAAATAGGGATGACTTCTTATCGATCTGCTCTTGAGTGGTCTCAACGTTTTGGTAGGAAAAAAACAACCAGCGCCGAATTAAACCAAAACACATTTGGGGTTGATAATACAAGCTTTGAATATGAAATAGAGTCATACCTGGAACATCAAGCTATAAAATTTCAGAATGTTTTTGATGCAAATTGTTATTTATATCTTTCTAGAGCAATGGATTGGTTTGATATAGCAGTACATGGAAAATCAACATTAGATGCTTTATCAAAGACAAAATTAGAGAAAGCTCTTGTTTTAGGAGTTAACTCAGATACATTGTTTCCTTTGCAACAGCAAAAAGAAATTGCAGAAGGTTTATCGCAAGCAGGCGCAAAAGTACAATATAAAGAATTAAATTGCATTCAAGGCCATGATTCGTTTTTAGTTGATATAGAAACTTTTGGATTAGAAATTAATGATTTTATCTCAAGTTTATGAGATTAATTATTAAATATTTTTTAATAATATTACTTTTTATTGTTATGCCTATTCATGCAAATGAATACAAAGGTGTTGTTATCAAAGTAGTTGATGGAGACACGCTTCACGTGAGGTTAGATGATGGAATGACAAAAAAAGTCCGTCTTAGATATATTGATGCTCCCGAGATAAAACAATTATTTGGGAAGAAATCTACAAAATTCCTTAAAGATAATGCGCTCGGTAAGACCGTTATTGTTAATACAGAGTATAAAGGTAAGTATAAAAGAGATATTGGAGATATTTTTATTTATGATGATAATGTTGCCGTATATATTAATGCAAAACTTATAAAAAGTGGCAATGCCTGGGTTTATAAAAAATATAGAGAAAATAATTATCTAATGAATCTTGAAAATTATGCCAAAAAGAATAAATTAGGCTTATGGGAGAAGGGAAATCCTTTAGAGCCATGGAAATGCAGAGAGCTACAAAGAAAAAAATTAAAGTGCTAAAAACTCTATGTCTTTAATATATAAAAAATGCATTGTTTTACTGGTAATGAATGATTTTTTTACTAAAATAGTAAAGTAGATAGTAAATATAATTATTGAGTGATTAATGATAAAGAAATCAATTACATACATGATATTTTTTATATTCATTGCATCATGTGCAACTCCAAAGGCAATAGATGTTGTACGGCTTGATGATGAAAAAATGAGTTGCGATGAGTTGCGATTAGCTTTTCAGTCTGCAGATCTAAGCGAGGATACAGCTCATTCAAATAAAGGGGTTACAGATGAGAATATATTGTCTGCATTATTCTTTTTTCCTGCATATTTTGTGACTTATGGCACATCAATTCATGCAGAATACAATGCATCTCAAAGAAAAGATCATTTATTAAAACTATACTTAAATAAAGGTTGTACAAAATCTAAGGACTCTAAATATCAGACTATGGTTTCTAATAAATTAAAGCAGCTTGAACAATTAAAAGCGCAATTTGTTAAAGGTAGGATTGATGAGGAGGAATATCTAATAGCAAGAAAGCAAATTTTAATAGAATTTGAGTAATTTTAGTTGCCGTTATAACAATACTCCGTTAAATTTTATTTGAAATATCAATTAGATATAAGGCTTTCTTTATGGATTTATTCTATTTATATGTTTTGTTTGATAGAGGAGATGTTCCATTAAAAACATATAACTTCGTATAATATATATTATGTTACTTTAATAATACGTTTCATATCTTAATAGCGATTATACGCATAACTAATGCGTCATCTCTTTTAAATTTAGCCATACCTGTGCCTGAAATGCTGTACTGCATAGAAAAACCTTTGGATTCGAGTTTGTTAATGAGTATTTCAGGCATAATAAAATTCCTAAAATGGTCTTCTGTTTCTCTAAAACCATCATCATCTCCAGTTATTCTAAATTCAGACATTAATATGTCGCCCTTATTGTATCTAGACTCTAAATGATCTAAAAAAGCAATAATCGAGTTATTATCAAGCGCATGGATAAAAAATCGAGTATAAATGCATATACGATCGTTATTTTTCCTCACTAGAGGCTTGGTTTCAGAAAAATCAGCAATATGATTAAAGGTTACTGGTTGCCCCAATTTTTCGGAACGTCTACGGGCAAATTCAATTGCAGAAGTGCTAGAATCATATGCGTAAACACGAATATCATTTGAGGAAAAAAATATTGCGTCTTTACCAGTGCCGCAACCATATTCAACAAGAGAAGTAATATTGTTAGTGATTAATTCATTAAGGACAAATATGGCAAATTGTGAAGGTACTGTCTGATATTTATCATCACAGATTTCTTTATAAAATTTATTCCAATAATTTTGAATATCCATAATTAATTATTTTCCTTATAGTTAGGTGTAAATAATGACGTATTCTCATATTTATAATTTCTAATTAAACTTTGTCCTTCGTTAGATAATATCCAGTCATGAAACAATCTTGCATTATTATGGTTTATATTATTACAGTATTTTGGATTAATTAGAACTATTCCGTATTGATTCATCATCATTGTATCTTCATTGAATAAAATTTTATGTGACTGTTTATTAGAAAATTTTAGCCATGTAGCACTGTCAGAATATGTCAATGCATCCATTGCAATAGCAATATTTAGTGTAGATCCCATACCTTGCCCTACTTTTAAATACCATGAACCTATTTTATTGACATCTATATCTGCTCTACTCCATATTTTTTTTTCAGATATATGCGTTCCACTTTTGTCACCTCTAGAAACAAATTTTAATTTCTTTTCATAAATTAATTTAAAAGCATCTTTTACATCTGTTATTGAAAGAAATAATGATTTAAATTTTGAAGGACCTATTATTATAAAATTATTATACATTAAATTATTTCTAGAAATCCCATAATTTTCTTCAACAAATTTATTTTCAAGATTTTTAGCATGTGTTATAAGTATATCTCCATTACAATTTTTTGCATTCATAATTGCTTGTCCAGTTCCTGTACTTATTGTAAAAGTTTGTATATTAAATTTTTCTTCAAAGAATGGTAAAATATAGGCATAAAAGCCAGAATCTCGAGTTGATGTTGTACTTAATATTTTTAAAGTTGATTCTGAATATAATATTTTCGAAAAACTTACAAAGAAAATTACAAAAATAGTTTTGATTAATAATTTCATATTAAATTTCCTCCATCAATTTTTATTGATTGAGTAATATTATATAAATTTAATTCATTTTTATGCGCTACTATGACGATAGGTATACTATTAGAAAGTTTGTTGATATGATTTGAGATAGTTTTTTGATTATTCATATCAAGATGAGCACATGGCTCATCTAAAAAAATAATTTTAGGACTAACAATAATTGATCTGATATACGAAATTATCTTTTTTTCACCCACAGAAAGTGTATCGGGATACATATTTAAAAGATGACTAATGTTAAATTGTTTAAGATAACTAACAATCATTGATTGATAAGAAGTTTTAAAATTGCCATTGAAACATCTAAGCGCATGTTGCAGATTATCATTTATAGTTCTATTTAGAAATATAGGTTCTTGAAACATAAATGATGAATATTCTTTAAGTTTCTGATTATTATATATAATATTTCCCTTACTAGGCTGTAATATTTTGCCTAAAATCTTTAATAATGTAGATTTCCCTGCCCCATTCTCTCCTGTAATAACTGTCAAACCATTTGGAATTTTAAGGGTTATTGTGTCGAGTATTCTCTTACTTGAAATCGTAAGTTGAATTTTTTCGGCGAAGATAAAATTTTTTCTATTTATTTCATTCATTAGTTCTGAGTAAATAAATAAGTATATTTAGTGTAAATGATATTAATAAAAGCGTAATACCCAGACTTAATGCTATAGATAGCTCTCCTTTTGATGTTTCAAGCACTATTCCGGTCGTCATTGTTCTTGTTAGATTCTCAATATTACCTCCAACAATTATGATAGCTCCAACTTCTGATAGAACTCTACCAAATGCCACAAGAACACCGACAATAATATCTTTTCTAGATTCCCAAAGTATCGTTATTATGATTGAAACCTGACTAGAGTGAATTGAGAGTAAGTACTCACGATATTTAATATAAATACCATGAATACTGTTAATCGCTAAAGTCATAATAATTGGGATAATTAATATTACTTGAGCAATAATCATAATTGATGATGTGTATAGTAAATCTAAATCCCCAAATATACCCATTCTAGAAAAAATAATATATAAAAATAATCCGATTACTACTGGAGGTAGTGCAAGAAGTGAGTTAATAATTATTTGTAAAAACTTTTTAAGAAAAAAGTTATTGACAACTATCAGTGCAGATAACGGTATAAATATTAAAGAAGCTACTATAGTTGCAGTTACAGATACATATAACGATGTAATTACAATAGTAAAATAGTATTCTTCAACACCAAGCATAATATTAAAAGCATCAATAATTATGTCATATAAATCTAACATAAACCTATTTATTTTATGTATGGCTCAAGGGGAAATTCCCTACATGCTTGTAGAAAATCTACACTACTTTTGAGATAACAGAAAACATCTCCAAAATATATTATACCGTTTAGTCAAGATTGTTAATAAGATTATTAAACATTAGGCATGAGTCATTATTTTTACAATCATAATAATTTTTTAAGTATTCTTCTCTTTCATTTGTATATTTTTTTATGTATTCATCATAATTATTTAAAATATTATCTATAGTGCTTTTTAAATCATTGTAAGATGACACGTTATTGCCAGGAAGCTTTTCTAGGTAATCAGATGGGAGTTTAACATATGATGTATATTTATCATGATCAGGTAAACAAAAAACTTGAGCTTTGCTAGTTATACAGAAATCTATTGATGTAGTTGAATAATCGTTTATTAATATATCTGTTTCTAACATGAGGTTATTAATATCAACTAAAGTCTCGTGATTCGATAAATTAATAACTCTATCACTAAATTTAACTCTATTATCCATAATTGGATGTGATGAAAAAATTAAATAAATATTATTTTTTTTAAGGTAATTGTTAAAATCTGAAGCATTAAATCCGCTTAAATTTTCTAACTCAAATCCTGAAGATTTGTATGGTCTCCATGTAGGAGTATATAAAATAATTTTTGCATTATTATCAATGTTATTATCTAAAATAATATTAATATTTTCTCTTTTTACTAGAGATTTATTCCTTACAAATGTTTCTATAAGTCGATCATTTTTAGGATAGCCAAATGTAATTATTTTATTATCAGGTAAATTATATAATTTTCTCCCATTAAGTTGTGATGTAAATTCTGATGGAAAATTTATTAAATCAAATTCGTGCATTCTCTTTATTAAATTCTTAGTTTTTACTGGACCCGTAGGAGTTTCAATTATAGGTTCACTGCAGTGAAAATCTGTTTTAGGCCCTTGGCCATGTAATAGCGATATTTTTTTTGTTCTATTAAGATCAATTAACCCCAAAATATTGAAATAGCTATCACCTGAATTAATAATAACTTTGGATTTAAGTGTAACATACAGCATACTAAAGATATTTTTATGAGTTATATATTTTAATTCTCTATTATTTAGATAATTAATTAATTTTTTATTATTTGTAACCCAATAAACTTTATATTTACTATGTTTTGAAAGATATTCGTATAAAAACCTACTATTCCCATTATAGTTTTCATAATTGTTACTGCATAAAATTACACAATCTTTTATCAGTATTTTACTTGGTATGTAAAATAAAAACATTGATAAGAATTTTAATATTATTTTAAAATAATATTTCATATTATCTGAATATTTTAATAATTTTATATGGAATTAATAGCATTATAAAATATATATAAACTTTGAAATTGAATGTTTTGAATTTTATTGCATTTTTATATGCTGTAATCGCATTATTGTATTGATGATTTATATAAAAATTTTTACCCGCATTTATCCAGCAGTTAGAGCAAGCATTAGAATATAGGTTTTTATTTTTTTTATTAATATGTTTTTTGAGAACATTAATTACTGCTTTTGTATTCCTAAATATATCTGAACTTTCAGATTTACTATGCATTTGAAATGTTCCTAAGATATTTTTTATAAAACCTATCTTGCCTCCTATTTTAGAAACATTAAGCCATAAATCATAATCTTCTGCAGTTATAAATTCAGGATCTTGAGAAAAATAATTTACTTGCTCTAAATATTTTTTTTTAAGCACCATAGCTGATAATGAAATACAATTACCTCTTTGAAGTAATGTCTCATATTTAAAATTATATTCTGGACCATAGTGTTTGATGATTGTTTCGGCATTATTTGTCCAGTTCTCACTATGACAAACCCCTGCATATTTTTTATTGTCTTGAAAAAATGATATTGATATCTCTAATTTATTTTTTTCCCAAAAATCATCTGAGTCAAGAAATGCTATTAGATCACCATTAGAGTGAGATATGCCATAGTTGCGAGATTTAGCTATATTCCCATTATTGTTTATCATATAAATAGAAATGTTTTTATTTGCAAGAGAATTAATGTAATTAAGAGTATTGTCAGTCGAATGATTATCAATAATTATCAGTTCCCAATTATCATATGATTGATTAACTACAGACTGTATTGCTCTTTCTAGATAATAACCGCTACGATTAAATGTAGGCAGTATGACTGATACGAGAGGTGTATTTGAATTCATTTAAATCTATTTACACAAAAATCAATTAGATTATTAATTTCTTTATCGTGATTAAGCATGCTCATGTATTGACGATCTGTAATTTTTGAATTATCAACAGTAAAATTTGATGCTGAGACTGTATTATTTGAATTAATATTAAGAGATATTTTAATTTTCTTTGAGAGTTTTACTTCTAAAATATTTTTTATTTTATTAATAAAATCAATGATTTTTGTTGATATTCCAGAAGAAACATTAAATATCTCACTATTATCTTCATTGTTAATAATATTATTCGTAATTTCAGCAATTGATTTAATAGGTATAAAGTCTTTAAAATCTGAACCATCAGAATTGAGCCTTATTTCGCCATTTATTACAGCTTGTTTGCAAATATTCATAATCACTAAATCCCAACAATTTACTGAATCATGAGCAGGATATCCATAGCCATTAGTAATTCTTAAAATAATTCTAGTAAGATTATCATTAAAATTATCATTAATGAGTAGATTTTCTATACTTACTTTCAATTTACCATAATGAGTTGTCGGAGAACAATGTGATTTTTCTGTAATTAGCCCTTGGCAATTATCAGAAACTGCTCTTATTGAAGAAAAGAAAATAAACTTCTTAACTGATGAAACTTCTTTTGCGCATTTAATAATATATTTTGTATCATCAATATATGTTTTAACAAGATCACTTTTTTCGCAATCAACAGCATTTGGCCCTGAAGCATAAAGAATTATATCTTGATTTAATAATAACTTCTCAATGTCTTGCACAGAAGAATATGTTTTTACCGAAATTGACGGGTCATTAAAAATATTATTTATATTTTTTCTACTTACAAGAGTTAGTGTATGAAAAGCAGCAAGATAAC
>Ga0066836_10000810_pt1 | contig 15809 bp, 14 predicted proteins | sample ETNtaG_18_FD_71568 | JGI IMG/M metagenome (GOLD analysis project Ga0066836, IMG submission 71568) | Marine microbial and viral communities from oxygen minimum zone, Eastern Pacific Ocean - ETNP201302SV91 | ecosystem: Environmental > Aquatic > Marine > Oceanic | place: Pacific Ocean: Eastern...
GCCAGAGCCAATCACCAGAATATTGCCCTCTGAAAACTGAGCAGGATTCCGATATTCTGAAGAATGAATCTGTCGGATATGCGCAGGTACTTTTTCTGACACCCTTGGAATTCTTGGCTTGTGGTAGCCACCCACAGCCACTACCACCTGCTTCGCCGTCAATGTTCCGTGCGTGCTTTGAATTTCGAACAAGCCATCGCTTAACTTGCGCAGCTGTTTCACTGCGACACCTTCGAACACAGGTGGCTGAAACGAGGCAACAAATGCCTCCAGGTACGCAACAATGTCCGCTTTTTTCATGAAGCCTTTTGGTTCAGGCCCAGCATACGGAAAGCCAGGCAAATTGCATTGCCAGTTTGGGGTTACCAAACAAAAGCTGTCCCATCGCTGATTGCGCCAGCTGTGCCCGATCTGGTTTCTTTCCAGCACAACATGATCAATCTCTTTGCGAGTCAAGTGATAACTCATCGAGAGCCCAGCCTGGCCACCGCCGATTACAACAACAGAATAATGATCTTTCAATTTACGTGGTTCAGCACTCACATTCTTCTCCCTCAATCCATTCGGATGACTTGCACCACAGCCGCTTCCCAACCCTGAAAATCAGTTGCCTTGGCAAGGATGATTTCCAGTTGATCAATGGCTGCTGAGCAGGCAAACCCATATTTTTCGCGCACACGCTCGCTGGCCGCACTCAACCCCAGTTCAGAAATTTTCAAAAACTCGGGCAAAGACACACGCTGCCCCTCATGCAAGAAATTTCGAATCACCGTGGAAGGCGACTGGCACTTCATCACCGTGGCATCTGGCCACATCACATCAAATCGAACCACAGGCATGCGCCTCTCCCACCACATCAGTTGCGTGATTCAACTGGCTGCAACCCAACAGTGGTGTGCCAGAAAAATCCCACAACAGTTCCCGCTCGCTTTCATGATTTACCCAAACCATGGAGCCCTCAATCACATGCCCCACGGGTTCGCAACGCAAATCCCTGCTTCCAAAAAGTTGCTTCATCCGCTCCACACAAGTCGGTGGCACACTGAACACGAAACCAAAACTGGGGAAGGTTTGCATCCAGCGTTCTACAGAGACTTCCTGTGGGCGTGGAAATGCAGCTGGCCAAATTTCAGCACCGCATGCAGAACATTCCAGCATCATCAATGTGGTGCCCAAAGCACCTGCCATACTGATGTCTTTACAGGCCACCGCCAAACCACCTTCTGCCACCTGTGGCAGCAGTTCCAGATCTGCCCGCAAGCGTTCCGCTGGCGAGTCTGTACTGGCATTCCAGTTGTTTCCAGCACCGTGGTAACTACCTCTCAAATCAATCACACTCATCAACACATCACCGGGCTTGGCATCAAAACTGCTCAACACGGCGTTTGCTGAACCAATAATCGACACCGCCAGTTGAGCTTGTTTATTTCTGGCATTGGTGTGCCCGCCCACAATGGGCACCCGGTATCGAGCCGATGCTGCTGCCATGCCTTGGAGAACTCTTTTCAGCTGCCATGAATCAGCGGTCCATACTGCATCCACAACCGCCGTGGCGCGCCCACCCATTGCGGCGATGTCACTGACATTCACCATCACGCCGCAATAGCCTGCAAACCAGGGGTCCTCTTGAACAAACTCGTTCATGAAGCCTTCAATGGCAAACAGAAGAAAAGAACCATCCGCCGACTTCAACACGGCGCAGTCATCACCCACCCGGCATGAAGAATCGCAAGGTTGAGCGCTCGCCAATTCATCCATGGCAATCGCAATGTCTTTTTTATGCGCAAGCCCCTTGCTTTCCCGAATGCTGTGCACCAGTGTTTGTAGCCAACTCATACACGCCTCTCAATCCGTGCTTTGCTTGATGGTTGCTTGAACAGGTGAATAAATCCTCGGCCTGGGTCGTGCTCTACCGGGTACATGTCAAGGTTGGCCTGCATGAACATGTGCTGCACACCGTGCACACTTGCCTCACCCAAAGCCTGCCAACCCAGCTTTTGAAACAAACCCACATTTGGCAGTTGAACATTCGCATAAAAGGCAGTGCACCCTTGCGCGCGTGCACTACTCACCGCCATGGCAATCAGCGCTTTTCCAAGGCCTTTGACTGATCGATAAGCCTGATCCACAGCAAGGCGCGAGCCCACCCACACACCCGGAGCCTGCTCATGAATTCGTACGGTGCCCACCACAGCATCGGGAATACCCAGCAAACCGATGGTGGCCACCAGGGTATAGGCGCTGCTGTCAAACACATCATGGTCACTGGTCTGGAAAATGCCTTGCTCAACCACAAAAACATCGTTGCGCAATTTCTGCGCCTCTCGTAACGCCCAGTCATCTACAGCCAATTTGATGTGGCACTCACTGTGCGCAAATTCCTCAACATTCATTTCGGTAATAAACATGGCAGCACCTCACTCACAGGCTCAGGCTTCAAAAGTTTTCAGTGTTGAACACGCACCACATTTTCCGCAGCCGGCTTTCATGTCTTTGGACAACAGGTCGGCTTCCCGCAACATCTGGCCAACGGGTTGAAGCACCTCCCGCATGAATTGGGAACTCGGAACCGGGTGGCTTTCCAAAGGAGTGCCACCAATTGGCACAAACGGAACCACAAAGGGATAAACCCCGCGCAATATCAGTTCGCGACACATGTCGATAATTTCAACCTGTGAATCGCCCAGCCCAACAATAATGTAAGTGCTCACCTGCCCGCGACCAAACACCTTCACCGCAGCATCAAATGCCTGCATGTAGTAACTCACCGGCACTGTGGCCTTGCCTGGCATCATTGCTTGCCGCGCTGCATCTGAAATCACTTCCAGGTGCATGCCCAAAGTGTCGGCACCGCTTCGCTTCAATTCGTCAAACCATTCAAAGCGATCTGGAGGTTCAATTTGTACTTGAATCGGCAAATCCACCGCAGCTTTCACCGCCAATACACTTTCAACCATGATTGCTGCGCCCCGGTCAGACGTAGTTGGTGTGCCAGTGGTCATTACCATTTGCTTCACACCGTCCAACTCGACAGCAGCCTTCGCCACTTCAGCCAGTTGCTGTGGTGTTTTTCGCTCAATGGTTCGGCCTGCCGCCAAAGACTGGCCAATCGAGCAAAACTTGCATGTTTTATTTCTGCTTTGATAGCGAATGCAGGTTTGCAGCACGGTGGTGGCCAATACATCGCTGCTGTGCAGCGTGGCAATTTGCTCGTAAGGAATGCCCTCTGCGGTTTTCATGCCATAGAACTTCGGTTGCTTTGGAAAATCAATCACAGCAATTGGAATTCCGTTTTTGCGAAGCTCGCTTTTCCCGTTGGCATCGGGCTTGCTGGCCATGAAAGGAGAGTCCCATGCCGTGTGCGTATGAACAGGAATCATCACGGTTTGCCCATCCACCACAACCGCTTTGTGATCGGAAGGGCCAGCACCACCACGCCGGCTTTGAACCCCCGCAGACGGGTCTTCCAGCCTCAAGCCATAGGTTTGAAGATCAGTACTCAGCATGCTGCACTCCCGAAATTGTTCTCATGGGACTTGAAGCCTCATCCCTGACCAACAAGCTCAACAACTCGGGCCGCGCATAGTGACCAACCGAATCCATCACCCGTTTGCGCTTCGTGATCAGTGCCATGTCAAGATCAGCCACCACCAATCCTTCACCCTCGGTTAGAGGCTCGCCCAGCAACTTGCCTTCAGGGCTGACAATCGCAGTGAAACAACCACCACGCAGGCCTTTTTGCAAAGTACTGTCTTGCGAAATACTTTGAACCTGTTCCTCGGAAAGCCAGGCAGTGCTGTTGATCACAAAGCAGCCCGACTCCAGCGCGTGGTGGCGAATCGTCACCTCCATTTGATCGGCGAATACCTGCCCCACCAAAGAACCAGGAAACTGGGCGCAGTGAATTTCCTCGTGCTGGGCCATCAAACAATACCTGGCCAAAGGGTTGTAGTGCTCCCAACAGGCCAGCGCACCCACACGCCCTGCACTCGTCTTCACCACTTTCAAACCCGATGCATCGCCCTGCCCCCACACCATTCGCTCGTGGTAGGTCGGTGTAATTTTTCGGCGCTTCAAGCGTATTTCGCCATTGCCGTCGAAAATAATTTGCGCGTTGTACAGCGAGCCATGGTCCCGCTCATTCACACCCAAAACAACCACCATGTTGTACTGGGCAGCCAAAGCAGATATCGCCTCAGTCTCTGCACCGGGCACCGTCACCGCATACTCGTAAAGCCGCAGATGATCCTTGCCTTGCTGAACAGGCGGCGACACAAAAGAAAAGTAAGGGTAGTAAGGCACAAAGGTTTCCGGGAACACGATAATTTGTACGCCTTTGGCTGCAGCCTCCTCCATGGTTTGACAAACCCGTTGGATGGTATGGGCAGGGTCCTGAAGATCAGGTGCGATCTGCGCCGCTGCTGCGCGAATTATTCTGGGCTGGGTCATGCACGTATACTCCACTTCAACTGCCATCAAGTGGGGCGCCGGTGGGCGACCCCACTGCGCGTTTACAACGTCCAGGTGTCAATAATCACGGCACTGTCACGTTTGTGAATCAGCACCAGGTCCATCACATCCAGGGGGTTGATGGGTCGAATTCCCTCAATCAGGGAAGGCTCTCCATGGCCATACAGCGCCTGCAACGCAAAACGGCACGCGTACACTTTGCCGCCTTCACCCATGAATTTCTTGATTTGATTGTTGAAATTCAAATGACCAGGAAACGCCTCATTGCCCAAGGTGGGGAATCCACGCTGCACACCCAAAGTAACGCCGGGGCCATACAGCAGCACCGAGGTCTCGAAGCCTTTGCGCTGCAATCGTGTAGCCTGCAACAGATTCACAAAACCAATCGAACCTTCAAACGCCACTGTGTGAAAAGTCACCAGCGCTTTTTGACCTGGCTCGGCCTTCACATCCTCAAATACTTTTTCTTCATAATCGACAAAATAATCGCCATCAACATGAGCGGGGTGATTTACTTTAGGCATTTCATGATCTCCAGAGTCATCAACAAATGGGCACCGTGAAAGTGAATTGCACTGTGCCGGCGCACGCACACAGAGTCGCAATGCCTGTACCAATTCAAGCTCTCCAAATCCAATCAATGTGCAATCAAATCCATTTCATGCGACTCTCCAGCCAGTTCCATTCTCAAACCTGACAGCTGACATCACCACACAAGTCAAAAACATCGCACCTGAAAAGTGCAATGCACCGGGCGCGCAAGTTGCTTGCACCCGTTTGAAACCGACAGGCACAGCGAGTGAACATGCGAAGCAGATCAACTCTTTTGGAAGACTGGAACAAGGTGCTTTCCAGTTGCGACAAGCCTGCCTATTTGGCTATTGCCGAAGCAATTGAACTCGAAATACAACGGGGCGTGCTGCAGCTTGACGACCGGCTTCCACCCATTCGTGAACTGGCCAAAGGCTTGAATCTGGACTACACCACGGTTGCACGTGCCTATCAGGAAGCGCAGCACCGCGGCCTGATCACGTCCAAGGCAGGCGTAGGCAGCTACGTCCGGATAAGAAACTCAAACCAGCTTGAGGCAGAACCCACGCTGATCGAGATGACCATGAACATGGCTCCTGAACCACAAGAGCCCGAATTACTTGCGCGCATGCGCCACGGTGCACGGCATGTGACAGAGCAAGGAAACTTTCACCGGCTAACCCGGTATCAGGATTTCGGGGGAACTGAAGACGATCAACAGGCTGCTGCTGTCTGGTTAAACGGTGTCAGCCCACATCACAAGGGGCGCACGGTTCTGGTGACACCAGGCATTCAGGCCACACTGGCTGGCCTGATGAATGGCTTGGTCGGTGCGGGCAATACACTGTGTGCAGAAGCCATCACCTACCCTGGCGTAAAAGCAATGGCGGGCTTGCTGGGCATACGCACACTGGGCATCCCCGGCGACGCCCAAGGTATTCTTCCAGATGCTCTTGAGGCACACTGCAGAATCAACAAAGTTCGGGCGCTGTACCTGAACCCGACCATCCAGAATCCGACCACCCGCACCATCAGCGAAACACGCAGGCGTGAAATTGTAGAAGTGGCCCGATATTTTGGCCTCAAGATTATTGAAGATGACCCTTACAGCAAATTGATGCACAACCCGCCGACATCCTTGGCCAGCCTTGCGCCAGAACTGACGTACTACGTCAACGGATTGTCCAAAACCTGCAGTGCGGGCCTTCGGATTGCATTTCTGGTGTGCCCAACCGAACTCGAATCCAAACGCATTGCCTCCTCACTGCGCGCCACGCAAATCATGGCCAGCCCAATGTGCTCAGCACTTGCTACACAATGGATTCTCGATGGCACAGCACAAATGTGTCTGGACAATATTCGACTGATGAGCCAGCGAAGGCAACTGATCGCCAGGCGAATACTGGGAGATTTCAAAATCGAAACAAACCCGGAAGCGTTTCACCTCTGGTTGAATCTTCCATCAGCCTGGAGCCAGTCCGCATTTTGTGGGCGACTGCTCAATCGAGGCATCGCCATTGCCAGCGCAGACATGTTCTGCCTGGAAGGTGCAACACCCAACGCTGTGAGACTTTCCCTGGGTGGCAATCTAAATGACGAGCGCTTGGAGCACACCTTGCGAATTGTTGCTGAAACCCTCAACAGCTATCCAGCAAATCACTGAGGCCAAAAGTGGCCGCAGGTATCAACCGGTTAATTCAAGGCGCCGTCACGGTGCAGCTCGTCAATTTGATCATTCAGCGTACACCAATCGTAAATAACACCGATGCCGAACAGGCCCACAGTGAGCAGGTAGATCAAACCGGTAATCCACTTGCGTTGGTAAAACCGGTGAATGCCGAACACACCCAGGAAAGTCAGCAACACCCAGGCAATGTTGTAGTTGATGGGGCCAGTTAGAAAACGACGATCTGCGCTTTTGTCCATGCCCGGGATCAAGAACAGATCGACAATCCAGCCAATCAAAAACAGGCCAAGCGTGAAAAACCAGATGATGCCGGAAATGGGGCGTCCATAATAAAAACGATGTGCGCCCATGAAACCGAAAATCCAGAGGATGTATCCGATGACGATGCTGTGGCTGTTGTTTTCTTTGATCATGTGCATTTTCTTGTTAGAGCTTATCCAAAAAATAAAATAACACAGTGTTGTAGAACTTCGATCAAATACACGCTTTGTTTAAAGCGAGTAACTTATTGTGTGGCAAGTGCGAACTACACATTCAAGCAGAGTCAAATCTTCAATTTCACGGAAAAAAACCATGTACGACGCAGTCAAGAATTACTACGGCAAAGAACTACAAAGCAGCAGCGATCTGAAAACCACAGCTTGTTGTGATTTTTCATCCATACCCGCGTGGCTGAAACCCTTGCTGTCAAATATTCACGACGAAGTACTCAGCCGCTACTACGGGTGTGGTTTGGTGTGCCCAACAGACTTGAAAGGAAAACGTATTCTTGACCTGGGCTCTGGCTCCGGGCGTGATGTGTATGCCCTGGCACAACTGGTCGGCGAAACCGGCGAAGTGGTGGGTGTCGACATGACCGAAGAACAACTGGAAGTGGCCAACCGCCACATTGAATACCATCGAGAGAAATTTGGCTACTCGCACGGCAATGTAACCTTCTTGCAAGGATACATTGAACGACTCGATGAACTGGGTCTGGAGAAAAACAGTTTTGATGTGATTGTTTCGAACTGTGTGGTCAATCTTTCACCTGACAAAGACGCTGTCATGCGCCAAGCCTATGAACTGCTGAAACCAGGTGGCGAATTTTATTTCTCGGATGTGTATTCGGATCGCAGAATAGCGCCTCAAGTGGCCAGCGACCCGGTGCTCTATGGCGAATGTTTGGGGGGTGCCATGTACTGGAACGACTTCTTGAGGATTGCAACCCAAAACGGCTTTACCGACCCGCGTTTGGTCGAAGACCGCCCGCTCGACATAACCGATGAACGCTTGAGTCAATTGGTTGGGCAAACACGCTTTTACTCCGCCACCTACCGACTGTTCAAGCTGGCCGATTTGGAAACTGCGTGTGAAGACTACGGCCAAGCAGTGATTTACCGAGGCACCAGCGAAAACCAGGCACACGGCTTTCTTCTGGACAAACACCACTTCATGGAAACCGGCAAGGTTTTCCCCGTGTGTGGCAACACATTCCGAATGCTGCAACACACCCGTTTCAAAGAGCACTTTCAGTTCATCGGTGACTTTTCCAAACACTATGGAATTTTTGAGGGATGCGGCAGTTCCATGCCATTTGAACAAGAGATTAGTTCAGCAAAGTTGGGAGCTTGTTGCTGAACAGACTGGATAACTGCGCTGGCCTGCATCCTAAATAGTGCTACTTCCGGGCACGGCTGAACTCCTCCACCCGCTCCCACAACTGCAAATACGCTTCAGCCGACCGGAACAAAGTGGCCACAGCCGGCTTACCGCCGGGTTGCATCATCATGTCCGCGATGTAATCCGGGTACAAGCCGTAGTGGGCCACACCATCGGTGTTCAAGTCATACACGCGTTCGCCTGTTCTCTGGCGCTCAAACACCACATCACCCATTGGCGATTTGAAGGGATACACCAAGGGCTTTTCAACTGCATCAGACCGGGGATCTGCCTGCTGGTGAATGCCGTTGATGTCTGAACCAAACCCGCTCGCAGGTGCTTTGCCAGCTGGATACAAGGCACTCAATTTTTGAATATAGTCCACTGCCGTGGGAGAAGGTTTGTCGGGCAAATTGGAAATAAGTCCGCCCGAATCGACGATGCGCTGGCTATCACGTGCGGCGCTGATGGTACCCGAGTGTCCGGACACCACCGGCAGGCCACGTTCCTTCATCATGGCCAATACCCGCTTGCGCGACAGAGCGCCCATGTGGTCTGTCTCAACAATCACGCCTTTCTTGGCCAAGGCATCGATTAAAAAATCACCCAGTTTCGTCAAGCCACGGGCATTGCGCTGGCACTCCCGTCCCGGCACATCTTCGGGAGTGGGCGGGGTATTGGTCAATTGCAGCAAAGCCAATTCAAACAAACCATAGTCCTTGCTGTCCACTGTTGCCGGTTCAGCACTGTCGATGTCTTCACAGGTCGTGCTTGCAAATGGGTGACCAGTTTCCCAAATATTGCCGGCATTGAACACCTGCATCAACGCAGCATCCTTGGTGAAGCGACTAATTTCAGTGCCTCCAAACGCGTTGTCGAATATATGAAGAGGAAATACGCTGCGAATACCCAACGCATAAAACTCATCCAATCGCTCCAGAATTTGCTGCTCTGTGCACTCGGGCATGCCCATGAATTCGCCGCAGTTGAACAGTTTTTCGTTTTCGATACCCATCACCACAGCAAGCTTGCCGTCAGCGATCACGTCACGCGCCGTGGCGCTGTCGTAAACAATCCTGAACCATCCCTTTCCGGGACCACCTTCCTGGGCGTCAACATATTCCTCCAGATCCAGCAGCAATTGCCTTTGCAATTTCACGCTTTCCATTTCATCGCAATCATGTTCCTTCAAAGGCCACACCTGGCAAATCACCTCATTGGCCACAAAGTGATTCACCATAATGCGTTGCCCACCCATCCATGCGCGCTTCATCCACATGTAATAAGTTTGGTGATGGGTTTGAGACCTGGGGTTGGGCCAATAACTGAAAGTGGGCCAACCGTCCGTGGCGTGTTGGTTGACAGGGCTGCCGGTGGCCAACAGGTTGTCCAACACACCCAAGGTGCCCTGCGGGCCATGGTCAGCTTCACAACTGTTCAAGGCCTTGGTAATGCCAAAAGGGTGAAAGGGGCGGCCATGCGCAAGCTTACCCCCCAACGCCTCGCTGCCCCCGATGTGAATGTGCGTGTCCACCCAACCCACCACTTCCCCATTCGAAGTGGTGCCCTTGAACGGCGTACCAGTGGCATTCAACTCGGCCTCAGGAAACAAAGCGCACCCCGACGCGGGTTGTAACACAAACGAGCCAGCCTCTGCCTCACCACTCACCAGGGCAAGCCCCTCACCTTGAATCGCCAGGAATTGTTGGGTAACCAGTTGTCTAAACCGAAATGAATTCTGTTGTGATGCAGGAATGATTTCCCACACCGTCAAGAATCCAGGCTCAGCCTGTGCAAAGGGTGTTGTATCGCTGCTTGATACTGCACTTTGCTGATCGATGGCCTCACCCAAAGACTCTCCAGCCTGACGCACGCCATCACTGACCGGCTTCAAAGGCTCAATCACTTCCGCGAGATCACCAAGACCAGACAAAAAATCGGTGCCGGTTCGGAGAAACTGGATTAGTTGCGCTTGGTTAAAAGGGTTTGAATTGGAAAGCCCGAGAAAACCTGCATCGCTATCCAACAACAAGTATTGCCCCAAGCGACTGGGCTTGAAAAAAAAGGGCGAAGGTGCATTGCCGAGGCTATAGCTGCCAGAACCGACCTCCAGAAAGCGTCCATCGGCGGTAGCAACTGAAAAGCATTGATTGGCAATGTTGAATTGATCGAGCCTCGAGTCAGTTTGCCCGGGTTGAACTCGTGTTCCAGCCACCGAGGCGTTGTCATCGCCACCGACGCAACCCACCAAGGAGAAAAGCAAACAAAGCCATACCAAACAAGAGGCTGTTCGTCCCATCTCTGTCTCCACTTTCTATGTGTTTCAGAAAGTGTAGAACAGGTGTGAATTTGCCAATGTCGACTAACTGACACAAACTCACGATGTTGACACTGACCGTGTCACTTATCGCTCAGGTCGGGTCTTCAGAAAGAATTCCGGAGGTAACTGCGTTGCGCAAAAACTGTTTTTCGTAATGTCGATTGCGTCGAGCTTTTTTGGCTTTTGCACGCTTGTCGTAACGTTTGTCAACGACCAACTCATCCAGGTTTGACAATTGTTCCGGGCTTACGACCTGTTTCATCGAATTTCGCTTCGTCATGATGACTGCCTGTACTGCAAACTACACGAAACAAAATCATAAATGAAAAAGGACCTAGCGGATTACTCGCGCCAAGTCCTTTGAATTTTTGGGGCGATGTATGGGGCTCGAACCCCCGACCCTCGGCTTAGAAGGCTGACATTCGCCCAACGTAAAGAAGCAGTCTCGCTCCGCACGTCACCGGACGAGATTCAATAACCCGTTGTATACCATAAGTAGACCAACTGTTAGTCTTGGCAAATGATCATCAAGGCCCAAGACCGGCCCGTTTATCCATGTGCCTTGAATGTCAAGTAAGGCCGAATTTCAGCCGGCCCAGTGATCATGGTTTGCAGAAAAGTAGCCTGCTTTGATGACGCAAGTCGACATGCTAACTGATGATAGGTAACTAAATCCTCTCGGTTCGATACTCTTCAAAACCACTAAGTTAAAAAGACCCCACTCTGAGGCGCCAAATTACCGGATTGCTTCCAATGGCAAGCGCAATTCATTGCTGATCAGGTTCAACCGCGACAGATAAAATTTTATAGCCGCCGGATTTGGATTGTTCAGCAGAAAATCAAGTCCAGACTTCAGCATTTGATTCTGATCTGCACTTAATTGATTGACGTGGGTGGTGATCTCGTTCATCAATTTCAAGGTTAATGATGGATACATGTGCCCCAATACTGACACCGCTCCATGCGCTCCCAATTCCAGAAATTCCTTCAGGCTTGAATCATCACCGCACATCACTGACAACTTGCCATATTTCAGGATTTCTTCCAAATCGCTCAGATTGGGTGAGGACTGTTTGATCGCAATGAACTGATCGTTGTCGGACAGCGTATTGATTGTTGTTGGTGTCAGGGTTACGCCGGTACGCAATGGGTTGTTGTACAGCATGATTGGACAGTCGCATGACTTCGCAAGTGTTTCGAAGTGCTTGATCAGGTTGCTCTGAGTTGGCCTGATGTAAGGCGGCGCTGCAAGCATGAAGCCTGACAGGGAATGGTGTTTCAGTAAATTGATCAGATCGAGGCCGTGTTGGGTGCTGGTCGCAGGAACAGAAGCGATAACGGGGCATCTGAAGCACACATTCTCAAGTGTTTTTGCCAATAACTCGTCGAATTCTCCGGTTTCCAGCAGAGTCCCTTCTCCAGTGGTGCCTCCCACCACAATTCCGTCAATTCCGAAATCAAGTAACCAGTCCAACAGGAACTTCAATCCGTTCAAATCGATTCGACCATCTTTCAGGGGGGTGACCAAGGGTATCCACAAACCTTCGACCTTCGTTCGATAGTCATGCGGATTCATTTTGCCTCTCCGCCAAGTGCGCTGATGCGACCGAATATCGCGGAATCCAAATGGGTCATGGTTTGATGAATCAGGTGATCAACTTCTGACTGTTGCATGTACAACTCAAGGTGAGCAGTTTCTCTATTTGGTGAAAATTTCACTTTCATCAATGCGCTCACATTCTTGCTGTGGTCAACCACCAGTTTGCGCAGCAAAGGCAGGTCTTTCGTTGCGACGGACATCCGAAAGCACACTGGGCGTTTCGGTACGCGGCCTTGAACGAGGCGCAGAGTTGAGAAGGCGTTTGCCTTTGGTGTTTGATTCAAAAGTGATACACGTAAGCCACTCATCGATAAACCTCATTCCAGATGAACACAAATTCAGTCTAGATTTTCGGGCGTAAAACTGCTGTCAAGTTTCGACGGCAGGTCAGTTAAATTTTTGTAAATTATTTGCGGAATTAAAAAGTTTTACGAAAAATTTACGGGTTTACACCTGATTCAATCTGGAATCTTTACGTAAGTCATCGAGACAATTGCAGTTGGATTTGATCAACTGCCGGAGTCATCATGATTGAAGTATTTCTGGTCTATTTGAGTGCCATCGCACTGGGATGGCCCTTGGGGTTTTATTTAAAACGGGTAATGAGCGGTGAACGCAGCATTGCTGAGCCATTATTTACATTAATTGAGGCGCCGCTTTATTTTGTACTTGGGCGTAATAATCTAAGAGACATGACAGTCAAAAGCTATGTCTTGGCTTTTTTGGTTAGCAACCTTTTTCTGGGTATTATTGCTTTTCTGATTTTCCGGTTCCAGGGTGACTTGCCGCTGAATCCCAACGCTGCACCGAGCATGAGTTGGGATCTGGCTTTGCATACTGCGATCTCGTTTCTGACCAACACCAATCAACAGCACTATTCAGGTCAGGCTCAATTGTCGTACCTTGCGCACATGACAGGCATCGTTGGGTTGCAGTTCATCACGCCCATCATGGGTTTGGCCATGGTAGTTGCCACGCTGAGGAAGCTGTTTCCAGCTAACGCCCAAGAGGCCAATTCTTCCCCAGGTAATTACTGGCAGGATTTGATCAGACCCGGTGTGAGGTTTTTTTTGCCATTGTGTCTGGTGTGGACCGCATTGCTTGTTTCACAGGGCGTTCCCGCAACGCTGGAGGGCGGGCCAACAGTCCAGATGATGGACCAGTCGTCTGGCGTGAATGAGCAAAAAATACCGCTTGGGCCTGTCGCTCCTATGGTTGCGATCAAACAATTGGGTACCAACGGTGGCGGCTGGTATGGACCGAACAGTTCGGTGCCACTGGAAAACCCCACACCTTTGAGTAACTTTCTTGAGAGCCTTGCAATTATCCTGATTCCCGTCAGTGTGATATTCATGATTGCACCGTTGACTGGGCGACCGAAATTTGCGGCCCTCGTGTTTGGCGTGATGCTGAGCATGTCCATGGTGTCATCCGGTTTGTCTATCGTCGCTGAGAACAATACGCCCGATATTCCAGCGGGCAGTTTGATGGAAGGTAAAGAGCAGCGTTTCTCAGTAGAGGCCTCTGCACAGTGGTCGAGTTTTACCACCCAAACCTCCAATGGATCGGTCAACACCATGCATGATTCACTGAGTCCATTGGCTGGCATGGTATCCATTTCCAATATGTTGATTAACAGCATTTGGGGTGGTGTAGGTTGTGGACTCGCCCAGTTTCTCGTGTATCTCCTTTTGGCTGTATTTCTATCTGGGCTGATGACGGGCAGAACCCCTGAGTTTTTCGGTCGCAAACTCGAGGCCAGTGAGGTACGTCTGTTGGGTGTTTTGGTGATTCTCCAGCCGTTGGTGATTCTTGGCTTCACTGCGTTGACATATACAAACCCATCTTTGTCTGGCGTATCTAATCCAGGTTTTCATGGGTTATCACAGGTGCTTTATGAGTACACCTCAGCGTACGCCAACAATGGCTCTGGGTTCGAAGGTTTAGCGGATGCATCCGTATGGTGGAATGTGACAGCATCCATCGCATTATTACTGGGTCGATACCCGACTCTGATTTTGTTGTTGCTCATCGCTGCGCAGCTCTCATCCAAGAAACAAAGCCCATCAGGAGAGGGTGTTCTCCGCATAGAGAGTCTGACTTTGTCACTTACGCTTGTTTCGGTAATTGTCATTTTGACTCTGTTGCAATTTATGCCGGTACTCGTTTTGGGTCCGATTGCTGAACACTTCACTTTGATCAATTAAGGAGTTTCGACATGAACGAACAGGTCAGAGAAAATATCGCTCAGGTCGATTTGAGAGAGACACTGAAGATGTCTTTCCAAAAGCTGTTACCTCAGCATGCGGTAAAGAATCCGGTTATGGCCGTGGTGTGGCTGGCGACCATATTGTCATTGATTCTCACATTCTCAGATGTCACAGAGCGTTGGTTTGGATTTTCCGTTGCGGCAATACTTTTTCTTACGGTTATTTTTGCGAACTTCGCTGAGGCTATTGCTGAGGCTCGAGGACGTGGCCAGGCCGCATCGCTGCGGGCAGCGCGAAAAGATCTGGTTGCCCGATTTGTGGACGCGAAAGGCCAGCAAATCAAGGTAGCGCCAGCATCTGTACTCAAGCGGGGCGATCTGGTTCTTGTCAAAGAGGGTGAGATCATTCCAGCAGATGGAGAAATCGTACGTGGCGTAGCATCCGTCAGCGAGGCTGCTGTTACTGGTGAGTCTGCGCCAGTACTTCGTGAAGCCGGTACCGATCACTCCAGTGTGATTGGTGGAACCAGAGTATTGTCCGATGAGATTGTGGTCGAGATTTCCAACGAACCCGGCCACAGCTTCCTGGATCGCATGATCTCCATGGTAGAGGGAGCAAGTCGTCAAAAAACTCCCAACGAAGTCGCCTTAGGGCTGTTGCTCAACGTCATGACTTTAACTTTCCTGATTGTTGTTGTCTCTTTGCCATGGTTGGTCAAGCCTCTGGGTATTGATGTGGATCCGGTTGTCTTGATTGCACTCTTGGTGTGTTTGATCCCCACGACCATTGGCGGTTTGTTGCCCGCCATCGGTATTGCCGGGATGAACCGAGCACTAAAGCACAACGTACTGGCCAAGAGTGGCAAGGCGGTTGAAGTGGCCGGGGATGTGAATGTTTTGATCTTGGACAAAACAGGGACCATTACTTTTGGTGACAGAATGGCCACTCACATGACCGCGATCGGATCCTCGGATCCTGAGGATCTTAGAGTTGCAGCGTTGGCTGCCTCTTTGAAAGATCCTACCCCGGAGGGCAAGTCGATTGTGAAACTCGCTGATGTATCGAGATCATCTAAGCATGGTGATTTTGAATCGGCCACGTTCATTCCGTTTAGTGCCGTGACACGTATGTCGGGCGTTGATTTGCCCGAAGGGACTTCTGTAAGAAAAGGTGCTGCCGAGGCTGTCAAACAGTGGTGTGAAGAGCAAGGCGGCAAGATTCCTGAAACTGTTGATTCAATTGTCAAGGATATTGCGAGTCGGGGCAGTACGCCACTATTGGTTGCCAGGGGCGCAACGATCCTAGGGGCTATTGAGTTGTCTGATGTTATTAAACCAGGAATTCGTGAGC
>Ga0066836_10000811_pt1 | contig 15800 bp, 15 predicted proteins | sample ETNtaG_18_FD_71568 | JGI IMG/M metagenome (GOLD analysis project Ga0066836, IMG submission 71568) | Marine microbial and viral communities from oxygen minimum zone, Eastern Pacific Ocean - ETNP201302SV91 | ecosystem: Environmental > Aquatic > Marine > Oceanic | place: Pacific Ocean: Eastern...
CAGTTTCTATTATTGGGCATTATGAAGGTTTATGTCATGTTTATATTGATAGAAATGCTGATTTAAACATGGCCATTAAAGTTGTTAAGAACTCAAAAATGAGAAATGTTAGTATTTGCGGAGCTGCTGAAACTTTATTATTAGACAAAATGTGTCTAAAAACTCATTGCACACCTATATTAGATCAATTAAGCAAATTAGGATGTGAAATAATAGGTGATAAAATAATTAAAAAATTTACATCTAAAAAAATGAAAATAGCAGAGAAAAAAGATTGGTCTACAGAATATCTTTCTCCTACAATTTCAGTAAAAGTTGTAAATGGAGTTCAAGAAGCTATAGACCATATAAACAAATATGGTTCTTCTCACACGGACTCAATAGTAACAAGAAATAATAAAACTGCAAAAAAATTTCTATCAAATATTAATAGTTCTATAGCTATCCATAATGCATCAACACAATTTGCTGATGGTGGAGAGTTTGGCTTCGGAGCTGAAGTTGGTATATCAACTAATAAACTTCATCCTCGTGGCCCAATAGGAATCGATCAACTTACAACATATAAATATATCTTGGAAGGCAAAGGACAAATAAGGAAATAATTTTTGCAAAAATTATTAAAAAAAAATTATATTAAAATTGGTATACTGGGTGGAACATTTGATCCTCCACACAAAGGCCACCTTTATATTTCCAAAGTTTCAATAAAAAAACTTAAATTAAATAAACTAATTTGGGCAATAACAAAAAAAAATCCACTAAAAAAAAAACCATATTTAGGAATAAAAACGAGAATGACTTTATCAAAAAAGTTAGTTAGAAAGGAAAAAATAATTTTTGTAAAATATTATGATGATAAGATTAAATCTGTTAATACATTTGATTTACTTAATTATATAAAAAAAAGAAATAAAAAGGCAAAACTATTTTTTTTAATTGGCGCTGATAATATCAAAAAATTTCATAAGTGGAATAATTGGAGAAAGATACCTAGAATTGCCAAAATAGCAATTTTTCCAAGGCAAAATTATTCTTTTAGTTCTTCTAACCCTTTTGCTTTAAAAAAACTTGATAAGAAGGATTTCATATACATAAAAGCAAAAAAAATAAACATTTCATCTTCATTAATCAGAAAATTTTGGTAACATAAATTTCAATGCAAATAAAAAAAATTAATCAACTTAAAAATGAAATTGAAAATACATTGAAAGATAATAAAGCGATGGAAATAAAATCAATAAATCTTAAAAATAAAACTTCAATCGCTGATTTTATGATAATTGCGAGTGGTAATTCATCGAAACATATACAGGCATTGGCAGAAATTTTGCTAGATAAACTTAAAAAAAATGGAATTGATAATTGCACATTAGAGGGAAAAGGCAGCAATGATTGGAAACTTATTGACGCAAAAGATATAATAATTCATATTTTTCATCCAGAAAAAAGAAAGTTTTATGATTTGGAAAGGATGTGGTCTGAATTAATTCCTAAAGAAAGATTGATTATATGAAAAATAAAAATTTTTACAAATATATTTTTTCGATTTTTTTAATAATAATTTTACAAATTTCAAGTAAAGTTTACTCACAAAATGTAGATGAGCTGTACCAAAAAATAGATCTTTTTAGTGAAGTTTTAGAAAAAATAGAAAATGAATATGTAGAAGAAATAAATCAAGCCGACGCAATGGATGCTGCAATTAATGGAGTGCTCCAATCGTTAGATCCTTATTCGGCATATATGAATCCAGAAATTTTTAAAGAATCGCAAGAGGAAGTAAGTGGTGAATTTGGTGGATTAGGAATAGAAGTAACTATGGAATCTGGAGTAGTCAAAGTGATATCTCCAATAGATGATACTCCAGCATCAAAAGCTGGTGTAAAGGCTGGTGACTATATTGTTAGAATAAATGGAAAACAAGTCCAAGGAAAAACGCTTATGGAAGCTGTTAACTTAATGAGGGGACCTGTAGGCACTGATATTGAAATAACTATAAGAAGAAAAGGTTTAAAGAAAGCGAAAGTTATTAAAATTACAAGAGAAATTATTGAAATAAGATCGGTAGTTTCTAAACAAGTAGATAATAAAGTAGGATACCTCAGATTGAGAGCGTTCAATGAAAATAGTAGCAATCAGTTAAAAAAAGAAATTTCAAAAATTGAAAAAAATAAAAAAAACATTGGCTACATTCTTGATTTAAGAAATAATCCCGGAGGATTATTATCACAAGCAATAAAAATTACAGATTTTTTTCTGAATGACGGGGAAATTGTTTCTACCAAAGGAAGGAAAAGTAGAGAAAATAGAAAATTTTTTGCTAAAAAAGGTGACAAAATTAACGGAAAACCTTTAATTGTTTTGATTAATAATGGCTCAGCATCTGCTGCTGAAATAGTTGCTGGAGCACTACAAGACCAAAAAAGAGCAGTGCTGTTGGGAGAGACAACCTTTGGTAAGGGATCAGTTCAATCAATCATACCTCTTAACAATAGAGGGGCAATAAGACTAACTGTATCAAAGTACTATTTACCATCTGGAAAATCCATTTCAGAAATTGGAGTAGTTCCGGATATAAAAGTAGAGGAAACAGGTGAAGAATTTTCAATAAATTCGCCTACCGACAATCAATTAAATTATGCAATTGAACTCCTAAGTGGATAAATTCTAGTGACTAATAGAAAAGAATTGCCCTTAAGAATTGGTGTAGGAATAATTTTATTAAATCATGCAAATAATGTTTTTGTAGCCAAAAGGATTGATAATCCAAAAGATTCCTGGCAAATGCCACAAGGTGGTGTAGATGAAAATGAAAATTTTTTACTAGCAGCCAAAAGAGAATTGGAAGAAGAAACTAGTATAAAATCAGTAAAATTAATAAAAGAATTAGATGGTTGGTTTAAATATGATTTACCTAAATATCTTTTAGGTAAACTTTGGAAAGGCAAATATAGAGGACAAAAGCAAAAATGGTTTGTTATGAAATTTATCGGGGAAACTAGTGAAATAAATGTCAATACAAAAAACCCTGAATTTTTAGAATGGAAATGGATTGAACTCTCTAGATTGCCTAACATTGCTGTTCATTTCAAAAAAGATATTTATAAAAAAATAAAAGAAGAATTAAGTTCTATAAAATTAGATTAGATTCTTATTTCCTTAATAACATCAAGTTTATGATTAAGAACGTAACGATCATGATCAGTAATATTTTGATCTGTTAGTTTATTTTGAATATCTTTATTTAAATTATCTACATACTCTTTCGATAAATCTCTTATATTTGTTGCTGAAGCTGAAAGTACAACTAAGCTGTCATCAAAATACTCCACTGTACCATCTTGTACAAAAAATTCTTTAAAACTTTCATCGTTTTTTTGTACTTTTATTATACCAGGTCTTAAAAAAGTTATTATTGGAATATGATTTTTTAAAATTCCCATATCTCCTTCATATGATGGAAGTATAACCATTTTTGTATTATCTGAAAAAATAATTTTTTCAGGGCTAATTATTTCTAACTTAAAATTATCTTCCATTACGCAGCTGCCTCTTTTGCCATTTTTTCCGCTTTTGTTACTGCTTCATCAATTGTACCAACCATATAAAAAGCTGCTTCAGGTAAATGATCATATTCCCCTTTACAGATAGCGTCGAAGCCCTTGATGGTTGCTTCTAAATCTACAAGTTTTCCTGGTGAACCTGTAAAAACTTCAGCAACAAAAAAAGGCTGAGATAAAAATCTTTGTATTTTTCTTGCTCTTGCAACTGTTAACTTATCTTCTTCAGAAAGCTCATCCATGCCTAAAATAGCAATTATGTCTTGTAGAGATTTATAAGTTTGTAATATTCTCTGAACTTCTCTTGCTACTCTATAATGTTCTTCACCAACAATTCTTGGATCTAAAATTCTTGATGTAGAATCTAATGGATCTACCGCAGGATATATCCCTAGCTCAGCGATTTGTCTCGATAAAACTGTTGTTGCATCTAAATGTGCAAAAGATGTAGCGGGGGCAGGGTCTGTTAAATCATCTGCCGGAACATAAATTGCTTGAACTGAAGTGATTGATCCTTTGTTTGTAGTTGTAATTCTTTCTTGTAAATTTCCCATGTCTGTTGCTAAAGTTGGTTGATAGCCTACCGCGGATGGAATTCTTCCTAAAAGCGCAGAAACTTCTGAACCAGCTTGAGTAAATCTAAATATGTTGTCGACAAAAAACAAAACGTCCTGACCTTCCTTATCTCGAAAATATTCTGCAACGGTTAAACCTGTTAAACCTACTCTTGCTCTTGCTCCGGGTGGTTCATTCATTTGCCCATAGACTAGTGCTGCCTTAGAACCTTTTCCTTCAGGCTTTATTACTCCCGACTCTATCATTTCATGATATAGATCATTTCCTTCTCGAGTTCTTTCTCCGACACCGGCAAAAACAGAAAATCCACCGTGAGCTTTTGCAATATTATTAATCAATTCCATAATAATCACTGTCTTTCCTACCCCGGCTCCTCCAAATAATCCTATCTTTCCACCTTTAGAATAAGGAGCAAGCAGATCAACAACTTTTATTCCTGTTACTAGTATTTCTGTTTCAGTAGATTGATCAGTAAATTTTGGAGCTGGTCTATGTATAGGCCAGCTTTCTTTTGTAGAAACTTTACCTTTTTGATCTATTGGTTCTCCAATAACATTTATTATCCTTCCTAAAGTTTCAGGACCTACAGGTACTTGAATTGGGTGACCTGTATCAGTTACCTTATCTCCTCTTTTAAGACCTTCGGTGCTATCCATTGCAATAGTTCTTACAGCAGATTCACCTAAATGCTGTGCTACTTCCAGTACAAGTCTGCTTCCAGAGTTATCACATTCTAAAGCAGTTAATATCTCAGGTAACTGTCCTTCAAATTGAACGTCGACAACTGCTCCAATAATCTGTGTAATTTTACCAAATTTATTTGACATTTTATAAACTTTCAGCTCCAGATATAATTTCTATAAGTTCTTTAGTGATCGCTGCTTGTCTACTTCTGTTATATGTTATTGTTAATTTATCAACCAAATCACCTGCGTTTCTCGTGGCATTATCCATGGCTGTCATTCTAGATCCTTGTTCGCTAGCAGCATTTTCCAAAAATGCTTTAAAAATCTGAGTTGAAATATTTCTTGGAAGTAGGTCATTTAATATTTCATTTTCTTCAGGTTCAAATTCATAAGAATTATTTAGTTTTTTTTCATTATTTTGATTCAAATCTTCTATAGGTATTATTTGCTGTTCTTGTGGTATTTGAGTAATTACATTTTTAAATTTATTATAAAATATTTTACATAAATCAAATTGATTTTCTTTAAATAATTTTATAATTTTATTACTAATTTCTTCTGCTTCTTTATATGTAATTTTTTTAAAACCCTTAAAATTTATTTTTTCTATTATATAAGGAGCATATGTTCTCTTTAATTGGTCGTGCCCTTTAGACCCAACTGTAAAAATCTTAAGTGTTTTTCCTTCTTTTAAAATTTTTTCAAAATAATTTTTTGCCTTTCTACATATATTTGTATTAAATCCACCGCAAAGACCTCTGTCAGCTGTAATAACTACACATAAATGCACATTATCTTTTCCTGTACCAACAAGAAATTTTGATGCATTGCCTTTATCTGATATTGAATTGCTTAGATTAAGAATAATATTATTCATTTTTTCTGAAAAAGGTCTTCCTTTCTCTGCGCTTTCTTGAGCCTTTCTCAATTTTGCTGCGGCTACCATTTTCATAGCTTTTGTTATTTTTTGTGTAGATTTAACACTGGTAATTCTTTTTTTTAAATCATCTAAACTTGGCATAATTTTTATTTATTTTTTTTAAATTGTTCAATAATTGATATCAATTTTTTTTCTATTTCTTCATCTAGTTTACCTGAATTATTAATACTGTCTATAATCTCTGGATTTGAAGTTTTTATTTTCTCATAAATTTCTTTTTCAATATTTTTTATATCTGCTATTTCAACATCATCTAAAAAACCCCTTACTCCAGAAAAAACCGCTATAACTTGTTGAGCAACTGGCATGGGAGAATATTGGTCCTGTTTTAAAAGTTCAGTTAGTTTTGAACCTCTATTTAAAAGTTTTTGAGTAGAAGCATCTAGATCAGAACCAAATTGTGCAAATGCTGCCATTTCTCTATATTGTGCTAGTTCTAGTTTTATTGAGCCTGCAACTTTTTTCATTGCTTTGGTTTGTGCTGCAGAGCCTACTCTAGAAACTGATAAGCCAACATTAACAGCTGGCCTTATTCCTTGATTAAATAATTCGGTTTCTAAAAAAATTTGACCATCGGTAATAGAAATTACATTCGTGGGAATGTATGCTGACACATCGCCTGCTTGTGTTTCTATTATCGGTAGTGCTGTTAAAGATCCTCCGCCCTTATCTTCATTAAGTTTTGCTGCTCTTTCAAGTAATCTACTATGTAAATAGAATACATCTCCTGGATAGGCTTCTCTTCCAGGAGGTCTTCGTAATAAAAGAGACATTTGTCTATAGGCTACAGCTTGTTTAGATAAATCATCATAAATAATTAAAGCATGCATGCCATTATCTCTGAAATATTCTCCCATGGTGCAGCCAGTATAGGGAGCTAAAAATTGAAGTGGAGCTGGATCAGACGCAGTCGCGGAAACAATAGTTGTGTACTCCATCGCACCTGCATCTTCTAAAGTTTTTACAATTTGAGCAACGGTTGATCTTTTTTGACCAATTGCAACATAAATACAATAAAGTTTATCTTTTTCCGAATCTGATTTATTTATTTCTTTTTGATTAATAATTGTATCAATTGCTACTGCTGTTTTTCCTGTTTGTCTATCACCAATAATTAATTCTCTTTGTCCTCTTCCAACAGGAATTAAACTATCAATAGCCTTGAGTCCTGTTTGCATGGGTTGATTAACAGATTGTCTAGGAATTATTCCTGGTGCTTTAACATCAACTCTTTTTCTTTCTATTTTTTTATCTAGGTCAGCCTTACCATCAATAGGGTTTCCTAGTGCGTCTACTACTCTGCCTAATAAATTTTTTCCAACAGGAGCATCTACAATTGCGCCTGTTCTTTTAACAATATCTCCTTCTTTAATTGATCTATCATCACCAAAAATAACTACCCCTACATTGTCATTTTCTAAATTTAAAGCCATACCTTTTATTCCACCAGAAAACTCAACCATTTCTCCTGCTTGAACATTATCTAAACCATAGACTCTGGCAATACCATCCCCAACTGACAAAACTTGTCCTACTTCCGATACCTCGGCTTTTTCTCCAAACTTTTTAATTTGTTCTTTTAAAATCTTAGTAACTTCTGATGGATTAATTTGCATATTATGCCTCTAACATATTTTTTTCTAATTTTTTTAATTTTGTTTTAATTGAAGTATCTACCATCACACTTCCGACTTGAATGATTATTCCTCCAATTAATTCTGAATTATATTCGTAATCTATACTTAATGAAGATTTAAAATCTTTAGAAAGTTCATTCTGAATTTTATCCTGTTCTTCCAATGATAATTTTTTAGCAGATATCAACTTTGCTTTTAATTCGCCTTTAGAATTCGAAACCAAGTTTAAAAAACTATCAATAATTTTATCTAAAAAAAATAATCTATTTTTACTAGCCACAAATCCTAAAAAATTTTTAAGAATTTTAGAAAAATTATTTTTATCAGCTATAATAAAAATAACATTTTTTTTATCATCTTTTGCTACTGTAGGACTTAAAATCATTTCATTAAAATCTTTACTTTCTTTTAATAATTCTTTTAAACTTTTAATTCCATTTTCAACATTTGCTAGCTCGGAATTTTCTTTGGAAAGTTCATAAAGAGCTATCGCATAACTTTTTGCTGTGGAATTTGAAAATGTAGATTTTGAACTCAATTTCTGCTCCTAAAACTCTCGTTTTGTATGAGATTATATTGGTAAATACAACATTTTCTATTGTATCTTTTTGTCCTTTATAAGACTGGTAAACCCTTTGTTTAACTGAAATTAACTGGATCCACATCAACCTCTAGTTTTATTCCAGATGTCATTTTTATTTTATTCAACGATTGCGACAAATATTTTTGAATAAATAAGTCCTTAGGATATCTTATCAAAATTCTACATCTATATTTTTTTCTCAGCTTGGTAATTGGAGCAAGCACAGGACCTAAAATATTAACTTCGTCCATTTTGGGAAGTTGTAATTTAATATTTGTAGCAAATTTCATAATTAAATTCTCGTTCTTTCCAGAAATAATTAGAGAGATAAGACGATAGAATGGTGGAAGTTTTTTTTCTTTTCTTAACAAAAGTTCCTTTTGCAAAAATGAGTGAGGATCATTTTTAGATATATTTAAAAGAACTTCATCATCTGGAGTATATGTTTGAAAGTAGACTGTTGATTTATCTCCCTCTCTTCCCGCTCTTCCGCTTAGCTGGTGGTACAATTGAATATTTTTTTCTGCAGATCTAAGATCATAACCATGAGATGTAAAATCACTATCAACAACTACAATACAATTCAATTTTGGAAAGTGAAAACCTTTTGATAATAGTTGTGTACCTATCAAAATATCAATTTTGTTTTTTTCTACTTTTTTTAGAAGTGTATTGTTAGATTTATTTTTTTTTAAAGTATCACTTGAAAATATTTCTATTTTTTTATTTGGATATATTTTTTTTAATTCTGCAAAAATTCTCTCTACTCCAGGACCACAAAATAATAGTTCGCATTTTTTGTTATCTTTACAGTTTCTTGATAATGCAGATTTATGACCGCAATAATGACAAAGTAACTTATTTAATTTTTTATGAAAATTTAAATTTACCGCACAATTCGGACATTCAAATTTATTTCCACACTTCTTACAAATTACAAATGGTGCATACCCTCTTCTATTTAAAAAAAATAATACTTGATTATCATTGTCTAAATATTGATTGACTTTACGTATAGTTTTATTTGCTATCCAAGAATCTTTGTTCAAAACTTCAGAATGTAAATTTATAATTTCAACACTAGGTAAGGATGCTTCCTTATATCTTTTTCTTAGTTTGGTTGTGTGATATTTTTTATTAACAATATTATTATATGTTTCTACAGAAGGTATTGAGGTCACTAAATTTATAGGAATATTTTCGAGCGACGCCCTTGTAATCGCCATATCTCTTGCATTGTAAGAGACCCCGTCATCTTGTTTATAAGATGCATCATGTTCTTCATCAACAATAATTATTCCTAACTTTTTAAATGGTAAAAAAAGCGCTGACCTAGCACCAATAACTATTTTAATTTTTCCTTCTGTTACACCTTTCCAAATTATTGATTTATTTTTTTTTGATGTTCCTGAATGCCAAATAGCTGGTTCTGATCCAAAAAATTCTTTAAATTTTCTGCTAAATTGATCTGTGAGTGCTATTTCTGGAAGTAGTGTTAATGCTTGATATCCTTTATCAATAATATCTTTTATTCTTTTAAAATAAATTAAAGTTTTCCCAGATCCAGTTATTCCTTCAATTACTGTAACATTATAATTATCCCCAATATTTCTAATAAATGAAAGTGATTTTTTTTGTTCCTCATTCAATAGAAAAATTTTATCAGTAGATTTGATTTCAAATTTTTTAAATTCTTTGCTAAAATTTTTTTCAACAACATCTTTATTTAACAAACACATTTTTAAAGCCATGCCTAAAGGCACTAAGTTATATTTTGAAAACCAAGATATAAAATCTATCATTGATGAATTTAAATTATTTACATTAATTTTTTTAGAAATATTTCTAATTTTAAATTTCTTATCTGTTTTTTGTTCATCTGGCCAAATAACTCCCGTAATCTCGGTAGATCCGAATGGAGCTTTTACAAAATCACCAGAATTTAATGATTCAGAAATTTCACTTTTATAAGTAAAAGGATAATCAAAAATTTTAGGAAAAAGAACCGGTACCTTCATTTGTATATAATTTTTTTCCTAATTTTTATAGAAATATTATTGTCTAAATTTTTTTTTAATTCTGAAAAAATCTTTGAATTCATTCTCATTTCTAATAATTGCCAAGTATAAGGTATATATTTCAAATATTTATTTTTCTTATCTCTTTTGAATAATCTAGAAAAAATACCTATTATCTTTAAACTTCTCTGCACTGATAATATGTTAAAATCTTCTAAAAATTTTTCTGAATAAATTCTGTGAACTCTTAAAGTTTTTTTTATATAATAACTATAAATCTGTTTTTTTAGCTTTGTAGAAGTTTTAATTCTCACATCATCAATTAGAGAAACCAAATCGTAGGCAGGATTTCCTATTAAAGCGTCTTGGCTATCAATCACCCCTATTTTGTTGCCTACTTTCATAAGATTTTGTACATGAAAATCTCTATGCACAAAATAAGAGTTGGAAAAATTAAGTCTATTATAAAGTTTTGTTAAGATTTTTCTTAATTGTTTTTTAATATCTGCAGCTTTTTTTTTATTTAAAAATAAAGGTAAATACCAATCAAAAAATAAATTTGTTTCTTCAAATAAGTATTTACTATTATATTTTTCAATTGCATGAAATCCTTTGTTAATATTTTTTATTTTTGAAGATGGTTTTATTTTTTGAATTTTTAAAAGTAGATCTATAATTTTTTTATAAACTGCTAGTTTATTTTTTTTTTTTAAAAGAATTTTATAAAAGGAATAATCTCCAAAATCCTCAATGGTGATTATACCCCTGGAAAAATCATGATTATAAAGTTTAGGAGAATAAATATTTTTTTTTCTTAAAAATTTATTAACCGCAGTATATGCAATTAAATTTTTATATTTTTCTTTTTGCGATATAACAACAATTTTACTTTTTTTTTTTAATCTTATTCTGTAAAATGATCGAAATGAAGCATCTCCCGCAATTGGTAATATTTTAAATTTCATTAAATTTACAATCTTTCCATTTACCAAAACCAACAATCTTAATTTCTCTAGAATCCAACGTTTTCGAATACTTAAACAAAATATCTATCCTATTCTTGGGTTTTTGTTTAATTAGCTCAGGCCATTCGACAATTTTAATACTATTATCTGAAGTTTCAAACATGCCTAATTGTGAAATATCATTGTAATTTTTCAATCTATAAAGATCGTAATGGAGAATTTTTTTTTTTCCAAGTTCATAATCATAAACTATATTGAACGTTGGACTCAATACATTGCTTTTTTTAATTTTATCTTTCTCTTCTAAATGGTTGATGAAAAAGCGAGCAAATGTTGTTTTTCCCACTCCAATTTCTCCATAAAGAAAAATTACATCACCTTTATTAATTATTTTAGAAATTTTTTTTGAAAGTTTTTTAGTATCTTCTAATGATTTTAAATACATCTACTACTACTAGTAGCGATAACTATCTGATTTAAAAGGACCTTCGACATCAACGCTGATGTAATCGGCCTGAACTTTTGAAAGTTTAGTTAGTTTGGCACCAACTTTATTTAAATGAAGCATCGCAACTTTTTCATCCAAATGCTTAGGTAATACATAAACCTTTTTTTCATATTTATTAGAGTTATTCCAAAGTTCTATTTGTGCTATCACTTGATTGGTAAATGATGCACTCATTACAAAGCTTGGGTGACCGGTAGCGCAACCTAAGTTAACCAACCTGCCTTCTGCTAAAAGTAATATTCTTTTCTTATCTGGAAATTCTATTTCATGAACTTGAGGTTTAATTTCTGTCCATTTATAATTTTTCAGAGCTTCAACTTGAATTTCATTATCAAAATGACCAATATTACAAAGTATAGAACGATCTTTCATTTTTCTCATATGATCAGCAGTTACAATATCTTTATTACCAGTCGCTGTAACAACTATGTCGGCTTCACCTATAGCTTCATCCATTAAAACAACTTTGTAACCCTCCATTGCTGCTTGCAGAGCGCAAATAGGATCTGCTTCCGTTACCATAACTCTTGCTCCATTTTGTCTTAATGAAGCAGCGCTTCCTTTGCCTACATCTCCAAATCCAGCAACTATAGCGGTTTTGCCTGACAACATAACATCTGTGGCTCTCTTAATTCCATCTACTAAACTTTCTCTACACCCATATAAATTATCAAATTTTGATTTAGTTACAGAATCATTAACGTTAATTGCTGGAACTAAAAGTTTTTTTTCATCTTCCATTTTTTTTAAAGCTTTAATTCCAGTTGTTGTTTCTTCGGATAGTCCTTTGACTGATGTAAGAAGATCTTTATAATTTTTATGCATTAAAGCTGTAAGATCACCACCATCATCTAATAACATATTAGGTTTCCAATCTTTTTTACCCTCTATAGTTTGTTTTATACACCACCAATATTCTTCCTCGGTTTCGCCTTTCCATGCATAGACTGGTATTCCTGCTTTTGCAATTGCTGCAGCAGCATGGTCTTGAGTAGAAAAAATATTGCAAGAAGACCATCTAACATCAGCACCCAACTCAACAAGTGTTTCAATTAAAACTGCTGTCTGAATTGTCATGTGTAAACATCCTAAAATTCTAGCTCCTTTAAGAGGCTTCTTTCCTTTAAACTCTTTTCTGAGTGCCATTAATCCTGGCATTTCAGTTTCTGCTATCGAAATTTCTTTCCGTCCAAAATCCGATTGATTAATATCTTTTACTTTAAAATCTTGAGGCATAATTTTTAACTATTTAACAAGTTAATATAAAATTATCAACTTATTGCTAACTTTTAATTATTTATACACCGGTAATAAAACTTCTATTCTTGCTCCTTTTTTATTACCATTTTGATTAGAGGCTATAATTGAACCTCCATGAAGTTCTATAATGTTTTTTACTATATTCAATCCTAAACCGGAATGTTCTCCAAATTTTTCAGGTCTATTACTGTAAAATCTATTAAAAACTTTATCGATATTTTTTTCATTAAAACCAGGACCTTCATCTTCAATAATTAATTGTGCATCTTGTTTTTTTATACTGCATATTACTGAAATTCTTCCATTTGACGGGCTAAATGACACTGCGTTATCTAATAGATTTGCTATAATTTGTTCCAATTTACTTTCAACTCCCAAAACATTTAATTTGGAACCGTTTAGCTTATTGTTGTTTATATTTATTTTAATATTTTTATTTGAATTTATTAAATCACTATTAAAATCCTCAACTACAGAATTTATTACATTTGATAAATCAATTTTTGTCATTTTTGCTCTGGACAAAGTTGCTTCGTCTTTTAACATTTGAGAGTAATCTGTTATTAGTCTTTCAATTCTTTCTACATCGTGACTTATAACTTTTATTAATTTTTTTCTTTTTTCACTATCTACAGTGTCACCCAAAACCTCAGAAGCACCTTTTAAGGAAGTTAAGGGATTTCTAATTTCGTGAGCTAGATCTGATGAAAATGTTTCTGCTACATTAATTCTTTTATACAGATCCTCTGTCATTTCATTTAAAGATCTTGATAATTGACCAACCTCATCCCTTCTAAGTAAATATTTTTCATGCTTTCCAATTTTAACATCTTTTTCTTTAATAGCCTTCGTATACAAAACCAAAGACCTTATTGGTTTTAAAACATACCTGTTTAAGAAAACTGAAAAAATCAAAATTACAACAGCTACATAAAAAACAGATCTCAATATAAAATTTTTTCTTTCATCAACGGCTACTAATATGTCGTTGGAAATTTCAGAAACAACAATATATCCTTTGCTCTCTCCGTCTATCTTAACTGAATTTATTGTCATTACGTAAAAATTATTATTCATGGTTTCGCTAATTACTAATTTATTATTAATATTTTTTTTTTGAGAATAATCTTTTACAAAACTTTCTGTGTTAAAAGTATTTGTTTTGGGTTCAATAAAATTTTCTGTTATATCTAAATTCTCATCAGATTTATCAATTGATGTTTCTTGTATACTTTCGTTACGAGAAAAAATATCTTGTGCTAAATCTAAAGTATCAGTATCTGCTAACAAATTTAAATTTAAATCGTATAATTGAACCCGATCTAAATTTTGAAATAAAAATCTTGTTGATAATAAAAAATTAATTACACTCTCTTTAGTAAACTCAATATTTAATCTATTAATATGATCAGATGTATTATCTATAATTCTAAAGTGTTGTTCAGATCTATTTTTTACTAAACTTGGTTTTATTGCTTTAAGATACAAAAAAGTGAAAATGCCTAAAAATAAAAAAACAATTAAATTAAATACTAAAAATTTTTTAAGAATTGAACTTGATTTAAAAAAATTAAATGGCATTAACTAATATTCCACCTATATCCACTACCATACCTCGTTTCTATTGCAGAAAAATTTTGATCTATTTTTTTAAATTTCTTTCTAATTCTTTTGACATGGCTGTCTATAGTTCGGTCTTCAATATCATTATTGTCTTTATAAGCTATATCCATTAGTTGTGCTCTTTCTTTTATTATTCCTGGTCTTTTTGCTAATTCTTTAACAATTAAAAATTCTGTTGTTGTAAGCTTTTCTGGGAGAGATTTTCCATCCCATTCACATTCAAGCTGCGAAGGATCCAGTACTAGTTTTCCATGTCTAATGAGATTTTTTGAATCATCTACTGTATTTGTTTTCTTTCTTAACTGAACTCTTATTCTCTCTATGAGAACTTTCATAGAAAAGCCTCCAGATTTTTTTATAAAATCATCTGCCCCAAGTTTTAATCCCAATAACTCATCAACCTCTTCATCTTTAGAGGTTAAAAATAATATTGGTATTGAGGTTTTTTTTCTTAATTTTTTGAGTAACTCTTCTCCATCCATTCCTGGCATTTTAATATCTATAACTGCTAAGTCTGGAGGGTTTCTACTAATACCGACTAGAGCATTTTCTGCATCAATATAAGTTTGGACTTTAAATCCTTCATTTTCTAAAGCCATACTTATGCTAGTAAGTATGTTTCTATCATCATCTACCAACGCAATTGAATGACTCATAATAAAAAATATGTCTTAGTATAGAAATACTAAATTGTCACAAATTGGGCAAGCATAAGAACAATTAATGAGCCTCACCCCAGTTATTACCTGAATTTATATTGACTTCTAATGGAATTGAAAACATATGATGTTCAGATTTTGAAATTGATATCATTGCTTCTTTAATAGTTTTTTTTACGTATTCTTCATCTTTTTCTAAACATTCAAATATAAGTTCATCATGTATTTGTAATAACATCTTTGTTTGAAATTTTTTATCTTCCTCAATGAGTTGATTTATTTTTATCATGGCTAGTCTAATAATATCTGCTGCAGAACCTTGTATTGGAGCATTAATTGCTGCTCTCTCTTGAAAGCTTCTAATACTAAAATTTTTATCATTTATACCTTTAAGGTGAATTCTTCTACCAAAAATATTACTGACATAACCTTGTTTTCTACATGCCCTTATTGTTGAATTCATATAGTCTTTTATTTGAGGAAATTTTTTAAAATATGCATTTATAAAATCTAAGGCTTCTTGGTTTGATACGGAAATTTGTTTAGCTAATCCATATTGAGTAATACCATAAATAATACCAAAATTAATCGTTTTAGCCTTTCTTCTAAGATCTTCATTAACTTTATTAATTGGCACATTAAAAACCTGGCTTGCCGTCAAACTATGAATATCCTCATTATTTTTAAAAGCTTTTTTTAATTCTTTTACATCAGCCATATCAGCTAAAATTCTCATTTCTATTTGATTATAATCAGCAGAAATCAAAACATTTTTTTTATCA
>Ga0066836_10000813_pt1 | contig 15784 bp, 13 predicted proteins | sample ETNtaG_18_FD_71568 | JGI IMG/M metagenome (GOLD analysis project Ga0066836, IMG submission 71568) | Marine microbial and viral communities from oxygen minimum zone, Eastern Pacific Ocean - ETNP201302SV91 | ecosystem: Environmental > Aquatic > Marine > Oceanic | place: Pacific Ocean: Eastern...
CAAGAAGAAGATGCATAAATACCAAACCCAGGCCACCAGTTCGCTGATAATTTAAATTTTGCATTTAGTAATTTACCATAACTGCCTTCATGAATAATTTTTCTTAAATAATCAACAATTGGTAAATAAGACATCTCTAAATTAGGGATTATTAGGTTATTTTGATTTTTTATTTTTGAGATTATATTTTCAGAATTTTCTTTGTTTCCCGTCAAAGGCATTTCAAAGATACAATCTACATCTTTAGATAATATATCTGACAGCAAATCACCATGAATATCGTCTGGAACACTTAAAATTATCAAGTCTATTTCTTTATCATTAATTAGGTGTTTATAATCTAATGAATATTTTGGGGAGTTCCCAAAAATAGATTTTGCGTTATCTAGGGATTTTTGAGTTCTAGTTGAAATATGCTCAACTTTTGATTCATTTAAATTTTTAAGAAAAGGGAGATAAGCATCTTTTACCCATTTACCAAATCCAATTAATCCAATTTTTTCGTAAGTCATATGTAAATTTTATATTATGAATAAAAATTTCGGTTATTATTATTCTTAAATAAATTGTAAACGTATAAAAAAAGAGAGTATTATGGCTATGAGTGATAATTACAGCAAAGGTATAAAAATTACAGAAATTGACACCCCTTCTATAGTGGTAGATCTAAATATAGCTGAAGAAAACATAAAAAAGATGCAAAGTTTTGCAAATGATAATAATGTGTCTATGAGACCTCATTCCAAAACAAATAAAAGCCCATATTGGGCAAAAAAACAAGTTGAAGCTGGAGCTATAGGTATTTGTTGTGCAAAATTAGGTGAAGCAGAAATGATGGCAGATGGAGGAATTAAAGAAATATTAATTCCTAATCAAATTGTAACTGAGCAAAAAATCAAGAGACTTGTTGATGTAAATAAAAAATCTAAAGTTATGGTTGCGGTTGAAAACAAAGATAATGTTTCAAATCTTTCAAATCATTTCGAAAAAAATTCAATGAAATTAAGTGTCATTATTGAAGTTAATGTTGGAATGGATAGATGTGGTGTTGAACTTGATGAAATAGTAGATTTTGCTCAACATATAATTAATAACCCAGGGTTAGAATTCGAAGGAATTATGGGGTATGAAGGGCATACAGTTAATATAGGTAATTTTGAGGATAGAGTAAATGAAACTACAAAAGCTATGAATAAATTACTAGACGCTAAAAAAATACTTGAGGAAAACGGTATCAGTGTAAAAATTGTTTCTGCATCGGGAACCGGAACTTATAATATTACAAGTAAAATTTCAGGGATTACAGAATTACAATGTGGTTCTTATATTTTTATGGATGGTAATTACTTAAAAATCTTTGATGATTTTCAACCTGCATTATCTCTACTATGTACAGTAGTATCTAGAAGAGAAAATAGAATAGTTATAGATTGTGGGTTAAAATCAGTCTCAATGGATCAAGGCTTACCAGAAGTTGTTTACCCTAAAGGAATAAAGCTTATTTCTTTATCAGAAGAACATTGTAAATGTGAAATAGAAGGTGACATTGATTTGAAAATAGGTGATAAAATTTTTGTTCGGCCTATGCACTCAGATACAACTATTAATCTTCATGATAACTATTTTGTTCATAGAGACGGAGTTTTTGATGAAAAAGTGGAAATTTTAGGAAGAGGAAAATTCAAGTAAAATGCTTGATTATTTAATCAAAAATGGATTAATTGTTGATGGTACAAACACAAAGCCTATAAAATCATCTGTAGGAATACTTAATAAAAAAATAATCACTGACATTTCTGATAATTCAGTAGCAAAAGAAGAAATTGATGCTGAAAATAAAATAGTTGCACCGGGTTTTATAGACGTTCATTCTCATGATGATTTTAAGGTTATTTCAGATCCAAAAGTATCTCATAATATACTTCAAGGTATCACTACTATGATTGTTGGAAATTGTGGATTTGGAGTTTCTCCATTTAATTCAGCTAAACAGCAAATGTCTGCTCTTTATGAAATAAATGATTTAGAAAAAAAATGGAAAAATTTTGAAGATTATTTTGAAACCCTAAATAATCATAAAATGTCTGTAAATGTTGGAGTTCTTGTCGGTCACCATACAATAAGAAGACATGCTCTAGATGATTATAATAATACTATTCCTAATAAGACCCAGATGACAGAAATGATAAATTTGTTAGTTGAAGGCATGGAAGCTGGGTGTTTAGGATTTTCTACAGGGTTGGTTTATGAACCTGGAAGATATTCTGAAACTAATGAAATTGTGGCTTTAACAAAAAATATAAAGAGATATGACGGTGTATACGTTTCTCATATGAGAAATGAAGCAGAAGGGCTTATTGATTCTATTATCGAAACTTCAAATATAGGTTTAAGGGCAGACGTAAAAGTTGAAATATCTCATCTGAAATCTGTAGGAAAAGACAATTGGGGAAATTCATATAAAGCACTGGATTTAATTGATAAATATCATAGTGAAGGACTGGATATTAATGTAGATCAGTATCCTTATACTGCTAGATCTACTATGCTAAAAGCTCTTTTATTGAATGACACTTTTAACTATGAAAATAATATTAGCCCGATGGGTAAATCTACACCAAACGAAGTTTTATTATGTTCAGTTCCTAATGAAAATTCACTAGAAGGAAAAACCTTAGAAGATATTCAAGGATTATATGATTTACCAATTGAAGAAACTGTAAAAAAATTACTTTCTGAGGTTTCAGACAAAATTTTAGTTGCAGCATTTGGAATGGATGAAGGTGATGTAAGGAATATTCTTAGAAATAAATTAACAATGATCGGAACAGATGGAATTGATGTAGGCTCAAAGCCTCATCCAAGAGCTTGGGGAACTTATCCAAGGATCCTAGAGGAATACGTAAATAATTTATCTATTATTAGTTTAGAAACTGCAATTCACAAAATGACAAAAATGCCTGCAACAAAATTTGGTATCAAAAATCGAGGAGAAATCAAAAATAATTATTTCGCTGATATTATTATTTTTGATCAAAATAAAATAAAAGATAATTCTAGTTTTACAAATCCAAAGAATGGTCCAAGTGGTATAGAATACGTATTTGTAAATGGCAAAAAATCTGTAGCTAACGGAATAGAGCAAAATGTTTTATCAGGATCTACAATAAGAAAATGACTGAATCAAAAAGTAAAACTATTATAAAAAAAATTACAAAATGGGTAGCTATAATTTTCTTCGGATTTCTAATGTTTCAATTATTAAGGCTAATGTTTATTATGCTTTTTTTGGACGGTCAAAATCCTTTATAACTTTTCTTTTCGTTTTCGAGTAAAAACTATTTGTGCTTGACGCTGCCTAGATTTTTCATTCTGCTCATTGCTACGGACATTTATACAACTTGGACAGCTAACCCCTTCTTCAAAATAAACTGATTTCTTATCTTCTTCATCAATAGGATTCCTGCAACCATGACATAATTCAAAATTTCCGACTTCAGAGTTGTATTTTAGAGATACCCTTTCGTCAAAAACAAAACATTCACCATCCCAAGATCCATCTTCTTTTCTTACTGTGTTTAAGTAATTAATAATTCCTCCATCGAGTTGAAAAACGTTCTTAAATCCGATATCTTTCATATACGAAGATGCTTTTTCACATCTTATTCCCCCTGTACAATACATTGCTATTTTTTGGTCTTTATCTGAAGATAGCTCTTTATCTATATAATTTATAAATTCAGTAAAAGTTTGAGTATTTGGGTCTATAGCTTTTGGAAACTTTCCAAGAACAGTTTCATAAAAATTTCTGACATCTATAAGTTTTACATCGTCTTTTGATATAAATTCATCCCAATCTTCAGGATGTATAAATTTTCCAGTATTTTTAGCAGATTTACCTAAATTCATAAATGTTACAATCTCTTTTTGAATTTTTACCTTTATCCTTTTGAATGGTTTTTTTTCAGACATAGAGAATTTGATATTACATTTGTAATCTAAGTAGTTTAGCAAACCAGAAAGAGCATCTATTGATTTAGGTGGGCCTGAAACTGTTCCATTGATTCCTTCATTAGAAAGTAATATCGTTCCTAAAATTGAATTGTTTTTAGAAAATTCTAAAATTATATTTTTATTTTTTGTAACTTTTTCAAGGGTTACTTCATTAAACTCATAAAAAGTAAGTATTTTATACATAGAAATCCATCAAATTTTATATAAAAATCTAAAATAATTATAAATCAAAAAGGATAATCCAGCATGGCGAGTAAACCAAATATAGTAATAATTTTTGCGGATGATCTTGGATATGGAGATTTAGGGTGTTATGGATCAAAAATCAATAAAACTCCTACACTTGATAAAATGGCAGATGAAGGAAAGAAATTCCTAGATTTTTATGTTAGTTCACCTGTATGTTCTCCTTCCCGTGCTTCCCTACTAACGGGTTGTTATCCTCAACGAATTAGTTTTGGAACTTTTGACGGATTAAGGGTTTTATTTCCAGGACAAGGAATAGGATTAAGCACTGAAGAAGATACAATTGCAAAAATTTTAAAAGATTCTGGTTACAATACAAAAATAATTGGTAAATGGCACTGTGGAGATCAGAAAGAATTTCTTCCAACAAATCACGGTTTTGATTCATATTTTGGTATTCCATACAGTAACGATATGGGCATCCAAAGAGAAATTAAAGATTATTATCCAAATGATTCAACACTAGCTAAAGTTACTGAATGGGATAGGCCTCCTCTTCCCTTAATTAGAGATAAAGAAGTAATACAAGAACAACCAGACCAAAGATCTATCGCAGAGAGATACACAGAAGATGCAGTAAAATTTCTAAGAAACAATAAAGACAATCCTTTTTTCTTGTATCTTGCGCATATGCAAGTTCATTTACCTCTTTATGCAGCTGAAAAGTTTGTCACAGAATCTGAGAATGGAGACTATGGTGCATGTGTTGCTAGTATAGATTGGTCAACAGAAGTTATTTTTGATGAGTTGAAAGAATTAGGAATTGATGAAAATACTATTGTTGTTTTTACAAGTGATAATGGCTCTAGATTGCAAAACCAAGGAGGTAGCAATGGAGATTTAAAAGGTAGAAAAGGTCAAACTTGGGAAGGGGGACAAAGAGTTCCATGTATAATCAGATGGCCAGGAAAAATAGCTCCAGGCTCAAAGTGTAATGAGATTGCAACTACCATGGATTTTTTACCTTCAATAACAAAACTAGTTGGAGGAGAATTCCCTTCTAATAAAATAGATGGAATAGAAATGGCAGATTTACTTTTTTCAAATGAAAAATCTTCAAAGAGAGATGTTTTCTATTATTATAATGAAGATGACTTAGAAGCCGTTCGATATAAAAATTGGAAACTACATATAAAAAAAGAAGGTGCTAAAGTAAATGAACTTTATGATTTAAGTAAAGATATTGGGGAAGAAAACAATGTGTTTGACGAAAATAAAAATATAGTTGAAGATTTATTAGTAAGTATAGATAATTGTATTAGAGAACTAGGTGATAAATCTTTGAATATTACAGGAACTGAGGTTAGACCTGCAGCAAGAATTGAAAACCCTAAAACTTTAACAACATATGAAAAAAATCATCCATATATGTATGCAGAATACGATAAGGGTGAGAGAGGATAAAAGGATAAATTTATGAGTAAAAAACCAAATATTATTTTAATTATGTCTGATGACTTAGGCTATGAGGTTATCAATGCCAATGGGGGAACTTCTTATCAAACTCCCGTACTTAATGAATTGGCTAAAACTGGAATTAGATTTGAAAATGCACACGCCCAACCTTTATGCACTCCTACAAGAATACAGTTGATGACAGGAAAATATAACTTTAGAAATTATATTGGATTTGGATTGATGGATCCGGAAGAAAAAACATTTGGACACATAATGAGTGACAATGGTTATAAAACTTTGATTTCAGGTAAATGGCAATTATATTCTTACAATCCACCTGATGAAATGCCCAAGGAAAGAAATAAAGGGCAGCAAATTGAGGATGCAGGTTTTGATGAATATTGTGTTTGGCATGCCCATCAAACTGAAGAAAAAGGTTCAAGGTATAAAAACCCAATAATTTATCAGAATGGAGAATATTTAAATAAAGAAATTACAGAAGGAAATTACGGAGAAGATATATTTTGTGATTACATATTAGATTTCATGGATAGAAATACAGAAGACCCTTTCTTTGTGTATTTCCCTATGACTCTAACTCACAGACCCTTAGAGCCAACTCCGGATAGTGAAGAATTTGCAGTTTTTGATCCTCCTTCCAATCAGACTCTCGGTGGTAAAACTTGGGATGAATTAGAAGGTTGGGATGATGACGCAAAATATTATAAAGATATGGTTGAATACCATGATAAAACAATAGGAAGAATAGTTGAAAAATTAGATCAATTAAATATTAGAGAGGAAACTTTAATTCTTTATCTTGGAGATAACGGTTCTCCGATTGAAGTATCTTCATTTATGGGTGATCAAGAGATTCCAGGCGGAAAAGGTAAAACTATAGATACCGGAACACATGTCCCTATGATTTGTAACTGGAAAAATAATATTCCAGAGTCAGTAGTAAGTGCAGATTTGGTAGATAGTACAGATTTTTTACCTACAATTTTTGATGCAGCAGGAATAGAGTATCCAGAAAATTATATAGTTGACGGAAAATCATTCTACCCACAGTTAACAGGTAAAAAAGGAAATCCAAGAGATTGGATATTTTTTCACTATGATGCAGGAGGTCGACAAAAAAGACCTATTGAAAGATTTTTGAGAAATCATAATTGGAAACTATATGAGGACGGTAGAATGTTTGATATGAAAAATGATTTGTATGAAAAAAAAGCTATCTTTCCAGAAAATGATTCAAAAGTAAGTAAAGAAAATCGTATAAAATTGGAGCCGCTTTTTCAAAATCTTAAATAAAAAAATAGGAGCCTATTTTTCATTATCAGGAGAGAGAATAGGCCCCTATTAAGAAGAGAATTAAGAGAGATTATCTATTGCAAAGCACCTACTTCAATTAATAGTGCTTGTGTGTTTTCTAGATCGCCTAATTGAGATATGTCAATGTCTGGTTTATTTAGACTTTCCATATCTATAAGTAATCTATTTGGTGTTACTCCATCAGTAACTAATGGATATTCATGTACCTGAGTAGCAAAATATTGTTGTGCTATTTTAGATGTCATGAATGTCATAAATCTTTCTGCATTACTTTTGTTATCTGATACATCAAGTATTCCTGCACCAGAAACTAATACCACTGATCCAGCATCTCCGTTATTTAGATAATGATTTCTAGCAGCAAAGCTTTCACCTTTATCAGCAATAAATCTGTGAAGATAGTAGTGGTTTACCATTCCAAACTGTATTTCATCGTCTGCAGCAGCTTGTACTTGCGGTGTGTTTTTTGGGTAAACAATTGGTTCATTAGCCATTATGCCTTCTAACCATGTTTTAGTTTTTGCTTCACCCCAATTAATTCTCATTCCTGTAACCATTGCTTGGAATGACCCGTTAGTTGGAGCCCATCCTAATTTACCTTTATATTTAGGATCTGTTAGATCTTCCATAGATGTAGGCAAATCAGCAACATCTGTTGTATTTGGGTTATAAACAAGTACTCTTGCTCTACCTGTTATACCGATCCATTTACATGAATTATCAGCAGCTCTAGGAGCAACAGCCCAAGCTGGTATCAAATTACATACTTCTCTAGACATAGGTGACAACATATCACTTACAGCACCTAATCCTCCAGGATCTTGAGCGTAGAATACGTCAGCAGGTGTTTTAGAGCCTTCTTCTTGCAATAAACTAACCATTGCACCTGTTTTTCCATATTTTACTTCGACAGGAATCCCAGAAAGAACAGAAAATTCTTCAATTATTGGACCCACTAATGACTCAGATCGTCCTGAGTAAATTACTAATCCTTTTTCTTTCTTTTCGACTTCGACTTCCTTTTCTACAACAATTGTTTCGCCAGGAACATTTACTTTTACTTCCTTAACTACTTCTTTTTCAGTAACAATTGTTTCTCCAGGAACTTTTACTTCCTTAACTACTTCTTTTTCAACAATAACTTGTTTCTCAACTTCTACTACCTCAGTTTCTGCTGAACAGGCGGCAAATGATGTGATAAACAATGATGAAAAAAGTGCTAAAGCTAAATTCTTTTTCATAAATTAAACTCCTCGTTATTTATTGTCTAATAATTGTCAACTTTTTTAGTATACAATCATAAATAATAAATTGTCAACTATTTTAGTATAGTATTATTTTTTAGTTGGAACTCTTCGAGAAATATAGTAAATCCCTGTTAATCCAACAAGTGCAACAAGAATGTCTAGCCAAGTTGGTCTAATAGCAAAGATTATTGCAAATCCACAAAATATTATTATCATTGAAATGGCACTTACCTTAGCCTTAAAGGGCATTCCTTTACCTTCATAATAATCTCTAATATATTTGCCAAATAATTTATTGTTAATAAGCCAATTATAAAGTCTTTTAGATGACCTAATGTAACATCCTGCTGCCAAAATTAAGAAAATAGTGGTTGGTAATCCTGGAACAAATATTCCAATATATCCTATAGCAACAAAGATTGAACCTAAGGAAATCCATAGAAATCTTATGAATTTATTTTGTTCAGTTTTCACTTCGTTATTAGACACTAAATCTCCCAGAAAAGTTAATAAATGGAACGAGATATAAAAAGTATAAACGGAGATTAATATAAAAAAAATACTAAAACTATCAAATTGAATCTAATTATTATATATTGAGTTCAGATAAACAAATTTCTTATAACCTTTTCATGGACAAAAAAAAATCTAAATATTTTTATGGTTGGAATATTGTCTTAATAATGGCAATAACATCTTCTATGACAATGGCACTTGGAACATTAAATTTCGGTCTGTTTATAAAACCCATGGGAGATGAATTAAATATAGGGAGATCATATTTTGGGTGGGCACAAACAGCAAGACAACTCGTTGGAGGTTTATCTAGCCCTATTATGGGAACTTGGGTAGACAAATATGGGTCAAGGATAATTTTACCAGTTGCAACTTTAGTTACAGGATTGGGATTAATATTACTAGGATTTAATTCTAGTGGAATACTAATGATAGTAATTTTTGGATTTATAGGAATTACTAGTTTAGGAGGACCAGGAGCACTGATTACAACTGTTCCTATATCAAAATGGTTTGTTAGTAAAAGAGGAAAAGCCTTAGCCATAACTTCTCTGGGTGTGCCCGTAGGAGCTATGATTTTTGTCCCTCTAACTCAGTATTTTATAGATTTTAGTGGATGGAGAAATACATGGATTATATTTGGATTACTAGCGATTTTCATTATTATTCCACCTGCCTTGATTCTTTTAAGAAGACAACCTGAAGACATTGGGCTATTACCTGATGGAGAAAATTCATCTGAAAAGGATTATATAGATTCAGAAATTTCTTGGGAATTTTCAGAAGCTATAAGAACTACTGTTTTTTGGAAAATAGTTATATGTTTAACAGTAATTTCAATGGCTACTGGAACAATAGCGATTCATAGAATTCCAGCTTTTATGGACAGGGGGCTAGACGCTCAGCTTATAGCTTGGTCAACAGCTTTTGATGCTGTATGTGCAGGTGTCAGCACTTTTACTGTAGGTAGTTTAGTTAAGAGGTTTGGTATTAGAATTTTAGGGACAATTTCTTTCCTTTTCCTTGCTTTCGCTAGTTTAATAACAATTTATGCTTATTCTTTTTTTGAAATTTTTATTTCTATGGCAATTTTTGGGCTAGGTATAGGAGGATTAATGTTTATACATTCATTTATTTGGGCTGATTATTTTGGAAGAAAAAATTTGGGACAGATTAGAGGTAAAGTCACTCCATTTATTCTTATCTTTGGAGGGATAGGAGCACCTATCGCAGGTTATGTAAGAGATTTCACAGGGAGTTACGTATCTGTATGGTTCGTTGGAATGTTTATGATGTTTTTTACAGCTGTTTTGTTTTTTACATGTAAAAAACCTACAAAAAAATTGTAAAATGGTTAATATCAAAAAAATTAGTGGACAAATTTATGAAAAAAATCTTAGTAATTATAATGTTGTTTTTAGTCGCCTGTTCAGCCACATCTGATGAAAAAGTTATTAAATCAGATGCAAAAGAAATAGGTGATTCATTAGTAAAAGCTTCTTCTAAAATTGAGGAAAAACCAACCGTTAGTCTTCAACAAATTGGCTTTGAAAGCATACTTCCTGACATCGTTTATCAAAACTTTCTAGTATTAAAAGATTTTGATTATGTTAAAGAAAAGTCAGATCATAAAGGATATAAAATAATAAGTGATGGATTCATAAAAGCGCCTGGCGAAAAAATAGCTGATAAATTTTCCATAAATCTAAGTGGAGGACTTGCTCTTATTGTAGAAAAAGATGACATCCTTTTTATAACCTATCGTTCCACATCTGCAAAAACTAAAAAAGAATATACCAAAAATGTAATAACTGACCTTGATGGAGCAATGGTAGAAGCAGATTGGATATCTTCAGAAGGAGTTTTTGTTCATAGAGGATTTGATTCTGAATATGATAGGTTCAAAGATGTAATATTAAAAGCAGTAAATGAAAACAAACCAGATAAAATTATTATTTCAGGCCATAGTTTGGGGTCAGCATTAGCAACTTTATCAGCATTAGATTTATCTATGAATCATGGTTATGATGTATCTTTAGTTTCTATGGGAGGCCCAAGAGTAGGAAACAAAGAATATCGAGAATTGATGGATAATTATGTTATGGATAATTATAGGATTTATATCCCTCAAGACCCTATAGTGAATATCCCTGGGTCCTTAAAAGAATATGAACACTCGGGTTTTGCTTTAGGTATTAATCCAGATGGAACTCATAATAGTGAAGTAACTATTGATCATTTTGGGTTCACTGCATATAGATCAATTTTTGATGACAGATTCAATGTTCATCATTACGGAAACTATGTAAAAGCCATTAACAAAATTTTATCTAAATGTTATAAGGATAAGTCAGAATGCTTTGATATGAGAGAAGGATACAAAACATCATTAATAGAGCGTGAGACTATGAACCAATTTAGAACAGCTTTAAAAGCAAAACCTCAAGAAATAATAGATGAAAATATAGAAAAAGCACTTGGTAATATTGAAGAAGAAAAAAAGAAAGTAAAAGAATTGACTTCTGAAATTAAAGATAAAACTAACACAGAAGTTTTAAGTAATTTAGACGGAATAATAGAAGCTAATAAAGCTAAAACAGAATGGGTAAAAAGTTATAAAGAAAAAGCTAAAAGCTTAAAAGACAAAGCTAAAGATCTATTAAACAAATAAGGTTTTGGTGGAGCCTGGGAGGATCGAACTCCCGACCTCTTCCGTGCAAGGGAAGCGCTCTCCCAGCTGAGCTAAGGCCCCATTTAGTTAGAATGCGTATTTGTAATGATACCAAATCAATTTTTATTTAATCTATGAATTAATTGTTGGAAATGTTGGATATTTTGTTGGAATTAATTTTAGATAGCTAATTCTGACATTATTTATTTGAATAATTAGTCTGATTGATTCATACTTTTTAATATGATTACTCAAGAACACAAAGGAAATTATCTAGATTACATTACTTCTGTTCCAGATGATTATTCAAGTGATAAAAAATATGGAATTATAATTTTAATGCATGGCTTTGGGGCTAATATGTATGATCTTTTAAATCTGGCTCCAATGATTAACCAAAGAGATTTTATATACGTTTTCCCAAATGCACCCCTAAAAATTAATATGGGTTTTACTCAAAATGGATATGCATGGTTTCCAATTGAATCTAAGAACTATCATGATTCGTCTAAATTACTAAATAAAACAATTGATGAAGCTTTATCTAAATATAATTCAAACGATGTTTATATTGGTGGATTCTCACAAGGAGGAATGATGGCTGTTCACTCAGGCTTATTCTCTGAAAGGGCATACACTGGTGTTATAGCATTAAGTTCTAAAATCATAAATGTTGATGAATTAATAATAAAACAAAACAAACCTGAAAATACAGCAATATTTATCAGCCATGGTAAGTTTGATACTGTTATTGATATAAAAGAAGGTATATTTATGAAAGACAAATTAGAAGATTTAGGATTCAAAATAAGTTTCAAAGAATATGAAATAGGCCATGAAATAAATTCCAATGTGTTAGAAGAATTATCTAGATGGCTTTCAAAAAAATAAATGGGGATAATATATAATTCTTTTAAATAAACAATTTAGGGGGAATAATAAAATGAATTCCAAAGCAACCGGAATGAGTCTGACTCTTGGAATAATAGTTGGGTTCATCGGTTATATTTTATGGCAAATCACAATTGGAATTGACACCAAAAGTGATGACATTACAACAATACTAACAAATAGTGGAGATGGTTCAGCAATGATTCAGATTTCTTCTATTCTAATTAGTATAGGATTAATTACATATGTTGCAGGACTTATAAGCACAAGAGGAACTACAGATAGTAGTTTAGAAAGTATAGGAATTGTGTTTTTTGTAGGTGCTGTTGGTATGTGGGTTTTTAATATTGGCGCAGGCTTAGCTTTAGCTGAAATGGGAGAAAAATTTGTAGCGGCTATGGGTGGTGCTGCAGCAGGAAATGCTGAAGCAGCTGCGACTGCAGGTACTATTGGAACGGCTGGGGGCTATATCCAAGCTATAAATGTAGCAACTTCAACAATGGGAGGATTACTAGCTGGTATCGGTTTCCTTTCCTTAGGATTAGCCTACAGAGGCACTGATATAAAGGGAGCAATAAGCTTTCTTCCAGTAGGATTAATAGCAATCCTTCAAGGATTGATACTTATTGTATCAGCAATCATTATCAGTCCATTAGTGAGTATTGAAGCGGCATCACAAGTAAGTGGAATTGCCTTTATAATTATACTTATTTGGTCAGTTTCAAGAGGAATGGCTATATCACGTAGCTAGGTTTTCTCAAATAATTGGTTAATAAAAAAATAACCCTGTTCATTGTATGAAATGAAGAGGGTTATTTTTTGTTAAAGCCATTTATTAAACTTAAAAAGAAGAGTTAAATTTATTTGAATTTTTTATATATCAAGGTAAATTTAAAAAAGTTCGTAAATAATCCCGGGTAGTCTAATGGTAGGACAGAGGACTTTGACTCCTCCAGTCCTGGTTCGAATCCAGGCCCGGGAGCCAAACTCTATTTAGCCCATCTCTTGATCTACTGAAAGTTTGAATTCATCTATGTCATGCCCTGTCACAGTACTCCAAGGAGTTTCTACTACATAGTGATCTTTTCCAACTTCTACTAATGGAGGTCGTTCTTTAGTATATTTATGATTTTTTCTTACTGGTAAAGGTGTTCTTGTTTGGAATACATCTCCTACAGGAGGATTCACAGGGGAAACTACTTCTCCTGGAAGAACTATCTCATCTCTTTCTATATCTGGATGAGAAGGCAATGCAGCAGAAATCAAAGCATTTGTATACAAATGCGTAGGATTAGCAAAAATTTCTTCTGTATCACCATATTCTTGAACAACTCCTAAGTACATTACAGCTGTTCTATGACACATATATCTGACCGTTGCCAAGTTGTGAGCAATAAGAATATAGGCTAAATTATGCTCTTTTTGTAAATCCACTAAGATGTTCATAATTTGAGCTCTAATTGATACATCTAATGCAGAAACAGGCTCATCTAAAACGATTAATTTTGGATTTAGAGCAAGTGCTCTTGCTATTCCAATCCTTTGTCTTTGTCCACCTGAAAATTCATGAGGATATAAATTACCTTGATAAGGGTTTAATCCTACTTCTGCTAAAAGATCTCCAGACCTAGTGTCTCTTTCTTTTTTTGTCATAGTTGTATTGATTTCTAAGGGTTCTCCTATAATGGTATTAACTCTCATTCTAGGATTTAGGGATGACCAAGGGTCTTGGAATACTGCTTGAACAGATCGTCTCATCTCTCTTCTTCCAGCAGCTGTAAGTGTTTTCACGTCTTGTCCTTCAAAGAAAATACTTCCTACAGGAACGCCTCCATCAGTTGAAGGATCTTCTAGTCCTAGAACCATTTTTGCTGTTGTAGTTTTACCACAACCTGATTCTCCAACAAGACCTATTGTTTCACCTGCAGGAACATCAAAAGAAACATCATCAACAGCTTTCAACCAATCATGAGATCCGATAATAGGCAGTCCTTTGTTAACTTGATACCATTTCCTAATATTTCTTACCTGAATAATTGGATCTCCTGCATTGGAACACCCTATCGCTTCAGGAACGCTTGAATAATCTTTTTTTTCTTCTGTAGTCATTTTTTCCTCACGAATTATTTTTTTAATACGAAACTAAATCTTTATACTTATCAAAATCAGCAACTGAACATCGAGACATTTGTACAAAATGTCCTGGTTTTACTTCAACCAATTCAGGTCTAATGTTGGCATCTTTCTCTTCAAATTTCAGAGGAGATCTAGGTGCAAATGAGTCTCCCGGAGGAAGATTGTACAACAAAGGTGGTTGCCCTTCTATTTGAGGTAACCTTCCAGTTTTTTCCTCTAACTTTGGAACAGACCCAATTAGAGCCTTAGTATATTCATGAAGTGGATTGTTGAAAATTTCTCTTACATCGGCCATTTCTACAATTCTTCCAGCATACATTACTGCAACCCTGTCACACATTTTTGCTACTATTCCAAAATCGTGGGTAATAAATATAATTGCAGCACCTGTTTCAGCTTGGATTTGCTTTAACAACCTTAGATACGCTGCTTGAATTGTCACATCTAGAGAAGTAGTTGGCTCATCAGCAATAATTACTGATGGGTTAGAAGATATACCTATTGCTCCAACAACCCTTTGTCTCATTCCTCCTGAAAGTTGATGAGGATAATCTCTAGCTCGAGTATCAGGTGCAGGTATTCTAACTTTTCTCAAAGCATCTACAACCTTATTCCATCTACTTTTTCCTTTTAGGCCTTGATGTATTCCTATAGCTTCACCTACTTGATCGTTAATATCAAATACTGGATTTAACGCTTGCATAGGATCTTGAAGTATCATAGAAATTTCACCACCTCTGACCTTAGTCATTTCTTTTTCTGAAAGTTCTAATATATTTCTTCCATTTAATATCACTTCTCCACCAGCAATTAGACCAGGAGGAGATTGTATAAGCCTCATTATGGACAAGGCTGTAACTGATTTTCCTGACCCTGATTCACCTACAACTCCAAGAGTTTCTCCTTTTTTCACAGAGTATGAAACTCCATCACAAGCTTTAACTGTACCCCATTTTGTAGTGAAATGTGTTTGTAGATTTTTTAATTCAAGTACAACTTCGTCTCTAACAGTTGAGGGTCCAAAACCATCTCTGTCAATAGATTCATCTTTTACTTTCGAGTCTGATTTTTTAGCCATTCTTAATCCTCTTATTAATTAATTTTTTTTGAGTCTTTTAACAAGTTACTGTAAACATATCATAAAAGATAAAAAAAAATAGTTAAAAAAAACTAGTTTTAGTGATTTTAAACTTCTTTTTCAATCTTACTTATAGCAGTAGTTAAACCTTCTAGCAAAAAGTCTATCTCATCCTTATTAATATTCAAAGGAGGGCAAAGTGAAATAATATCACCTGCTCTAAATGTAAATATATTGCTGTCATTTAGATAT
>Ga0066836_10000814_pt1 | contig 15779 bp, 14 predicted proteins | sample ETNtaG_18_FD_71568 | JGI IMG/M metagenome (GOLD analysis project Ga0066836, IMG submission 71568) | Marine microbial and viral communities from oxygen minimum zone, Eastern Pacific Ocean - ETNP201302SV91 | ecosystem: Environmental > Aquatic > Marine > Oceanic | place: Pacific Ocean: Eastern...
TCTTCCTCAAGCAAATAGTGAAGCCATATATAAAAGAATGCAAACTGAAAGAGAAAGAGAAGCAAAAGAATTTAGAGCCAAAGGAGCTGAAATGGCAGTCACTATTACATCAACCGCAGACAAAGAAGTTACAGTACTTTTAGCAAATGCAAAAAAACAATCGGAGATTATGAAAGGTGAAGGAGATGGTCAAAGAAATAGAATATTTGCAGCTGCTTTTGGAAAAGATCCAGAATTCTTTGCTTTTTATAGAGCAATGCAAGCATATGAAAAAGCGCTAATAGGAGGAGATACTTCTTTAATTTTATCTCCCGACAGTGATTTCTTCAAATTTTTTGGAGATACTGGAGTAATTAAAAAACAATAACAAATATAATGAAAGAGCTCATCATTGCGATTGGTCTCTTGTTTTTTATTGAGGGAGCTTTGTATGCCTTATTTCCATCAAAAATGAAAAATATGCTTAAAACAATTGAAAGCATGCAGGTAAACCAATTAAGAATAGGTGGTTTAATATTTGCGACAATTGGTTTTGTAATTGTTTGGTATTTTAAAGGATAAAGTTGATGAAAACTTGCAAAAATATTATTAATTTTAGTTTAGTATTTATTATTATAATTTTTTCAAACTCAGCTGTACAAGGAAAAAATGTTTCTAGTTCATTTGCAGATTTAGCTGAAAAACTCATACCTTCAGTTGTAAATATATCAACCACGCAAACTATTAAGACCACAACAAATCCTTTTCCTTTTCAATTTCCTCCAGGTTCACCATTTGAAGATATGTTTAAAGAATTTAATAGACCAACAGAAAGAAAAGCCACAGCATTAGGCTCAGGTTTTGTAATTGATAAAGATGGAATAGTAGTTACAAACAATCATGTAATTCAAGGTGCGGAAGATATTTTTGTTAGTGTTGATGGGGAGGAATATAGAGCGAAAGTTATAGGTAAAGATCCTTATATGGATTTAGCTGTACTAAAAATAGAATCTAAAGAAAAATTTCAACCAGTAAGTTTTGGCGATTCTGATAAAGCTCGAGTTGGTGATTGGGTTGTAGCAATTGGAAATCCATATGGTTTTGGCGGAACGGTTACGGTGGGAATAATTTCATCAAGAAATAGAGACATAGGTTTAACAAAATATGATGATTTTATACAAACAGATGCATCAATAAATGTAGGTAACTCTGGAGGTCCGCTTTTTGATTTGAACGGAAAAGTAATTGGAATAAATACCGCTATCATTGCTCCTGGGCAGTCTGGTTCAATCGGAATAGGTTTTGCGATTCCTTCTAACCCAGCTTCAAATGTAATTGAACAACTTATTGAGTATGGAGAAACTAAAAGAGGGTGGCTTGGTGTAAGAATTCAAGTGGTTACAAAAGAAATTTCTGAAGTAGAAAAATTAGAAAAACCAAAAGGTGCCTTGGTAGCAAGCGTTTCCGAAAATAGTCCTGCTGACAAAGGTGGAATAAAGGCAGGAGATATAATTTTGGAATTTGATGGTAAAGAAGTTGAAACTATGAGCGCTTTACCAAAATTTGTTGCACAAACAGAAGTTGGAAAAAAAGTTGTAATTAAGATTTGGAGAAATCAAAAACTAATTTCTAAAAAGATTTTAATAGGAAGATTAGAATCCTCAGAACAATATAAAACAGAAAACAAAAAAGAGGATATTAAAAAATTTACCAAGATAGATGATCTTAAAATTTTTGTAAGAGATTTAAATAAGAACGACATCTCTTCTCGCAACCTACCTTCCAATACAACAGGGGTTGTAGTTACAGAAATATTGGATGATAGTCCTCTAAGATTCGTTGCACAAAATGATATAATTGTTGAATTACAAAAGAAAAAAGTTTTTAGTGCAAAACAATTTTTAGATTTAGTTGAGGAAACATTTATTAAAAAAGAAAAAACATTATATTTGGCGATTTATAATTTAAGCAATCAAAGATCTTATATAACTGTTAAGTTAAAGTAAAATTTACTATTAACAAATTAAATGAAGCTAAAGAAAAAAGTAATTTTATTAGCTGGGCCAACAGCATCAGGAAAATCAAAATTAGCAATAAAATTAGCACAACATTTTAATGGAGAGATTGTAAATGCTGACAGTATGCAAGTTTATAAAGAGATTTCTATTTTAACATCAAAACCCAGTATTACAGATCTCAATACGACAAAACATCATTTATATGGATTTATTTCAGTAAAGAAAAAATTCTCCACAGGTCTTTGGTTAGATAAAACTATAACAAGTATAAAAGCTCAGTGGAAAAGAGGTAAAACACCGATTATTGTTGGGGGCACAGGGTTATATTTTAAAAGTTTGACTGAAGGTTTAGTTAAAATTCCAGAGATACCAATAAAGTTAAGAATCAAATATAGAAATCTTCACAAAACAATTGGGCAAGAAAAATTTTATAAATTACTAACCAAATTAGACCCTTTGGCAAAAAAGTTTATTATAAAATCAGATGTACAAAGATGTATAAGAGCTTATGAAGTAAAAAAATTTACACATAAATCTCTATTTGATTTTACAAAAAAAACAAAACCAAACTTTAATAAAAAAATATTTGTAAAATTATTTATTAATACACCGAGAGAATTATTGAATAAAAATATAGAAAAAAGAGTAGAAAGTTTTTTTGAAGAAGATGCATTGCAAGAAGTTAAAAATTTTCTTAAAATTAAAATAAAAAAAGAAATGTCAGCCAATAAAATAATTGGTATGAATGAAATTAGTGATTTTTTAAAGGAAAAAACAACATTAGAAGAAACAAAAAAGCTAATAAAGCAAAAAACGAGACAATATGCTAAGAGACAATTTACTTGGGCTCGAGGACATATGAAATCGTGGAAGATGATTTATTCGTCTGATTTAAACGATTTATTTAGAAAAGCCGCTAATCAAATATTCTAAAACTTGACCACAACTTAAACTCAGTTAAGTTACTGGTTATGGGAAATTTAATGACAGGGGCAGAAATAGTATTCAAGGTTTTAGAGGACCAAAATGTGAACCATATTTTTGGTTATCCCGGAGGCGCAGTTTTGCCAATATATGATGAATTAAAAAATCATAAAAAAGTAAAACATATTTTAGTTCGTCATGAACAAGGAGCTGGCCATGCAGCCGAGGGCTACGCAAGATCATCTGGTAAACCTGGAGTCTTACTTGTAACTTCTGGTCCAGGAGCGACAAATACGGTTACAGCCCTTACGGATGCTTATATGGATTCAGTTCCATTAGTTTGCATTACAGGTCAAGTGCCCACTCATTTAATTGGCACAGATGCATTTCAAGAATGTGATACAACCGGAATAACACGACCTTGCACTAAACATAATTGGCTTGTAAAGGATGTTAATAAATTATCGTCAATTTTACATAAAGCTTTCGAAGTTGCTACAACCGGAAGACCTGGTCCTGTTTTAGTTGACATACCTAAAGATATTCAGTTTCAAAAAGGAAAGTACATTAAATTTCAAACAAAAAAAGAAAATAATTTTAAAAACAAATCAGATTTCAATGGTCAAAGCAATAACATTGAAGCTGCTGTAGACTTGTTTAAAAAATCTTCAAAACCTATTTTGTATACTGGCGGAGGAGTTATAAATTCTGGTCCAAAAGCAACCCAATTACTTCGTGAACTGGTTTCTTTAACAGGATTTCCAATTACTTCTACTCTAACAGGCTTAGGAGCTTACCCAGGAAGCGATCAGCAATTTTTGGGCATGTTAGGAATGCATGGAACATATGAAGCAAATAACGCAATGCATGATTGTGATTTAATGATAAATATTGGAGCAAGGTTTGATGATAGAATAACAGGTAAAATAGATGAATTTTCTCCAAGATCAAAAAAAATACATATTGATATTGATCCATCTTCAATAAATAAAAACATTAAAGTTGATATAGCTTTAATTGGTGATGTTAAAATAGTTTTGGAAGAATTAATTTCTGTGTTTAAAAGTAAAAATCCTGATTTTGCCAACTCAAATAAACAAAAAATATCTTCATGGTGGAGCGAAATTGAAAAATGGAGAAAGAAAAATTCACTAAGTTTTGTAAATAGCAAGGAAATAATAAAGCCACAACATGCAGTTCAAAGACTTTATGAATTAACAAAGGCTCAAGATACTTTTATTACTACTGAAGTTGGTCAACATCAAATGTGGGCGGCACAACATTATAAATTTGATAAACCTAATAGATGGATGACATCCGGAGGCTTGGGGACAATGGGCTACGGATTACCAGCAGCTATTGGAGTCCAGGTCGCAAATCCTGATAAACTGGTTATTGATATAGCTGGGGAAGCTTCGATTTTGATGACCATGCAAGAAATGTCAACTGCAGTTCAATACAACTTGCCAATAAAAATATTTATTTTAAATAATGAATACATGGGAATGGTGAGGCAATGGCAAGAACTGTTACATGATAAAAATTATTCTGAAAGCTATACCGCAGCTTTGCCAGATTTTGTAAAATTAGCTGAAGCCTACGGTTGCGTTGGAATAAGAGCTAAAAAACCAGAAGAATTAGATGAAAAGATAGCCCAAATGCTATCTGTTAACAAACCTGTTATTTTTGATTGTGTTGTCGACAAAACAGAGAACTGTTATCCAATGATACCTTCAGGTAAACCGCACAATGAAATGTTATTAGGCGAAAGCGATGAAGATGAAAAAATTTCTGAGGAAGGAAAGATTTTGGTTTAATTATGGTTAAGTCAGCTTATAGTTTTGCAACAAAACAAGAAAAAATAGAAAATCATATAATTGTTGTATGGGTAGATAATGAGTCAGGTGTTCTAGCTCGTGTAGTAGGTTTGTTTTCTGGAAGAGGATATAATATTGATTCACTAGCTGTAGCAGAAGTAGATAAGAAAAAAAATATATCTAGAATAACTATTTCTACATCAGGAACACCGCAAGTACTCCAGCAAATAAAGTTACAACTAGGAAAACTTGTTCCCGTACATAAAGTTGCTGATTTTCCAACTAACAAAAAGACTTTATTAAGGGAAATGGCCTTAATAAAAATCGTTTCCGCAAAAACACAACTGGAAAAAGCAAAGAAATTATGTAAAAAATATAAGTATACTGTTATAGACAGAACGGAAAAATCTTATGTTTTTGAGGTTTCTGCGTTAAAAAAAGAGATTGATCAGTTACTAAAAAAATTACAACCACTTGGACTTGCTAGTGTTTCAAGAACAGGTATTGTAGCAATGACAAAAGGAGCGGAAACTTTTAAACAAAATTAAAGGGAAAACACATGAAAATGTTGTACGAAAAAGATACTGATACAAATTTAATTAAATCAAAAAAAGTTGCAATCTTTGGTTTTGGTAGCCAAGGACATGCTCATGCGTTAAATTTAAAAGATAGTGGTGTAAAAGACGTTGTGGTTGCATTAAGGGAAGGATCTCCAAGCAAAAAAAAGGCTGAAGACCAGGGATTAAAAGTTATGTCTCTTTCAGACGCCGCAGAATGGGCAGATGTAGTTATGATTTTAACTCCCGATGAATTACAAGCAACAATATACAAAAATCATATTGAACAAAGAGTTAAAGAAGGAACCAGCATAGCTTTTGCGCATGGCTTAAACATTCATTACGATCTTATTAATGCTAGAAAAGATTTAGATGTATTTATGGTAGCACCAAAAGGACCAGGACATTTAGTTAGAAGTGAATATAAAAAAGGCGCTGGAGTACCTTGTTTGTTTGCCGTTCATCAAAATGGTTCGGGAAAAGCAAGAGAGCTTGCCATGTCATACGCTTCTGCAGTTGGAGGAGGAAAATCTGGAATTATAGAAACAACGTTTAAAGATGAAGTAGAAACAGATCTTTTCGGAGAACAAACAGTTTTGTGTGGGGGATTAGTTGAGTTAATTAAAAATGGATACGAGACTTTAGTTGAAGCAGGCTATGAACCAGAAATGGCATATTTTGAAACTGTTCATGAAGTCAAATTAATAGTTGATTTAATTTATGAGGGAGGGATTGCTAACATGAACTATTCTATTTCAAATACTGCGGAGTACGGAGAATATGTTTCTGGCCCAAAAATTATAAATAAAGAAGAAACAAAGAAAAAAATGAAAGAAGTTTTGACTGCTATTCAATCAGGTAAATTTACCAAAGAATGGATGGATGAGTGTAAAAATGGTCAAAAAAATTTTTTAAAAACGAGAAAAAATTTAGCCAATCATCCAATTGAAAAAGTTGGAAAAAAACTTAGAGATATGATGCCCTGGATTGGCAAAAATAAACTCGTTGATAAATCAAAAAATTAGTAGATTTAGTTAATTTTTCCTTAGTTATTTAAAAATCTTTTGCATAAGGTGCGCTTAGGTTGTACATTCTAAGTTGTTAAAATATCTTATTTTAAAGGATTAATGCCCAAAGATAAAAACAGAGTTTATATATTTGATACTACTATGCGTGATGGTGAGCAGTCTCCCGGCGCGTCAATGAGCTTAGAAGAAAAAATTCAAATCGCCAGAGTTTTTGACGAATTAGGTGTAGATATTATCGAAGCAGGATTTCCTATTGCTTCACCAGGTGATTTTGAATCAGTAACAGAAGTTAGTAAAATTTTAAAAAATTCTATTCCAGCAGGATTATCAAGACATACTAAAAAAGATATTGATGCATGCAACGAGGCATTAAAATCAGCCAAAAGATTTAGGATACATACTTTTATTTCTACAAGTCCACTTCACATGAAGCACAAATTAAATAAGAAGCCAGAAGAAGTTATTGAAGCTATAAAAGAACATGTTACTTACGCAAGAAAATTTACAGACGATGTAGAATGGTCTTGTGAAGATGGGACGAGAACAGATATAGATTTTATGTGTAAGACCGTTGAACTTGCTATTAAATGTGGAGCAAAAACAATTAATATACCCGATACAGTTGGATATTCAGTTCCTTCTGAGTTTAAAAAAATAATTGAGACTCTAATTAATAAAGTGCCAAATATAGATAAAGCTATATTATCAACACACTGCCATAATGATTTAGGTTTAGCAGTTGCTAATTCCTTAGCTGGAGTTACTGCGGGAGCTAGACAAATTGAATGTACAATAAATGGAATAGGGGAAAGAGCTGGAAATGCAGCTCTTGAAGAAATTGTAATGGCTATGAAAACAAGAAATGATTTAATGCCATTTAAAACTGGTATAAATACAAAATTATTAAGCAAGGCATCAAAAGTTGTTTCAAATGCGACTGGTTTTCCTGTTCAATTTAATAAAGCTATTGTTGGAAAAAATGCTTTTGCACATGAATCTGGAATTCATCAAGATGGAATGCTTAAAAATAGAAATACATACGAAATTATGACACCAGAAAGTGTTGGAGTTAAACAAACTTCATTAGTTATGGGCAAACATTCTGGAAGACATGCTTTTAAAGATAAATTAACTGACCTTGGTTACAAGGATATAACGGACGATGTAATTCAGACAGCATTTGGTAAATTTAAAATTCTTGCTGATAAGAAAAAGCATGTTTATGACGAAGATATAGCCGCTTTGGTTGATGATAGTTTAATTAAGGAGGACAATGTTATTACTTTAAAATCTTTAAAAGTGTTTGCAGGTACAGGAGAACCACAAAGAGCAGAAATGACTTTAGAAGTTTATGAAGAAATAAAAAAAGCAACCGAAACTGGAGATGGTCCTGTCGATGCAATTTTTAAATGTGTCAAAAAACTATATCCACATGATGTGAATCTTCAATTATATCAAGTGCATGCAGTAACAGAAGGAACAGATGCTCAAGCAACTGTTAGTGTAAGGATTGAGGAAAATGGAAAAACGACAGTTGGTCAAGCAGCTGATACTGACACGTTAGTAGCTTCTGCAAATGCTTATTTAAATGCACTAAATAAAATGATAATAAAAAGAAAAAAAACTGCACCAGAAGGATATCAAAAACAAAAAATTTATCAAAATCAAAAAATGAAAGGAATATAAATGTTTTCGAGTTTAAAAAAATTTAGTCAGATTTGGTCTACTGATATGGCTATAGATTTAGGAACAGCCAATACTTTAGTTTTCGTTAAAGGACAAGGTATAGTTCTTAATGAACCATCAGTAGTAGCGATTATAGAAGATAAAGGGAAAAAATCAGTGCTCGCTGTCGGTGATGAAGCAAAAACAATGTTAGGAAGAACACCTGGAAATATATCGGCGGTGAGACCCTTGAGAGATGGGGTTATTGCAGACTTTGTAGTGACGGAAGAGATGATTAAACACTTTATAAAAAAAGTTCATAAAAGAAAGGCTTTTGCAAATCCAAGGATATTAATATGCGTTCCAACAGGGTCAACTCCCGTAGAAAGAAAAGCTATTCAAGATTCTGCTTTAGCAGCAGGAGCTAGAAAAGTTCAGCTGATTGAAGAGCCAATAGCAGCAGCAATTGGTGCGGGACTTCCTATTTCTGAAGCAACAGGATCAATGGTGGTAGATGTTGGCGGCGGAACGACTGAAATTGCGGTCTTATCTTTGGGCGGAGTAGTTTATGCGAATTCGCTTAGAGTAGCAGGAGACGCTATGGATACGGCTATTATTACCTACATGCGAAAACAATTTAATTTATTAGTTGGAGAAGCTAGTGCAGAAAAAATAAAAAAAGAAATAGGAACTGCTATAGCAACAAGTGGAAACACTTATTTAATGAAAGGAAGAGACATAAGATCAGGTACGCCAAAAGAAATTACATTAAAAGAAGAAGATACGTCAGAAGCTTTGAAGCCTATTCTTAATCAAATAATGGGCGGAATTAAAGATGCTTTAGAAAAAACGCCTCCAGAATTATCTGCAGACTTGGTGGATATGGGATTAGTTTTAACAGGAGGTGGTGCTCTTCTTAAAAATATTGATAAATTGATTACAAAAGAAACAGGACTACCAGTAGTTATTGCAGAAGATCCATTATCTTGTGTTGCTCTTGGAACAGGAAAAGCCCTAGATCAAGAAGAGACGTTTTCTACTATGCTGGTAAATTAATAGTCCTAGTAAATAAAATACTATGGATACAAGTCGTGATGATTTTGGCATAGCAATACGTTCCGCTTTTTTAAAAAAGGGAACGCAGCAAAGATTTTCTTTATTTATACTTGCTGTTCTTTCTATCTTATTAATATTTGTTGAAACAATTGAAACAAAGCCCTTAAGTCTAGCAAGATCATTTATTAAAGATGTAATTTATCGAGGATCTTTAGTTGTTTCCTATCCTAATAAAACATTTTCAAAAACTTATTCTTTTTTTGATAACCACATAAGTCTTTATAGAAATTATGACAAGTTAATCGAGGAAAATAAAAAATTAAAAAATAATATTTCAAAATCAGAATTTTTGATGATGGAGAACACTCAGTTAAGAAAATTAATTGAAGAACAATCTCTTTCAGAGTCCAATCTAGTTAGCGCTAGAGTAATATTTGATAAACAAAGTCCATATCTTAATTCTTTTGTTATTAATATAGGTGGAAACAAAAAAATAAAAAGAGGAATGGCGGTATTAGACGGAGAAAATTTTATTGGAAGAGTAGTAGATGTAAATTATTTTTCATCTAGAGTTTTATTGGTTTCGGATTTAAATAGCAAAATTCCTGTTTTGGTAGAACCAACAGGAAAACATGCTATTTTAACTGGTCATGGGAATAATAATCCTACATTAGATTATCTGCCCGAGAATCATAAAATAAAAGATGGCGACAAAGTTTATACATCTGGACAAGAAGGCATTTTTTCTCCTGGTATACCAATAGGACAAGTGAATATAGAAAAAAAATTAGTTAAAGTTTTGCTATTTTCAAATCTAAAACAAATAACTTTCGTCAATATTAAAACTGAAAAAGGAGAAAGCAATTAAATAAATTTATGACACTTACATTTAATCAGATCAAGTATAAGATTTTGGAAGCGCTTCCTTTAATATTGCTGTTTATTATTTCACTAAACGGAAGTTCCGTAATTAGCACAAAATTCTTTACGGTCAATATCCACTATATCCTGGTTTATTTCTGGGTTTTAAGACAACCTGGAAGTCTAGGCTATGGTTTTATATTTTTATCAGGAATTATTAGTGATGTAGTATTGGGGCTTCCAATGGGAGTTAATTCTTTATCACTGTTAGTAGTTGCAGGTGTAGCAGCCTATGTAAGAGTAGTTACCGTGAGAATAACATTGCTAAATGATTGGATTAGTTTTGTCGCAGCTTTATTATTTGCTAATTTTGTTTATTTTGTTTCATTATATTTTTCAAATTTTACAATTGATTATTTTTATTTATTAAAAAATTCTATATTTACTTTTATTTTTTATCCAGTTTTATGGGGAGTATTTTCTATATTTTTAAACTTATCAAGAGAATAGTTGTATGATTTTTCAATCAGGGACATTTCAAAATAAATCTAGATTAATTTCAAGAAGAATGTTTATTTTGTCGACTGTTAAACTTGTAGTTTTTGTAAGTATTGTTGTTAGACTTTTTTATTTACAAATTTCAGAAAATATAAAATATAGATCATTATCTGATAAAAATCGATTTAGGGAATGGCAACTTTTACCTACAAGAGGAATAATAGAGGATTACTTTGGTAATAAAATTGCTGATAATACCCAAACTTTTCAACTACATATGATTCCAGAGGATGTGGAAAATTTGGAAGAATTATTTTTTAAGCTTTCAAGAACAATTGATTTTACTGAAAAAAGAAAAAAAAGTTTAATTAAACAAATAAAGAAACGAAATCGTTGGGAGCCTGTGATTGTTTCCGATAATTTAACTTGGCAAGAGTTTTCAAGATTAAATCTTTTCTTGCATGATATGAACGGTGTAAAACCAATAGTTGCTTTATCAAGAAAATATTTTGAAGATGGCTCCACTTCCCACCTAGTTGGATATGTGTCAGCAGCAAGCGCTAAAGACTTAAATAATAATAAATTTTTAAGAGAAATTAATGTACCAGGATTAAAAGTAGGCAAAAGCGGTTTAGAAAAACTATTAAATGAAACGATAATAGGAAAACCAGGAGTTCAAAGATTTGAAGTTAATGCTTATGGAAAAAGAATAAGAGAATTAAAACTTGTAAAAGGAAGCGAAGGTAAAAATTTTAGAACTACTATTGATAAAGAAGTTCAACAGTTTTCGTCCGCGCAGATTAAAGATAGAAGTGGCTCAATATGTGTAATGGATATTTACACAGGTGATATAGTTTCCATGGTATCCAGCCCAACATTTGATGCAAATAAATTTGTGCATGGAATAACCAATGAAGACTGGAAAAAATTAATTCTTGATAAGAAAAAACCTTTGTTAAATAAATCTATGTCAGGACTCTACCCTCCAGGATCAACTATAAAACCTATTGTAGCATTATCTGCGTTAGAAAATGACATAGTTAGTCCAAAACATATTGTCCAATGTAAGGGCAGCATAGAATTATACGGTCAAAAATATCACTGCTGGAAAGAAAAAGGACATGGTTACATGAATTTAAGAAGCGCAATAAAGCAATCTTGTGATATTTATTTTTATGAAATTTCTAGAAGATTAGGCGTTGATAGAATGTCAGTAACTGCAGGAAAGTTTGGCTTAGGTAAAAAAGTTTTGAATGGTTTTGATGAAGAGAAGAAAGGTGTGGTACCAAACACCAAGTGGAAATTACAAAATATAGGTAAAGGGTGGGTTTTAGGCGAAACTTTAATTACAGGTATAGGGCAAGGATATTTTCAAACTACTCCGTTGCAGCTATGTTATATGATGGCACAGTTTGCTAATGGTGGTTTTGAAATAAAACCAAGAATTATCGATGATAGATACGCTATACAGCCAGTCATAAATGCTTGGAGACAAGAATTTATTAACAGAAAAGAAAAATTAGACGAAGGGAGCAGCCAAACAATCATGAACGAAACAGGCAATAGATTAAAAAAACTTTATCGCAATAAAGAAAATATTAAATTTGTGCTTGATGCATTGTATGGAGCTACGAATGAACCAATGGGAACTTCATATAGATCAAGACATATAAAAAAAGAATTAATTTATGCTGGAAAAACAGGAACATCACAAATAAGAAGAATTACTGAAGAAGAAAGAAAACTTAAATTAAAAAATATAGATTTGCCCTATGAAAAACGTGATCATGCACTATTTACAGCTTTTGCTCCATATAAGAATCCAAGATATGCAATAAGTATAGTTATTGAACATGGGGGAGCAGGAAGTTCTGGTGCAGCACCTATAGCAAAAAGAGTAATTAAAAAAGTTTTAGAAAGACATAAAGTAAGAAACAAAAACCAATTAGATTTATATCAGGAAGCATAAAATGGTGTTAAATTATTTTCAAGGATCAAATCAAACTATTTTAGATAAAATACGTTCTTTTGATTTTTTCTTATTTTTTCTTATTTTATTAGTTGGGTTGATTAGTTTTTTTGCGATGTATTCCTCTGAAAGAGGTACTTTCTCATATCATACAGTGAGTCATATTTATAGATTTGGAATTTTTTTTTTACTTTTTATTGTAATATCTTTTTTTAGAGTTCAATATTGGTTTAAATCTGCTTACCTTTTTTATCTAATTATATTACTTTTACTTTTAGGAGTTCATTTTTTTGGGATCACAGCCTCTGGGTCTAAGCGTTGGATAAATTTATTTATTATTAATCTTCAACCGTCAGAACTAATGAAAATTTCTATTATTATTTTCCTAGCGAGATATTATTACAAAATTCCTTCTCAAAATGTTACAAATCTTAAATATATTTTGGTTCCATTTATTGCACTAATACTACCTGTAATTTTAGTAATTTTACAACCTGATCTAGGTACCGCTGTTCTAATAGCAATTAGTGGAATTATAGTAATTTGGCTTACTGGATTTGGAATGAAATATTTTCTATATTCTTTTTTTATTTTATTTTGTTCAATACCGGTTATAATTTCATTTTTAAAACCTTATCAAAAGGTTAGAATATTAACTTTTATAAATCCAGAGCGTGATCCGCTTGGAGCCGGATACCAAATTATTCAGTCAAAAATTGCTGTAGGGTCAGGAGGAATTTTTGGAAAAGGATTTTTGCAAGGAAGTCAAAGTTATTTGGATTACTTGCCTGAAAAACATACAGACTTTATTTTTACCTTATTTTCCGAAGAATTTGGCTTTCTCGGATCGGTTGCCTTGCTAACTATATATGCATTAATTATTTACCGAATTACCATTATTGGACAATTATGTAGAAACAACTTTGCAAAACTATTCTGTTATGGTTTCGCTGCTGCATTTTTTGTTTATGTTGCGGTCAATATGTCTATGGTTTTGGGCCTTTTGCCAATCGTAGGAGCCCCATTACCTATTATGTCTTATGGAGGATCTTCAATGCTAGCAATTATGTTGGGATTAGGAATTGTGATGAGTTGTAAAATTCACCATCAGCAAGCAATAGATTAAAAAAAGAGAAAAAGGAAATTATAATTAAAACAACCTTAGATTGTATTATTTGCCTTAAAATATTTAATTTTTTGTTTTTTAAAATGAGTTTTTTATGCTTAAATCGAACATATGTTTAAATCTTTACGAAGCACTGAAGAAAATAAAATTAACCACAGTGGTCGTTCTCATGTGGGTGAGACTATGCAGTTAGAAGGTGATTTAAGAACTTCTGGTTCAATTGATGTAGCCGGATTAGTTAATGGCAATATATTTGCTTCAGAAATGACTATAACTGAAACTGGATCCATAAGAGGCGCTGTTGAAGCGACAACAATAGAAGTAAATGGTCATCTAGAAGGCAAGATTTCAGCAGATATGATAATAGTTGGAAAAACAGCCGTTATTAAGGGCGATGTTTTCTTCAAAAGCACTTTAAAAACAGAAGAGGGTGCTGACATCGATGGCTACATTAAAAGAGTTAATAATGGAAAGTCAAACAGCGAAGAGGATATAGCTATTGAAGAAATTGTAGAGAGAAACGAAACAATAAATAAACCAAAACCTATTCATGTTGTTCAGCAAAAAAAAGCTGTATAACTTTGTTCAGCAAAAAAAGCTGCATAACTTGAAACTTCATACTTAAAATTTCATAAAAGAAGATATAACGTACAGGAATATGAGTGGAATTAATGATTCAAATTCTTCAGTAGTGGTGATTGGAGCTGGGATTCAAGGCATTTGTATTTCGCTTAATCTTCTTAAAAAGGGTTTTAAAGTTACACTAATAGATCGTGACGACCCTGGTAAAAGTTCTGCTTCATATGGAAATGCTGGACATTTTTCTCCTTATGCCTCAGTTCCAATTAATAGACCTGATATATTAACTGATGTTCCCTCGATGCTTTTAAGTTCAAGTGGACCGCTTGCGTTAAAATGGAATTATGTACCTAAAATGATTCCTTGGTTTATAAAATTTATAAAAAACTGCACCACAAAAAATATGATGCATACAGCAAAATACATGCACCAGATTTTAGATTTAGCTCTACCTGCTTACGATGAACTTTTTGAAGATATTGATATTTCGGGTTTAGTTGAAAACAAAGGGATAATGTATTTTTGGACAAAACAAGATTTAAAAAGTAGAGAGCTAGAAAATAAAATTAGAGAACAACTTGGAGTAAAACAACAACTTTTAACACCACATGAGATTCATGACCTTGAGCCCCACATAAAAAAAATTTACCATGGTGGAGTTTTTTATTCTAATGCTAGGCATGCAAGAAACCCGAAGAAAATTTTATTAAAATTACTTGATACTTTTTTAAAAAGAGGAGGAATTTTTAAAAGACAAAATGTAAAATCAATTAGTTTTTCAGATGCAGAAAAACCAATTATAAAAACGGAGTTAAATTTTTTTAGTTTTGATAAAATTGTTATTGCTTGTGGTGCATTTTCAAAACAATTAACGGATCATCTAAATGAAAAAATTCCTCTTGATACAGAGAGAGGTTATCACGTACATTTTAAAGGTCACGACCACCTACTATCTAGACCAGTAATTTTTCTAAATAGAGGATTTGGAATAACACCCATGGAGCAAGGTCTAAGAGTAGTTGGAACCGTAGAATTTGGTGGTCTTGGTAATCCAGTAAGTAAAGCGAGAATAAAAAATCTTATAGATAACGCTAAGTATTTATTTCCAGAACTGTCTAAACATGAAGATGAATGGTTAGGTTTTAGGCCCACACTACCAGATTTTTTACCTATAATGGGACCATCAAAAAATTATAAAAATTTATTTTATTGTTTTGGACATCATCACCTAGGGTGGACCCTTGGAGCTATTTCTGGAAAGATTATTGCAGGAATTATTGCTAATGAAAATACTAATTTAGATTTATCTCCCTATAAATCATCAAGATTTAATTAGGTGTTATTTGATAACAAAAGATAAAACTGCTTATGCTTTTCTCATACTAACCACTTTATTCTGGGCAGGAAATTTTATTGTTGGAAAAGCAGCAAGTTTTTTTGAAATTCCTCCTTTTACATTAAATTTTTACAGGTGGACTTTTGCCTGGTTAATCTTGGCTCCATTTACTCTTAAAGAAATTATAGAGAAAAAAAATTATATACTAGAAAATATAAAATTGATCATAATTTTAGGCATAACAAGTATCACAATATTTAATTCAATTGTTTATTATTCACTAAACTTTACTCAGGTAATAAGCGGTGTGTTGATGATTTCAACTATACCTGTAATGATAATTATTTTTTGTTGGTTATTAAAAAT
>Ga0066836_10000818_pt1 | contig 15759 bp, 12 predicted proteins | sample ETNtaG_18_FD_71568 | JGI IMG/M metagenome (GOLD analysis project Ga0066836, IMG submission 71568) | Marine microbial and viral communities from oxygen minimum zone, Eastern Pacific Ocean - ETNP201302SV91 | ecosystem: Environmental > Aquatic > Marine > Oceanic | place: Pacific Ocean: Eastern...
ATGGTGCAAATCCAAATCAAGAAGAAAGAGATAGAGTTTGGACAAGTACTGAGAATTTAGAAAGAAGAAAGAGATGCTTTGATTTAGCAGATCAAAAAGGTTTTGAGCCCATAGAAGTAGCATTGGCTTTTGTTTTGAATCAATCTTTTCCAACTTTTCCATTAATAGGCCCAAGAAATTTTTTTGAAACTGAAAGCTCTTTAAAGTCATTCAACATTGAATTAACCAAAGAAGAATTATTATGGCTAGATTTAGATTAATTAAACTTACACTTACACCTTTATTTATACTTTTACTTATTTCTTCTTGTGGAGGCGGAGGAGGTTCTTCTTCAAGCGAAGGAAACCCAACTACAATAAATTCACCTCCTAGTTTTTCTATAATGGTTTCAGAATGGGCTATTCCTGAAAATCAGATAGAAGTACTTACAGCGCAAGCCTCAGACCCTGACGGAGACTCATTAAGTTATTCAATGGGTGGAGAAGATGCTTCTTTATTTAATGTTAACAGCATGGGTAAAGTAACTTTTAAAATTGCACCTGATTATGAAGATCCTAGCGATTTAGATAATAATAATCTTTATTCATTTAATGTTATGGCAAGTGATGGTTCCTTAACTGCAACTTCAACTAGTTTTCTAGTACAAATTCAAGATGTTGTTATCGAAGACTGTTCAGTAGAAGTTTCTGATAATCCAAATAACAAGGTTTGGCCATCTTTAGATTGGGAAGTTTCATCTCCTGAAGCACAAGGCTTATGTCCTGATGAAATTAACCAGGCAATGGATTATGCTTTTGCTGCTAATAACTTTACTGGAGCAGTTATGGTAATCCGAAATGGTTATGTAATAGCAGAGAGGTATGCAGACAATAGGCTTTCTTCTGATTTTGTAACCAGTTGGTCAGTGGCCAAGAGCTTTACAAGTGCATTGGTTGGAATTGCAATAGATGAAGGTTCCATTAATAATTTAGATCAAAGTGCTTCAGATTATTTAACTTCATGGCAAGGAACCCCAAAACAAGCTATTACCATTCGTCAATTAATGAACGTTGAAACTGCCTTAGAACTCATAGATGGAGGAACCTTTTACAGTGGTTCTGATCAATTACAGATGTCTCTTGATAGACAGTTAATAGGTACTCCTGGTAACAAACTTTATACCTATTCAAACTCTGACGTAATGTTGGCAGGAGAACTAGTCAGGTCTGCTACTCAAACCCTTCCAAATCAATACCTTAATTCTAAAATCTCTAGCTCAATAGGTTTTAGTGGAGAGTGGTGGCAAGATTCTGTAGGAAATCTAATGACTTACTGTTGCTTAGACGCAACACCTAGAGACTTTGCGAGATTTGGTCTTCTTTTTTCTAGAAAAGGTAATTGGAACGGAAACCAGATTATATCTGAGCAGTGGGTAAATGAGAGTACAGCTACAGCCATATCTGGTCAGTATGGATTTTATTGGTGGCCTGCGGGAAATCAAGGCTATACAGCCTTAGGAGTTCAAGGCCAAATTGTTGGAGTTTTTCCTCAAGATGACCTCATAGTTTTAAGGTTCAGTACCTATACAAGAATGGGAGATGGATCAACCATTAGACAAGGGGCAAACTACCACGGAACTTCAGAACCTCAAAGTTTTGATAACTATACTTTCTTAGGTCTTGTTCATTCGTCTTTAAGATATTACCCCGATTAAATTTAGCTTGGGTTTTAATCTAAATTTGATAATGTAGTAGTGACGTTCTACTTTAAGTCATACATAAGGGGGGCTTAAAGTTAGGTTAGTGTAACTACCCTTTATGAGGAGGTGATCTGTATTAGTATTAATTTATTAGCAGGAATAGCAGGAGGTGCCTTCTGACACGGGGTTCTCCCGATTCCGACCTAAGGATGTGTTTCTTAGGGAGAGGTTAGTTGAGATACTGCCTCTGTAAAAAACCCTGCTTAAGCAGGGTTTTTTATGTACGAAGAAGTAAGATCAATTTCCTTGTCTCCAGCTATCTCTATTAAAAACTCTAATATAAGTAAGATTTTCTTGTTCATGAGAGTTATTCACTTTTATATAGTCTCCTTCTTCTGCAAAAACTACACTACCTGAATAAACACTAATTTCTTCTTTATGTTGAATTCCAAAGCTTGGGTCTGTTCCATGACCTGCTTCATGATTTGCATATTCAATTACCTCCATAGTACCTGCTCCTGAAAGGAAAAAATAAACCACTTCAGATTCCATTAACCTGTGACCACCAGTTGATTTCCCTGGTTTGATAACAGTTTTACTAGCAATAACTTTTCTTAGAACGTCATTAGTCCAAGTAGTGTAGGAATCATTATTTTTTGATATATCTTTGCTAACTGTGAAATTTTTAAATCTTTTAGCCATAATTACTCTCTTAAAATCGCACTTTAACATTTTCTTAATACCTTAAGGGCAGTAAATAATAAAAATTTAATTTTTTTTTATTAAAAAGATTAAATCTGAGATAATTAAAAAAATAGGGGAGAGATCATGAATAAACAAGCTACATTTAAACAAATGCAAGATGGAACTTTAGAAGATTACGCAATCATAGAGGAACATACATCAGATTTTGCTAAAGAATTACCTACCAGGATATTACAGCACCTTTCAGTTCTTAAAGGAGATACGGGTGGTTTTGCAGTTGATAGGTTCACTCATAGTATTCAAACAGCAACCAGGGCTTACAAAGATGGGAGAGATGAAGAATATGTGGTGTGTGCTTTACTTCATGATATTGGTGACACTATAGCTTCCGCAAATCATGCAGATTTAGCTGCAACAATGTTAGAACCTTTTGTTTCTGAAAAGAATTATTGGATTGTTAAACATCATGGTATCTTTCAAGGTTATTATTTCTTTGAATACATGGGTTTAGACAAGAATATGCGTGACCAATACAAGGGTCATGAGCATTGGGATGATTGTGCAGAATTTTGTGCTAAGTATGATCAGAATTCCTTTGATCCAGATTACGATAATATGACATTAGATGAATTTGAACCAATGGTTAGAAGGGTGTTTTCTAGACCTAAGAACTCTATTTATAAAAAAAGAGACTACAAAACATAATTTTTAAGATTTATGGATAAATTGGACTCAATAATTAAAGAGCTTACTCTTGGTGAAAAAGTTTCCATCCTTTCGGGTTCAGATGCTTGGCATACAACGCCAGTAGATCGTTTAAATATTCCAAGAGTTAAAATGACAGATGGCCCTAATGGAGCAAGGGGAGATGCAGTTAGTGGAGAAACTGCGGCTTGCTACCCAAATGGTTCTGCTATTGCTTCTACATGGAATTTAGATCTAATTTATAAATTAGGAAAATCTTTAGGAGTAGAAGCAAAAACTAAAGATGCAGATATGCTTTTGGGACCAACTATTAATATTCATAGGCACCCCACTGGAGGGAGGCATTTTGAGTGTTATTCTGAGGACCCAATTCTTACTGGGAGAGCAACAGTTGCTTACGTCCAAGGACTCCAGTCAGAGAAAGTTTCTGCTTGTTTAAAACATTTTATTGGTAATGACACTGAATTTGAAAGACATAGAGTAAGTTCAAATATAGACGAAAGAACATTAAGAGAAATTTATTTACTTCCATTTGAAATGGGAGTTAAGCAAGGTGGAGCTTTAGGAGTTATGTCAGCCTACAATCAATTAAATAATATCTATTGTTCTTCGCATAAGGAAATCCTTATAGATATTCTCAAAGAAGAATGGAATTTTCCAGGCTATGTTGTTAGTGACTGGGGTGCTTCATTACAGACAATAGAAAACGCAAATGGTGGACTAGATTGTGAAATGCCAGGACCAGCTAAATCATGGGGAGAAAATTTAGTTGAAGCAGTGGAAAAGGGGAAAGTGCCAGAAGAAGTTATTAATGACAAAGTAAAAAGGATTTTAACAGTGGCTAACTTCACAGGAAGGTTAGAGAGGAATGAAGAAAAACCAGAAACTTCTTCAAATTTAGAGTCTGACAGAGAATTAATAAGAGAAGCTGCATGCGAAGGAATGGTCTTATTAAAAAATGATGATATTTTGCCTTTAGATACTTCGAAAGTTAATACATTAGCTGTAATAGGACCTAATGCATTTAAAGGTCAATTTATAGGGGGAGGTAGTGCAAACGTTAAACCTCATTATGCAGTTCATCCGCTTGAAGGAATGCAGAACAATTTACCCAATACTGAAATATTATATGCAAAAGGTTGTCACACTCACAAATATCTCCCTGCCATAGAAAAGAATTTAATCAGTTGTCCAGAATCAGATAAACCTGGTTATAAAGTAGACTTTTTTGAGGGAGAAGACCTAGGTGGACAAGCAATAGAGACCAAAATACTAAGCGGTCAAAGATTTTGGGCTATGCAAGGCTTTGGAGTTGATGTGGCTACGAGTACAGAACCTCCTTCTCTATCCGTAAGATTCTCAGCTAATTTAAAACCTGATACGACAGGAAAACACGATTTTGAATTAGTTAGCATAGGATCGGCTAGATTAAAAATAGACGGTGAAGAGATTGTAGATAATTGGACTTCTCAAGAGCCTGGAGAAGCTTTTTTCTCTTATGGGAGTGCACCAAGACGTTCTTCTATAGAATTGGAAGGAGGAAAAAGTTACTTACTTGAAATCGAGTATAAATGGATAGGTAGATTTCCTGCTGTACAGATAGGAATGCTGCCTCCAGATAAGGAAAATTTACTAGAAGAAGCTATTAATGCAGCAAAAAATTCAGATGCAGTAGTTCTTGTAGTTGGAACAAACTCTGATTGGGAAACTGAAGGTAATGATAGGAATTCTTTAGAACTACCAGGAGATCAAAACAATCTAATAGAGAAGGTAATAAAAACTAATCCTAATACAGTTGTTGTTATGAATACAGGAGGTCCATGTACTATGCCGTGGCTAAATAAAGCACCAGCTGTATTGCAAAGTTGGTTCCCGGGACAAGAATTTGGTAATTCTCTTTACGATCTAGTTTTTGGCAATGTGAATCCTTCTGGAAAACTTACAACTACCTTCCCCAAAAACTTAGAAGATACACCAGCTTTTAAACATTATCCTGGTAAAAATTTACAAATGGATTATTTAGAAGGTCTATATGTAGGGTATAGATGGTATGAAAAACAAAATATAGAACCGCTATTTCCTTTTGGTCATGGGCTTTCTTATACAAATTTTGAGTATTCTAATTTAAAAGTTATTCCACCCCAGTCGGAAGATGCCGTCATTTCTCTTTCATTAGATGTTGAAAACACAGGTAAAAGAGAAGGAAAAGAAATAGTGCAGCTTTATGTTTCAGTTGCAAACACAAATATTGATAGGCCTAAAAAAGAATTAAAAGATTTTATTAAAGTTGAGTTAGAAAGTTCTTCTTCAAAAAAATTAACTTTTAATTTAACAGAGCGACATTTGGCCTTTTGGGATACTGATAATAAAACCTGGGCACTTGAGCCAGCAGAATATAAGGTTTTGGTTGGATCCTCTTCTGAGGATATCAAGCTAGAGTCATCCGTTTGGTTAGGTTAATTACTTAGCTGTAAATCCTCCATCTATCACCATTTCTGCTCCAGTTATGAAAGAACTTCTTTTAGAAGCTAGAAATAAAGCTAATTCAGCTATTTCTCCAGGAACACCCATTCTTTTTACTGGATGCATTAGTGCAGTCATCTCCTTGGCTTCGTTGTCTCCAAGTTCTAAGTTTTCGCTAACATTGCTGATAACTTGAGCCCCCATATCTGTTTCAATTACACCCGGATGAATGCTATTTACTCTTATGTTGTAATCTAAACCTGCAAACTCTATAGCACAACTTTTTGTAAATAGTTTAACTGCTCCTTTTGAGGCAGTGTAGGCACCATGTCCTGAAGAACCCACTAAACCGGCTATTGAAGATAAATTAATTATAGACCCACTTTCCTCTTGACCAAGAGAACTCTTTTTCATTTCATTAAGGGCACTTTTTGTACCCAAAAACACTCCTTCAACATTTATCTCAAACATTTTTTTCCAATCTTCTAAAGAAGTATTTTCGACATTTGAACTTGAATAAATTCCAGCGTTATTCACTAAGATATTCAGTTTACTAAAATTTTTGGAACAAAATTCAACTGCATTTATCCAAGATTCTTCACTAGTTACATCGTGTTGTATAAAAAGCACCTTTCCTTCTTTATCAGATAAATTTTTAGCAGCTTTAATTCCATCTTCTTCTAAGATATCTGTAATTAAGACATTGGCTCCTGCGTCTAAGAAAGTAGAAGCAATTGAGTAGCCAATTCCTCTTGCTCCACCTGATATTAGAGCTGTTTTTCCTTTAAGCTCACTCATTTAAGATTTCGAAGGTTTTCCTTTCTCTTCAACTTCAGCATCATGATATTTCTTTGCTTCTATAAGATCAGGCATTATTTGATTTAACTGCTCTATAGTCCATAGATTATCGCTAGTAAAAGATTTAATTACAGCCGGTTGTTGCATAATTCCAAGAATACCACCCTGCGAATGGATTATTTGCGAAGTTATTTCATTTGCTGCTTCTGAACACAACCAAGTTACTATTGGAGCAATTTGTTCTGGTCCTTGAGTCCAATCATTTTCATCATACTCTCTTCCAGCAGCTTGAATAAGATCAAGAGTCAATCTAGTTGCCGCACCTGGAGAGATTGTATTAACAGTGCATTTATATTTAGCAACTTCTAGAGCTAATGATCTTGTGAAGCCAGCGATTCCAGCTTTAGCTGCTCCATAATTTGTTTGACCAAAATTTCCGTAAAGACCTGAAACGGAAGACATGTTTAATATTCTACAATTAAGTCTATTTTCATCTCTGATGTACCTAACAAAAGGGCGAGTGCAATTGTAATGACCCTTTAAGTGAACTTCCATTATGGTGTCCCAATCACTCTCTTCCATATTATAAAGAGTTCTATCTCTTAAGATTCCTGCATTATTTACTAAGAAATCCATTTCTCCAAAAGCATCCATGGTAGTTAGAAATAAGTTTTCTCCACCTTCTACGGTTCCAACAGAATCGTAATTAGCTGCTGCCTCTCCTCCAAGATCTTGAATTTCTTTAACTACTTCATCAGCTATTTTTCCCTCTCCAGAGCCATCTCTATCTCCACCCAAGTCATTGACTACTACTTTAGCTCCTTCCCTCGCAAAGCTAAGACAAATTTCTCTTCCTATGCCTCTACCTGCACCTGTTACTACACCAACTTTTCCGTTTAATACTCCCATAAAACCCTCTAACTTAATTTAACAATTAGTCTTTTAATATTTACTAATAAGAACTTGTCTATATTAGTGGTTATAAAGCACAATAGGAATAGAGGGGAGTAAAATTAAATGGATGTAAGAGCAGAAAGAGCTACGAATGGAACCATGTGGACTTATGGTTTTGGATCAATAGCAGTAGGCATAAAAAATAATCTCCTTGGCACATATCTATTAATTTATTACAACCAAGTATTGGGAGTAGATGCTTGGTTAGTTACATTAGCCTTATCTATTGCATTAATAACTGATGCTTTTACGGACCCCATGATAGGAATTTGGTCTGACAGAGTTAGGCATAAATGGGGAAGAAGACATCCTTTCATGTATGCAGCTATTCTCCCTTTCGCATTATCTTATTATTATATTCTTCAAGATCCGGGACAGTTATCTCAATCAGAGCACTTTATAAGGTTGTTAATTTTAATGTTCATACTAAGGATTTCTATGACCTTTTATGAAATACCCAGAGGAGCTTTAGCTCCAGAATTAACTAAAGATTATGATCAGAGAACACAAATTTCAGGAATTGGAATGGCTTTGGGGTGGATAGGGGGCGCCGGCATTTCTTATATTTATAGTGCTTATTATCTAGGGGATAGCTATTTAAATAAAGAAGCTTATGCTGAAATGGCTTTTTTAGGAGGATTGGGGATTTTTATTAGCACAGTTATTACAACTTTAGGAACCCATAAACACATTCCTAATCTTCATAAACCTCCAGAAAGAAAATTTGAATGGAGAAGCTTTTTACCCGAAGCCAAAGAGACACTTTCAAATAAATCTTGGATTGTTTTATTTTGTTCAGGATGTATTTATTCATTGCTTGTTGGACTGGATACAAATGCGGGTACATATTACAACCAATTTTTATGGCAGTTCAAGCCAGCAGACATAGCTATTTATGGTATTTGCATGACCTTATCAATTATTTTCTTCTCTATGTTTCTAGGACCTTACCTAGCTAGAGGAATGGATAAAAAGAAAGTAGCAGTATCTATATTTATGACCAGTATCTTCTTAGGGCCCTTGCCTTATGTGTTTAGATTAATGGATATTTACTTAGGAACTAGTATTTTTCCAGTAAATGGTTCTGATACATTGTGGTGGATTATGCTTTTTCATGCCTGTATTACCGCTACATTAGGCTCTCTGGGTTTTATTATTATTGGATCTATGTCAATGGACATTGTGGAAGATGTACAGAGAACGACTGGTAGAAGATCTGAAGGTCTTTTAGGAACCGTTACCGGTATGGTTCATAAAATAATCGGAGCAGGAGGAACTATAATAGCTGGAATAATAATAACTTTCTCTGGCTTTGATACACCTGGCGCTTCACTAGAGTTTAAAGAGACGACGGCCATTGCAACATTTTCTACTATCCATATTATTTGTGGGTTTATTCTTCCTTTATTTTCAACTTTATTAATCTTATTGTATTCAATAAAAAAAGAGGATCATTCAGGAAATATAACCGAGCTTGGATATGTAGAAGAAAATTAATGTTCTTTTTCCCTTTTTCAGATGACAACCCTTCAGGAACTAAACCATATGGTTGTTATGGGATAATAGTCTTATGCGTTTTTTTCTTTTTTTGGCAATCTTCCTTACCTCCAGACCTTCTCAATCAAGCTGTTAACAATTTTGGTGTAGTACCAGTTGAGTTAATAGGGAATCAAGAAAACTCTATACCCCCGTCTCTAACTATATTTACTTCAATGTTTATGCATGGTGGTTGGCTCCATTTAATAGGAAATATGGTCTTTCTGTGGATTTTCGGAGATAACGTTGAAGATGCAATGGGAAGGTTTAAATTTATATTTTTTTACCTTTTGTGTGGAGCTTTAGCTGCCTTACTTCAATCAATAATTGATCCTGCTTCTAATATTCCTATGATTGGAGCTAGTGGAGCAATAGCAGGAGTTCTGGGAGCTTATTTATTACTTCATCCTCGTGCAAATATAAACGTTCTCGTTTGGATAATTATTTTTATAAGCGTTATTAGAGTTCCAGCATTCATAGTCTTAGGATTCTGGATTATTTCTCAATTTTTCTCTGGAGCCATATCAGACACTTCGTCAGGTGGGGTTGCATACTTTGCACATATCGGAGGTTTTGCAGCTGGTATGGCACTAATAGCCTTTTTTAAACATCCTAATGTTAAAATGTTTCAAGAAGCTCATTCATATGCTTTTGAAAAGAAAGAATTTAGTGATTTTATGGATTATGGAATCCCAAACAAGAAAGCTTCAAATTTTATGGATGAATTTATAGACAAGGCAAATAACAATAAGGATAAATAAATGATTAAATCAATTTTTAAATTTCTAGGATTTACCTTAGTTTCAGGAATTTTAGTCCTTGGTATATATGCTTTAGGAGTTAATTTTAATTGGTATGGACAATTGGAATCGGCAGGAAACGTAACAAATGATGAGCTTCCTCGAAATTTAGTAGAAAATAAGTACCAATCACAATTAGAAGCAAACCCTCAATCTAAGAAAATTTTATTTGGAGATACCCACGTCCACACCACTTATTCAACAGATGCTTTTTTATGGAGTTTACCAATCTTGCAAGGAGAGGGTCCTCACCCCATTTCAGATGCATGTGATTACGCAAGATTTTGCTCTGCAATAGATTTTTGGGCAACTACCGATCATGCTGAATCTCTTACACCAAGAAAGTGGGAAGAAATAAAGGATAGCGTTAGACAATGCAATGCTTCTACAGATCCAGATAATTCAGATTTAGTCACTTTTTTAGGGTATGAATGGACCCAAGTAGGTAGAAACCCTAAAAACCACTATGGACATAAAAATGTCATATTCCTAGAAACCGATGATGAACAAGTACCCAAAAGGCCAATTAGTTCAGGAGGAATTACTCAACAAGGAATGAGAGAAACTTTAGCTGAGCAAGCAAAGAGACTACAGCCATTAGTTTATTTTGATTTCTTAAATAGAGATAGGTACAACAACTTTAGTTCCTTTGCGCAAGAGTTAGTGAGAACTAAATTATGTGAAGAAGGGATAAGTTCCGATCTTTTACCTGCTGATTGCACTGAATCAGCAGAAACACCAAAGGACCTCTTTGAAAAACTAAATGAGGTCAATGTACCAACTATGGTAATACCTCATGGAAATACTTGGGGCTTCTATACACCACCCGGTTCATCTTTAGATAAGCAATTGGAGGAAGGGTTTAATGATGAAAATCTCCAGATATCATTTGAAATTATGTCTGGACATGGTAATTCAGAAGAATATCGTTCTTGGAGGGCCTCAACTATTAATGAAGATGGAACTATGTCATGCCCCAAACCTTCAAATAACTATTTACCTAGTTGCTGGAGAGCAGGTGAAATAATCTATGAGAGGTGTATTAAAGAAGACATCTCTGAAGAAATTTGTTCTGATCGTGAAAAACAAGCTAGAGATAATTATGTTGCCATGGGGGCTTCTGGCTATTTATCCGTTCCAGGTGTGGAAGTAGATGATTGGTTAGATTCTGGCCAATGCAAGGATTGTTTCTTACCATCTTTTAATTACAGACCTGCAGGATCAGGTCAGTATGCTCTTGCTATAGGTAATTTTGATCAAGAAAACGTTAAAAGGTTTAGGTTTGGCTTTATAGCCTCTAGTGATAATCACAGAGCGAGACCCGGAACGGGTTATAAAGAGATAGACAGAAGGGTAACCACAGAGTCTAATGGTGTAGTAAACACATCAATTGAAGACTTGCTTTATCCTGAAGTAGAGAAATCTTCTAAATCAGTTTTATTGGAAGGGAATTTAATTGGAGACATGGGATTTGCTGCTCTAGAAGTTGAAAGAGAAGCTTCTTTTTTTACTACAGGAGGTTTAGCGGCTGTGCATGCTGATTCTAGATCAAGAAATTCTATATGGGATGCTTTTCAAAGAAGAGAAACTTATGGAACGACTGGCGATAGAATTCTTTTATGGTTTGATCTTATAACTGAAGATTCAGTTTTACCAATGGGAGGTGAAATACAAACAGATTCGAACCCCACTTTTAGAGTTAAGGCAGTAGGGGCTTTTAAACAAAAACCAGGCTGCCCTGATTACAGCTCTTCTAGTGTAAAACAAGAAGATATTGAAAGAATTTGTAAGAATGAATGCTACAACCCCTCTGATGAAAGAAAGGTTATTACTCGAATAGAGGTTATAAAAGTACTTCCTCAAATTTATAAGAATGAATCAGTGGATCCTTTGATTATGGATTCATGGAAAACTTTTGACTGTCCTTTGGATCAAAATGGATGTGAGATAACTTTTTCAGATTCCAATTTTTCTAAAGACACTAGAGATGCCGCTTATTATGTAAGAGCTATTCAAGAACCTTCTCAAGTAATAAACGCAAAGAATTTAAGGTGTGAATATGATTCTGAAGGTAACTGCATAAAAGTAAATCAATGCCATGCCACTTATAAAACTGCGCTCGATGATGATTGTCTATCTATGTCAGATGAAAGAGCTTGGTCTTCACCTATTTTTGTTGACTATAAAAAATATTAGAAAAGGCTAGTTTGCTTTTTTTGTTGTTTACCAGTTAACTGTAGCCACTGAATAATAAGTATTGATTCATGGAAGACACTAAACCAAAGAAATTATCATTTGCCACAAAGTTTTTTTACGGCTTTGGGTCTATTTCTTTTGGAATAAAGAATAATGGTTTTAGTTACTTTGTTCTTTTTGTTTATACCATAGCCTTTGGATTAGAGCCTTGGATGGCTGGCCTAGCACTAAATTTAATATTAGTGGCTGATGCAATAACGGACCCATTGGTAGGGTATTATTCAGACAGGTTAAGATCTAAGTGGGGCAGAAGACATCCTTTTATGTATGCTGCAGCCATTCCAGTTACTCTATCGTATTATTTTTTATGGGTGCCTCCAGAAGGATTAACTCAGTGGCAACTTTTTAGCTACCTACTAGTATGTGCAACTATCATAAGAATCTTTATTACTTTTTATGAGGTACCTTCGATTGCTCTAGGCCCAGAACTTACGGACAATTATGTTGATAGAACCTCCTTAATGTCTTATAGATATTTCTTTGGCTGGTTTGGAGGGCTTACAACTTATAACTTAGTTTGGTGGGTTTTTGAAGACAAGTATGAGGGCGGAAGAGCTAATCCAGAGCTTTGGGCTGAGTATGGTCTAATTGCTGCACTACTCATATTCCTAGGGATAATAGTAACTAGTTTAGGGACTCACAAACACATACCAGACCTGATAGAACCTCCTGAAAGAAAAAAGACAAATGTTCCTGATCACTTTATAAAGTTTAAAAGTATTTTTCAAAAGAAACTGAGATTAAAGTTTTCTGCTCCAAACCTATCTAATTCTATAATGCTTATTAGTAGAATTTTATTAAATTTCTTTATTACTATATTTTCTCTTATCTTTAGTTGGGTTTTAGCAAATGTAATGAGAATTCTTGGTTTTATGTTATCTCATGCGCTCCCTAAAAATATCATTATTTCCTTTATTAAGACTGAATTCTTTTTAAGAAGCCTAGCAGTGGAAGTTGCTGAGACTTTAACAATTAATAGATCTTATAAATTTTTATTCTTTTGTGGATTATTAGCCTCAGTTGCTGGAGGAATTGAAGCTGCATTTGCCATACTTTTTGATACGTATTTTTGGGATTTAGATACAGAACAAATGCAAATCAGAGGAGCTAGCATCTATATCTCGCCTATCATTGCTATTTTTCTTGCGCCATGGTTTTCAGATAAATTTGGAAAAAAAGAAACTGTTATGTCCTTGTGGGCATTTCAGATAGTATTTGCTGCGTTACCTTTTGCCTTAAGATATACAGACTTAACATTTGGAACATCTCTATTTCCTTCTAACGAAAGCGTATATTTACTTCCTGTTCTTTGTATCCATGTTGTTATAAATGTGGCAGCAGGAATAATTGTTTTCGCAACATTAGGTTCAATGATCATGGATCTCGTAGAAGATATTCAGTTAAAAACAGGAAGAAGAGAAGAGGGTATTCTCTTCTCAGCAAGATCTTTTGCTGATAAAGCAGTAAGCGGATTTGGACTTACTTTAGGTGGGGCAATACTTTCTTTTATATCTTTCCCTTCAGGAAAAGAGATTAGGGAGAATTTGAATGGGCAAGTTCCCTCAGACATATTAGCTGATCTAGCTCTTTGGTATATTCCTATATGTATCATAGCCTTTGGTTCAGCTTTATTAATGGTAAAGGGTTACACTTTAAAAAGAGATGAACATGAAAGAAATATCTCGAATCCTGACACTAGAGTCTGGAAAGACTAAAAAGTATTCTTAAAAATAGAACTTTATCTAAGGTTATAATGATCATTTAGGAAAAGATATGTCTGTTTGTGAAACAATTGAAAATTCATTAAATAGTGCTCTAGAACCAGATCATTTAGAAGTTCTTAATGAAAGTTTTATGCATAACACCGAACCAGGTGCTGAATCTCATATTAGGATAATTGCTGTATCTAATCGTTTTAAAGATTTAAATTTAGTTAAAAGACATCAATTAATCTATAAAGAGGTCCAAGAGCATCTAGAAGGACCAGTTCATGCTCTAACTTTACACACCTTCACTCCAACAGAATGGGAAGAAAAAAATAAAAAAGCTAATCCATCTCCTGATTGTTTAGGAAAGCCTAAAGAGACTTAAATGGATACAAAAGGATTAGCCGTTTTAGCTTTATATAAAGTTATTAGAATTAAAGACAAGGATAGGCTTTGGAGAGATGTTGAGAGACTAGCTCACAAAGAAGGTTTGCTTGGAACAATATTTGTTACTTCTCAAGGCATAAATGGAACTCTTTCTGGAAATAAAGATTCTTTACTAAGGCTCTTTTATTTATTAAATGATAAATATGATCTTCTTATAGAAAAATACAACTGGTCTTATGTAAAAAAAGCTCCTTTCAAAAGACTAAAAGTAAAAAAAAGACAAAAGCTGTTACCTTTAAAAGGGGACTTTAATTTATTTAAAGAAAGAGGTAAGCATGTTGAGCCAGAAGATTGGAACGAGTTAATCCAGAATAAAGAGACTTTGTTGATTGATGTAAGAAATGATTATGAGTCAGAAATAGGAACTTTTAAAGATAGCTTAATATCAAATACAGTTAACTTTGTTGAGTTTCCAGACTATATAGAGAGCTTGGGAGAGGACCTTAAAGAAAAGAAAATAGCAATGTTTTGTACGGGAGGCATAAGGTGTGAGATTGCTTCCTCTTATTTAATTAACAATGGGTTTAAAGAAGTTAATCAACTAAAAGGTGGGGTCTTAAATTATTTAGACAAGATCGATAAAGAAGATCAGCTTTGGGAAGGGGACTGTTTTGTGTTTGATGAAAGAGTTTCAGTAGATCACTATCTAGAAGAAGGTTCTTTTGTCCAATGCTTTGGATGTAGAAGGCCGTTATCAACAGAAGATACAAAATCTAAAGAGTATGTTAGAGGTATAAGCTGTAGTTATTGCCATGAAGAATCAAGCGAAAGTGATAAAGATAGATTCGCACAAAGACAGAGACAAATAGACTTGTCGGAGGAAAGAGGCACTAAACATATGGGTGTTTCACAAAAAAAATTAAAAGATGTATAAACTTATAGATCTGCTCTCTAATATTATTATTAAGTATTCTAAAATAAATTTAATATTATTAGTCTGTGCTGCTTTGCTTGCTTACTCCTTTATTGAAGATTTTAAAATGGATGCTTCTTCTGACTCTTTGGTATTAGAGAATGATGAAGACTTTAGATATTACAGAGAAATTAATGAGGCTTATGCTTCTAGTGATTTTTTAGTAGTTATATTTACTCCGAGTAAGGATCTTTTCAATAGAGAGACCATTAATAATGTTCAAAAGTTAGCTGAATCCTTTGAGTCAATTGGAGGTATTTCTTCTGTTTTAAGCTATTTAGACGCACCGCTTCTATTTAGTCCAAAAATGGAAATGAGAGAATTAGCAGATAATCTAAGAACCATCGAGGATGAATCAGTAGATCTTAATCTAGCTAAGGATGAATTTAAGACAAGCCCTTTGTATTCAGAATTATTGGTTAGTAAGGATTTAAGCTCCACAGCACTTCAACTAACGCTGGATAACAACCAAGAATATAACGAAGCCATTGATACTCTTGTTTGGGAAGTAAGAAATGTAATGAATACCATGTCATCAGAGGGGAGTCTGTATCTTGGTGGAACAGCTATGATAGCTTCTGACATGATGAGTTATGTAAAAAGTGATTTGAATTATTTTGGATTGGGCGTTTTTCTTCTTTTTTTATTCTCTTTATCTATTGTGTTCAAGAAGTTTAGATGGGTTGTCTTACCTTTATTGTGTAGCGCCACTATAAGCTTATTGGTTATGGGCTCTTTAGGTTTCTTAGATTGGAGAGTTACAGTTGTTTCTTCAAACTTCGTAGCTCTTTTATTAAT
>Ga0066836_10000819_pt1 | contig 15739 bp, 14 predicted proteins | sample ETNtaG_18_FD_71568 | JGI IMG/M metagenome (GOLD analysis project Ga0066836, IMG submission 71568) | Marine microbial and viral communities from oxygen minimum zone, Eastern Pacific Ocean - ETNP201302SV91 | ecosystem: Environmental > Aquatic > Marine > Oceanic | place: Pacific Ocean: Eastern...
AGTAACAATGTTCACTGGAGTTGGTTTAGCTTTTTTTGGTAATTATGGCCTTAGAAATGATGTAGTAATGGGTGTTGGTTTACTGGTAATGTTTATAGGAGTAGGTCAAATGATTGCAGGTTATGTCTATCCTAATCAACCTGATGAAATAAACAATGCCGTTGAAAATTTCGAAAAAAAATAGGTTTAGGTATAGACCACATAAAGGATAGATTATTATTAAATAATAAGAGAAAAATTAAACTAAAATTATGAATAGGATTATATATTTAACTGGTATTCTTTCTGCGTGCTGTTTCATTCTTAGTGGAGCATTCAAAATTCTCCAATTAATGGGTGCACCATTATTGCTAATGTCTAGCGCTGTATTTGGATGTTTATTTGTGATATTATTTACTGTAAGTAAGTTTAGAGATAGATATATACATCCCTCTGAAAGTGAAAAAATTAATAAGGCAGTAGAAGATTTTGAAAATAAATAGTTTTGGGTAGAGATCATAAATACTTATTAAATAATCTTGAAGAACTTAGAAAATCTGCTGGTCTAACACAGCAAGATTTATCCGAAAGTGCTGGAGTTTCAAGAAAAAGCATTAATGCTATTGAAAACGGAATATATGTCCCTTCTACAGTACTTGCACTTAAAATTTCTAAAACTCTTAAGTGTAAAGTTGAGGATTTATTTAAGTTACCTTAGAAACAATATTATACTATTTTTATATTTATCTTGCAAAAACAAAAAATGAAAAAGTCTTTCTTTTTATTACTTCTTATTTTATTCTTTCACACTTCTTATTCTCAAGTTTTTTTATCTGGATATATTCAAGAAGATGGGTCAGAGGAAAAGCTTCCTTTTGCAAACGTGGTTATTAGTGAATTGGATTTAGGAACTACAACTAATGAAAATGGATTTTTTACATTAAATGGAGATATAAAAGAAGGTATGGTTATTACAGCCAGTTATGTAGGATACAAAACTGAATCGATCATTATCACAAATCAACTTCTAAATTCTCCTATAGAAATAAATTTAGTTGCATTAACTTCAACTTTGAATGAAGTTGTAATTGCTGCAAATTCAAATAAGTTTTTACAGACCAATACTGAAATTAGTAGACATCAAATTTCAACAAAGCAAATTAATTTGATGCCAAGTATTGGAGAAGTAGATATTTTTAGATCTTTACAATTACTGCCAGGTGTAAGTGGCACTTCAGAAAGTACTTCAGGATTGCATATTAGAGGAGGTACTCCTGAACAAAATTTAGTTCTTTTGGATGGTATCAAAGTTTATAATGTTGAACATTTTTTTGGTTTTTTTAGTGCATTTAATGCAAATGCAATAAAGAGTGTAGACTTATATAAGGGTGCTTTTCCAGCTAGATATGGAGGTAGGTTATCAGGTGTAATTGATATGATTGGAAGAACTGGGAGTTTTAATGAAATTAAAGGTCAAGTTTCTGCAAACTTGCTAAGTGCTGGAGGAAGTATAGAAATACCTTTTAAAAATAAATTCAGTTTATTAATATCAGGAAGAAGATCATTCACAGATTTACTTAAAACATCTTTTTTTGAAAAACTATTTAATCAATTTGAAGATGATAGTGGAAACATTGAAGAATTAGAAGAATTTGTTCCTTCTTTTAATTTTTTTGATTTTAACTCAAAGCTCTCTTATAAGCCTTCTGACAAAGATTTAATTACATTTAGCTATTACAAAGGGCAAGATAATTTAGATGAAATAAGCTCTACTGATCGTTTAATTTATCCAGATATTGGTCCAGATAAAATAAATATTCTTGGAGATGTTTCTAAAATATCAAAATGGGGTAATGATGGATATGGTTTTAAATGGTCAAGACAATGGAATCCAAAGTTTTATAATAGCTTAAATATCTCATATTCAGAATATTTCAATAATAGGGATGATAATTATTCGGTAAATGTAAACCTACCGGATACAGACTCTACAATCTTAGATTTTAAATTAAAATTGATTCAAAAAAATAATGTAAAAGATTTCACTGCTAGATATGATGGGGAATTTGTCTTACGTAAAAATAATAACATAGAATTTGGTGTAGAATATACTAAATCATCAGTTGATTATAAATTTATAAGAGATGATACACTAAATCTTATTACTACCGATCAAGATTCAAAATTGTATTCATATTACCTTTCATATAATCTTAATTCAGTTAAAAATCTTAAAATAAAGGTAGGAATGAGAGGGAATAGATATGATTTTAATAAAAAAAATTATTTTTCTCCTAGGGCTAGTCTAGACTATAAAATATTTGAAAATCTAAAACTAAAGTTAGGTTATGGAATTCATTATCAATTTGTTAAAATGATTTTAGGTGAATCAGTAACATCAAGCTCAAGAGATTTTTGGCTTTTAGCAAACGGTGAAGATGTTAACATTGGAAAGGCAATACATTATGTTGCTGGTATTTCTTACGAGAGAGATGCATGGCTAATCGACGTTGAAGGTTTTTACAAGGAACTTGAAAATTTAACTGAATTTTCTTTACGATATCAATCTAGCAATCTAAGGTCTTTATTTTTTAATGGATCAGGAGAGGTTAAAGGCTTTGAAGTTTTATTACAAAAAAAGATAGAACGATATACAGGATGGATTTCTTATACCTATACAGATGTAGAACATTTATTTCCATTACTAAATGAAGGAAAAAAATTTCCAGGTAGAAATACTCAAAAAAATGAATTTAAAATATTTAATAACTACGAAATAAATGGTTGGAATTTTTCAGTTTCTTTTATATATGGTTCCGGTCAACCATATACTGAGCCATCTTATAAATATAATATTAACCTACTTGATGAATCAAATCTATCGTTTATTGGAGTAGGGCCAAAAAACGGATCCCTTCTTCCAGATTATCATAGAATGGACATTGGAATTCATCATATATTTACTTTTAATGGGGTGAAAGGTGATATAGGTTTGTCAATATTTAATGTTTATAATAGAGTAAATGTGTGGTATTACGAATATGACTTTAACCAAGACCCGGTTTTAAAAACTAGAGTAAAATATCTTGGTTTTGTTCCAAACATAAATTTAAAATTTGAATTTTAATTATGAAAAATCATTTTTATATTCTATTAATTTTTTTCCTTTTTGCTTGCGATGAAGAAACATCCATTGCTGAAAATTTTGTAGTGGAAGCATTTTTATTTCAAGGAGAACCTATTGATGATATTAAAATTTTAAAAGCAAAACTATATAATAGTTCAGATACAACGGAAGAAGCTATTTCAGATGCAAAAGTTAAAATTATTTACGATGGAGCCAATTATGAATTAGATTATGATGCTAATTCAATGAAGTATGTTTATGGAAATAATGATTTAAATATCATATCAAACAAAAAATATGGTCTTCAGGTAACTGTTAATGATAGAATCGCTACCTCAGAAACTTCGGTTCCAACAAAACCAATTGGTCTGGCATTATCTGAAAATAAAATTGTAATTCCTGAGTTAGTTCTTTCACGAGCTCTCCCAACCATTCTTGGAAATTTATATGAAAATGCTAGGGTAAAAATATCTTGGGATAATCCTAATAGTGAATATCATTATCTAACTATAAAATATATAGGAGATTCTGAAAACCCTATTTTCTCAGATGAACTACCAGCTGGTGTTGGAAATTTTTTTGAAAATTTTTCAATAGTATCAGAGCCAACAAAAGATGAAGAATATACTATAATAGGTTTGAGTTTAAAAAATTATGGTAGATATAAAGTCTCTTTATTCAAGATCAATCAAGATTATGTAAGTTTATTTGAAAATCAAGAACAAGATGGAAATGAATTAAATGAACCTCCTTCAAACATAACCAATGCTTTTGGTATTTTTTCAGCTTTTGCTAGTGATACAACTTCATTTAAGATAGTGAAAGAATAAACATAATCATTCCATAACGATTAAGTCAACACCTTTATCTCTTAAAGCATTTAATGTATTTTTTAGATTTTCATTTTTTAACTTATCAAATTGTTCTCCAACTTTGTCTAATCTGGATTTTAATAATTTATGTACTTCATAATATGAATCTGCAGGTCTAAAATCAGATATTTGAACATTGTTAGCTAAGTAAGCTAATTTTTCACCTATCATTTTTTCATATCTAACTTCATCTTGACCAGTTCCAGTGGTTTTTAGCTGTGTTAGTTGCTTTTCAAGTTCTAAAAACTCTGATTCTAATTTATCAACTAATGAAATTAGCTCTTCTTTATGATTTGTATTTTTAAGCATAGCCTTAAGATCAAGGAGTTGCCTTCTAACAACTTCAATCGAATTAATATAATGAACAGCAAGATTTATATCACCATAAATTTTTGTCACTAATTGATTTTGGAGCATTATATCTTCTATGGTTCCTTCAGAGTGAGGATCTTTTATAACTTCCAAAGATTTAGTCATAGTATTTTCACCTGATTTTAAGGTTATATTGTATGTTTCTGGAGGAGATAATATAGAAAAATTATATGGAGCTTTTCTTTCTCTATTTTTATCAAGCGAAACCCAATCTGCATATAATGGTTTTGTTCTAAAAACAATATCATCCGTTTTCTCACCGGAGAAATTCCACCATATTCTGTTTATACCTTTACTTCCTTTTTCTTTTACCGTTTTGATCGTGTCATTTTTTTGATTTGTGATAATGATTTCTATTTCATCTTGATTTTCTTTTAGCCAATAATTTATAGATGCTCCATTTGGGGGATCTTGACCAGTTGATGCCTCCGGAAACATTTGAAGACTACTTGTAACATTTTGGAATCTATATGAAGGTTTTATATCAAAAAGATGTGATTCTTTCTTTTCAATAGTTTCATCAAGTTGTTGTAATGGAGATATATCATCTAGAATCCATATTCCCCTTCCATATGTTCCAACAACAAGATCATTGAAATGTTCTTGAACTTCCATCCAATACATTGGAGAATGTGGAAGGTTTGACATAAGACTTTGCCAATTTTCTCCATCATCATTGGAAACATATAATGCATTTTCTGTTCCAAGATATAAAAGGCCTTTTCTTACAGGATCTTCTTTAATACATCTAGTGTAACTTAGATTACCAGGTTTAATTCCATTAGTTATTTTTTTCCAAGATTTACCAAAATTTTCAGTTTTATATACATAAGGTTCAAAATTTCCAATTTGATGAAATTCTATTGTTAAGTATGCTTTTCCAGCACTCCATTTAGATGCATCAATATTTCTAACAACACCTAACTTTGGGAGATTAGGAATATTTTTTGTCACATTATTCCAGGTTTTTCCATTATCCTGGCTGATATGTACAAGACCATCATTTGTGCCAGCCCATAATACTCCTTTTTGTACGGGAGATTCTTCAAAGGCATAAATTACATTTGCATATTCAACAGCAATATTATCTCCAGTTAGTCCACCAGAAAACTCCTGCATTTTTTTGTCATTTAAAGACAAATCAGGACTAATAACTTCCCATGTTTGACCATCATTTGTTGTTCTATGAACATGTTGACTAGTAACATAAATCGTTTTGTTATCATGAGGTGATATTAATAGTGGAAAAGTCCATTGAAATCTGTATTTAAGTAGCGAAGCATGACTTCCAGCAGTAAATTCTGGCCAAACTTCTAATTGTCTATACTGTTTAGTATTTTCATTGTACCTAGTAACAATACCACCTAAAGGTCCATATCCAGATGCACTAGACCACACAATATCTGGATTTTTAGGATCTGCTGTTGCAAAACCACTTTCTCCCCCGCCAATTTCTCTCCACATTCCCGATTGAATCATTCCGGGTCCAAACCAATTTCCTGTTCTTGATCTACTTGGGCCTTTCATTGAAGGACCATCTTGTCTGTTGGTCAATAGATTATATGGAACATTGTTATCCGTTGTTACATGATATAATTGTGCTATAGGTAAAAATGTTCTATGCCACGACTTGCCTCTATTTTGAGAGATTGAGATTCCACCATCTCCAGCTACAGCCATTCTGTTACCGTTATAAGGATCTATCCACATTTCATGATGATCCCAATTTGGTGAAGAAAGTTGAGATCTATTTTCTAATGAAATTCCACCATCAATACTAGAGAAAAACCTATTACTAATGAAGTAAACTTCATTCGGGTTATCTGTAGAAGCAGCTGTTCTTGTATAATATGCTTGTCTTCCTCCTAGGTTTCTATTTGAGTTAATAAGTTTAAAAGTTTTACCATTATCATCTGATCTCCATAACTCTCCTGATTCTGTTTCTTTTCCCATATAAGGAACACCGTCACCTGTTTCAATCAGCGCATACAATCTATCGGGACTAGCTGGCGTCATAGCAAGTGCAATTTTACCAACATCCTTATTTGGCAATCCATTTCCTTTCAACCTATTCCATGTATTACCTCCATCTACAGATTTAAATAAACCACTTCCTGGACCACCACTTATTCTTTTCCATGTTTTAAGATCAAGTTGCCAGGCTCCAGCGAATAAAATTCTAGAATTATCAGGATCCATTACTATATCAGAAATTCCTGTATTATTGTCGATATAAAGAACATGCTTCCAAGTTTCTCCTCCATTATCACTCATAAAAACTCCTCTTTCTATTTGAGGAGCGTATGCGTGCCCTAAAGCTCCTACATAAATTAAATTTCTATTTTTTGGATGAACGACAATTCTACTAATTCTTCCTGAATTTTTTAATCCTATATGTTCCCATGTATCTCCGCCATCTTCTGATTTGTACATTCCATTACCAATGGATACATTGGATCGAATTGAACTTTCACCGGTTCCTACATATATCGTCATGGGATCTGATGGTGAAACGGATATTGAGCCAATGGAATGAACTTCTTGATTATCAAAAATTGGTTTCCAGTTTAAACCACCATCTGTTGTTTTCCATACACCTCCAGAAGCAGCTCCTACATAATAAGTCATTGGGTCATTTGGAACACCAGCAACTGTTGTAAGTCTATTTCCAATTGGACCGACATGTCTAAATTTCATGTCTTTTATAATTTCTTTATTTATTGTTTGTGAATGCAATGTCATTGAGCATAGAATGGCAATTGCAATAAAAAGTATAAATTGATTTTTCATTTTGAGTTAATTTAAGTTGATTCTTAAATATAGAATAAAAATAAAATAAAAGTAAATTAGATTTACAAATTAATTTTTTTAAAAAATGAATTCAAAGCTTACAGTAATAATTGTAAATTATAAATCTTGGGATTATTTATCTAAGTGTTTAGATAGTCTGATGACTCAAGATTCTGGAACTCCTAATATTATTGTAGTGGATAACTTTTCAAATGATGGTAAAATACAAAAATTTGAATCAAAGTATAAATCAATTAAATGGATAAAACTTAATTATAATTCTGGATTTTCTACAGCTTGTAATATTGGAGCTAAACATGCAAAATCATCTTGGCTGTTATTTTTAAATCCTGATTCGATTGTCCCTAAAGATTGTTTTAAACAATTAATCCCTTTCTGTGATAGGAATAAGGAATTAAAAATTATTTCTATAAAATCTAAAAATGCTTATTTAAATAAATCATTTTCTCATGGCTTTTATTTTAACTTTTGGACAGTGACAAATTTTATAAGACAATTTTATATTTTATTAAAAAAAAATAATAGAGAAATAAAAAATATTGATGGCAAAAAAGTAATAATGATAGGTTGGGTTTCAGGATCATTTCTTTTGATAAGGAGAAATGATTTTAAAGCTATAGGGGGATGGGATGAGGATTTTTGGATGTATGCTGAGGACATGGACATATGTAAAAGAGCTTTTGAAAAAGGTATGCGTTCTTGTGTGATATATGATTGGGATTATTATCATATGCACGGTGGCTCATCAAGAAAAAATAAAAAGATCAAACTAATAACAAAATCAGAGTTGATATCTTCAAAACATATTTTTATTGATAAGCATCTCAAAGGAATTGAAAAAAAACTAAGTCATTTTCTTTTAATTTTTATAACAACTATTGGATTATTTTTTTTATTTCCTTTTTCTAGTTTTCATAGATCTTTGTTATTAAGGTTAATAAAATATTGGAGTGATAGTTTAAAATATAATTCTTGGAAATCGTTATATAGACAAAAAAATTAGATTTATTTTTTTGAATGCCAATAAGCTAGTCCAATAAATAATGCTTGAAAGGGAAGTCTCCACGTTGCAACTTCTTTACTTACACCTAATCCTTCTTGTGCAATTTCGCTTTGGGCAAGATAAATGTTAGCAGGGAACACAGATAATAAAAGTAGAATTATTCCCCAACATGCATAAGCTCTATGTTTTGGAAAGATTAATAGAAGACCTAATAATATTTCAAAAAAACCACTTATATAAACTAGTTCAAGATGATAAGGCAAGAATGGGGGCATTATATTTAAAAAATATTCTGGATCTAAAAAATGATGCACACCTATTCGAACATAAAAGATGGACATCAATAGAATTGTAAATAGTTTAAATATTTTCATTCAAACAAATTTATATTTTAAATTGTATATCATTTATTTTTTAAATTCGTAATTGTAATATGAGAAAATTAATAATTTTTTTACTATTCTTCTTAAGTTTTTCAATATACTCTCAAGATGCTAATAATATTTTAAAACAATCTGAGGAAAAAATTAGAGGGGTTAAGTCATCTTACACTGAAATGATTATTACTGTTGTAAGACCAAAATGGAAAAAAGAGATGACAATGAAAGGGTGGTCAGTAGGTGAAGATTATTTTACTTCAGTTGTTTTATCACCAGCTAAAGAAAAAGGAACAGTATTTTTAAAAAGAGAAAATGAAGTTTGGAATTATGTTCCATCAATAGAAAGAACTATAAAACTTCCTCCTTCAATGATGATGCAAAATTGGATGGGGACAGATTTCACGAATGATGACCTTGTACAAAGGTCTTCTATTACTGATGATTATACTAATACAATAATAGGTGAAGAAACTATTGATGACTTAGATTGTTGGAAAATTCAGTTGATTCCTAAAGAAGATGCGCCTGTAGTCTGGGGAAAGTTACTAATGTGGATAGACAAGCAAGATTATATGCAATTAAAAACTCAATTTTTTGATGAGTATGATGATATGGTTAATGTGATGAATTCTAAAACAATTAAAAACTTTGGAGGAAAAAAATTACCTTCAGTTATTGAATTTGTACCCTTAGAAAAAGAAGGAAATAAAACAATTGTTGAAAGGTTGATATGGAAGTTTGATATTGATATAAATGAAAGATTCTTTATGCCAAACTATATGAAAAACTTACGATGATATTAAAAATAGCTTGGAGAAATATTTATAGAAACAAAAAGAGAAGTTTAATAACCATTACTTCAATTTTTGCAGCCTTATTTCTTATAATATTGATGAGAGCACTTCAGTTTGGTTTTTATGATAAGTTAATTGAGACGGTAGTTGAATCATATGCGGGTTATGTAGAAGTACATGCGGATGGTTTCTGGGATAATCAGAACCTGGATAACTCTATGGAAGTTGATCAAAGCCTAATAAATGATATAAAATCTGTTGAAGGTGTTGATAATATAGTGCAAAGGCTTCAGACTTTTTCATTGATCTCAATGGGTAATAAGACAAAAGGTGGGGTAATAAATGGAATTAATATATCTGATGAGCAGAAAATAACAGACTGGAATAAAAAAATGATTTCCGGAACATTTAAAATTGGAAAAAATGAAATTATTATAGGAAAAGGCATTGCCGAGTATTTTGATGTAAGAGAAAACGATACACTCATCCTTTATGGTCAAGGATATAGAGGAATGATGGCAGCTGGAAAATATCCAGTGAAAGGAGTAATAGATTTAAAAAATCCTAACCTCAACAAGCTTGGGGTATTTATGACAATTGAGTCGGCTAGAAATTATGTTTCTTCAAATGAAATATCAACTCACATTATAGTTGACAAAAAACAGTATTATGATGAAGAAAAAATAGCGAATGACCTTAATCAAGTACTATCAAAAGATTATGAAATTATGACTTGGAAAGAAACTTTACCTGAAATTGAACAAACAATTACAGCTGATAGCGCGGGAGGAGTAATTATGGCTTTTATCCTTTATATAATTGTTGTCTTTGGAATGTTTGGTACTGTACTAATGATGACTGAAGAGAGAAAGTATGAGTTTGGAGTATTAATCTCAATAGGAATGAGCAGGATAAGGCTATTTGGCATCATCTTAATAGAGACTGTTATCTTATCTATGATTGGTGTTTTTTTGGCTATATTAATTACTTATCCTATAACTTATTATTATAATTTAAATCCAATTGATATGGCTACTTTGATGGGAGAGGGTGCTGATCAGATGATTGAGGAGATGGGTTTTTCACCACTAATGCCTATGTCAATTGAATGGGATATTCCTCTAACGCATGCTCTAGTTATTTTTATCTCCTCATTGCTTATATCTATATATCCAGCAATAAAAATATCTAAGTTAAACCCTGTAAAATCTATGAAAATATGAATATTATAACTCTCATTAAGATATCATGGAGGAATATTTGGAGAAATAAACTGAGAAGTTTTGTTGTTATAATATCTGTTGTATTTGGTTTACTTGGTGGAATCATAATGATTGCGATGTCCTATGGTTTGAATGATGAAAGAATGAATAATGCTGTTGAAACCTATTTGTCACACATCCAAATCCATAATAAATCTTTCTCAGAAGAGTACAACATAAAACACACTATTGATAACCTTGAAGGTATAGAGAACGCCATAGATAATGATAGTAGAGTTGTATCTTATTCAAAGAGAATTATTTTAAATGGTATGCTCTCAAATTCTAATGGGTCTTATGGGATTCAAGTGAAGGGAGTAGATCCAGATAAGGAAGTTAAAGTCACTAATACTTATGATAAGATTATTGAAGGAGAATATTTTAAATCAAAAAGAGATAATACAATTCTTGTAGGAAAAAAATTAGCAGATAGATTAAATCTAAAAATAAAATCTAAAGTAGTTATCACTTTCCAAGATGAGAATTATGAACTAACATCTCTTCTTTATAGAGTTGAGGGAATATTTAGATCTGGTAATTCAAGATATGATGAAGCCAATGTGTTTGTCAAAAATGTTAGTATTACTAAAAATCTACCTAATTTCTTAGGTTATCATGAAATACCTATACTGCTTACGGATATAGATTTAAGAGGTGATGTGAAAAATGATTTGATACCCTATAGCTCAGATAATATAGTAGAGGGTTGGGATGATATTTCTAAAGATCTTGCATATGCAAATGAGATGCTAGCTGCTGTATTATATATCTTTATGATGATTATTTTATCAGGGCTCTCATTTGGTATAGTAAATACAATGTTGATGGCTATACTTGAGAGAAAAAAAGAAATTGGAATGCTTATGTCTATAGGCATGAGTAGGTATAAAATATTTTTAATGATATCTTTTGAGACAATTTTCTTATCTATTGTCGCCTTACCTTTTGGTTTAATTCTTTCATATTCAATAGTAGAATATTATTCTGTAGTTGGAATTGATTTAAGTATTGTTGAAGCTGGTCTTGAAAACTTTGGTGTTGGTACAAGACTATATTTTAAAGTCCCTGACGAACAATATTTTATAGTTTCTCTAATGGTTTTTATAATATCAATTATCTCATCAATTTTTCCATCAGTTAGGGCACTAAAGATTAATCCAGTAGAAGCAACGAAAACTATTTAAATTTGAACTATGATAGAAACTAAAAACTTATCTAAAATATATAATCCAGGAAAATTTGAGGTAAACGCTGTTAACAATGTAAGTACATTATTTAAAGAGGGAGAGTTTACTTCTGTAGTTGGCCCTTCTGGGTCTGGTAAAACAACTTTTTTAAATTGCGTTGGGGGTCTTGATACTCCATCATCTGGTGATGTAATTATTGCTGGAGAAAATATTACTCAACTATCTGGTAACAGCATAATTAAATATAGATTAAAAAATATTGGGTTTGTTTTTCAAGCATACAATTTGATACCTGTTTTGTCTGCAAAGGAAAACATTGAAATGATAATGCTATTACAGGGGATTGATGAAAAAGATAGAATTTCAAGAACAAATGAATTATTGAATCAAGTTGATTTATATGAAATGAGAAATAGAAGACCTTCTCAATTATCTGGTGGTCAACAACAAAGAGTTGCTGTAGCAAGGGCTTTGGCATCTAAACCAAAATTTGTTTTAGCAGATGAGCCAACCGCTAATTTGGATTCTAAATCTACTTCTAATTTATTAGATATTATGAGTCAGTTAAATGAAGCTGAGAATATTACATTTATTTTTTCTACTCACGATCAAAGGGTCATCGATAGAGCTAGAAGAGTACTAACTTTAGAAGATGGAAAAATTGTTAGCGATAATAAGAAATAGCTTTATTTTATTTTTGTGTTTATTATATCCTTTACAAGGAATTGCTCAGGAAAAAAAATCAGAATTTACGATTAAAGGTTATATAAAGTATTTACCATCATATTTAGATTACGATAATAATTCCAATTCTAAAATAAATCACTTAATTCATAATAGAATAAATTTAAGAGGGTATTTTAATGATAATTTTTCTATAGGTCTTGAAATAAGAAATAGAATGATTTATGGTGATGATATAAATATTTCCAATGATACAGGGATAATTGATTTATCAAATTTTTTTGTTGATAAATCTAAATTTAAATTCCATTCTATGATTGACAGATTATGGTTTAAATATCAAAAAAATAAAATAGAAATTAGTATTGGTAGACAAAGAGTAAATTGGGGAATTAATACAATTTGGAATTCTAATGATTTATTTAATGCATATAATTTTATAGATTTTGACTATGTTGAAAGACCAGGCTCTGACGTAGTAAGGTTTATTTATAATGGTGACAATCTTTCAAGTTTAGAATTTGTATATAAACCTAATCTGGATAGCTTAGGAGTAATTGCTGTTCTTTATAAGATAAATAAGAAAGGCTATGATTTTCAATTTATTGGAGCTAACTATTATGATCAAGACTTTGTTTTAGGTGGAGGATGGGCAGGTAACATACTAAATACTGGATTTAAAGGAGAGCTTAGTTATTTTATTACAAAGAATCCTATTCCCAGCGAAAACTCATTAAATCTATCTACTTCTTTGGATTATTCCTTTAAAAATGGAATTTATATTTTAGGTTCGTATTTGTATAATTCTAGTGGTATATCTAATTCTAATATTTTCAATTTCAGTGCTATAACTGATAATGTTTTATCTCCAAAAAACTTAATGCCATCCAAAAACTCATATATGATTCAAACATCAAAACCTATATCACCTGCAGTTAATTCTTCATTGACATTTCTTTATGGTCAGGGTATTAATTTTTTATATATTTCACCTAACATTTCATATGAAATTAATTCTGATTTTGATTTAAATTTTATAGGACAATTATTTTACGCGAACGTGAATGGGAATTTTAAAAGCCTTATGAATGGAATGTATCTGCAATTAAGATATAGTTTTTAATATCCATTTTGGATTTTCCAAAGATCATAGTCTGCCTGATTTATCTTATATCCCCAATGAAGTAAAGATTGTCTCACAGCTTTAGAAAAACTATAATCGTCAATGGTTGTGTTATTATAATATGTTTTTTTATAAATATAATTTCTCCATCTTCCTTTGGTGCCACAAAAATTATTCCATCTTTTTATTTGTCTTTTGTCGTCTTTAGTTCTTCTGCCAAGATAATATCTACAATACCATTGAAACCATCCTCTTGGATCCTGAGGATGAATCCACCCTTTCTCCTCCCATTCATTTTGATTTTGTCCTGATTTTATTTTAAAAAAATTAACATTTTTATTGTATTTGTCAGACAGATAAAAGTTTTTTGGAACATCATTAAACCAATCTGAAGGAAATTCTTTGTAATCTATATCAATATTCTTATTGGATGGATTAAAATAAACACCTCCAAATGAACCCATTTCAATTATCTCTTTAGGACTTAAGTTAGGTTGAAAATTCATTCTTTTTTTAATGACTCAATCTGTTTTAAGATTTCATTAGCTTCGAACATTTTTTCATCACTCTCTTTTCTACTTCTGGTTGATAACTTAAAGGATTCTTTTAGAAGTTTATTATACTTTTCTAATAGTTTCTCTTTTCTACTTTTCTTTTTAAATAATCCAAACATAAATTATGTAAACGAGAATAATTTTAATAAGTTTAATTTATTGTTAATTCTATTTAAAGATATAAAGTGCATAAAATCATTTCAAAAAGAATCCCTATATATATTTTATTTTTTGTTTTATATTCAAAAATAATCTTTGCTATTTCTTATTATCCTTTGATTGATCAAAATGATACAATTTTGTATGATTTAATCATTAAAAATGGTTTGATATATGATGGGTCTGGAGAATCACCATTCAAGGGTGATGTTGGTATTATAAATGATAAAATTGAATTTGTAGGCAATTCCGTTGATTTAAAATCAAAAAAAATAATTTTTGCTGAAGGAAAAGTAGTATCTCCGGGATTTATTAATATGCTAAGTTGGGCAGTTGATGATCTTATAGTTGATGGAAGATCTCAAGGAGATATAAGGCAAGGTGTCACATTGGAAGTTTTTGGTGAAGGTGTTTCGATGGGTCCTCTAAATGATGAAATGCAGAAAGATCGAACAGCTAATGGTTTAGGTATTGGTGAAGTAGATTTTGATTTGAATTGGGTTACTCTTGGTGATTACTTGCAGTTTTTAGAAGATAAAGGTGTATCACCTAATGTTGCTTCATTTGTTGGAGCTACAACCTTAAGAGTCCATCAAATTGGATATGAAGACCGTCCTCCAACAAAACAAGAATTGGATTCTATGAAATTATTGGTAAGGCAGGCAATGGAAGAAGGAGCTATGGGTATTGGATCTTCTTTAATTTATGCTCCCGCATTTTATGCTTCTACTGATGAATTAATTGAAATATCTAAAGTAGCTTCGGAGTACGGAGGAGTATACATTTCTCATCTTAGAAGTGAAGGAAATAGATTTTTAGAAAGTGTAGATGAATTTTTAAAAATTGCTTCTGAAGCAAATATAGATTCAGAAATTTATCATTTGAAAGCAGGAGGAAAAACAAATCACTACAAATTAGATTTGGTAATTAAAAAAATAGATTCTGCTAGAGAAGCTGGCTTAAATATTACAACTGATATGTATACGTATACTGCTGGTGCTACTGGTTTAGATGCATCTATGCCTCCTTGGGTACAGGAAGGTGGATATTCAGAATGGAAAAAAAGATTACAAGATCCTGAAATTAGAAAGAAAGTAGCTAAAGAGATAAGTACTCCTACCGATGAGTGGGAGAATTTATATCTACAAGCGGGGTCTTCAAAAAATTTAATTCTTATAGGATTTGCAAACCCTGATTTAAGATATTTAACTGGCAAAACATTAGATGAGGTTTCTAGAATAATGAAAAAAGATCCAGTTGAAACAATGATTGATTTAGTAATTGAAGATGGAAGTAGGGTAGGAACAGTTTATTTTATTATGTCAGAGGAAAATATAAAGAAAAAAATTACCTTACCTTGGATGAGGTTTGGTTCAGATGCAGGTTCAATGACACCTGAAGGAAAATTCTTAGAATCGAATACACATCCAAG
>Ga0066836_10000820_pt1 | contig 15724 bp, 18 predicted proteins | sample ETNtaG_18_FD_71568 | JGI IMG/M metagenome (GOLD analysis project Ga0066836, IMG submission 71568) | Marine microbial and viral communities from oxygen minimum zone, Eastern Pacific Ocean - ETNP201302SV91 | ecosystem: Environmental > Aquatic > Marine > Oceanic | place: Pacific Ocean: Eastern...
TTTTAAGTCCTTTGTGTCTACCAATTTCACCACGAGGGCCCTGTTTACCTTAAAAAAACCTTTTTTAATTTATAACACTTAAAAAGTAAATTATATAATCGATAAATGATTAAAAAACTACTCATATATAATTCAGGTGGTGGAATTGGAGACTCTATACAATTGTTTCCTTTAATTTTGTCATTAGAAAACCTTTTTGAAAAATCTGAAATCTATTATCTAGGAGCACATGAAAATCACTACTTAGGAATATTAAAAGAATACAATATTAAAGTAAAAAGCTTAAATCTAAGATTAAAATACTTTGGTTTTAGATGGAAGCATTTGTTTTTAGTGAAGAAAGAATTTTCTAGACTCAAATTGGATAAATTTCACTTAATTATAGATTGTCAATCAAAGTTGAGAAATACTATTATCTTAAAACAAATACCATCACACGCTTTTTACTCACCTACTTTTAATAATATGTTTTGTTCAAAATTAGATCGCTCTCCAAAAAAATTTTTTTCTGATTTAAAAAAAATTGATTATGATATAAAAAATATTCCAAAAAAATATTTTGAGGAATCTGAAAGATTATTACCCAATAAAAATTATATAGGTTTTTCTATAACTCAAGGGAACATATATAGAAAAAAGGAATGGCCTTTAATTAAAGTAATAAAATTGTCTAAAGAATTAGTTAAAAGCAATAAAACTCCAGTTTTTTTTATCGAAAAAAAATATCAAGAACTTAAAAACAAAATTAAGGATTCGGTGCCTTCTGCACAATTTCCTGAACATGAAACTTCTCTTAATTCTCCTGCTTTAGTCACTTGCCTTGGAACGAGACTTGATTACGCTATAACAATAGATAATGGAATTATGCATATGCTTGCGTTAAGTAAAGTTCCAATAATTTCTTTATTTGGTCCAACTAGTTCTAAAAAATTTGCTCCTAAATATATAAATTCTAAAGTTTTAGACAGTAAAAAAATTTACAATTCAAAAAATGTATCTGATATTAGCGTTGAAGATGTTCTACTGGCCGCAAAGCAACTTTTAAGCTCTTAATATTAAGTTTACAATCTTTATAACCTTGTTTAACAATATTAAGATAGCGTGTAGTTGGAGGAACCAACTTAGTTTTTCTAACCATAGTATATGTCATAACTTTATTCCCTTTATAGTTAAAATAAATTTTTTTGTACAATGTTGGGTATTCTTCATAAATATCTAATCTTTTTTCTGCGCATTTTGAAATCATATATAAAGCGCCATAAACTTTTTTTCCTGTTCTTTTTTCTATATCACAAGCTCCATACTTACTCCTAAAAGTTAATTGATATCCATAAAGGATGTGTTTTTTTATGTAACGACACTTAGGGCATCTTTTTTTCATTTGTGTGTGATGTAAATTACTTCCGTAAGCAAAATAATAATTCATAACTATTCTTTCTTTATAATATCAATTTTTCTTTTTTTCAAAAAACTTACAATTTCTTTGTAACATTGGTCAATTTTTTTTTTATTAATAGATCGAATTACAATGGAAACTCCAATTTTTCCAAGTCTAAAAAAGGGATAACTGCCAATTTCAATTTTTTTATATTTATTTTGGATTTTAGCTAAAGGTACTGAAATTTCACTTTCTACTGTTCTTATACTCAGTGTTTTTGTCAAAACTTTATTTCCTCCAATTATCTTGGTATTCAAACCTCCTAACATAGAACTAAGTATGGATGGAACTCCCGGTAAACAAAAAACATTTTTTATAAAAAAACCTGGTGCCGCACTAGAAGGATTATAAATTAAGAAAGCTCCAAAAGGTGTTTTTGCCATTTTTTTTCGGCCTTCATTAAATTTTTCTTTTCCATAGTAACTTTCTAGTATTTTATAAGCTTCTTTATTATAAGTATATTTTACTCTAAAGGCCCTAGAAATGGACTTTGAAGTTATGTCATCATGAGTAGGACCTATGCCACCTGTTGTAAATATATATTTAAATTTTTTTCTAACCTGATTGATAGTTTTAATAATAATTTTTTCTACATCAGGTATAACTCTCACTTCATCAAGTTTTATACCTAAAGTATTTAACCAATTAGAAATTGTCTTAACGTTAGTATCTTGAGTTCTTCCAGATAAAATTTCATTTCCTATTATAATAATTGCTGCGTTTAATTTTTTATTAGCTTTATTCATATTTTGATATTAATTATATCTAATGAAATTTAAAGATTCATTAATACAGGGAACTTTAATAAAAAGATATAAAAGATTTTTTGTTGATATTAAATACAAAAATAAAACTATTACTGCACATTGTCCAAACTCGGGTTCAATGATGGGTTTGTTAAATGAAGGTAATAAGGTTTTTTTTTCAAAATCTGATAACATTAAAAGAAAATTAAAATATACTTTGGAAATTATTGTTTCAAAAAAAACTTTAGTGGGTGTAAATACTCATATGTCGAACAAAATAGTCCTTGAAGCTTTAAACTTAAAAAAAATACCAGAACTTGATAAATATAAAAATATTCAAACAGAAGTTAAATTTTCTGATCATACAAGATTTGACTTTATGATTTCTAATGATGTTAAAAAATGTTTTTTAGAAGTTAAAAATGTTACATTATCTAGACAGTCCAAAATAGCTGAATTTCCAGATTCTGTTACATCGCGTGGAACTAAACATTTAAATGAACTTATAAATGCAAAAAAAGAAGGTTTTGAAACCTTTATTTTGTATTTAATACAAAGAGAAGATTGTAAATCTTTTAAAATTGCGGAAGATGTAGATGAAGAGTATAAAATTGCATTTAGGAAAGCATTAAAAAATAATGTAAATGTCCTTTGTTATGCATGTAAATTAACTGATAAGGAAATTAAAATTAATAAAAAAATACCATATGATAACTGATCATAGTAAATCGTTTGAACAAATTAAGATTGCAGGTAGCTTAGCAGCAGCTGCTTTAGATGAAGTTACGCCTTACATTAAACCAGGTGTTGCTACAGATCAATTAGATAAAATTTGCTATGAATTTATAAAAGATAATAAAGGATACTCTGCTCCACTTTTTTATAGAGGTTTTCCAAAATCTTGTTGTACTTCTGCTAACCATATTATTTGTCATGGAATTCCATCAAATAAATTTTTAAAAGAAGGTGATATAGTTAATATAGATGTTACTGCAATTGTTAATGGGTGGCATGGTGATACTAGTAGAATGTTTTTTGTTGGAGATGTTTCGGTTAAAAGTAAAAATCTTGTAACAGCTACTTATGAATCCATGATGAACGCCATCTCTATTATTAAAGATGGCGTGCATTTAGGAGATATTGGACATTCAATCCAATCTTATGTTGAAAAAAAGGGATTTTCTGTTGTTAGAGATTTTTGTGGTCACGGAATAGGTAAAATATTTCATGAACCACCCAATATATTGCACTATGGGAAAACAGGTGAAGGTATGCAAATAAAAGCCGGTATGGTTTTTACGGTAGAGCCAATGATTAATGAAGGTGATTATCATATTAAAATGCTTCAAGATGGATGGACAGCAGTTACTAAAGACAAATCTTTGTCGGCACAATTTGAACATACAATTGGTGTAACAAAAGATGGAGTTGAGATTTTTACAGAATCTAAAAAAAATTATAAACAACCTCCTTATTTTATATGATTGAAAGATATTCTAGAGAAGAAATTAAAAAAATTTGGGAAGAAAAAAATAAATACAAAATTTGGTTAGATATAGAAATTGCTGCAGCACAAGCAATGGAAAAACTAAAAATAATTCCAAAAGGTGTTGCTTCAAAAGTTAAACGTAAAGCTAAAATTAATGTAGATAGAATTCATAAAATCGAAAGTAAAGTGCATCACGATGTTATTGCTTTTCTTACATCTATAACGGAAAAAGTTGGAAATGAAGGAAAATTTTTACATAAAGGTTTGACTTCATCAGATATATTAGACACATGCTTTAATATCCAACTACTTCAATCTGGAAAAATAATAAATAGAGATTTAGATGAAATTTTAAAAGTTCTTAAAAAAAAATCTATTAAATATAAAAATACTATATGCATCGGAAGAAGTCATGGCATTCATGCAGAACCTACAACTTTTGGGTTAAAACTTGCAGGTTTTTATGAAGAATTTAAAAGAAATAAAAAAAGATTAGCTTCTGCTATTGAAGAAATTTCTACTTGCTGCATTTCTGGAGCTGTTGGAACTTTTGCTAATGTTGATCCTAAAATTGAATTTTATGTTGCTAAAAAATTAGGGTTAAAAGTTGAGCCTATATCAACGCAGATTATACCACGTGACAGACATGCATATTATTTTTCTGTTTTAGCAATAATTGCTGGCTCTGTAGAGAGAGTAGCTACAGAAATACGAAATTTGCAAAAAACTGAACTTCAAGAAGTAGAAGAATATTTTGGGGGAAATCAAAAAGGTTCTTCAGCTATGCCTCACAAAAGGAATCCGATTTTAAGTGAAAATTTAAGTGGTTTGGCTAGGATGGTGAGATCTTACGTTGTTCCAGCTTTAGAAAACATTTCTCTTTGGCATGAAAGAGATATTTCTCATTCTAGTGTTGAGAGAAATATAGGACCTGATTCTACTATCACGCTAGATTTTGCGCTAAATAGATTAAAAAATATTTTATCTAATATGAGTGTTTATCCTAAAAAAATGATTAAAAACTTAAATATAACTAATGGTTTAATATTTTCACAAAGAGTAATGCTAGAACTTACAAAGCATGGATTTTCAAGGGAAAAAGCGTACTTGATAGTTCAGAAAAATGTTCAAACGTCCTGGAAAAAAAATATACCTTTTTATGAAAGTTTAATTAAAGATCCATTGATTAATAAAAAAATTTCTAATAAAGACATAAGTGATATGTTTAATCTAAATTATCATACAAAAAAAATTAATGTTATTTATAAAAGAATATTCAAATAAAATATGAATAAAGGTAAAAAACTTTACGAAGGAAAAGCAAAAATTATTTATGAAGGTCCCGAAAAGGGAACGGGAATACAACACTTTAAAGATCATGCTACTGCATTTAATAACTTAAAAAAATCTACTGTAGAAGGTAAAGGAGTCCTAAATAATAGAATTTCTGAACATATATTAAAAAATCTTAATCAAATTGGTATTAGGACACATCTTATTAAAAGATTAAACATGAGGGAACAACTGATTAAATTAGTTGAAATAATTCCTGTCGAATTCATTGTTAGAAATATTGCAACTGGATCATTAACTAAAAAATTAGGAATTGCAGATGGAACAGTACTTTCAAAGCCATTATTAGAATATAGTTTTAAAAATGATGAATTGGGTGATCCTTTGGTCGCAAAAGAACACATTATTGAGTTCAACTGGGCAAAAGAAGAGGAGTTAAATTTAATAAAAAAACATTGCTTAAGAATTAATGATTTTATGCAAGGAATGTTTAGAGGTGTTGGAATTAAATTAGTCGATTTCAAACTAGAGTTTGGAAGATCTGAAATAAATGGAAAAAACGAAATAATATTAGCTGACGAAATTAGTCCTGATACTTGTAGATTGTGGGACGTTGTTAGTGAAAAGAAATTAGATAAAGATAGATTCAGAAAAGATCTAGGAAACATAATTCAAGCTTATCAAGAAGTTGCTAGAAGACTTGGAATTATGCATGAAGAGACAAATATCAGTGAAGTTAAATTTGGCAAACCCAAAGCAGTAGTTCTTAAAAAGAAATAAATTGAAAATATCAGCTATAGTCACTTTAAAAAAAGATGTACTTGATCCTCAAGGTAAAGTTGTGAATCAAACCTTAAAAAATATGGGATATAAAAATATTCTCAATATAAGACAAGGTAAATATTTTGAAATTGAAATTCATGAAAGCGATAAAGAAAAATGTAAAAAGATTGCTAAGGAAATTTGCGAAAAGTTACTTTCTAACGTTATTATAGAAGATTACACAATTAACATTAAATAATGAAATCATCTGTTATTGTCTTTCCAGGTTCAAATTGTGATAGAGATGTAGCCGTTGCTCTAAAAAAGTATCAAATTAATAATCAAATGGTTTGGCATAATGAAGTTAAACTACCTAAATCTGATTTAGTAGTTTTGCCTGGAGGTTTTTCATACGGTGACTATTTAAGAACAGGCTGCATAGCAAGTAAGACTAGAATAATAGATGATGTTATAGCTCACGCTAAGAGAGGTGGTTTAATTCTAGGAATTTGCAATGGTTTTCAAATTTTAATCGAAACAGGCTTGTTGCCTGGGACTTTATTAAGAAACAAAAAACTCAAATTTATATCAAAAAATGTACATCTAAAAGTAACAAATACAAATAATAATTTTTGCTCAAATTACAAAAAAAAAAATATTATCCAGCTTCCAATTGCCCATAATGAAGGTAACTATTTTGCAAGCAATAAAATTATTAAGAGTCTTGAAGATACAGAGTCCATAGCTTTTAAGTATTGCGGAGAAAAAGGTGAAATAAGTGAAATTTTTAACCCTAATGGTTCATCTAATAATATAGCGGGGATACTTAATTCAGAAAAAAATATTTTAGGAATGATGCCTCACCCGGAAAGAGTAATTGACCCGCTTTTATCAGGTACAGATGGTTCCATTTTATTTGAAAGCTTATTTAAATCGTAAAAATGAAAATTTCTAAAGAAACAATTAGTAATCATGGACTTAAAGAAAGTGAATATAAAAAAATAATTTTATTAATCGGCAGAGAGCCAAATTTATTAGAACTTGGAATCTTTTCTGCTATGTGGAATGAGCATTGTTCATATAAATCTTCAAAAAAATATTTAAAAAATCTTCCAACAAAAAATAAAAATGTAATTCAGGGTCCAGGAGAAAATGCAGGAGTAATAGATGTCGGAGATGAAGATGCTATAGTTTTTAAAATTGAAAGTCATAATCATCCATCGTTCATTGAACCTTACCAGGGTGCTGCAACCGGTGTAGGTGGAATTGTAAGAGATGTTTTTACAATGGGGGCCCGTCCTATAGCTACATTAAATTCTATTCACTTTGGTAGTCATAAACATTCAAAAACTAAAAATCTCTTAAGTGGAGTAGTTTCAGGTATCGGTGGATATGGAAATTGTTTAGGTATTCCTACAATAGGAGGAGAAGTAAAATTTAATTCTTCTTATAATGAAAATATTTTAGTAAATGCTATGGCAGTTGGGCTTGTAAAAAAAAATAAAATTTTTTACTCAAAAGCTCAAGGAATAAATCAACCGGTAATTTATGTTGGTTCTAAAACTGGAAAAGATGGAATTCATGGTGCCAGCATGGCTTCTGCTGAATTTGATGAAAATGCTGAAGACAAAAAGCCAACTGTACAAGTTGGAGATCCTTTTACTGAAAAACTACTTTTAGAAGCGTGTCTAGAACTTATGAAAGATGATTCCATTATATCAATACAAGATATGGGAGCTGCTGGATTAACATCTTCAAGTGTAGAAATGGCGTCAAAAGGAAATTTAGGAATTGAAATTGATTTAGATAAAATTCCATGTAGAGAAAAGCAAATGTCACCTTATGAGATGATGTTGTCTGAAAGTCAAGAAAGAATGCTTTTGATACTAAAATTAGGAAAAGAAAAAAAAGCAAAAGCAATCTTTGATAAATGGGGTTTGGATTTTTCTATAATTGGTAAAACTACAGATACAAAAAACCTAGTTTTAAATTTTAATAAAAATCAAGTTGCAAACTTACCGTTAAGTTCACTATCAAAAGATGCTCCTATATATGATCGAAAATGGAAAAAAAATTTAGTTTCAAGTAAAGTGAATACTCCTAAAGAGCTTAGGTCTTTAAAAATCTTAGAATCTTTAAAAAAAATACTTATGAGTCCTAATAATTGTGAAAAAAGTTGGGTTTGGGATCAGTATGATCAAACAGTTATGGGTGACACAATTAGAAAACCAGGTGGAGATGCTGGTGTAGTTAGAATACATGGAAAAAACAAAGGTATCGCTGTGACTGTAGACTCTTCAACACACTATTGTCTTGCAAATCCTATTATTGGTGGCAAACAAGTAGTTTGTGAAGCTTGGAGAAATCTTATTTCTGTAGGGGCAAAACCTATGGCTGTTACAAATTGTTTAAATTTTGGTAATCCTGAAAAAGATAAAATAATGGGTCAGTTCGTCGAAACTATTGATGGAATAAGTCAAGCTTGTTCATATTTGGATTTTCCAGTCGTTTCTGGCAACGTATCTTTTTATAATGAAACGAATAACAAATCTATTTCACCAACACCAACTATAGGGGGGGTGGGTTTAATAAAAGATTTGGAAAATCTTGTGAGTCAAAATTTTAAAGAGACAAATAATTGTATAATGGTAATTGGGAAAACTACTGGTCATCTCTATCAAAGTGAACTCTTTAGAGAAATTTTAAATTTTAAAGAAGGCCAACCTCCATCTATCAATCTATTTAATGAAAAAAATAACGGTTTAGGTGTTTTTAACCTTGCTTCAAAAAAACTACTGAATTCTATTCATGATATATCTTCTGGTGGTTTAATTTTAGCCTTATCAGAAATGTGCATATCTGGTAAAATTGGAGCTAAAATTAAAATTCCAACTACTAATATAGGAAAAATTGAATATTTGTTCGGAGAGGATCAAAGCAGATATTTGATAGAAATCAAAGATAAAAATATAAAGGAAGTAAGTAAAATTTTGGATAAAAGCAGTATATATTATGAAATAATTGGAAAAACACAAAAAAAGTATTTAGATTTAGAAAATGAATTTAAAATAGATATTGATGAATTGGCTAAAATAAATTCAGATTGGTTTAAAAATTATTTTAGAAATTAGATATGAGTCTTAAATTAGAAGAAATAGAAAATATGATTAAAGAAGCTTTACCAGACGCAGAGATCACAATTCAAGATCTAGCTGGCGATGAAAATCACTATTCTGCGACAATTAAATCAAAAGTTTTTGCTGGAAAAAGTAAAATAGAACAACATAAAATGGTATATAAAGCTTTAAAAGGCAAGATGGGAAATGAATTACATGCTTTAGCCTTAAATACTAGTGAAATAAAATAATGAACGAAAATACGAAAATTAAAATAAAAGATTTAATAGAAAACAACGAAGTTTGCTTATTTATGAAAGGAACTGCTGAAGTACCACAATGCGGTTTTTCTTTAGCAGTATCAAATGTATTAAAACATTTAGAAGTTAAGTTTAAAGATATAAATGTTCTTGAAGACTCAGAAATACGTGAAGGAATTAAAGTTTTCAGTGATTGGCCAACCATACCTCAGCTTTATATTAAAGGTGAATTTATAGGGGGCTGCGACATTATAAAAGAAATGTTTGAGAAAAAAGAATTGCAAAGTATATTAACTGATAAAAACGTTCAGTATAAAAAATAAATTTATCTGTATAAGTTCCTAATTCTTTTGCTTAGATACTTTTTAATTAATTTTAAAAAACTGGTCTTTTTAATTTTTTCATAACTAATAGAATTATCAATTTTGTATTCAATTTTATTTTCCCAAATAAGTTCTATTACAAGACTTTCTCTGAATATCTCTTCAAAAAACTTTGCGGTAGATACATTTATAAAAGGCTCAATTAATTGATTTCTTTTAGAAGCAATAAGATTTTTTTCTATATCGTTAAATGAAAACCACCATATATGGTCCTTTTGATTTTCAAATACTAAATTATCTGCTAGTCTTGATGGTAATTCTATATATCCTTTTGTAGATATTCTTTCTAACTCTTTGATAAAAAATTCAAAATCTTGAACATGTTCAATAACGTGACTTGCTATAATAAAATCAAACTCTTTATCCTTAAAAGGTAAAGTTTTATTTTCTATTTTAACAAATTTTCTATCTTTATAAAATTTTGAAAAATCTTGTACATCAGAAATTACAGATGCTTTAGGATGAGCTCTATAACCACAGCCAATATCGAGAATTTTCCATGAAGAATTTTTTTCTAGGATAGCATTTAAATGTTTGAATGAAGTTCTTTTTAACAAAATGTAATTAATTACCTTGAATAGTATTCAATAACTAAATTAGGTTCCATAATAGCAGGGTATGGAATTTCAGCAAACTTGGGAACTCTAATTAGTTTTGCTTTTTTGTTTTTTTCGTCTATTTGAATATAATCTGGCACATCTCTTTCTTTACTAACTAAAGCACCAGTTATAACAGTTAATTCCTTCGACTTATCTCTTATCTCTATAGTATCATTTGCTTTAACTAGATAGCTTGAAATATTAACTTTTTTACCATTTACTTTTATATGTCCATGATTAATAAGTTGTCTTGCAGAAAAGACAGTGGTTGAAAATTTAGCTCTATAAATTACTGTATCAAGTCTTCTTTCTAAGTACCCAACTAAATTTTCCGTAGTATTGCCTTTTTTTTGAATTGCTTTTAAATAAATATTTCTAAATTGTCTTTCATTAATATTTCCATAATAACATTTCATTTTCTGCTTTGCTTGGAGTTGAGTGCCGTAATCAGAAATCTTACCTCTTTTGTTTTTTCCGTGTTGACCGGGAGGATAATCTCTTGAATTAAATGGACTTTTGGGTCTGCCCCAAAGATTTACTTTTAATCTTCTATCTACTTTATGTTTAGATGCTAATCTTTTTGTCATATTTAATAATTGTGAGTTATAAACATTGATAATCTTTTGTCAATTCAGCTTTTGTTGTTTAAATCATTTAATGTAGTAAAAATTCCAAGTAATATACGTATTTCTTGGTCTGATAAATTCAATCTATGAAATATATTATGAATATTTCTAATCATGCTTTGCCTTTTGTGACTAGGCTGCAGAAAGCCTTTTTTGTCTAATCTTTCAATAATAAAATTCAAAAATTTGTTCACCTCAGACTTTTTGGCTATTGAGCTTCTATAACTTGTTCGGTAAACAACATTTTTTTTTGAAAAATGTTGAAAGATTTCATAAGCAAAAATTATTGAGCTATGTGACAAATTAAGTGAACTGAATTTTTTATTAGTAGGAATCTTAACTAAATAATCGGCACAGCTTAGTTCATCATTTGATAAACCAGAAGATTCAGCGCCAAAAAGTATTCCTATTTTTTGTTCTTTTGCAATTTTTTTTTTTAAATTTGAAACAGAGATTATTTTTTTATTTACCCTTCTTATTCTTGAGGAGCTAGCAAAAACTATATCTAGATCTCCAATTGATTGTTCTATTGATGAATAAATTTTTGCTTTTTTTAATATATTCTTAGCTCCAACTGATGTTGCTAAAGCTTTTTGGTTAGGCCAGTTGCATCTTGGATTAACTATTCTTAAATACTTAATATTGAAATTTTTAATAGCACGTGCCACTGAGCCTATGTTTTCACCTATTTGAGGTCTTACTAAAATAAAATAAATATTCTTTAAACTCATTAAAAAACTGATAAAAAAACTTTCATTTTTAACTATTCGCTGGGGCTTTTTCTTTATAAAGTTTGTAATCAAGACTATCAATTAAAGCTTTAAAAGACGCTTCAATAATATTTGGTGAAACTCCTATCGTAAACCAACTTTTTCCTTCTCTATCAGTACTCTCTATAGAAACCCTAGTTGTTGCGTTAGTGCCTGTATTTAAAATTCTAACTTTATAATCTACAAGTTTTAGATCTTTCAGATATTTTGAGTATTTTCCAACATTATCTACATTGGATCTAATTGCATTATCTAGTGCATTTACAGGTCCATTTCCTGTTCCTTCACAAATAATTTCTTGGCCATCAACTAGGATATGTGCCTTGGCTGTAGATTTAATTTTATTTTTTGAATCTTTTTTTACTGACACATCATATTTTGAAATTGTCAGGTACTCTGGTATTTCACCTAAAAGTCGCCTTGCTAATAATTCAAAAGAAGCATCGGCTCCATCGTATGAATAACCAATAAACTCTCGGTCTTTAACTTCATTTAGTAAAGTTTGAACTTTAGGATCATTTTTATCAATTTTAATTCCATATTTTTCAAGTCTAGACATGATATTTGATTTGCCAGCTTGATCTGAAACAATAATATTTCTTAAATTGCCTACTAAATTGGGATCAATGTGTTCATAAGTTTTAGGATCTTTTGTAACAGCAGAAACATGTAATCCACCTTTGTGAGCGAATGCTGATGGACCTACATAAGCAGCTCTTCTATTAGATTTTTTGTTTAATATTTCGTCTAGTAGTCTTGAACAATCAGTTAATGTTTTTACCTTTTCTTTATTAATTTTAATTTCAAAATTATCAGAAAATGATTTCTTTAAAACTAGTGATGGAATTAAAGATATCAAATTTGCATTTCCGCATCTTTCACCTAGACCGTTAATAGTACCCTGAACTTGCCTCACTCCTGCTAGTATTGCTGTTAGAGAATTAGCAACAGCATTTTCAGTATCATTATGAGCATGAATACCAAGATTTTTTCCTGGAATTTGCTTGCTTACTTTATGAACTATTTCTCCAATTTCATTAGGCAAAGTTCCACCATTCGTATCGCAAAGCACGATCCATCTTGCTCCTTCATCGAAAGCTGTCTTAATGCATGATAATGCATACTCTGGATTCTTTTTATAACCATCGAAAAAATGTTCAGCATCAAACATGAACTCTCTTTTATTTTTAATAAATAGTTTTGCTGACTCCTTTATGTTTTCCAAATTTTCTTCTTTGCTAATACCTAAAGCGACATCAACATGAAAATCCCATGATTTACCAACTAAACATATTGCGGAAGCATTTGTGTTTAATAAAGCGGAAAGGCCAGGATCATTTTCTGCGCTTCTTCCAGCTTTTTTGGTCATACCAAAAGCAGTCAAAATTGTATTTTCCAGCTTTGGCGGTTTATTAAAAAAATTTGTATCTAAAGTGTTAGCGCCGGGCCAACCTCCTTCTAAGTAATCAACCCCAAGGTTAGATAAAGCTTTTGCTATTTTATTTTTATCGTCAATAGAAAAATTTACCCCTTCCGTTTGTGCTCCATCTCTAAGAGTAGTATCAAAAATAAATATCTTTTCTTTGCCCATTATTTATATTTCCATGTTGTTTTATCTAGCTTATCTTCAATAGTCACACCACTATCCTCTAATTGCTTTCTTAAAGTATCAGCTAATTTATAATCTCCATTTTTTCTAGCTTTATTTCTATCTTTAATTTTTTGATTAATAGAGTTTTCATCAACTTTTACTTTTAATTTTTTAAATTTATCCCATGATATTTTGTCTTCTAGTAAACCAATTTGTTGACAAGCAGACAAAAATTTAACTTTAGATAATTTATTTCCTTTGGAAGTTTCTTCAAAAAGAGAATGTAGTTTAGCTATATATTCAGGTGTATTTAAATCTTCTTGGAGAGGTTTAAGTAGATCTTCTTTTAATTCTTCCAGTTTAACATCTTCAAATTGAGTATACCATTTATCTAAAGTACTTTGGCTCTCTCTTATTAATTTCTCATTCCAATCTAGAGGTTGTTTGTAGTGTGAACTTAGTAAAGCAAGTCTAACCACTTCACCATTAATATTTTCTTTAAGTTTATTAATAGTCACAATGTTACCTAAAGATTTTGACATTTTTTCTTTATTGAAAGTAACAAATCCATTATGTAACCAATAGTTTGCAAACTTTTCATTCTTATTTGCACAACAAGACTGTGCAATTTCATTCTCATGATGTGGAAAAATAAGATCCAGACCGCCGCCATGTATATCAAAATGTTTACCTAAAAATTTTTCACTCATCACAGAACATTCTAAATGCCAACCTGGTCGACCCCTACCCCATGGAGAATTCCATCCAATATCTTTATCACCTGAGGGTTTCCAGAGAACAAAATCAAGTGGGTCTTTCTTAAATTTAGAAACCTCTACTCTTGATCCAGCAACAAGTTGCTCGGATTTTTTGTTAGATAATTTTCCATATTTTTTAAATGATGAAACAGAAAAATAGACATGTTTTTCATTTTCATATGCATGATTATTTTTCAATAAATTTGAAACCATATCTATCATTCCTTTAATATGTTCTGTAGCTTTAGGCTCGAAGGTTGGGCTTAAGCAATTTAAATATTTACAATCTTCGTGAAAGCTTTTAGTTATTGTTTCTGTTAATTCTTTAATGCTTTTATTTTTTTTTTTTGATGATTCAATAATTTTATCATCTATATCTGTAATATTTCTTACGTATGTGATCTTACTCTTGCCGTAAATACTTTGCAAAAGTCTAAACAAAACATCAAAAACTACTAATGGTCTTGCGTTACCAATATGAGGAAAATCGTATACAGTAGGGCCACAAACATACATCCCTACTTTATTATTACTTATTGGAATAAATTTTTCCTTTTTGTTGTTTAAAGTATTAAAAAAATTTAAATTATTACTCATCATTCATTTTGCACACTGGTATTGATTTCATTTTATGCAAATTCCTTTTTCTTATTTCTAAATACTTTTTATGGTTTTTATTTGAAGAATCTTTCATTGCTTCTTCTAAATCTTGATATGACATTCCGAGTTGATTAATATCTGTCCTGCCGTCATCCCAAAGGCCGTCGGTAGGCTGTGCTTCAACAATTTCTTTTGCTATTCCTAAACTTTTTCCCATTTCCCACACCTGTGATTTGGTGCAATCAGCTATTGGTGAAATATCAACACCACCATCTCCATATTTTGTATAAAATCCAACACCAAAATCTTCAACTTTATTTCCTGTTCCAACAACAATACCATTATTTGAAACTGCAACTTGATAAAGCGTTGCCATTCTTAATCGTGCTCTTGAGTTTGCTAGACCATGTTCGTTATTAAACTTGTTTAATGTATCCTTAAACGAATTAAATACATCATCTAAAAAGACTAGGTGACATTCTATATTTTTAAATTTACTTTTAAGCCATTCTTGGTGTTTTAAACTTAAATCATGTTGCTCCTTAATCTGTTTTATGGGCATAGATAAAACTATTGTTTTTTTTTCAGTTAATGCACAAATTGTACTAACAACTGATGAATCTATACCGCCTGATACTCCTACAACTAAAGTAGTTGCCTCTTTGGACATTGATTTACAATAATCCAGGATCCATTTTTTTATATAATTTATTCTTTCTGCTGTTTGCATAAATATTAATATCCTATTCTTAAAATAGATCTTAATAATTAAAATTCAATTATTAAGATGCCGCTTGAATAATATTCTTTGAATATTGGGAATTTTTCTTAATTTCATCAGAAATTAAGAATGCTAATTCTAGTGCCTGGTTTGCGTTAAGCCTAGGATCACAATGTGTATGATATCTATGCGATAAATCTTTTTCTGATATTTTTTGTGCCCCACCTGTGCATTCTGTTACATTTTGTCCAGTCATTTCTATATGAAGCCCTCCGGCATAAGTACCTTCGGCTTTGTGAACTCCGAACACTCTTTTAACTTCTTTAACAACATTATTAAAAGGTCTGGTTTTAAATCCATTTGCAGATTTTATTGTGTTTCCATGCATAGGGTCACAGGACCAAATAACTTTTAAACCTTCTTTTTTTATTGATCTAATCAATTTTGGAAGATGCTTTTCTACATTATCAGCTCCAAATCTTGAAATAAGAGTTATTCTTCCTGCTTCATTATCAGGATTTAATATATTACAAAGTTTTAATAGGTCTGTATCTTTTAAAGATGGACCACAT
>Ga0066836_10000823_pt1 | contig 15712 bp, 20 predicted proteins | sample ETNtaG_18_FD_71568 | JGI IMG/M metagenome (GOLD analysis project Ga0066836, IMG submission 71568) | Marine microbial and viral communities from oxygen minimum zone, Eastern Pacific Ocean - ETNP201302SV91 | ecosystem: Environmental > Aquatic > Marine > Oceanic | place: Pacific Ocean: Eastern...
GAAACGACATGAAATTCTAAAACAAATTGAAGATAGATCCAGTGAGGTTTCAAAAATTGCACAAACTATCACTAGAAAAGTATTGAATGAACAATTGAAAACAGTTTGGAATTTAGGAGTATTTTATGATTGCCTCAACTTTGAATCTCAAATAATACATTCAAAATTATGGGAAACAATTTTTGAAAAACTAAAGTCTGACAACCAAATCAAGTATGAAGATGAAGGTGATAATATTGGATGTTGGGTAATTCCTGCAGATGGTGAAGATGATAAAATACTAGTTAGAAGTAATGGTGTTGCAACATACATTGCAAAAGATATTCCATATGCTGCTTGGAAGCTTGGTTTAGTTGATGATCCTTTCTATTACAAAATACATTCCACACAAAAAAATTCTCAAACACTTTATGAAACAACATTGGATGGTGATAACAAATTAAATTTCTCTGGAAGTAAGGTGATTACTGTTATTGATAATAGACAAATACGTTTACAAAAAATTGTATCCGGGTTGATGGCAAAATTCAAAAAAGAAGGCGCATACACACATCTTGGTTATGAATCTGTTACTTTGAGTGCAGATACTGTAAAATCATTAGGTCTATCTGTGGATGGTGAATCTGCACAAATGTCTGGGCGAAAAGGATTGTATGTAAATGCAGATACTGTGCTTGAAACTCTCACAAAACGTGTTTATGATGAATCCAAACGCCGAAATGAAAATTTATCTGAATCTGAACTTCAAAATATTGCCAACATTGTTGCTGTTGGAACTATTCGTTATGAAATGATAAAACCGGATCTTGACAAAATTATTACATTTGACTTGAAAAATTCACTTCGATTAGAAGGTGACACTTGTAGTTATATTCAATATTCGTATGCGCGTGCATCTAGAATTCTTGAAAAAACAGACACAAAACCAAATTTTGATTCAGGATTTGAATTGTTGTCTTCTGAATATGAAACAAATCTAATTAAAAAAATTGCAATGTTTGACGTCCACGTAAATGATTCTGTTAATAATTTATCCCCTAAAGTAATTGCAAAATTTTCATATGAACTAGCAGTTACTTTCTCATCATTTTATGAACATGTTAAGGTCTTGGCATCTGAAACTCCTGAGTTACTAAATGCAAGATTATGTCTTGTGGTATCATTTCAAAAAACTCTAAAAGCATCATTGGGTTTGCTTGGAATAGATGCACCTGAAAGAATGTAGTTAGTTTTCTTTTTCTGCACTTTTGTATCTCTTTAAAAGAAATGCATGTTGCACTGAATATTTATTTTCCTTTGCATCTTGTTTTATCAATTCTGCATCTTTTAATCTCACACCTTGTGCAGCTAAAAATGCATCATCATCACTTCCTAATTCCTTGAATGCTTTTGATTTTTCAATTGCGGCTCTAGAAAAATCTGGCATTATTTGTTGCACTGTATCATAATATGGAATAGACTCTTGGTATCTTTTTAAATAACTTAATGTTACTGCCATATTCATTAATGCATCCACATTTATTTTGTCTAGTTCTAACGCCAAATCGTACAATGTTAATGCATCTTCATGTTTCCCTGTTTTGTTAAGTGCAATACCTTTTGTAACTAATGCGTCAACGTTCTTGTCATTTTTTGATAATAGAATCTCACAGCATTCTAAAACCTGATCATGTAATTCTAATTTCTCTAATGCAAACATCTTATTTTTTATTGCATGTTCTTCATTTGGTTCTATTATCAATGCCTTATCACAACATTTGATGGAATCCTCATATGCACCTACAATATAGTATAATGTGCTTAGATTCTGTAATGCAATGGGGTCATTTGAGTCATTTTCCAATAATTTCTGACAAAATTCTATAGCTGCATCAAACTTCTTTGCATCAAATAATTTCTTTAATTCCGTAACTGGATCAAGTAATGGAATATCCTTCATTTCTACACTCTCTTCAACTTGTGAATTTTTATACTATATCTTTTGATAAATTTCATGGATACTCGTATCAACATTGCTGTGATTGTTGGTGTTGTATTTGTTTTAGCCTTTGCTGTGACCTTAACACAATTTGAAAATCAAGTAGAATCTCAAGAGATTGACTATGAAGTATCTGAAAAATTGATTACACATTGGTTGGAAAAATATGATCCTTCTGAACAAACTATCTCTGTTACCGGCAGTGCAACTGCATCTTCAGAACCTGATACTTTAATTGTAATTCTAGGTGTTGAGTCTGAAGCAAAAACTGCAAATGAATCTTTATCTAAAAATTCTGCTTCATTAAATTCTGTAATCTCATCGTTAACTAACTCTGGAATATCTGATGATGATATACAAACGTCAAATTTTAGAATCTATCCATTGTATGATAGCATAAAAGACTCTAATGGAAATTATCAACAAATTCTTGTTGGTTATCGTGTCTCTAACATTTTATCCATACAAACTGATAAAATTGATTCTGCAGGAAACATAATCGATGCTGCAGTATCTTCTGGAGCAAACCGAGTTGATAATGTTTCTTTTCAATTATCTGATGATAAATTACAAAAAATCAGTGATAATCTGATCGCTAATGCAATTACTGATGCTACCCAAAAAGCAGAAAAAGCACTTGTTCCATTGGAACAAAAAATTGTTGGAGTCAAATCTGTAGTTATACATGATAATTCGATGCCTTACTATGATAGTCCTATGAGATCTTCCTTTGATGGAATGGCAATGGAAGCATCAATGAAATCTGCACCAATAATGTCTGGTGATGAAGAAATTACAACTAATGTTAGTATAGTATTCTATATTGCCACTGAGTGAAATTATTTTCCTTGACCTTCAACTTTTGTAAGTGTTAATGTTGAGCGAATTTTCTCAATTTTACGAATTTTCCATGTTATAGTCTCTCTAATTTTCTCAATTGAATCTGATGATATTTTTACAATAATGTCATATGCACCAAATGTACCTTGAACTTCTTTGACATCTGAAAATGTTTTCAATTCTGAAATGATTTGTTCTTCTGAACCTAACTCACAATTAATCAGAACAAATGCTTGTGTCATGGTGTTATTACGTTCTCATTGCAGTTAAATTTTTTTTCTAAAATCTAATATACCTCATGATCTTCTGTCCTAACTCGATGTATGAAAATTTATGGTTAATTCCATTAGGATTTGCAGCTGGTATATTAGGTTCTATTGTTGGGCTTGGTGGTGGAATAATTGCAGTGCCTGCAATGACTTTTGCCGGATTTCCTCCTGCACTTGCTGCAAGTAACAGTCTTTTTGCAGCTTTCAGTAATTCTGTGGCATCAACCATATCTTATACACGTCAGAAACGTGTTGAATTTGGAATTGGAATCAAACTTGGATTGATGTGTATTCCTGGAACTATCTTGGGTGCATTTGTCTCTGATGTGATGACTCCTGTAGCATTCCAAATTTTATTTGCATTTGTATTGATTGCTTCTGCAGTTTACATCTTTGTCAAACGTGCAGTAGATGAGAAACCATACAATCGAACTATCTTGATGATGGTAATCTCTGCAGGTGCAAGCTTTTTTGCAGGAGTAATATCTAGCTTATTTGGAATAGGTGGTGGAATTATCTTTGTTCCATTGATGGTAATTGGAATTGGGATTCCTATGAGAAGGGCAGCTCCTACTGCACAATTAATCTTGATGTTTGCATCTCTTAGCGGTCTTTTAGTACACTCTGCATTAGGTCACCCTGATTATTTACAGGCTTTTTTCTTGGCTATTGGTGCATTTTGTGGAGGACTTCTTGGTGCTAGATTATCATTAGAAATCAAGGAAACAAAATTAAAAATTCTTATAACAATAGTTCTTCTAGCGGCTGCAGTAAAATTAATTATCGATTCGATGGGGGGTCTTTTTTAATTCTATAGAGGTTTTTCTTTGATGTCAAAATTAACTCTCCATCTTCAAAGGTAGCTTCAAAATCAACACTAATCAAACCATATTCTTCATCAATATCTTTCTTATTCGAAATTATAAATTTTAGTCGTATAACTTGGTCTGTATAAAGTGGTCTTAGAAATCGTGTTTGTCTATTTTTCCATTCTTCATCTCCATCTATTCCATATAACACAATATAATTTCCATAAATTTGTCGTAATCTTGTAAACTCCCCTTCCATTCTTGAAATAATCGCCCTTCCTGAAACAACTCTGTCTTTATCTTTTCCAGAATCTATTTCGAACATTGCATTTTTTATTCTTGAGAATCCAAGATATTCATCTAATTCTTTTTTTGAAATACTTGTGGTCGATACAAACGTATTCCCTATTTTTAATGTTGAAAATTTTTCCATTTTTTTATCTTGATTCATCTGGACAGAAAATTACTTCTGCACTAGATCTTGAATCATCAGATATCAGATAATTCACTGCATCTGTAATTCTGGTGCTGTTTGGTTCTTTACCATCTACTGTTCCTGCTAATACTAGGAATGTTCTGACATTTGATTTTAATACATCACTTAGTTCTTGGTTTACAGTTGTAGCAAATGGTCTTAGTGCTCCTCTGAATACCTCCACTTTTGCTCTTTCTCCACCACTAATCTTTTTTCCATATGGTAGATCTGGACCAATTATTATGATGCGTCCTTTTGCATCTTTGAAAAGTCTTGGATCATCTGAGCCATTAGGAACAAAAATTCCCATTGCATTTTGACTAACAGTAGCTGGAATGTTGATGAACTTATTTGTTAATTCATCCCACTCATTTCTAGATAATTCGGTTAATTTTGAAATGGATGGAACTTTGCCTGTTATGTGAATGAATATCTCTATGTCACCTTTTGATTTTGCAGTATTAAACCATCTTGTGATTTCTTCGTTATTTGAAAAATCTATTACATGTGAATGGAATTTGTTTGTTATTGAATCTTGAATTTGTTTTGGACATTTGTTTGAAATGAAACAAATTGCTTGACCCCCATTTGATTGAACATTTGTTGCAATTTCTTCTGCTTTCTTTGCATCTTCTTCATCTGTAGCATCAATTGTTAATACTGCAATTTTTGATGAATAATCATGTTGTTTTACAGTTTCTGGAACTGATGTAATATGTGATCTAACTGGATAGAACACCCTGTCTCCTGGAATAATTTTTCCATTTAGAATTTTTGCTTGATCATCATCTGATAATGTTAACACTGTGGTTGCAACTTGATCTTGTGATAAGAATTGTTGATCTGCAATCATAGTTGATGTATTTTTCTGAATTTTTTCAGCAATACTTTGAACTTTATTTAGTAAATTTGTGAATGTAGCTTCTTGTTTTCCTAATTTTTCTGCGGCAGCTTTAATTCCATTCTTAATTATGTCTTCATCTTCTCCAAGCAATCCTACAAGCTCTTTATTTGCAGTTTCTACTTCTGTAGGTTCCAAATCTTCAAATCCACTAACTCTAAGAAATTCTGATGCTGCTTTTGGATAGACTGTTTTGTAAATTCTATCTGAATGAACTGGTCCTGGATTAGTTCCAATTGAAATTATTCCTTTTTCAGTTAATTCCCATGACATTGCTTCTACTAATCTATTTTTTGCACCTTGTGATGCTGTGTACGGACCTCTGAATCTGTATGGTCTTTGTTCTAATGGTCTTTCTTCAGCAAAGAATGTTGAAATTGTAATAATTTTTCCTCCCTCTTTCATAACTTTCAATGCTTGTACGGATGTCCAAAAAGTTCCTGTGAGATGAATGTCTACGGTACTTCTAAACTCCTCCAATGATGCATGTGAGAAGCATGTTACTGGTCCTGAAACTCCTGCATTATTTACTATGACATCTACATTAATGCCATCATTTTTCAATGAATCAAACATATCTGTAACTGATTTTTCGTCACTAACATCTACTCCTGAAAATATTTTCACAAATCCTTTTGAATTTTTTTCATTAATGATTTTAGTTAGCATTTCTGATGTGCTTTCAAGTGGTTCTCTTCTTCTTCCAAGGATAATAACACTGGCACCATTTTCTACAAATTTTTTTGCAACCGTCATTCCGATGCCGGTTCCGCTACCTGTGATTAAAATAACTTTATTCTCAAACTTCAATCTGACAAAAATCTTGACTGATTTGCGATATTAATTGCTTACCACTAGAGAATTATCTTTATTTGTGGGTAATTTTGAATATAGCTAATGCATGATACAGAATCTGAAACATTTGTTATTCAATCAATGCCCGAAAAATTCTCAGACATGTTAAAAGAGATCGCAATATCGTCTACTCCAAAAGAAATTGCAACTGATGATGTTGAAAATGATGATTATTACAGTAGAGTGTTTTCACAAACAACTCGCATGGTTACAAATAAGGGCTGTTTAGATGTCACTGGTACAAACATTGATGTCATTCAGATAATTCAAAAGGGATAATCATGCAGGATCCAAATCCACTTCCATGGGGGGCACAAGACCGTTTCCAGGCTCACTTTATTGTTAGAAAACAATCTGACAAATCTGTAGACCTTACTGCCAGAACTGTTTTAAAAACATCTGGACATTTTGGCTCAAAAAAAGTTACTACAGTTCAATGGCAAGGTGGATTAATTGCTGACACATTAAACGCTGATTCTATACTGAATGATCTTATTGCGCAACAATCTGTTGATAATGCCACAATCACAATTGATCCTACTTCAAAAGGTGTAAGAATCTATGGAAAATGGAAAAATAGTTTTGAATTTAATGTCTCAAAAGTACAATTTGAGATCTTTGATAAAATAGCCGGTCACATTAAAAGTTTCTAGGCTTTCCACCAATCAAGTGCAACATAATCTACTTTTTCTTTTCCTGATGGAATTGCCAAAATAAATTGTTTTTTAACACTTGTAGCTAATCTTCCTGCTAATACAATATCTGTTGATGTCATATTTTCATTTCTATTATACACTTGAACTAAAAATGGTGCATGATCAATTCCCGGTCCTTTTTGATATACTGCAAAATCACATCCAAATTTTATTCCTGGATTAACAATGTAGCCTTTATCTCTAAAGTCTTTGTAAACCTGAAATTTTTTTTCAAAATTATGATGTTGTTCTTGGCAAATCTCAAACATTTTTTTTATTGTAATTTTTTTCTTATTTTTGTAAATCTGAATCTTTGAACTAATCATTAGATAATATCCTTCTATTAGATCTAAAATTAATGGAACATTGATTTCATCTAATTTTGGTTTTGGAATTCCAATAGGCTTTCCATAATATCCTTGACTAAATAATTTTTTAGAATCATCTAAATTCCATACAATCAGACGATTTTCTAATAATTCTGTCTTCAAAATTACAAGCTCAATGCCAAAAGAATGAATGAATCTGAAACTTCTTGACATTTGTCTGCCATTTCTTCAATTCCTTCTATTGTATCTTTCATCAATAACATTTCACTTGTAGTAGAAATTTCAAGTGCTTTTAATACCATTTTTCTATATTTGATATCGATTTCTCTTTCTAGTTTTTGTGTATCTTGTGCTAGTTCGATAGATTTTGCAGAATCTGAATTAAGACTTCTGATAATCTCATTTAATTTGTAAATTTCATCTACAACTAACTCAATCAACTCTGTAAGATCTCCCTCAAGTTTTGATGATTTTAGGGTGGTCGCTTTAATATTTGATAATTTAAAAGCTATTCCTGTGATATAGCCTGCAATCTCATCCATAGTATATGCAGTATTTAGTAAATTTTCACGGTTTAGAATTAAACCTCCTACATCTGCTACATCTCTTGTAATCTTTCTTCTTAAACTCTCGACTTCCTCTTCTAATGAAGCAATTTGTTCTAATGCGTCTTTAATACCTGCTTTATCTTTTTTAACAATTAATTCCGGTAATTGTGAAAGACTTCGTCCTGCATTTAAAATTCTATTAATTTCATCTTGCAAAACTGCAACTGCTTTTCGTTTTGCTTGTACTTCTAATTCCCCACTGTACATAACGAATTTTATTACATTTCAGACTGAATATTAAGGCTTGGTTAACTGAATTTAACCTAGTCTTGATTTACAGTCTTTTTCTGTACTTTGTAGAGTGCAATAACTTCTTCGTCTGTAGATGCATCTTCCGAATTTTTCTCTGTTCTAATCTTACCCGTGAACTTTGGAAATCTTAATGCTAATCCTGTATTTACTTTAATTTTATCTAATGCTGTTTTATGAATTGGGCTTTGTGTAATTTCTGATGCAACTATCTCTATAACTAATTCTGGCTCAAACCATACATCTGCCTCCATTTCACTAACAATTCTTGGATTTTTTTTCAAAGTGACTTTTGGCGAAAGAATTTGATATAATTGATCCAAACTTTCATCTGTGAAGCCCGTACCAACTTTACAAACACTTGGAAATGTGTCTTCTTCATCATTGTACGTTGCAACTAATAATGTTCCATATTTTCCAGTACGTCGTCCTTTTCCAAAAAATGCACCTATTACAATTAGGTCTAAACTATCTCCAAGATCATTTTGGTATTCTCTTTTCAGTTTAAGCCAATTACTTCCTCTAATTCCTGCTCTGTAAGTTGAATTCAACTGTTTTAACATCAGCCCTTCGCATCCTGAATTAATTGAATTTTCCAAAACTTCCAAAACTTGTTCTTCACTATTTATGATTGACATTGGAATAAGTTTTGCAAATTCATCATCTTTGATAATTTTTTCTAATAATTTTCGTCTATCTGTATATTCCATTTCCATGCAGTTTTTTCCATCTGAAAATAAAACATCAAAAAAATTTACCGTGATGGGATATTTTGTTACCGCTTCATCAATTTCATATTTTCTTCGCCTATGCATTAATTCTTGAAATGGTAGAAAATCTCCTGAGTTACTGTTCATTGCTACTACTTCTGCTTCTAAAATTACATTATCCGACATAATTATTTTTGAAATTTTCTCAACTATGTCTGGATAGTATGTAGTAATATTTTCTAAACTTCTAGAAAAAATTACTATTGTATCTTTCTGTTTATGTATTTGTGCACGTTCTCCATCTAACTTGTATTCTGCTGCAAAATCATCTTGAAATTTTTTTACTGTATCTTCTCCACTCTTAATTCTGTCCGCTAACATAGGTCTGATTGGATTAAATAATTCAATTTGAAACTTTTTAATCGGTTCAATTCCTTCAGTTGAAATAACTTCTGCAACTTTTCCTAAATCACTTGAAACATTATATGCATTTTCTATTACTTCTCTATTTTCTTTTTTCCCAGTAAATGCGATTGCTAACGCATCCATAACTGTATTTTCTGCAATACCTAGGCGTAATGTTCCAAGTAAAATTTTTAAAATAAATTTTGCTTCCTGTGGAGTTGCATCATTAAGTATGCTTGAGACATATCTCATTTTCATTTCTTGTGAACCTTTTCCTTCTAAATTTGCAATTTTGAATAGTGTTTCATACACTTTTTCTAGTGTTATTGTTTCTGATCCAAACGTTGTTTGAATCTTCTGCTGTAAAATATTTTCTGCGGTCTGTCCCAAATCCCCGCCCTTGTTATAATTATCTTCTATTTTTTTTAGAGGTATACCTGATGATTTTGACATCGCTTTCATAACAAGCTTTTCTGCAATCCCTAATTCTATTCCTTCAAAGTTTGGTCTTAACTTGCCTTGAATTAAATAAATTGCTTTCGAGATTACATTTTTTGGAATTACTTTTATTAATTCTACCAGAATATCTGTAAGTTCAAGACGTTTACTTGTTCCCTCCATCTTTTGGAATGCATCTGAAATAATTGAAAATTTCATGTATTATTCTAGTTTTGATGTTTTATTTGTATTAGTTTTGTTCTAGATATATCTGAACATGACTTTTTTTCGATCTTTTTTAACGTCTGAAACTAGTGCAAAATTGTTTAATGGATAAGAGATCTTGTATTGTTTCATAAAACTCCATGCTACATCGTGATTTCTAAATTCGGTTCGTAATCCTGGCAAAACTGTTTCTTTTCCATCAATATCAAATGATACTACTGAGTAGTGTTTTGGTCTGTTATGTGGTCTTGCTTTTAGAAACCATGCAACTGCAAATGCAAATGCTGTAATTATGATGAATCCTGCTCCTATATCTTTGAAGACAGGCCAGAAAATATCTGGAATGGTTTGTCCAAATAACTGAACTACAAAATGTGAAAATGTTAATACGGCTGCAACAGTTATTGCAATCTTTGTTATACTATGTGCAAAGAATGAAAATTGAATTTCATATCTAGAAATCATGTCTATATGTAAAACTACAATTGATTTAATCTTTACTTTAAACTAGGATCTTAGTCTGGATCTTCATAATTTTCTTTTCTTTCACTGGAGTCTGATTTTGAATCCATTGGGACCATTTTTTCTTTAACTACGCTCATCCTGTCCTTGTATCCTTCTGCATACTCTAATTCGTCTGGAACTAGTGTTGCAGGATGAATAAATCCTTGGCTTCTGATTGCTAGTGCCTTTATGGTTGCTTGTTCTCTTATGTAATCCCAATCTGGAGTTGAGAATCCATCAAATGGACCTGTAAACTTTCCATCATGCATACTAAAAACAAGTGATTCTACAATTGGAATACAAAAATTAATTGTTGCTGCAGAATTTAATTTAACAGGCATTAGTGGCATGTTATGACTTCCTCTTGTATTTCCTGCTACATAATGTGGATTATTGAAAACACTTCCTGCTTCTTCAGTAGCTGGAAAATTCTTTTGTGTTCTGACTATGCATACTGGATCATCTTTTCCTACGTATGTTCCTGCAATATTGTGTAATCTATCAGTTGATGCATCCATTATAGGTTCACCATCTTTGGTTGTGATTGATGAAATAACATATCTTCCTGGATACATTAACGCTGCTTCTAAAGTTGGTTTGTCTTCCCATAATGATAGTTTTGCAATTGTTGCTTCTTCTACGTCCATTACATAAAATATTACTCCTTTCGCAAGTGATTTGTTCACAATTAATCCTGTATTACTTAATGCATCTACAAATAATCTGTACATTGGATAATTGAAACAACCTGGTTCTGTTTTATCTGCTGCAAAAACCGTAAATGCTTCATTAGGTCTTTCTTCAAATTCTAATTCTGCAACTCCTGGTCCCATACCTTTCACATTTCCTGAAAAAGAATCTTTAAGCAAATCTTGACCTGCTCCATACAATCCTTCTTTTTTTGCAACAGCGGTTCCTGCTACAAATGAATCATATGCTAATTTGTGAATTTTTTCATTGTCGACACCATGTGTATGGCTCATAACGATGTGAACATCATCACCACAATATCCAATATAATGATCAATCAATAAATCTCCTGAAGATTTTATAGTATCTCTAACTGCTTGAATCAAATTATCACTAGGTCTTGTATGTCCTCCAATCCCTCCAACATCTGCTTTGATTACTGATACTGTAATTTTCATATTAACGATTTTTTCTTCTTTGATTTATACTCTATGTTAAATTATCAAAATTTCTATGATCTAAAAATTTCAAAAAAACATACAAAAAAATGGAAAAAATCAAAATGATTATAAAGCGGACTTGACAGGAATTTTCTATGGCAGATAAACCACACCTGAACATGATTATCACAGGACACATTGATAATGGTAAGTCCACAACAATGGGTCATTTTTTGATGGATCTTGGTGTAGTTGACCAAAGAACAATTGATGCTCATGCTGCCGAATCTGAGAAAACTGGAAAGGGTGACACATTCAAGTATGCTTGGGTTATGGATAACATCAAAGATGAGAGAGAAAGAGGTATTACTATTGACCTTGCTTTCCAAAAATTCGAAACTCCAAAATTTAATTATACATTAATCGATGCTCCAGGACATAGAGACTTTATCAAAAACATGATTACTGGTGCTTCTGAAGCAGACTGTGCTGTTCTTGTTTTATCTGCAAAACCTGGTGAAACTGATACCGCAATTGCACCTGGTGGACAAGCACGTGAACACGCTTTCTTACTAAAGACACTCGGTGTAGGTCAAATTATTGTTGCAATTAACAAGATGGATGATAGTAACTTTGCTGAAGATGCTTACAAAGCAGCAGTAGAGAAAGGTAAAGGTTTAATCAAATCATGTGGTTACAAACCAGATGAAGTACCATTCATTCCAGTTTCTGGATGGAAAGGTGACAACTTAGTTAAAAAATCTGAGAACATGGGTTGGTATTCTGGTAAAACACTTTTAGAAGCATTTGATGACTTTACTGCTCCTGAAAAACCAACAGGCAAACCATTAAGACTTCCAATTCAAGATGTATACTCAATCACTGGTGTTGGAACTGTTCCAGTAGGACGTGTAGAAACTGGATTGATGAAACCTGGACAAAAAATTGTTGTAATGCCATCTGGTGCACAAGGTGAGATTAAGTCTATTGAATCCCATCATGCAGAACTTCCAAGTGCTGAAGCTGGTGATAACATTGGTTTCAACTTGAGGGGAATTGAAAAGAAAGATATCAAACGTGGAGATGTATTAGGAACTCCTGATGCTCCACCAAATGTTGCAAAAGAATTCAAAGCACAAATTATAGTTATTCATCATCCAACTGCAATCGCACCAGGTTACACACCTGTCATGCATGCTCATACCGCACAAGTTGCAGCAACAATTACCGAGTTTCTAGGAAAAATCAATCCACAAACTGGTGCAATGGATGAAGAAAATCCAAAGTTCTTAAAAGTTGGTGATTCTGCAATTGTCAAAATTAGACCTGTAAGACCAACCCCAATTGAAACTTTCCAAGAATTTCCTGAAATGGGTAGATTTGCATTAAGAGACATGGGCGCAACAATTGCTGCTGGTGTTGTAAAAGAAATCACTGAAGCACACACACCTTAGAGATAGAGTCATTATGGCTCAAAATGCTCGCATTAAACTAACTAGTACAAGTTTACTAAAACTTGGTGGCGTTTGCGATGAAATTATGGGCATTGGTAAAAAAACTGGTGTTAAAGTAAAAGGTCCAACTCCTCTTCCTGTTAAGCGTCTTAATGTTGTCACCCGTAAATCTCCATGTGGAAGTGGAACTGAAACATATGAAAAATGGGAGATGAGGATGCATAGAAGAATTATTGATCTTAACGCAGATGATAAAGCAATACGACAATTAATGCGTCTAAAAATCCCTGATGACGTATACATTGAGTTATCTCTAAAATAACTTAGCTTTTATTATGGAACTTGTGATTAGCAACTATGTCTGAAGAGAACTTTGAAGAGTCATTTACTGAAGAAAAATTTGATGTATTTTACAAATGCATGAGATGTGGCCATGAAACTGCATTAGAAGAATTAGCAAGACTTCCAGAAATCAAATGTATTTGTGGTTTTAGAGTATTTACAAAGAAAAGACCTGGTCTTGTCAGAAACGTAAAAGCAATTTAGACTCTATCTTTTTTGTAACTATGCTTTCTTTGCAAATGTGTCCTCATATCTTCCATATTTGAGAAATTTTCTCCACATTCTTTACAGTCATATGGCAAATCCTTGTAATGTGTGATCTGGAGATGTTGCATTAACTCTTCTTGGTTCTTAAATTTTAGATCACATTTATCGCATGGAATTTTTGCAAAAAATTTCATCTTAACTGTTTTTTGCTTTTTGTTCGTCCCAGCATCTTCTACAAAGCTGACCTTTGACCTTCCATTCTGATTTTGGATTATATCTGATGAATCCCATCTTTTTATTACATATTACACAAAATTCTTTTTTTGTTTTAAAATCCCCTTCTTTGTTATCAAAACAAGTTTTGCAAAGTAGCCCTTTCATGTCCCATTGCCATCTTGGTTCCCACAAATCTGTAATCTTTTTTTGTGTTCCACATGTGGCACATTTTGATTTAATGTTTGAATCATAAGATTCTTGCATCTTATCCATGTAGCAATCTCCGCAAAGTGGTGATTCTACATACCATTCTTTTTTTGCCTTATGCTTGTGTTTTGTCTCCTTTTTACAAACGGTACAAATTGCTGGTTTTTTATCAAATAATCCCATAATGAATAGTAAAACAGGGATCTAATAAATTATAAAATTAGAAAAAGAATTTTTTGATTTAGAGTTCTGATAGTAATTTTTCTAAACCTTGACTTGAATTTAGCATGCCTTTCTTTTTGGCAATTTCTTCGATCTTTTTGAATTGCTCATTAGTAAAGCAAACTGGCATTGAACGTTTATCCATATTCAAACCATTTCTCTTTTTGTTTTAAACCTTACTTTCTTTTTTAAATTATATTATATTATCTACCTGTGATAATCTAACATGGCAAAAATGCGTCAGATCTTAATTATTGGAAATAATGATAATGGCTGTACACCTGAGATTGAAAAAATTGCATATGATGCAGGAAAACATGTGGCAGAATCAAACTCTGTTTTGATCACTGGTGGTCTTGGAGGAGTAATGAAGGCCGCATCTCATGGTGCAAAAGATGGAGGCGGGATAACAATTGGAATTATCCCTCAAGATGACTCTTCACTTGCAAATGAGTTCTGTGATATTGTAATTCCTTCTGGAATGGGGTTATCTAGAGATTTTCTAAATGCATTATCTGCTGACGGTGTAATTGTCGTTGGTGGAGGTTCTGGAACATTGTCTGAAATATGTGCAGCTTATATGTACAAAAAACCAATTGCTACTATCAAAAATTCTGGTGGAATGGCTACAAAATATGCTGATCAATATTTAGATCATAGAGAAAATGTAAAAATCATTGGCTTTGATTCACCAAAAGATGCAGTTGATTATATTTTAGAACAAATTAAATCATAGATTCTAAAAGTGGGTCTGGTTTGTAAAATTCTCCATGTTTTTCTGCAAGTTTGTTTAACTCATCTACGATATTTTTGACACCAATTTCTTTTGCGGTTTCAAATAATGGTTTTCTTAATCCTAATCCTAGTTTACATGCCTTTTCTATCTCTTCAATATCGCTTGCACCGTTTGTAATCAGCCAGGCTGCATTGTTTAAAATATTTGCAACTAATTGAATTGGATTACATTTTTCTGCTAATTCTTCAGATAACGCTACTCTTTCATATTTATCATCTGAGTATTTGTAATAGCCTTCTCCTGATTTTTGACCCAATTTTTTTTCATCAAACATTTTTTCTACTGTTTTATGAGGATTGATTACTTTTTTATCTCGTAAATGCATCTCAACTGTTGCTTTATGGATGACATCCATTCCTGTAAAGTCTGCTAATTCAAAAATTCCCATTGGAAAACCTAGTTTGAACTTCACTGCAGAATCTATCTCTTCTAAAGTTGCGTTAGTTCTATCCTGTAGATAACATGCTTCATGAACCATTGGTATGAATAATCTATTGATGATAAATCCCGGTACATCTTTTCTACATAATACGGCTTGTTTATTTACTGATTTCACAAATTCTTGTGTCATATCTGTTATCTCTTGTGATGTTTTTTCACCAGGAATCACTTCAACTAATTTCATTAATTGTGGTGGATTGAAAAAATGGATTCCGATAAATTTCTCAGGTCTACTTGTTGTATTTGCAATTTCTGTGATTGGCAATGTGCTTGTATTTGATGCAAAAATGACTTCTGGTTTTGCAGCCTTGTCTAATTCAGCATAAACCTGTTTTTTAAGATCCATTATTTCTGGTACTACTTCTATTACCATTTCTGCATCTTTGACTGCTTCATTCAAATCTACT
>Ga0066836_10000824_pt1 | contig 15690 bp, 14 predicted proteins | sample ETNtaG_18_FD_71568 | JGI IMG/M metagenome (GOLD analysis project Ga0066836, IMG submission 71568) | Marine microbial and viral communities from oxygen minimum zone, Eastern Pacific Ocean - ETNP201302SV91 | ecosystem: Environmental > Aquatic > Marine > Oceanic | place: Pacific Ocean: Eastern...
AAATGTCGATATTAGGAAAACTCTTTGGCTTTTTAGGAGGAGACAATATGGCGGTCATTGATAGAGTATTAGTAGGTGAATCATTAGTGGGCGATGGCAACGAAGTAGCTCATGTTGATTTGATTATGGGTCCACGTGGTAGCGCAGCTGAAGCAGCATTTTGCAATGCATTAACAAACAACAAAGATGGTTTCACATCTTTATTGGCAGTTGTCGCACCAAATCTTGCATGCAAACCAAGCACCATACTTTTCAATAAAGTAACGATGAAAGGATCTAAACAAGCTGTTCAAATGTTTGGTCCAGCGCAACGTGCTGTTTCTATGGCAGTAATGGATTGTGTCGAAGATGGCACGATTCCTGCAAATGAAGCAGATGATATCTTTATTTCAGTCGGTGTTTTTATTCATTGGCTTGCTGAAGATGATGCAAAGATCCAAGATTACAACTATCAGGCAACTAAGGAATCAATTCAACGAGCTATTGCTCGTGAACCAAAAGCTGCTGAAGTTGTTAGTCAGAAAGGTTCACAATCACATCCATTTGCGGCGCACGATTAAATATAAAAATAAGTGCCCGCTGACAATGGGTTCAGCGATTGAATTAATGCCTCGAAATTCGAGGCATTTTTTTTATGTTTAAAAAAATGCGTCTAATTCTTCTTTAGTAATTTTTTGTTGGTGTAGGATAGTAGCAACTAAACAACCATGGATATTTTTTAGATGTAAGCTTTTTATATCATTAGAATTTCTTATGCCTCCAGCAACATAAATTTCAGAATGTTTATTAATTTCTAAAATATTTGCAAGAATATTCTCGTCAAAACCGCTATTTGATCCAACAAGATGTAACATCATGATCATAACTCTTTTTGGCCAATTCGATGCATTATCTAGAAGATATGAATTATTAATCAATCCATTTTCATTAAAATCTAGTGATAGCAGGATCTCTGGTTTACTATTTATTATGTTTTGATACTCAGTTAATGAAATGTTATTTTCAGACCCTAAAATAAGTTTTATATTCTTACCAACGTAATCTGATTTTTTTGCTCGCACATGTTCAAGTCCAGCATCTACCCAGAATTCACATTCTTTATAATTTTCAGCAAATTTATTAATTATTCTCGAATGATTTTTTTTGCCTTGAATTGCATCAAGATCAGCAATATAAATTATTTTAAAAGGATATAATTCAAGAAAGGCTGATAAGATTGACTCTGGATTATAGCTATCGCAAATTGCAGATGTAATCGGTTGATATAACTCCCGTTTGCCACGGACAGCATGGACAACTACACCATTACTAAGATCTATAACTGGGATTATTAACATTTTATTAATGAAACATTTTATATTTGAGTTTATCACAGGCGGAGGATTATCAGGACAAACGTTACCCGATTCTTTAGTTCGCGAAGGAAGGATTATGGTAAAAACAATATTAAAAGAACTTATTGCCTGCGGGCACACAGAAATCACAACGACAAAAGACCAAAGAGTGACGTCACTCTCTAAAAATGTAGTCGAGTATACAGTCGATAAATCACCTGAAAAAATACTTCCTGGGATGATCAAAAAGTCTAATGTCTCTTGGTTAATTGCTCCTGAAACAGGGAATTGCCTTTATAATCTAACGGATTTATTTCTAAAGAATTCTGAGATATTCATTGGTTCTGATTTAAATGCGGTAAAAATCACATCAAGTAAATTAAAAACATACAATATTTTACAAAATGCAAATATCAGCGCACCAAATACAGTTCTTTTAAGCGAGACAATTCCTGACAGTAGCAACGGGTGGATCATAAAACCGGATGATGGCGTTGGAGCTGAGAACTGTATTTATATTCGTGACAGATATCAGTTGGAAGAAAGAATATTAAAAAGAGAAAATAATAATTACATAATTCAGCCATTTATAGATGGAGAGCATATGAGTATGTCATTATTTATATATAATAAAGATATACAACTTCTTTCTTGTAATAAGCAGGAGATAATACTTAAAAATAATCTAGTTAGAATAACTGGTATCGTAGTTAACGAATATTTGTTATATGCAAATAAAATGAGGGAATTAGCAACAAGTATTTCATCAGTAATATCTGGTTTGTCAGGATATGTTGGCATAGATCTAATTAGATCTAATAATAAATTTTATGTTGTAGACATAAATCCTAGATTTACTACATCTTATGCAGGTCTTTCTGCATCATTAGGAGTTAATGTTACTGAAAAGCTAGTGCAAACATTCGTACAAAGAGAAATGCAAGACATTAGTTTAACAAAAGCAATGCCAGTAGAATTAAAATTATAATAGAAATATGAATGTATCAAATTTTTTAGGATGGGATATTGGCGGAGCGCATTTAAAAATTGCAACTATAAGCAATAACGGGAAAATTTTATCCGTTACTCAATACCCAACTCCATTATGGGAAGGACTATCGGTGCTTGAAGATGCGCTTATAGGTGCTGTAAAAAAAATTCCGGTTAAGGGGCAATCCCATGCTATAACAATGACCGCAGAATTAGCTGATATCTTTCAAGATAGACAAGAAGGAGTTAACTCAATTATTGGATTATGCCATAAAATTTTGGGAACAAATATTTCATTTTATACGATGAACTATGGATTAAAGAAAATAAATATTAAGAAGTTAGATTTTAATCAAATTGCATCTGCAAATTGGCATGCAAGTAGCACATATACTGCATCATTGGTTGAATCAGGATTATTTATCGATGTAGGTAGTACTACGACAGATATAATTCCATTTTATGGAAACAAGATTCGCTCACGTGGGATTAACGATCAATCAAGATTGCGTTTTGATGAATTAATCTATATGGGTGTTGTAAGAACACCTATTATGGCATTAACATCAAAGGTTATTTTTAACGGCAAACTACAAAATATAATTAATGAAAACTTCGCGACTACTGCTGATGTTTATCGAATTTTAGGATACTTGAATGAGTTCGATGATTTAATGGAAACTGCTGATGGTGAAGATAAAAGTATTTCAAGTAGTATACGACGTCTTGCCAGAATTTTAGGAACAGACTCTATAATTAATAATAATGAAAATAATTGGCAAGAACTCGCAAAATATATTCATGAGATACAATTAGAAATTATAACGAATTCTATTAAGAAAGTTTTATCAACATTACCTAAAAGAAGACATTTATTAGTGTGTGCTGGTGTCGGTAATTTCTTAGTTAAAATAATTTCTCAAAGGTTAAATATTGACTGTATTAATTTTAGCGAATTACTTGATTGCGATATTAGTTTTAAACAAAATAGTAATGTTTGTGCACCAGCAGTTTCGATTGCACACTTAAATCGTCTTTCACAAATAAAATGAAAATATTAGAACTATCTTATAGTCCCGATTCAGAAAAGCTATTTTCAGTTATTGCTGGAGAACCTTGGAGTGTATTTCTTGATAGCGGTTTTCCAAATATTGATTCAGGAAGATTCGACATTATTACCGCTAGACCATCAGTAACTTTAGAAACATATGATAAAAAAACTTATATTAAATCAATTACTAGTGAAACTATATCAGAAGATGATCCATTTAATTTAATAAGAGAAAATCTTGGAAATAGAGAAGATAACTTAAGTGGCTTACCTTTCTGCGGTGGTGCAATTGGCTATTTTTCGTATGATTTATGCAGAAGACTTGAAGATTTACCTAATAAGACAGAACAAAAAATTGATATGCCTGATATGGCTATCGGAATTTATGATTGGTCAATAATAGTTGATCATCACGCCAAAAGAACCTGGCTAGTTAGTTTTAATCGTTTTGATGCAACAAAAATAATATGGCATGAATTATATGAATTATTTTCAAATATAACTATTGAAAAAGATCAGGGCTTTAGAATTAATTCAGAAATAGTCTCTAACTTATCTAAGCAAGATTATGCTAATGCATTTGAGTGTATAAAAGAATATATCCGTAATGGAGATTGCTATCAGGTTAATTTTGCACAGCATTTTTCTGCAAAATTTGAAGGTGATACGTGGAGCGCATATCAAAAGTTAAGAAAATCTAATCCTGCACCTTTTTCTGCTTACATTAATCTCCCATCAGGTTCTATCTTGAGTTCATCGCCAGAACGTTTTCTTTCCCTTAATAATAACCAAGTGGAGACAAAACCAATTAAGGGGACTAAGCATCGTTCTGTGTTTGCCTACGAAGATAAGGAATTAGCATCATTGTTGCTTAAAAGTGAAAAGGACCGTGCTGAAAATTTGATGATTGTTGATTTACTAAGAAATGATATTAGTAAATCTTGCAAATTAGGCTCTGTTAAAGTGCCGAAATTATTCGATTTAGAGACATTTTCATCAGTTCATCACTTAGTGAGTACTATTTGTGGTTCTCTTGCAAAAAATAAAGACGCAATCGATCTTATCCGCGGTTGTTTTCCAGGAGGCTCAATAACCGGCGCACCAAAACTGAGATCCATGGAGATTATAGAAGAATTAGAGCCAGATAAACGTTCAATATATTGTGGTTCTATAGCTTACATTGGATTTGATGGAAACATGGACAGTAATATTTGTATTAGGACGTTGATTTATTGTAAAAATGAAATTCATTTTTTTGTAGGCGGTGGAATTGTTTGGGATTCCACTGTTGATGCTGAATACAAAGAATGTTTTGATAAAGCTTCTGCTATGCTGAAAATATTTGAAGGCAAGAGCACATAATTGTCAATTATAATTTTAAAACTTGGCGGAAGCCTTATGCAGAGTAAAGAATTATTTTTTTGGCTCGATAATATTTTTTCTAAGCCAAAAGAAAATCTTTGTATTGTTGTGCCGGGCGGAGGTGAATTTGCAGAAAATATTCGAATAAGTCAAAAACAACTAAATTTTAGTGATGATATTGCTCATAAAATGGCGTTACTAGCAATGTCACAATATGGAAATTTTTTAACAGGAATTAATAAGAATATAAATATTATTAAAAATATAAAAAGAATAAATAAAAATAAAAATTCATTTTTATGGATACCTGATAATTCTTCAGAGAATAGTATTGAATTACCAAAAACATGGGATTTTACATCTGATAGTATTGCCTTATGGATAGCTACTTTTTTGAAAGCAGATAAGTTGATTATGGTTAAGTCTAAAAAAATTGTATTTAATAAATCTAATATAGATGCACATATAAAAGATAATGATATAGATAAGGGGTTTAAAATATTAATTAACAAATATAAAGGTGAATTAATATTTCTAGAAAAGAAACAATATGATGTATTAAAAGAAATGATATAAGCCAGAGATATGAATACTACTAGATAAACAAACTTATAATTCTAATCAATCAATAAAAAAACTAGACTCTTTTCATAGAGCCTAGTTTTTTTTGAATAAGAAGGCCTGGTATCCGGAAGAGGCTGGAGATACCAGGCAATAGTCGAGCAATCCGGCTCGACTCCCGCTTACGCGGTCACTAAAACTTTAATCCCAATTTAATGCGCCCCCAGTTTGATATTCGGTTACGCGTGTTTCAAAGAAATTTTTCTCTTTTCTTAAATTTGCTTGTTCATCCAGCCAGGGTAAGGTTAGTTCAGCGCCGGGAAATGGTTCCTCGTCACAGCCTAGTTGCTTGGCACGTCTATTTGCAATGAACTGAAATTGACCCAAATGCATTTCTGCCGAATACCCTAGTATCGGGTCACGTAAAATGTAGTTTGTATAGGCTTTTTCTGCCTCATATGATTCATCCCACATCTCACGAATTTCTTTTTTATCTAATTTTATTTTTTCTTCTTCAAGAATTTGCCTGACTACGCGAATACCAAAGCTTGCATGCATTACTTCATCTCTCATGATGTATTGGAATTGCTCAGCGGTACCTTTCATAAGCCCTCTACGTTGTAGAGCAAACACAGGGCTGAACCCATTGTAAAACCAACACCCCTCAAAGATTGCAGCAAAAAATATATAAGAGGTAATAAAATTTTGAAGTTTATCTGGATCCTTTAGATCAATATCTGAATGCAGCACAGCACCTAATCTTTTATTGGCCATAGTTATTTTTTGATTAATTTCAGGTACTACACGGTAACGATTATAGATCTCACTCTGATTTAATCCGATTGTTTCAATACAATGTTGATAAGTCCACGTATGTAACGATTCTTCATAGACTTGGCGTGCTTGATAAATTTGTAATTCTGGAGCGGTCATCTTTTCCATTACCGCAAGCCCTATATTACGCATTGCTAAAATATCTGAAGTAGTTAAATAAGATAGCACATTCTCATAGACATGTTTTTCTTCTAGAGTAAGTTTGTGGCGGTAATCTGTAACATCCTGAGCCATATTAATATCTAAGGGTGTCCAATGATTTTTATTTGCATTAAGAAAGAAAGTCCACGCCCACGGGTATTTAAACGGAGCAAGCTGATTAATATCAGTTTGGCCATTTACGACACGCTTATCATCTGGATTTATTGGAGTTAATTTATCCGAAATTAGATTTAATTTTTCAGCAGAAGATTGGTCATCAGTATTTAATAATTCCCTAGTATTATTCTTTATTGGCGCCTTATCTAAGTTCTGATCGATAAGACCTATATCAACTTTATCATTAGTATTATTTTCTAATGGATTATCCCAATCTAACATTATAATTTTTCCCTCATTAAAAATATATTTTTGGCTATTGACATGCTTCACAGTCAGGATCAAGAATCGAACAAGTCTCCGTTTCACTATTCTCAGTATTAACTTCCTCTGTTCTAGCACTCGAATTTTTTTCCATATGTGTGGCACCAAGAGAGCGTAGGTAATATGTGGTTTTTAATCCACGCACCCACGCAAGCTTGTAGAGATTATCTAATTTTTTACCACTAGGTTCGGCCATATATAGATTTAGCGACTGGCCTTGATCAATCCACTTTTGTCTTCTTGCCGCCGACTCTACTAACCATCGCGGATCAATTTCAAATGCTGTTGCGTATATATCTTTGAGTTCAGTAGGTATACGATCAATTTCCTGAACACTACCATCAAAATATTTTAGATCATTAACCATAACTTCATCCCAGAGGCCAAGCTCTTTTAGGTCGTGAGCTAAATATGGATTAACAACTGTAAATTCGCCAGAGAGATTAGATTTAACAAATAGATTTTGATATGTAGGCTCTATTGATTGGCTAACGCCACAGATATTTGAAATTGTTGCTGTTGGGGCTATCGCCATACAATTTGAATTACGCATACCAACTTGCATTACACGATCACGCAAACCACTCCAGTCCATTGTCGTATTGTAATCAACTTGTAGGTAATCACCTCGTTCTTCGCCTAACATACGTAATGAATCTATAGGCAAGATTCCTTGACTCCATAAAGATCCATTATATGTTGAATAGGGATCTCTCTCTTCTGCTAAGTTAGTTGATGCTTTAATTGCAAAGTAGCTGACGGTTTCCATGCTTTTATCAGCAAAATTAACAGCATCTAGTGAAGTGTAGGGTATACGAAGTTTATATAGACTATCCTGAAAACCCATAATGCCAAGCCCAACAGGTCTATGTCTTAGGTTAGATCTTCTCGCTTTAGGTACGCTGTAGTAGTTGTAGTCAATCACATTATCAAGCATCCGCATCGCTGTGCTGACTGTTTTTTCTAATTTTTCTAAATCTAAGCCTTCATTATTTAAATGTTGAGGAAGATTGATTGAGCCTAAATTACACACAGCAATTTCGTCATCTGATGTATTAAGCGTTATCTCAGTACAAAGATTTGATGAGTGTACAACACCAGTATGCGATTGAGGCGAACGAATATTGCAAGGGTCTTTGAATGTTATCCATGGGTGACCTGTTTCAAATAGCATTGATAAAATCTTTCGCCATAGCTCGACAGCCTCAACGATTTTAAAATTGGCAATAGTGCCATCCGTAGTTTTATGTTCATATTCGCAGTAACGATGTTCAAATTTTTCACCATAAAGATCGTGCAAATCGCTGGTCTCATGTGGTGAAAATAATGTCCATTGACCATCTTCGGCGACACGTTTCATAAACAGATCTGGTATCCAATTTGCAGTATTCATATCATGTGTGCGACGGCGTTCATCGCCAGTGTTTTTTCTCAATTCTAAGAATTCTTCAATATCAAGATGCCAGGTCTCAAGGTATGCGCACATCGCGCCTTTACGTTTGCCGCCTTGGTTGACTGCAACTGCTGTATCGTTAGCTACTTTAAGAAACGGAACAACACCTTGCGATTTACCATTAGTGCCTTTTATATGAGTGCCTAATGCGCGTACAGACGTCCAGTCATTGCCCAGACCACCAGCAAATTTTGATAATAGAGCATCATCTTTGATAGCAGAAAAAATTCCATCGAGATCATCGGGAACAGTTGTTAAGTAGCAACTCGACAATTGTGGCCGTAGTGTTCCTGAATTAAATAAAGTTGGGGTTGAACTCATAAAATTAAATGAAGAAAGCAATTCGTAAAATTCAATAGCGCGTTGATTACGATCCGACTCATTTATTGCCAAACCCATTGCAACTCGCATAAAGAATGCTTGAGGTAATTCAAAACGAACATCCATTGAGTGGATAAAATAACGGTCATAAAGCGTCTGCAAACCAAGATAAGTGAATTGAAGATCCTGGTCTGGTTTTAGTGCCTTACTTAAATGCTCTAAATCATATTTAGTTAACTCATAGTCAAGCAACTCTAATTCTGCACCTCGTTGTATATATTTTTTGAAGTAATCTTGATAACCCTCTTTCATTTCTTTGTGAGTTGCTTGTGTTTTAACGCCCTCTATAAAGGTCAATGCTTCTTGGCGAAGTTGATCAAGTAAGAGAGATGCAGTGACATAGCTATAGTTCGGTTCTTTTTCTATTAAGGTTCTGACACTCATAACTAATGCTTGTCCAACGTCAGCTTCATCAATACCATCGAATAAATTGTTTTTCGTTTCATTAATAACAGTTTCTGCATCAACTTCACTAATATTTTCGCAGGCTTCTTCGGCAATTAATTTTAGTCGAGCCATATCTAACGGTTTCTTTGCACCATCTACACGGGTAACGTTCAATACAATAGGTTCTGTTTTTTCTTTTGTTTCAACGTCTGTTTCTATTTCTGCGGCACGTTCTCGCGTACGCTCTTCACGGTAAAGCACATAAGCTCTCGCAACTTTTTGTTCACCATTACGCATTAATGCAAGTTCCACTTGGTCTTATATATCGTCAATGTGTAATGTGCCACCGTCTGGCATGCGACGTGTGAAAGCGCTTAATACTGTTTGCGTAAGGGATTCTACGGCCTGATGTATACGAGTTGATGCGGCTGCTGTACCACCCTCAACGCTTATAAAAGCTTTTGTTAGTGCTATTGAGATTTTACTGGTGTCAAATGTAGTGACTTTTCCGTTACGACGAATAACTTGATAGTTATTTAGTTGGCTAGATAAAAATTCTTTTTGAACATGGTCTGCTGCAGTTTTTGCAAAAACTTCTTCTTGCGAAATGACATCTTGTTTATCATCATTTTTGATCGCATCTTCTAACTCACTGATGGCCGCCTCCATATCCGAAGTCGCCCCAGTTGTCTCAGCTCCCATTTATGCACCTCTAAATTATTGTTTTTATTAAAATTATTGTGTTTTAATTACTTACGAACCTCGAGAATTAGAAATTTAATGCTTCATTTTTATGTGTATAGCTCGAAATTCGATTAAATTGATCCGCTAAACAAATGTATAACACCACAATAAGATGTGGTCAAGCGCTATTTAAAACACTATATCTTGTGGAATTTACTGTGAGATTATTTTGGATTTCCTGTGGATAAAATGTGGAGAAATATAAAAATATAATTAATATTAAATTAAAATCTTTTATTTTCAATAATTTATAGATAATGTATTTTTTTTATTGAATTCTGCTCCAATATTAACTATTACTGATAATATAATTCTGTTTACTTCAAAGCATCGCTTGTTGGCTAATGTATAATCAGCAACCCATTTAACTACAAATCAATAATTTTGGTATTTTTAAAGACTTATTTATGAAAGAGAAATATCTTATCGTTACCCTGTATAAGTTTGTTCGGTTTTCTGATTATGTTTCATATCAGCCAAAAATATTAAATTTTTGCGTTGAAAAAAATATCAAGGGGACATTGTTGCTAGCAAATGAGGGCATTAATGGTACTGTAGCCGGTACAAAATCCAATATTCAAGAGTTTCTTCAATTTTTGAAATCTGAAGATAAATTTTCCGATATTAAGCATAAAGAATCTTTCGCAGGCGAAATTCCTTTTCACCGAATGAAAGTGAAATTAAAAAAAGAGATAGTAACTTTAGGGCAGCCTAATATATATCCATCCGAGCAATCCGGAATTCGTGTTGATCCAAAAGATTGGAATAGTCTTATAAGCGATCCAAATGTAGTGTTAGTGGATGCTCGTAATGAATACGAACATCAGATAGGCACATTTGAGGATGCAATTTCACCGGAAACAACAAATTTTCGTGAATTTCCAGATTTTATAAAACAAAAATTAGACCCAAATAAAAATAAAAAAGTTGCCATTTTCTGTACAGGAGGTATTCGCTGTGAAAAAGCAAGCGCCTATATGCTTAACCAAGGTTTTGAAAATGTCTATCAATTAAATGGTGGTATTTTAAAATATTTAGAGAATATAGATATTAACAAGAGTCTTTGGCATGGCGAATGTTTTGTTTTTGATTCAAGAGTATCGGTTGATTATGATTTGGCAAAAGGCAAATATGAACAGTGCTTCGCATGCAGGAGACCATTGTCAGAAGAAGATCTCCAATCAAAATTATATAAAAAAGGAATAACATGCCCTTACTGTATTAATGAGAAAACTGACAATCAACGTGAACGTTTTAGTGAGCGTCAACGTCAGGTTGAATTAGCTAAAAAGAGAAATCAAAAACATATTGGCGCTCGAATGAATTAATATTTTTTGTTATTTAAAAAAAATAGTAATGAAAGATACGATATACCGATCAGTTAACAATTCAATTAAACCATTCGAGTTTAACGATGAGGTTACAAATGTTTTTCCTGATATGATTTTACGCTCAGTTCCTGGATATCCTCTTACCATATCAATGATAAGCGTTATAGCTGATAAATTTTATCAGACTGGTAGTAATATTTATGATCTTGGATGCTCGCTTGGGACTGTCAGTATTGCGATCAGTAAGGTTCTAAAGGATAAAAAATGTAAAATTATAGCCATTGATGATTCTGAGGCAATGATAAGATCATGCTGCAAAAATAATATAAAAGAAAATTATGAAAATAAAATAGATTTTATATTAGATGACATGTTAACAACTAATATTTCTAATGCATCAATTGTAGTTATGAATTTTAGTTTGCAGTTTATTCCATTAGAAAGTCGGCAAAAACTTGTAGAAAAAATATTTAATGGTTTACTGCCTGGTGGCGCACTTATTTTGTCAGAAAAAATTCTTTTTGATGATATGGATGAGAATGATTTAATGTCGAGACTTCATTACCATATGAAAGAATTAAATGGTTATGAAAAACTTGAAATTTCGAGTAAAAGAAAATCGTTAGAGGATGTGCTAATTCCAGAAAAAATTGATACGCATCTGGAGAGACTCAGTCGAGCAGGATTTAAAGATTCATTTGTATGGTTAAAATGTTTTAATTTCGCTTCTTTAGTAGCTTTTAAATAAAGATTATTAATTATTTTTAATGCCTCATCAAAAATTATTTGAGATCCTTCAAAAGAATAAAATGAGCTCTTTTGCTAATGAGCTAAAAAAACAAATTCCTGATTTTCTAGATAGTACTAGACATGGTGATTTCTTAAGATGGTCTAGTTCTGTTGAGAACCTGCCTTCTATTGAAATTTCTGAATTTAATTTGGACTCAGATAACATTATCGTGGGTAGTAAGTCAGATTGCAGCGATATTGAACGTAAATTAATAGAAGAACAACTAAGACAGTTGATGCCTTGGCGAAAAGGCCCTTACAATTTATTTGGTTTAATTTTGGATGCAGAGTGGCAATCTAATATGAAATGGAAGCGATTAGAAGGACATATAAAAACACTTAAGAATAAACTGGTGTTAGATGTTGGGTGTGGTAACGGATACTACGGATGGAGAATGTTAGGAAAAGGGGCTAAATATGTTGTTGGTATTGACCCATCACTTTTATTTTATTCGCAATTTATGGCAATTAAAAAATATTTACCGGATTCTGATATAGAAATCATTCCTTTTGGGATTGAAAAATTACCTGATAGTGAATTGTATTTTGATACTGTTTTTTCAATGGGTGTGATATATCACCGTCGAGAACCAGCCGAACATTTAAAGCAATTATCAAGATGCCTTAAATCTGGTGGCGAACTAGTGATTGAATCTATTGTAATTGATAGTGATAATCTCGATGTATTAATACCGGAAGAACCTTATGCAAAGATGAAGAATGTTTGGTCAATCCCGAGCCTTAAGTTATTGGTTAAATGGATTAATGGTGCTGGTTTTAGGAATACAAGAGTTATTGATACGGTAAAAACTACATCTAAAGAACAGCGGATAACGAAGTGGATGCAATTTGAATCTCTCGATGATTTTTTAGATCAGCATGATAGAGATAAAACAATCGAGGGGTATCCAGCACCAGTACGATCTATTGTTATATCAGAAAAACCTTAAATTTAATATTGCAGGTAAATTAGTTATGAAACTTAAACTATTTAGTCTTTTTTTTCTGCTTTCTTTTTTTGAATTTGCTATCGCTGAAAAAATTTACACGTCTGACAAACACTCTTACTCAATTGAAACAGTAGTTGATGGTTTACGGTACCCCTGGGCAGTTGAATTCATATCAAATAAAAAAATATTAATAACTGAACGTCCAGGCCGTTTACGTATTTATGAGAATGGTAAATTATTAGCACCAATAAAAGGTTTACCAAGCATTAAGGCGGAGAGGCAAGGGGGGCTATTAGATGTAGCGCTCGATCCAGATTTTAGCAAAAACAAAATTTTATTTTTTTCTTATTCTGCCGGAAATATGTTTGGAATTGGAACAGAGGTAGCTTCAGCAAGATTAGATAATAATGCGTTAAAAGATTTAAGGGTTTTATTTAGAGCTTTACCTAAATCAAAAGGAGGGCTTCATTTTGGCTCGCGTCTATTATTAACGAGGGATAATAGCCTTTATATTACTTTAGGCGACCGTGGTGAAATGAATAGGGCGCAGGACATTGGTGATCATGCTGGTTCTCTAATCAGAATTAATAAAGACGGATCAATTCCTGAAAGCAACCCTTTTACTCAAGACTCTAACGCTAAACCAGAAATTTACACCTATGGAAATAGAAATATGCAAGGTATAGCTTTGGATCCAACAACAAATGAGGTTTGGACAATAGAACATGGCCCACAGGGCGGCGATGAACTAAATTTAATGAAGCCAGGCATTAATTTTGGCTGGCCAGTGATTACCTATGGTGTTAACTATGGAATTGGCACTAAGATTGGTGAAGGAACACACAAAAACGGTATGTCTCAGCCCGTTTATTACTGGGTACCTTCAATTGCGACATCGAGTGTATTGTTCTATAGCGGTAAAAAATTTCCAAACTGGAAGGGTAATGCCTTTGTCAGTTCTTTAAAATTCGGGCAATTAGCGAGACTTGAAATGGCCGATAATAAAGTTATTAAAGAAGAAAGATTGGTAAATGGCGCTGTAGGCAGAATAAGGGAAGTTAAAGAGGGGCCGGATGGTTTTCTTTATATTCTCATCGATGATGAGAATGGGAAATTACTTAGACTCAAGCCTTCAAATTAGATAGGTTTTTCTGAAGAATGTACTCAATTATTTACATTAATTATTATATATAAATATATGAATTATAAATAAATAAGCTGCAATATTGCAGCTTATTTTATATATATGTGTGTGTGTGAAATGCTTTACCAGGCAAATTGCCATCCAGCCGTAATAGTGTAATCGGTTTCCATTTGCGGACCATTTAGGTCTTGATGTACAGGGATTCCCGCCTCAAGCGCTAATCTATGACCTCTTAAAGCTCCTGTTTGCCCTACTAAATTCAGCCCAAAATAGAGATTTATCGTGTCACCGCCATATTTATCTGGGTCTGCGGTTTGAACAGGAAGAGAAATTCGCCCGTCAATACCATCTATTTTGTCTTCATTTTTATACGCTAGCCTTGTTGATATGCTAACTGAGGGTTGTGGCTGATAACTTAACCATGATGTTACTTGGTGAATATCACCCAAACTGTAGCCTTTATGATCACCAATTCTAAATGTCCCCATGTATTGGGCGCCCCAGCTTAACTCGTCTATTTTCCCGCTATAAGTTACCTCGGGAAGAATATCAAAAGTTCCTGATCCCAACTGCATCCCATAAGGTAGAACAACATTATTTCTCGCGCCACCTGGCGTTAGAATTGTATCGCGTTTATCTGTGTCACCAGTGGGCAAACTTAAACCCATATTAATATGTACTTTATTAGTATTATTTTTTGATATACGAAACATTCCAGAAACTTTAGTGTCTCCTATGCCGCTTGATGTGGTAGTGAATGTTCCTCTTCGTGTAGTTCCAGATCCTCCCTGAAAGGTTATATGATCCATGGATTTTTCTATATACATGCCCATAAACATTAAAGTTAACCAATCAGCAGCGGCATACATCGCTCCAAACATATGCATATCCATTGTCATCTTAGTCGGAACAACACGTAGTGTCGCCGGCGGGGAAAATCGATTTGCGACATTAGTAACGATAAATTCTGGCGATACTTCGTTTGTTCCAATTCGATTGCCCTCCATGCTCATATGCTGAAAGCGGTAAGATGCCATCCACTCACTTTTTTTATGCATATGCTCACCCATAACACCGATTGGGGCATGCCCACTCGCATTTATTGGCTTTAATTCACCGTTATCTATATTAAATTCAATATTATTATGATTTTCATCTGCTAAAATATTTATATTGAATAGTAAAATTGCCACACAGATAATTTTTTTATTGTTTAAAAACATTACAAAACTCCCAAAATAAAAACCTACACAAAGCTAACGCATAGATTTGTGCGTAAATTAAATATATAAAAACTTCTAGATTAGATTAGGCCAGGGGGAGCGCGTGCAAATTTTGATGAGCGGATAGATGATTTATAAAATGTAACTTTGTATAGAATAAGTTGTTCGTCTGAAAATTCGTTTTGGTAATCAGGATTAAAATATTGAAGAGCAAGAGATGTTCCGCTAGATGTCCACAGATTACAGGTTGTTTGTTTATCATCATCAGGAGCAGACTTCTTATTATTCGATTGGTTAATACCAGGTAGTTGGTTAATATTATTTGGACCGTGGCAAAGTGTAACAACAATTAAATCTCCTTCTGTTGTTTGTGTATTAAGCATATAGCCAGTTGCGACGAAAGTTCTTATTAGCATGCCTAATGCTATTAAAGAGACGAAAAAATAATGTTTATGGAATCGGCGGAAGTAATTCATGGTGATATTGTATATTAGAAGGCGGTTCCATCACAACATTTTCGAAAAATCTCATTATCTAACTACGTGATCTAAATCAAGATATTTCTTTTTTTATG
>Ga0066836_10000825_pt1 | contig 15679 bp, 11 predicted proteins | sample ETNtaG_18_FD_71568 | JGI IMG/M metagenome (GOLD analysis project Ga0066836, IMG submission 71568) | Marine microbial and viral communities from oxygen minimum zone, Eastern Pacific Ocean - ETNP201302SV91 | ecosystem: Environmental > Aquatic > Marine > Oceanic | place: Pacific Ocean: Eastern...
CGTGTATCTCGAAGGAGAGTTCCCAATGCAAGGGCTGTTTCTTTTGCATGCTCTGGCGTCAATACTTCAGGTGCTGTTGCAACTTCAACCAATGGAATCCCAAGCCGATCAAGTGTGTACACTACTCTTTCTCCGTCCTTTGTCGACTGAGTATCCAACTTGCGAGCAGAGTCTTCTTCCAAACAAATTACATCGACGCCCACGGGAGCGGTTGGTGTATTGATTGTACCATTAGTAGCTACCAATGTAGTTCTTTGAAAACCACTGGTGTTGGAACCATCCACAACTGTTTTGCGCATGGCTTGAAGTGCACCTACAGGTTTTGCTGACATCATTGCAGCCATTGTCAGTACAACATCAACCGCGTCTTCATCGTGTGATAACGGAGGGGCATCATCCATTTCAATTAAGCCGGAATTAGGTGATTGGAAATAAACAAATGAACGATTTCGACGCTGCTCAAAACGGGCTGCTACGTCTATTCTTCCGCCTTCCCCCCTAGCTGCTCGTAGGCGACGATGAGCACTTGGCCAGATAGATTCAATTTCATCAAGACCGTCTTCAAATAGCACACTTTCTTGACGCGAATGCAATTTCCCAGTGGCCAATTGTTGATGAATCTCCAATCCACACATGAAACCCAATACTGTAGGATCTAGGGCATTTGCATCCGCAATATCGCCCTCAGGTTCTCCTGCCATAATACTGCCCAAGACAAACCACCTCAAAGGTTCAACGGCTATCAATTAGGCAATTCGCCATATTCCAATCCTTGGGCAAAATATTGAACCGCGGGCATTCAGATTTTGGAGTACGCGATCTACAGTATCTTCATCGATGCCTTGTTCTCCTGCTACATTGTAAATTTGAATTGTTTCACATTCACCACCCAACTCACGGCATAAATTTCGAACAACTGACATTAATACACGTTCTGCACTTCTTCTTTGAGTACTAGTCCCTGTACGAATTGTCAATTCATCAAAGTCGTCACCCATTAATTCGTATCTCCAATGCTTGTACAGTGATATGGCCAATTTAGCATCATCAACTGTAGCCTCGTTACGCAATTCCATCCTAGCATGGGCTTCAGCAAGCCGAATAAGTGCTTCAAGCGCACGAGCAGTGACTGGGACTGAGCCATCTTCTTGACTGTACTTAGAACGCGTTTCAGTGTAGTAATTGACAATCTCCTCCATTGCTTCATCTGTTAATTCTGGGAAAATATTGCGCTTGGCATAAGCAACGTATTTTTGATAAAGTGGTACTGGAATGACTTCATTTCCGTTTGTATCTACATCACGAACTTTGTCAGAAGCTAGCGAACGAGGATCAACTTCCTGGCCAAATTCTATTTTCTGTTCAGCGACTCCTTTTCTACGACTTTGAAGAATATACTGCGCAATGTTTCTATCTTGTTCCATTCGAACTTCATCACGAATTAACCAGATTATATCAAACCGAGAAATAAGGGGCGGGGGTAAATCAATTTGCTCGAAATTAGCACCCTCATTATCAAACCGACCACGCCGCGGATTTGCTGCTGCTAAAACTGCACATCTAGTTCGCATCGATGCACTAATTCCTGCTTTACTGATGTTAATGACTTGTTGCTCCATTGCTTCGTGCATTGCTCCACGATCTGCATCTGACATTTTATCAAATTCGTCAACAGCACAGAGGCCCATGTCTGCAAGCACCAATGCACCCGCTTCCAGTGAAAAACGGCCATCGTTAAATGCATCTCGAACTGCTGCCGCAGTCAAACCTGCAGCTGTAGTTCCACCTCCAGTTGTAAATCGGCCACGAGGGGATATTCTACCCATAAACGACAACAATTGAGATTTAGCAACACCAGGATCTCCCATCATCAAAATATGAATGTCTCCGCGTGTTCGAGTGCCATCAGAATAACGACGGGGGACTCCACCAAACAATTGGAGGGCCAAACTGCGCTTGACAAATGGTATTTTCCCCGTTGCATAGATATTAGGGGCAATTGAACGTGTCATTAATTCAAACAAATCTTCACGGGAAGATAATTCCAATATCTCATCTCTATCTTCATCTGAAATATCAATCTCTTCAAGAGGAGTGTTTTGGTGTTCACTTGATATCAATGAAAGATGTACGTCAAACATTGGTGTCTTTTGACCTCCCTTTTTTTGACTGCGGATGAAGGGGATAACATTCGCAGTTATCCTTGCACCAGGGTGATGAACACCTGCAAGATCTGCTTCTGCAAGAACACGCATTCGAGTGGGTTGTGCACCGCTTTTGACATTCTCGGGAAGTTCTTGAATCTCAATCCATTGATTATCAATCAAAGTGGAATCATTCGTGACAAGTTCAAACCGAACTTGTGGTTTCTTAGCGCCGCAAGTGTCACAGGTTGAAGGTTCAACCAATTCTAATTCATTCATCTGAGTCAGTTCGATTGTGCCTGTGCATCCACCGCAAGCAAAAGTTGCAGAGTATACTCTCGGTTTCAATTCACTAACCTTAGTGACGATGACCTCAACGGCAACTAATTTCTCTACAACATCACTACCTACACTGCGTAAATCGTAAACAGCATCAGGTGGTAAGTGAATCACTCGGATTTTAGGAGTTGTTTCATATCCGGCTTCAGTACAAAGTGCTTTGAGTGTTGAATGGCCCTGATTTAATACTGAACGTGGTTGTTCTAACATCAACGATGCAAAATTTGGATCCCACGCTTGAAGGGTGTCAAAACCAACCTCTAATGCGAGTTTTTCAGGCCATTGTGCTGCAAGGTTTGAAACTTCATTTGCATGGGTTTCTTGAAGGAATGAACGCCATCGGGCAGCAGAATCGTGGACTTGTAGCATGGTACTCCCTCCGGCAGGGCACCCGCATCGGTTCTCCGAGGCCCTTGAACTTAGTGGAAGAATAGGTTTTGCCCCCCTCGTTTCCAGTGGAATTGAGGGGTCCCATTGTGAATAAATTTAGGCGGTGGCATTTCCATTGGAAGTTGTTTCAATTGAAAATGTAACATCTATTGGATAATTCCTAAATGGGGCCACCACCCGAGCCGGGACATGGAATATACACGCTCCGGCAGTGACATATTCATGAGATTAGATCCTGGAGATGAAATTCATACTACGATTCAAGCAGTTTGTAAAAAAGAAGGGGTCTCTGGCGCAGCAATTACCAGTGGTATCGGCCGAGTCAGAGATACCGATTTGGGTTACTTAGGTGATGATAGCATCTACAAGCGAATAATTTTGAAAGAACCTCATGAATTACTCAGCGTTCAAGGCAATGTTTCTGTCTTGGATGGGGAGCCTTTCACGCACATACACATTGTCCTCTCTGATGACAACCATGGAGTGCATGGCGGACACCTGTTCGAGTCTACTACACATGTAGTTGGAGAATTCCATATACGCGTGTTGGAAAAAAACGTGAAAGTACCTATGACTCGATGTTCAGTCCCAGGGAGCGAATTCAAACCGCTTACGTTTGAGGATTGAATTATGCGAGTCCTATTCGCTCATGGGTTCGAAGGAAGTCCTGATGGGTCCAAGCCTGGATACATGAGAGATGTTCTGGGATGGGATGTTACTGCCCCAACAATGTCTGAATTAGGTTGGAATATCGAACAGGAAACTGATGTTCTGCTGCGCCTAATTGACACAAACGAGTATGATATTGTAGCCGGCTCATCGATGGGAGGATTAGCCGCAGCAAATGCCTCAGCTCTTCGTCCAAATGCTAACTTCTCACTACTGCTAATTGCCCCTGCATTTGGATTAATTGATCTTTGGCGTGAATCGATAGGTGAAAAGGGATTGGAGATATGGAAGGAAACCGGGGAAAGAGCGCATCATCATCACGGGTTTGGAGAAGACATTTTGTTGAGTTGGGATTTCGTGGAAACCGCAAAAAGAATGTCGTGGCCAAAGATGGCTCATCCAACTATTATCTTACACGGAGTCAATGACGACGTTGTGCCAATCAATGTTTCCAAAAAAATGAAAGAAGAAAATTCCAATGTTTTAGATCTCATTGAAATTGTTGATGGGCATCGTATGCAAGAAGCCAAACCACATTTTGCAGTTGCCGCACGAAAATTAGGGTATTAATTCTCAAAATAGAACTAGCCCAAGATCCAATCGCCATCGGCCAATTTCAATGAATGTGCCATCTGCACCCCATTGGTACACATCGAGGTTGGTGTGACTAGTGTCTCCAGTAGAATCATCGAGAGTAATTTCCCCACTTGACACGGCATATTGATCAGCGGCGAACGGAATCAAGAGATTGACTCGTTCTCCAGTGACATCTCCTGCTGCATCAGATGATCCCGCAGCTGTACCTAGAATAAGCGTTGCATCGCCGGACCAAGATGCATATGCTGGTACATCGCCGCCATAGTTCATGTCATACACGAATTTTAGCTCATGGTCATACTCTGCCATATCGTGATCAATGCCCATACGAATACCCGTCAAACCATCGATGACGCTAGGGTCAGCAGCAACCGATTGAAGTAAAGCAATGTCCCCTAATCCATGGCCACCAATCTTTGCAATGGTGAGAGATTGAGATGAAATCTCTGAAAGTATTGATGCCCCTTCATTAACTTCTCCAAGAATCACAACCGCATCACAATTGGAAAGTGCAGTTATCTCTGCACTGAAATCAGTTTGGCCACTACTGAATGATTGAATCGAGCAAGTCGATGATAACAATGCAGTAAGTGCATCGGCTAGCGCTGTTTCGTCAAGTCCATCATGATGCAAAATTGCAACATCTGAATATCCTGAATTAGAAATGTGGGCTGCAATAGCCGCTGCATGATGGTCCGCTCCAACTCCTACTCGCCAGAAGTATCCATAATCCTGAACCTCCGGATGTGTGTCCTCCCATGCTTCTTCCAATGCAGCGTCTGAAAATGTACCATAGCCGATGATGGGGACCATATTCGATTCAGCAATCGGAATTGCCCCTAGTGCTTCTTCTGTTGAATGCGGACCAATGACACCAATTACTCCTGCGTTCACCAAAGCCTGCATTGCTGATGCAGCACCGGATTGCGTTGATTGCGTGTCTGCCACACTAAGGGAAAAGCAAAGGCTGCGTTGGTTGATGTTGAGCAATTCAACACCTAGTTCTACACCATGTTCTTCTCCTTGCGCGTAAGGTGAGTGGATTCCCGTTCTTGGACTGAGCATCCCAATGACTGTTGGATCTGCATTTGCACGACAATTCGATGAAATGCCACCCCACTTGCTCCAGAACCCAATTTCTTCGAAATCGGTATCAGCTTGCTCACCTGCGCTCGTTGCTTCAAACCGGAAAAGATCGTAATTCATCCCTGGAGTGTTTCCATGCGTGTCAAAGTCAATTGTACCTCCAATTCCTGCATATTCTGTGCCGACCATTGGTATTGCATCATTGATGTCAGAACCTGTTGTCGAGCCTGCTTGAATTACTGAACGTATCATAATCATCGTTGCATCGTATGAACTAGCACTATGAGCAGCTGGTGCCAAAGGTTGCCCTTGTGAATCCGTAAACAATGATTGGTAAGTGGAATTGAAATCTGCAAATAATGGTGATATCCAACTTCCATGGTTGGCTCCAACCATGCCTAATACACGGGTCTTATCTTGCAAGGAATTGGGAAAATCTTCGAACCCTAATTCGTGAGATGTGACAACACGTGCACCAGAACCTACGAATCCAGCATCGCCCAAATCATCAATCAACATTGCTCCATCTTGAACGTGCGTTGCAATCATGACATTAGAGCAACCAGCATTAATCAATTCATTTGCTTGGGATTCGAAATTTTGTGAATTCGATGGATAACTGATTGTAGTGCAAATGTTCTCTGCACCGTATTCTTCAGTATATGTTCGAGCATAACTCCGACCAAATCCATCATCAACATGGATAATACCTACGTCAGATAATTCGTAAATGTTTGACCACATTGCTGCTGCTGATGCGCTATCTGATTCGCTAGGAATTACACGCCAAATGAGGTTGTCATCTGTAACTTCATCTAAACCTGCAGAATTCACAAATGGTGTGATGACTGGGATTTGGTGCTCAATTGGTTTAGGCTGAGGTTGATTTAGTGGAGCTGTAAATGCACCATCCATTATTGCCATTGAAGAACCGCCTATGATTCCCGATACTCCATCTCCTTCAATGAGTGACCAAGTGCCGGTACTGCCTTTCGAACCAGAGGATTCTGTGTCAAAGAACACAAGAGAGAATACGTAAGCACTCTGCTGCCCATTGATCTCATCAATTGCCATTTGGGCAGCGTTCTCTAACCCTTCAGCAAGATGCGAATTACTACCTGTTCGTGGTGTCAAAACGCCAATCTTGACCTCTATAGTTTCACCCTCAACAACCTCGCAACCAAATTCATCAACTGCAATACCTGACAAAGTATCTGGACAATTATCACTACTATCGTCTACTCCGTCTCCATCAGAATCCACTGAACTGTCACAACCATCTGGAATATTGTCCTCATCCACATCTACGTTGTCGTCATGCCCATTGCACTGATCTGAAGCATTAGGAACACCGTCTCCGTCGTCATCACGGATAATTTCACAACCATTCTCGTCAACTTCTGTCCCGGCTAATGTACCTGGGCATGTGTCGGCTGAGTCCACTACTCCATCAGCATCAGTATCACAAGAATCATCGTCATCAGTTGCATCTTCATTGAAATTTGAAGCATCTGAATCTGTACATCCTGTTACTTCATCATCGTCAGGAATACCGTCGCCATCTGTATCTACGATGACAACTTCTGCACATCCACGATTTCCTACAACAGTTCCTACCGGTGTATCAGGACAGGAGTCAATGACATCGGCTACACCGTCGCCATCAGAATCTGCAAAACCTGAGTCCCCACCATTCGTATCTTCATCTGTATCTGAGTCAGAAGATGCGTCATCTCCACCCAAACAACCCGCTAAAGTGGTCGTTAGCATCAGCATAGTCAACAGGAGTGCAAGGAATCGAGAAGTCGAGGTCATTGTGTCACGTCCATACAGGGAGGGGGCTGATTCGTGTATAATCGTTCATGTCTGTCCGTGCGAAGTGCATGGGGGGTCTTCAACGGCATCATGAAGGGGGGGTTTCTATTCGCAAGTACTGATGAGCGAGGGTTCGGACGGACTGAATTACGCCAGTAGTGGTGTCGACATTGACCTTGAAGGGGCCTCTGTTGCATCATTAATTGGTGCACTTTCTCGTTCAGTGAGGCCTTCTGGAACACCTGGGGCACCTGTTGATTTACCGGGGGGTTTTGGTGGATTAATTGAATTTGGAGACAATCTACTTGCCTTGGCAACTGATGGTGTTGGAAGCAAATTACAAATCGCTTCAATGCTTGAGCACTGGAGTGGTGTTGGTATTGATTGTATGGCTATGAATGTAAACGACTTATTGTGCGTTGGAGCCGAACCCATTGCCTTTGTTGATTATATTGCAGTGCCAAAACCGGATCCAAAGCAACATGCTGAAATTGGAGCATCATTGGCTGAAGCATGTAGAATTGCACGAGTCACACTCGCAGGAGGAGAAACTGCAAGTTTACCTGGCATAGTGACTGAACTTGATTTGTCAGGGACTGCTCTAGGGTGGCTCCCCAAAGGGGGAGCGATTACTGGTGCAAACCTCTCAGATGGAGATGTGATGATTGGACTTCCGGCTAGTGGAATTCATTCCAATGGATTCTCTCTTGTTCGTAAAGTTGTTCAGGTCGCTGGTATGTCCTACACTGATGTTGCCCCATTTGATGCAGATGTGTCCACACGTGAAATCGTTCGCATGAATGAGGGGGGGAACTCAGTCACTCTAGGTGAAGTATTGCTGAACCCCACTCGAATTTATGTGGACCCCGTTACCGACCTTATCGACGCGTGCCGAGCAGGGAATGGGCCTGCGCCCTTCGATGCTCTGAGAGGAATTTGCCACATTACGGGTGGAGGGTTGTCCAACCTACTTCGTCTCCATGACAGCCTAGGTTGGCACATATCCAATCCATTACCAACTCTACCCGAATTTGACTGGATTCAATCTGCTGGAGGAATTACTGACCGAGAAATGTCTCGTACATTCAATATGGGTATGGGCATGGTTCTCGTTGTTGATCCTCAACATTCAGCAGCAATTGAAAACTGGATTGTAGAAAAATTACCAGGTAGTCGAACAGTTGGAGAAGTTCGAAATCATGGACACAAAGTGACTCATGTTAATTCTGATATTGTGTTCGAGCACTATTGAGGTGACCTAATGGAGGACATGGAAGTCCTCATTGAGGGTCGAACAGAGCACCGATTACCTCCTGTAAAAACAGACCGAACTGATTTACAAATGGAAAGACATGGGAAAGGCCCTGCTGATCGCTCGCATCGTGGCCCATTCCACAATCCTGCTATGGAGGGATGTAGGACACGAAGTGTTCTGTTGATGGATTACATCCTAGACACACCATGGTTCAAAAATTCAGAAATCCATGTCCTTGATGCACTTTGCGCAACTGGCAGTCGAATCAATCGATGGCTAACCGAACTCCCACCAGACAAAGTAAAGCGATTGAAAATTTCAGGAGCAGACCTTGATGATGAAGCCTTGGAATGGGCGCAACTAAATTGCCCCGGTGTTGATTTCCACAATATGGATAGCCGACAATTATTGCTTTCATCTGGATGGCAATGGGTTGACATCGACCCATTTGGTTCTCCATTGCCTTTCCTTGATGCTGCAATGCAATCAAGCGCTCGTAAAGCTGTGATGGAGATTACTGCAACAGATTCCGCTGCCCTAACCGGTTCTTCTGCTTCAGCATGTTTGCGACGATATGAGGCTCGAATTCGGACGGATGAGATTGCACATGATTCAGCACTGCGATTACTAATGGCAACTGTTGCTCGTACCGCTTCAAGACATGATCGAATGATACACCCTCTTCTTTCTTCATGGGATTCTCATCATATTCGTGTTTCAGTCAAAGTAATTCGTTCAATCGAAGGAGCAAATGAAGTCGAGGGGAACTTGGGGTGGAGAGTTGCAAAACCCACCGCTGAAGAACTTACAGCTTCTGTCGAGGCTGGTTTACACTCCAATGGATCTACACCGGGTCAACCATTTTGCCTTCTCCCACTTAGCCATCCTGTTGCTCGAACAGATAAGCGAATTTCTGGACCTCTTTGGGTTGGGCCACTGTTTGACAGTGAAGTTTTGGCAGCAATGACCGAAGAGAAGGCTATCGAAATGTGTGCAACTGAAGAGGCTGCCAGCATCAAGAAGGCGGCTCGAAGTGTCAAACATTGGGCTGGAGAATCTGAATTAGCAAATTCTCAATCTCTAATTATTACTGATATGTTGCCACAGTGCTGCAAAATTAAGGGGCCCCCTGCACTAGAGGAGTTAATTGCCCATCTGAAAAAAGCAGGGCATCAAGCCGCCATCGCACGATGGCCTGATCCTGCAATTCGAACTAACGCTTCTTGGTCAGAAGTTATCCAACTTGTGGAAAGCGAATTCGATTATCCACCAATGTAAGACATCTCAACACGGGCATCTGCCGTTGAAATTTCTGCTCGGATTTCGGAATAGCGATCTGTACGTGCATTCCAATTTGTACGAATCAATTGAATCAATTCTTCATCGCTCGCTCCTTCCCTAAGTGGAGTCATCAAGTCCAACCCTTCACTCGCGAATAAGCAGGTATACAGCTTGCCATCTGCTGACAAGCGTGCTCGTGAACAATCTCCACAAAAAGGCTCAGTTACACTTGTGATTAAGCCAACTTCCCCTCCCAATGGTAACTGATAGCGCTTGGCAACTTCACCTGGATGTGTTGGCTCTAATGACTTCATCAGTCCAATCATTTCACGCATTTCTTGGGCGGGGACTACGTCCTCCATGTCCCACCCATTGGTATTACCTACATCCATAAATTCAATCAATCGAACTGCGATTTCTCTTGAAGAAAATCTTTCGATTAGGTCCAATATTTCCGCTTCGTTGGTGTTTCTTTTGACGACTGTATTAATTTTGATAGGTCCGAGGCCAACCGATTCTGCTGCCTCGATTCCCGCCAACACTGCTGCAACTGTGTGGCCTGAATCTGTGATGGCAGCAAAGGTACCCTCATCAAGTGCATCAAGGCTTACAGTGACCCTGTCAAGACCTGCAGCAGAGAGGGCTGGAGCATATCGAGGGAGCAATACCCCATTTGTCGTCATCGCAATTTCCACTCCGTGTAAAGCAAGCATCGAGATTAATTCTGGCAAGTCCTTACGGAGTAAAGGTTCACCTCCGGAGAGGCGAATTTTTTGTACCCCCAATGAGACGAATAATTTAGCAAGGCGATCAATTTCCTCATAAGTCAAAATTCCAATTCTTGAAAGAAATGGGAAATCAGAACCAAATACTTCGCGAGGCATGCAATATCTACAGCGCATGTTGCAACGATCTGTGACTGAGATTCGTAAATCACGCAAGGGCCGATTCCTTGAATCAATCAACTCGGCCATCCATCCATCCTCGTTTGAGGATATACTCAACTCTTCCGAAATGGATGGCTCTATTACTCAAAATCTTGGGGACCCCGGGGCAAGTTTGATTTTTTGTTATATACTTGGAAGTACAATATGAAATTGGTGAATTCGCCGATGGATAAAATACAAGCAAATAATGTGATGTTGAAGAGAGGGTTGGTATTAGCTCTCGCAATTTTAGTGCTGCCTTTGAGTGGAATGGCAAGTGCCGAAAGTACCGATGATGAGATGCGTGAGCGTATTGATTGGGCCGACATGGCTTACCAAATACGTGGTAGTCAGGAGGACTATGACTTCATTCTAGATGCATCTGAAACTCCTGGTGATGATTATTATCGCCTCCTAGATGAATTTGAGGAGGAAAATTATGATCGTATCACACACGCGGATATGGCATACCAACTTCGTGGAAGTCAAGAGGATTATGATCGCGTAATCGAATCTGAAGATCCTGTTGAGGAATTCTATCAAATTGTTGAAGAGATGGGGATCGATGCTGATGATCTTGTTTGGGAAGATGAAGAAAATTGGGAACTCGATAATGAAGACATTGAGGAATTAGAGAGAGAACTTGAGGAATTAGAGAGAGAACTTGAGGAATTAGAAAGGGATCTTGAGGAGCATTCAGAAGAATTCAATGAACTTGTTGAAGAACTTGAAGAACTTGAGAGAGTGTTAGAAGAACTTCTTGAAGAGCTTCATGAAGAAGATATGGATGAGGGTCACGATTACGATGAAAGTGAGCACGACGAAGATTGTGACTCCGGTCGATTGAATGGAACCTTCAGTGCGGACGAAAATGGTACTGGAATAATTGATGGCCTAGTCTGGAATATGGAAGGCGATGTTGTTGGATACCTTACCGGTACATATGATGCTGATGGATTCATTGTCGGAGTCGGTGGAGATATTGACAACACCTCTAGTGTTGAATGGAAAGCAATCTATCAAGACGGACGATTCTTGGGACTTTGGAACATGCTAGACTCAGATCAAGAAGGTGTTCTCAAGGGATACTACGACATCGGTGAAAATGAAACTGAAGGAGTATTCTCCGGAAAGTGGAAGAATCAATACTGCCATGGCGACGATGATCAAGAAGAGCGCACCGGTGATGATTACACGCCTCGCATGAAGTTAATTGATGCAGGTAGTGACCGTGTTGACAGTGTTATGGACAAGCCACTTGCAGAAACTGAGGATGGCGGTATCGTCGATGTTGGTGATGCTGCGGTTGGTTCAACACTTGGCACAATTGCACTTCTTGGTGCAGGCTTCATCCGTCGCCGGGTCACTGGCGGAGTTTGATTATAGCAAACTCTCACAATGAGTGATACACAGATAACACACAAGTCCCCAGTAGGTGCCTTCGGGTACCTACTGGGGCTTTTTTTTGTTTCAATTTTATCTCCATACAATATATCCTTGGGCTTTGATACGTTTCTATTAAGTAGGTTCGAGAATAACTATTACTTATGGTATCAAACCAATCTGTAAAAAAAACACATCAGCAAAATAGAGCGAATAGTTTCATTATGGCTATTCTCATGATAATGGCACCAGTACTTGTCATAGGAACTGCATCAGCTGCAACGTCTCCTTCACATGTGACTTCCGATCAAACTTGGACTGCTTCAGGAAATCCATATTTGGTTGATGATATGCTAGTAATTATGCCTGGAAATACATTGACTGTCGAAGAAGGGGTTGAAATTTACTTTACTCCAAATGGTTGGTTAGATGTACGAGGAGATTTGAACATTCTTGGTACTGCTGCTAATCCAGTTCTAATGACAATCGACGGTGGGAATACAACTTCTACCTCTCTACACTGGGGTGGTATTCAACTACAAACCGATGATTTCGATGTCAATTTCATCATGCGAAATACTACTGTTTCCCGCGCTTCTAGCGGTGTTGGAATTGCCTGCTGCCATCAAGGGTCCATACTGATTGAAGATTCGGTATTCTCTGAGAATAATGTTGCAATTAGCGGATATGCTGGTGGAACAAAGGCATACATCGACAATGTATTGTTTAGCAACAACCAAGTTGGAGTTGATTCTGCTGACAAAATCATTACAAATTCAACCTTCTTTCAAAATCAATATGGAATTATTAATGCTGAGCGAATTGATGTGAGTTACAGTTTGTTTGATGAGAATGATATTGCTGCATACGGTGGTCGTGGATTATTGTACTGCAATGTCATTGAGGATAATCGAATAGGAGTTCAAGCATTTTTCGAAGGCTGGGCTCTAGAGTATAATCTAATTCAAGATAACACTGAAGTTGGTGTGATTGTTGGACAATACAGTGGAAGTGTTCCCCATGCCACATACAATACATTCCTGAACAATGGAATGGGGATGAATGGAAATGGTATCAGTGTCGATCACCGAAATAATATCAACATCAATTTCGAGGACAACTACTGGGGTTCAACAAGTACGGCAGTCATTGATGCTGCGATCAGTGATTTCTTGGACAACAGCAACCTAGGCCTAGTTAGCTATTCACCAATGCTAACATCTACGCCAAATGTTGCAGATTGTGACCACTCGAATGTTGGATACGTGCAACCTAGTGTAGTTAACAATTCTAGCAATGGAAGTAATACTGGTAGCACGAATGTATGTGACAATTCTACTGCAAGTACGGTTGATGGATTGCTTGAAATTTCAACTGATTCAGTGCAATATTCAGCAGGGGATATAGTCTCCAGTGAATTTGAAGTTTGTTGGACACCAAAGAGTACATCGATGTCATTGGTTGCTTGGTTAAACAACTCAAATGGTCAAACCATTGACAAACAAGTGCGCAGTGGTAGTAACAATTGGGGGCTACATGAAGGCGTCAATACATTCAGTCTAGATCCAAACGGGGGTCACAGACTCTTCTTGGCCGTAGCAGCAGGTAGTACAATGAACACCTGGGATTATACTGCAGATTCACTAAATACAGGTCAATATTGTTGGGAAGGTTTGCTCAAGGTCTATGATACTAACAACACATTGACATTCATGCCTGTTGATTGGGACCATACATGTTTTACAGTCGCTAACTTGACTCAAAACAACAATTCCGGAAACGGCACGGTAATCGACACCACACCCCGAATCTCTCTTTGGTATGGAAAAGTCAATCAGCACAACGAGAATGGAGTATGGATGACCGACCCCGATGGTGTGTCAGGCGCTGGAACTCATGCACAATGGGGTGCTGAAGGATACGGTGACCGGAAGTTGGAGTACTGTCAAAAATTCTGGCCAAACACAGTAGCAATATCTCCAATGCCTGCTGAACAAATTACATTCTACACACGGGGTAATGCACAAGCATATGATACAACAAAACCAGTATGGGAGTGTGTTCAAGATAGTGTCTCAAATGGAACTAATGCAACTGGCGAAGAAATACCTTGTAATACCACTTCAATGATATTAATTGAAGATAATCTTCTTGAAGAAATAAACGACTTGGATAAAGGTCATGGTAATGATGCAGGCGATGTCGATGAAGATAACCTTGGAATGGATTGGCAATTGGTTGGGACTTCAAGTGAAGAAAATACAACTCCATCTCCTGGAACTATTGCAGATAACATAACTGAAGAAAGTGGAGGTTTTGCTATACCAGATCTAAATGAAGAGGAAACGATGATGATTTCCGGAGTAGGTTTTACTTCCGCTATGAGTTTGCTAGGCCTTGTTCTTCGACGTCGATTATTTGGTGATTTCTAATCTCATTAAGCATACAATTTGCAAAATTGTAGATTCATAAGACACGCAGATTGATAGAAGGTAAACGGGCCCGTCTATATGAGGCGGGCCCAATGCTAACCATCACAGAACTAGCGAAAGAGAAGCTCGCTGGGTTTGCTGCACAGTCTGAAGATGATTCGGATTTGGTTCTACGGGTCGTTATTGTAGGCAGAAATGCAGATAATTTCCAATACGATTTACAACTAATTCCTAGTGCTGAAGCACCAGATGATGATGTTGTTGTCGAAATCGATGATGTTACCGTTAGTATCGCTGCAAAGAGTGCTGTGCATATGAATGGTGCAACACTTGATTTCAAAGAGAGCCTGATGGGAGGTGGGTTCCACTTTGAGAACCCCAACCCGCTGTGGGCAGATCCTATGGAGAAAGCAGTAGCTGAAGTGATTGATGCAAAGGTCAACCCGGCTGTCGCTTCACATGGGGGAACAGTGAGTTTAGTTGGTATTGATGATGGACAAGTAGTGATTTCATTTGGTGGCGGATGCCAAGGTTGTGGGATGGCTGATGTCACTCTAAAACAAGGAATTGAAGTCATGATTATGGATGAAGTTGAGGGGATTACCGGTGTTGTTGATGTCACCGATCATGCAGCAGGAACCAACCCGTTCTACTGATACCAAATCTACCGAGCCCCTGCCGGTAAGCACTATGTATTGAATTTGGCAGCAGACCAAACATGTCAATCATAGAAGCATACAACGAAGCATGGGATACTGGAAACGTCGAAGCACTGGCAAATATCATCCACGATGAATGTGTCTTTAATCCACACGTTGGTGGCATAACCATGGGCAAGGCAGAAATTTTGGGTTTCGCAGGTGGTAACAACACACCGACTTCAGAACACAACCGAATTCTTTTCGAAAACGACGAAGTTGGTGTTGCACATTCAATCGTTCACTTTGCCAACGACTCTGACTCTGAAGCTGTCTTGTCGTTCATGCGCTTCAAAGACGGTCGAATCATTTCCATGGAGACCGGTGCTACACCACTTTCTGATGATTACAAATTAATCGGCAACTGAGGCGATAGTGTCTGTATAGGCTCACTGAATCCCCTTCGTATTGGAAAATAAAATACAGAGGGGTATTCGGATGAACTCTTGCAAATTAACCATCATCGATTTTCCTTCGACCCATTTCCTTTTCCAGTTTTTTTAGCCGTCTGCGAGGTTCTTCAATACTTCTGCGAGATTCTTCAATACTTCTGTGAGATTCTTGAATCCTATCCGAACTTTCGCGCACTTCCTCTCTAACAATAACATATGAATCTTCAAGTTCCATCTCGCCCAAGAGCATCTCGAATTTCTCATGATATTCC
>Ga0066836_10000826_pt1 | contig 15677 bp, 16 predicted proteins | sample ETNtaG_18_FD_71568 | JGI IMG/M metagenome (GOLD analysis project Ga0066836, IMG submission 71568) | Marine microbial and viral communities from oxygen minimum zone, Eastern Pacific Ocean - ETNP201302SV91 | ecosystem: Environmental > Aquatic > Marine > Oceanic | place: Pacific Ocean: Eastern...
TTTGCGGAACTATTGGAATTTTTATTCCAGAGATTTTAGGATTAGGCACGCAAGAAATGAATGCCATTTATTCTGCACAATATGAAATAATATTTCTTTTGTTGATCCTGGTAGGCAAGATTTTTATGACATCCTTGTGTATTGGTTTTGGGTTTTTTGGTGGAATTTTTGCTCCAGCACTTTATGTTGGCGCAGCCGGAGGTGGTTTAATGGCTAAGTTGTTATTGCTACTAGGCTTTTCTGTTTCATTGCCCGCCATAGCTCTTGCAGGAACAGCAGCTGTTGGTGCAGTAGCCATTGGCGCTCCAGTGGCAACAACATTAATTATTCTTGAATTTACTGGCAGTTATGAGTTTGCGGTAGCAGCGATGATTGCGGTTCAAGTCAGCACGTTCATTTCTCACAGGCTTTACGGGGATTCATTGTTTGATATGGCTTTAATTGATAGAGGTATCAAAATTGGGCTAGGACGACAACACGTCCAAATGGATGACCTGCCTCTAACTAAAATTTTATCAAATGAAGCGATAACATTTCCTGAAAGTGCTTCAATAAAAGAAGTTAGCAAAAAAATGACAGAAAATAGGGTGACTGAAGCTGTTATTATAAGTAATGAAAATAAATATAAGGGCAAGATATCTATTTATGATGTAATTAAACCTAATATAAACGAAAATGAAAAAATTGTATCATTAATAGATAACTCTCATCTCGTGTTAGACTGTAAAATTTCACTTGTAAAATCTATTCAAGAAGCCAGTAATTTTGTTGGTGAATTTATTCCTGTAAAGGATTTTGAAAATAACAATTATATTGGCTCAATAAATGAATCTGATTTGTTTCAAGCGTACCTGAAACTTCAAAGTCAAGTTCTTCATGTTGAAAAAGATACAAAAAATTAAAAAATATTCAAATAATTATAAAAATTAATTAATTTACTATAGCTATCTTTAAAAAAACAATTATATATCAAAATTATAACAATATTAATATAAGTATAAATCATGAGTGTAATTGAAACTGTAAACGCAATTATAAATGACGAAGAAGGCAGAAAACCGTCACGAGAGGAAGCAGAGGAAGCTGTAAGAACTCTTATAAGGTGGGCTGGAGATAACCCTAATAGAGAAGGGTTAATAGAAACTCCTAAAAGAGTTATTAAAGCTTATGAAGAACATTTCTCAGGCTACACAAAAAATCCAAAATCTATTTTAGAAAAAACTTTTTCTGAAACTGGTGACTACAAAGACTTTGTTTTACTTAAAAACATAAGTTTTGAAAGCCATTGTGAACATCATATAGCTCCTATTATAGGTAAAGCTTCTATTGCCTATTTTCCAAACAATTGCATCGTAGGAATTTCAAAGTTAGCTAGAATAGTAAATGTTTTTGCTAAAAGACTTCAAACGCAGGAAACTATGACTTCGGAAATTGCGCAGTGTATTCAACTACACTTAAACCCTAAAGGTGTTGCTGTTCACATTAACGCTGAACACCATTGCATGAGTAGCAGAGGTGTTCATAAGTCAAACGTTGATATGATTACGACACACTTTACAGGTGAATTTAATGAAAATTCTGAAGCTAAAAAAAGATTTCTCACATCCTTAAAACATAATTAATCTTTAGGTTTTTAAATTTTAGTATAAAATCAATTAAAGATTTAAAAGAAAATGTAATTACTCTATGAAAATTACACCCGTTCTACATATATTAAGTATATTAGTAATGCCTTTAGCCGGCTTCATGTTACTTTCAGGTTTGGTTGATCTTTATTATTCAAATAATAATTGGATAAATTTTTTTAGCTCAGCAGTTATAACTCTTTTCTTGGGAATGTCAGTTTTCTTGGCTACAAGAATGAAAAGTGAACAAAATTTAGATTTAAGGCAAGCGTTTGTATTGACAACAATGTCATGGGTTACAATTGCTTTATTTGGTTCTTTGCCGTTCTTCTTAAGTACTACCGGTTTAAGTATAACTGACTCATTTTTCGAATCTATGTCTGGCATTACCACAACCGGATCAACTGTAATAGTAGAAATTGAGATTTCACCACCAGGTATTTTAGTTTGGAGATCGCTTCTTCAATGGCTTGGCGGTATTGGAGTTATAGTTATGGCTATAGCGATTTTCCCCATGCTAAGTGTAGGAGGAATGCAACTTTTCAAAACTGAAAACTTTGAAACGCCAGAAAAGGTTATTCCTAGGGCAACATCTCTTGCAAGAGGAATTTTTATTCTTTACTCTATTTTAACTCTAATTTGGGCGTTACTACTATTTTTGTCAGGTATGCCAGGATTTGATTCAATTTTGCATTCCATGACTACTATTGCAACAGGAGGTTATTCAACTAAGAGTAATTCAATAGCAGCCTTTGATAGCTCTATTATTGATTGGATAATAGTTTTTGGAATGATTGTTGGTAGCTTGCCATTTATTCATTACTTGGCTGTTACACGAGGATCCTTCAATGACTTAATTAATGACAGCCAAGTAACTTGGTTTCTTGGTCTTCTATGTTTAATTATAGTTATAATATTCTTATTATTGTTATTTAATAACACATACAATTGGACCGATGCTTTTAGATATGCAGCTTTTAATGTTACTTCTATCCTGACTGGAACTGGTTACGGTACTGCAGATTTTGGAATCTGGGGGGGCTTTGCACCAACCATATTGCTTTTATGCATGTTTATTGGCGGTTGTGCTGGTTCTACAACCTGCGGAATTAGAATGTTCAGAATACAAGTTTTAGCAAGCAGTGCTAACGCACAACTAACTAGATTGTTAAGACCTCATTCAATTGTTTTACCCCATTACAATGGAAAGCCCGTTCCAGATAACGTAACAAATGCTGTAATGGGATTTTTTTTCATCTATATCCTTGTTTTCGCATTAACTGCTGGAGTTTTAAGTGTTTTAGGTCTTGATTTTGAAACATCAATATCCGGGGCAGCTACTGCAATAAGTAACGTTGGTCCGGGTTTGGGAGAAACAATAGGACCTTCAGGAAATTTTTCTTCTTTGCCACTGTTGGCTAAATGGTCACTTTGTATTGCAATGCTTTTAGGAAGACTTGAATTATTCACAGTATTGGTGTTGTTTACTCCAAGTTTTTGGAAATTATGATAAAATCAAAAACTGAGATAAACTTTTAATTTGATTCCTAAACTCACTATCAAACTTGCCAATAGCAGCATTCAAATTATTGTCCCAAATTCTTTCAAGTTGACTTATTGAAGCTGACTCTGGTGCAGTTTTACTTGACTTTGCAACAACATCTAAATAGCCCGATTGGTTATTATTATTTTTAATAATTTCTAACTTACCTTTTAACTTAATTGTAATCTTACTAGTCTGTTTATTTTTAAATAGGTCTAAAAATGTAAAATCAGAACCCATACTTGAAAGAACTGCGCTAGCTTCCAAAATACTAAATATAGCAACCCCATCCGACCCTTCTGGTCTTAAAATAGTATGAGCCCAGCCAATTAAAGCATCAGAAGGAGACCTTCTCATCCTGTGCTCTACAAAAGGATCTTCAAAAGGGATACTATAAAGATCTTTAACCTCAAGCTTTTTAACAGAAAGATTCAAAGGATCCATATCCATTAATTTGAAGGTTTCTTCAGGGTAAGCAGGTTTTAAACTCAAACAAAAAGAAAGCATTGAACCAGATAAAATTAAATTAAACTTTCTTCTTGATAAGATCTTAGACATTTCATTTAACATAAGAATTATCTCTAATTTGAATTATTATCATATCTGATTAAGAGTTTATTGATTTACGAATTGAAAACAAGTCTTGCCTAGAAAACTTTGTAAGATTTTTACAAAACTCACAAATTACTTCCAACCTTCCATCTGAGAATGTTAGCTCATCTAATTCTGCATTAGATATATTTAATAGTGTCTTTTTCACTCTATCTAATGAACATCTACAATTATCTTTAATGGTGATTTCTTTTTGAACTCTGACCTCAAAAGAGTGAAAAAGCTTATATAAAATATTTTCCATAGAAATCTGCCTTGATAAAACTTCGGACTTATTTAAAGACTTTAAAAAAAGACTAGCTTCTTCAAATAAATTTAGTTGGTTTTCAGAAGTATCATTCAATTCTTCTGGCGTTGCTTGAATTAATATGGCTGAAGAAATATAAGTTTTATTGGACAATTCAGAAAAACAAATAATTTCCGAGTTAGTTTGTTCGGATTTTTTAAAGTAATAATCAATACATTTTGAAAAACTACCTTTTTGTACTGGGATAATTCCTTGGTATCTTTTATTACTTTTGGATTCTATAGCCGTAAATGCTAAGTGACCATCATGCATTAATTGATCAATCGAAGCATCCTTTTTTATTCCGTTCAATGCGTTCTTATCATAATTAACATAACCCCTAATTTCCCCATTGTTGGAATAGTCAGCCAGCATTGTTTTTAGTTTTTCTTTTCCACTTGCTTGAATAGTAAAATACCCGTTAAACTTTAATAAAGATCCAATGCAACAGCATGAGCTTAATGCATCTGCTAAACATAAAGACACTGGCAAAGTATAATCATGTCTTTTCAATATACTATTTATTGCTTTATCTAATTTAACAAACCGACCTCTGATTGATGAGTTTTTAAGCGTAAAATACAAAACTTTATCAAAATCAATTATACCATTTTCAATCATTATTTAAACACCACCAAATAATAGATCGCTGAACATGCATTCTGTTTTCTGCACCTAAAAACACTAATGATTGCTTACTGTCTATAACCTCTGCGGTGACTTCATGCCCTCTATGTGCTGGCAAACAATGCATGAAAACCGCTTCTTTAGATGCCAATTTCATTAGCTTTTTATTCACTTGGTAAGGCTTCAAGGAATTTTCATTATTCACAGTTCCGTCACCCATTGAATTCCATGTATCTGTTATAACTACATTTTTATTTTTAACAGCATTTTCAGGATTATTATCAATTGAAACTTTAGCTCCTTTTGCAATTGCGTCTTTTATTAAATTCCTTGGAAGGGAAAGATTTTCGGGAGTACATATTGTTAAATTTATCTTTGAAATCTCTGATGCTTCAACCCAACTACGAGCAACATTGTTACCATCCCCAAGCCAAATGATATCTTGATTATGAATCTTTCCTTTACTTTCCTCAATTGTTAGCATGTCTGCCATCACCTGACATGGGTGAGTTAAATCCGTAAGTCCATTTATTACAGGAACTGATGAATGGGTAGCAAAATCTAACATCATTTCGTGCTTAAAGCATCTAATGACTATTAAATCTACATAACGAGATAAAACTTTGGCAGTATCAGAAACTGTTTCCCCCCTACTAAGCTGAATATCAGAAGCTTGTAAAATTATCGGCTTTCCCCCAAGTTGAGTTATACCAACCTCAAAAGATACTCTTGTCCTAGTTGAAGGTTTTTCAAAAATTAAAGCTACAGATTTACCCGCCAATATTTTCTCTATACCTGTTTCACCATTTTCTTGAATATTTCTTTTTTCTTTTTTTGTTCGTTCCAAAATTGTTTCAATATCAATTCTTGAAATGTCTTTTATGTCAGTAAAGTTCCTCATTTATTGAACCTTTTTTTTGCAACATTTTTTAAAACTGATATCGCTAATGCAATTTCATCTAACTTTGCAGTCAATGGCGGAAGTATTCTCAAAACATTCTCTGCAGCCGCAACAAATAAAATTTTATTTTTTTTCAATTCAAATTGAACTTCATTAACCGGGTGATTTAATTTAATACCTCTGAGAAACCCTTGACCTCTAATCTCTGATATAAAATTAGGAAATTCAGACTTTATCTTATGCAATTCTATTGTTAAGAAATCAATTTTCTCAGAAAGATTAGGCAAAAAATCTTTTTCAGTTATGACATCTAAAACTGCATTAGCTGAAGCCATTACAAGAGGATTTCCTCCAAAGGTAGAACCATGACTTCCTGGTTTCATGGCAGATGAAACTCTTTTAGTCGCTAACACTGCCCCAACTGGCACTCCGCCGCCCAAACCTTTAGCTAGAGCCATCACATCTGGTTTTAAATCTGTTGTTTCATATCCAAATAATGTTCCCAAACGTCCCATGCCTGTTTGCACTTCATCAGAAATTACTAAACATTCATACTTTTTTGCAAGTTTTTGGGCTTTTGAAAAAAATTCTTTAGAAATTGATCTTGCCCCCCCTTCTCCTTGAACGGGTTCAATCATAATTGCAGCAACATCATGAGAGGAAAAATGCTTTTCCAATGAATCTATATCATTAAAATTAACATGTCTGAAACCTTTAGGAAGAGGCCCAAAACCTATTCTATTTTCTTCTTTAGAAGTTGCTGATAGCATTGATAAAGTTCTTCCATGAAAACAACCATCAACACAGATAATTACATTTCGTTCTGGTCGCCCATTTTCGTGCATATATCTCCTTGCCACCTTAACAGCACCCTCATTAGCTTCAGCACCAGAATTGGCAAAAAAAACAGACTCAGCAAAGCTATGGTTGCATAGTCTTTCTGCAAGTTTTTCTTGTTGAGAAATATTATAGAGGTTTGATGTGTGGATTAATCTAGCTGATTGTTTTTGAATTTCAGAAACTAAATGCGGGTGACAATGACCAATTGAATTTACAGCAATTCCGCTAGCAAAGTCTAAGTATCGATCTCCATTATTTGTAAAAAGCCAACTACCTTCACCTTTTTCAAAAGTTAAATCTGAAGGAGCGTATGTATTCATTAAAAAATTTGAGACCATTTATTACTTCCAAACTGAATTTTATTTTATCAAAATATTTTATTTTATTAATACCACCCAAATTAGGCAATAAAATGTTTTGAAAGTTTTAATCCTTGAGATTGATAATTTGAAGACATTCCTTTGCCACCATAAATTTTTCTTGGGATAGTTGACATTTTTTCATAAACCAAACGACAAACGGTTTGTCCTTCTTCTATTAAAAAGGGAACATCATGACTTCTAACTTCTAACACCGCTCGAGTGGGCTTAGCTCCTAAGTTAGCTAAACCAAAACCAGGATCAAAAAATCCTGCATAGTGCGCCCTGAATTCCCCAACCCTTGTATCGTAAGCCCTCATCTCAGCTGCATACTTTTCTGGTATTGCAACAAATTCACGACTAGCAAGAATATAAAATTCATCAGGATTTAGTACAAGGCCATCAGAAGATAAATCACGTGAAGTCACCATTTCCCAAAATAATTCTTTATCATAATAACCAATATTTTCTATATCTATTAGGTCTGCATGTTTTCTTGCTCTATATCCTATGAGTCCATTTAAACCTCCAGACAAGTCGATTGATAAGGGCACACCATCACGAATATCTATTTTTCCTTCATAACCTGAAATAAGAGACTTGCCTTTATGAAGATTTTTGGTTTCCTCATCACTTAACAAAAAATTACCACTTCTAAACCTTAGTTGGTTTAAACGAGACCCTGAATAGACTAAAACTGAGAATGTTCTTGGAGATATTTCAATGTAAAGTGGTCCTTTGTAACCATTTGGGACATATTCAAACTCAACTGCGTTGTCTACAATCAACCTGGTAAAAATATCTAAACGCCCAGTACTTGACTTTGGATTAGCTGAAGCAGATATAGTTTTTGGCAGATTTAAACTTTCTGCTATCTCAGCTATGTATACACACCCTTTTTCTAAAACAGCTCCATTGTTTAAATCTATTTCATGCATAGATAGACGTGATACTTTATCACAAACCTTGTTTTTTATCCCAGGAAGAAATGAAGATTTAACACGCCATGCCTTATTACCTAAACTCAAATCCAAACTTGCAGGTTGAATTTGATCAAGAGAAATATTTTTTTCAGAGGCAATGATTTTTTGATCTAATAATGTTTGTATTTCAATATCAGAATATATTCCTGCAATTTGATTTTTAGCTAACATTTTTGATGCCTGATAAAATGCTTAAAATTATGATGTGATTTTATTACGTTTCCAACAATCAAGTAAATGAATAAAATTAAATAAAAGTTAAATTGACTTTATAATTAAACTAATAAAAGTTTAAATATTATGAATCAAAAAGATAATTATGTTAAAGACTTAAACAAAGTTTTAATGAATAAGGCTTTGGCATATTTAAGCAATTTTTCTTCAACAGAAAATAAACTCAAAAAAATTTTGTACACCTTTTCAGAAAATCACTTTAAAGAATGTGACATAATTCAAATTCAAAAAGAAATAATTTCAATCATTAATAGATGCAAGGAGCTCGGTTATATTGATGATGAGGAATTTACAAAAAATAAAGTTAAAAAGTATAACAATGCAGGCAAGAGTAAAAAAGCTATTGTCTTAAAGTTACAAAACTACGGTATAGATAAAATTATTGTTAACAAAGCAATTGGGGAATTTTTTAATTCAAAAGCAAATACTGAGTTTAAAGCAGCATTAATATTTGCACGAAAAAAAAGTTTGGGCCCGTTTAACAAAAAAAATATAGATGATAATTTTCAAAAAGTTTTAAATAAATGGTTTGGATCGTTTGCTAGAGCAGGTTTCACCTATGAAGTGACACAAAAAGTCCTTAATATAAAATCTTCTTTTGAAGCAGAAAACTTTTTATGCAATATTGAAAATCAAGAATATTGAAAAATATTAAAGGAAACACAATGCCAGAACTAAAGTCATATGAACCTTCAGATCGTGCAAAAAAGCAATCATTGATAAGTCACAAAGAATTCAATGAAAAATATAAATTTTCTATCAATCAAAACGAAAAATTTTGGAGTGAAGAAGGAAAACGAATTGATTGGATTACGCCATATACAAAAATTAAAGATGTTTCATATGATCTAGATGATCTTCATATCAAATGGTTTTATGATGGGACTTTAAATGCTTCTTCTAACTGTCTTGATAGACATCTAGAAAAAAAAGGTGATGAAGTTGCTATTATTTGGGAGGGAGACAGTCCAAACGAAGAGAAAAAAATAACATACCAGGAGTTACATAATGAAGTTTGTAAATTTGCCAACGCTTTAAAAGATAATGGCGCAAAAAAAGGAGATAGGATAACTATTTACATGCCAATGATACCTGAAGCTGCAGTCGCAATGCTGGCCTGCACGAGAATTGGAGCGGTTCATTCAGTAGTTTTTGGTGGCTTTTCACCTGACTCTTTAGCAGGAAGAATTACTGACTGCGTTTCTAATATAGTGATAACTGCCGATGAAGGGATCAGAGGGGGGAAAAAAATTCCTTTGAAGGAAAACACGGATAAAGCAATAAAATTATGTTCTTCTGTTGAAAAATGTTTTGTTGTTAAAAGAACTGGCGGTAATATAGATTGGGTCGATGGACGTGATGTTTGGTACCATGAAGCTATATCAGTTAGTTCACCTGAATGCCCGCCTGAGGAAATGAACGCTGAAGACCCTTTATTTATTCTTTATACATCTGGATCTACTGGAAAACCAAAAGGTGTTCTTCATACAACTGGTGGCTATATGGTCTACGCGTCATTAACCCATAAGTATGTTTTTGATTATCATGATGGGGATGTTTACTGGTGTACTGCTGATGTTGGTTGGGTAACTGGACATTCCTATATTGTTTACGGTCCTTTAGCAAACGGAGCAACAACATTGATGTTTGAAGGTGTACCAAATTTTCCTTCAAATTCTCGGTTTTGGGAAATTGTTGATAAGCATCAAGTAAACATTTTTTATACAGCACCAACAGCTATTAGAGCTTTAATGAGAGAAGGAGACGGCCCTGTAAAAAGAACTTCACGTTCTTCTCTTAGATTGTTAGGTACCGTTGGTGAGCCGATTAATCCAGAGGCATGGAGATGGTATTATGATATTGTAGGCAACAAAAGATGTGAAATTGTAGACACATGGTGGCAAACCGAAACAGGTGGAATTCTGATAAGCCCATTACCCGGCATAACGTCTACAAAGCCTGGCTCCGCCACTAAACCAATTTTTGGGATTAGCCCAGTTATTGTTGACCAAGAAAACACAATTCTTGAAGGACCAGCTGAAGGAAATCTTTGCATCAACATGTCCTGGCCTGGACAAATGAGAACCGTATACGGAGATCATGACAGGTTTGCTAAAACATATTTTAGCACTTTTCCAGGAAGATATTTTTCAGGAGACGGTTGCAGACGAGATGAAGATGGCTACTATTGGATAACTGGCAGGGTCGATGATGTTATGAATATTTCTGGACATAGGATGGGCACTGCTGAAGTTGAATCGGCTCTGGTGGAACATAGTTTAGTCGCTGAAGCTGCAGTTGTTGGATATCCTCATGATATTAAAGGTCAAGGAATTTATGCATATGTAACTCTTATACTTGGCAAAGAACCATCTATTGAAATTGAAGGAGAGCTAAAACAGATTGTAAGAAAAATAATCGGACCTATAGCAACTCCTGATTTAATTCAGTTTTCTCCTATTTTGCCAAAAACACGCTCAGGAAAAATTATGCGAAGAATTTTAAGAAAAATTGCAGCTAATGAATATAAAGATCTTGGTGACATTTCAACCTTGGCAGACCCTTCCGTGGTTGAAAGCTTAGTAAAAAATAGAAAGAACGTTTAATTAGGTTAATAATAATTATGAGGACGTTTTACTGGAACATTCCATTGTTCTTGTACCTCATTAAAAACATATTTAAATGATGTAATATAGATTATATGGCTAAATTATATTTTTCTTATTCTGCAATGAATGCAGGGAAATCAACATTGTTATTGCAAGCTTCCCATAACTACGGAGAAAGGGGCATGCAAACTATCTTATTTACTGCCAAATTAGATAATCGATCCTTGGTAGGCAACATAACATCTAGGATAGGTTTGTCAGAAAAAGCTTTAACTTTTGATAATAAAGATAATTTGTTTAAGTTAGTCGAAAAAGGAAATCAAAAAGACAAAATATCTTGTGTATTTATTGATGAAGCACAATTTTTAACATTTAATCAAGTTTGGGAACTATCTGAAATAGTTGAAAAACTAAATATTCCAGTGATGTGTTATGGATTAAGAACTGATTTTCAAGGAAATTTATTTGAAGGGAGCTCTACACTTCTAGCTATTGCAGATGAAATAAAAGAAATTAAAACTATTTGCCATTGCGGGAAAAAAGCAATTATGGTTGTCAGATTAGATGGTGACGGTAAAGTTATTAAGGAAGGCGCTCAAATAGAAATTGGCGGAAATGAAAAATATGTCTCATTATGTCGAAAACATTGGAAATTTGAGATGGAATCCTATAAGTAAATTTCTGAAATTTAATTTTTTAATTTTATTATTATTAATTTTTTGCAAGATTTGAAACATGTTAGTTATAAACCCTCTTATAGAAGTTTTATTATTAGTTTTAAACTTATTTCAATGGTCATTAGTTATATATATATTAATCTCTCTTCTTGTGCAGTTTGGAGTAGTCAACCCATATCATTCAATAATTAATTTAGTTCAAAATTCTTTATCTCAAATTCATGAACCTATTTTAAATGTTTTAAGAAGGTACATTCCAATTTTTGGCAATCTTGACTTGACACCCTTAATAGTATTTGTAGTTATACATTTTATATCTGGTATACTTCGTAATAGTATAATTTAATTATTATTATATTTTTATTAGATTAATTTTTTTGGTTTGAAAATTTAAAAATTGAACCATATATATGTTAGTAATATTTTTAGGAATTAATAATGAGTTCATTTTTAATCGATGGTAAGGCATTTGCTGAAAGCCTTGTTAGTAATGTCGGAAATGCAGTAGAAATTTTAATAAAAGAACATAATTTTAAACCTGGACTAGCCGTTGTTTTAGTGGGTGATAACCCTGCAAGTGAAGTTTACGTTCGCAATAAAGTAAAACAGACAGAAAAAGCAGGTATGGTTTCCATAGAACACAGATTGCCTGAATCAACATCTGAAAGTGAATTAATAGAGCTAGTTAATAGTCTTAATAATGATGAAGATATAGACGGTATTCTTGTTCAGTTACCTTTGCCTAATCACATTGATGAAAACTCAATTATTAATGCTATTTCACCTTCCAAAGATGTTGATGGGTTCAGCATTCCCAATGTTGGACTTTTATCAACATCGGGTGAAGGTCTTATCCCTTGCACTCCATTAGGGTGTTTGCTCTTGCTAAAAGACTATTTAGGTAATTTGGCTGGAAAAACTGCTGTGATCGTTGGAAGATCAAATATTGTTGGCAAACCAATGGCGCAACTATTAATTAAAGAAAATTGTACAGTTACAATTGCACATTCAAAGACAATAGGACTTCCTGATGTTTGTAAAGATGCAGACATATTAGTTGCAGCTGTAGGAAGACCCAAATTTGTAAAAGCAGAATGGATAAAAAAAGGAGCTGTTGTGATTGATGTTGGTATAAATAGGTTACCAGCAGTTGGAGATAAAAAAAGTAAATTAGTTGGAGATGTTGATTTTGAATCAGTTTCAAAAGTTTGTTCTGCCATTACTCCTGTACCTGGGGGAGTGGGGCCGATGACCATTGCTTGCCTCCTTAGAAACACAGTAACAGCAGCTTGCAAAAGAAGAAATGTTATTGAGCCAGTGATGTGATTAAATGGGTTGGATCGTTTTAATTATAAGTTTAGTAGCATTAGTTTCTGTTCTATCCTGGGGTGTTGTCACAATGGGCATAGGTGGAGAATATAACTCTAAATGGTCAAATAAAATAATGAGGTATAGGGTTATCTTGCAAGCAATTGCTCTTTTAATATTTGTAGTTATATTGTCATTTAGTTCAGGAGATTAAAGAGAATTGTGGTTACTTTAAATAAAATTTATACAAGAACTGGTGATAAAGGTGAAACAGTCTTGGTTGGAGGTTTGAGAGTAGCAAAACATAGTTTAAGACCCGATGCCTTCGGTGAAGTGGATGAATTGAACTCTATTATTGGCATTGTAAGGACATATATTAGCAAAGACGAACAGAGTGAATTAAATGATATTCTTGAAAGGATACAAAATGAGCTATTTGACTTAGGTGCAGATTTAGCCACTCCTGAAAATAGCAAAGATTCTGAAAAGAATTTGAGAATTACTTCGTCGCAGGTCAAAGGACTTGAAAATGAAATAGATAAATTTAATAAAGATTTAAATGCACTTAAATCATTTGTTCTCCCTGGGGGATCTAAACTTTCATCATGGCTTCATCTTGCAAGAACTGTAACTAGAAGAGCAGAGCGTAAAATAACAAAATTAGCATCTGAAGAAGGAATAAATAATGAAGTGATTGTATATGTTAATAGATTGTCTGATTTGCTTTTTGTGATGGCGAGACATTGTAATGACAATGGTAAAGCAGATATATTATGGCAACCAGGTGTAACAAGGTAAATTAATTAAAGAGAGGCAAAAACACAATGAAGATATTAGTACCTGTTAAAAGAGTTATAGACTATAATGTTAAGGTCAGGGTTAAACCAGATAACTCTGGTGTGGAACTTGCCAATGTTAAAATGGCAATGAACCCTTTTGATGAAATTGCTGTTGAACAGGCATTAAGAATAAAAGAGGCTTCTCAAGCTGATGAGGTTATTGCCATTTCTGTTGGAGTTCAAGAGTCTCAGGATACAATAAGAACGGCACTGGCGATGGGTGCTGACCGAGGAATTCTCGTAAAGACGGAACAAGACATTGAACCTCTTTCTGTAGCTAAAATACTTAAGTCAATTATAGAAAAAGAAAACCCAGGGCTGGTAATTTTAGGGAAACAAGCAATAGATGATGACTGCAATCAAACTGGCCAAATGCTTTCAGCTCTCCTAGATTGGCCTCAATCCACTTTTGTAAGTAACCTAGAGTTAAAAGATAAAAAAATCTTATCTGTGAGAGAGGTCGATGGTGGCCTAGAACACATTCAGTGTTCATTGCCAGCAATAGTAACAGTTGATTTAAGATTAAATGAACCTAGATACGCATCTTTACCAAATATTATGAAAGCAAAAAGAAAACCTCTTGAGGAATTAACACCTGATGGTTTAGGCGTTGAAACTAAAAAGAGGCTTGAAGTGGTAAAAGTTGAAGATCCCCCATCTCGAGAAGCTGGCGTGATTTTAGGGTCTGTTGACGAATTAGTTGATAAATTAAAAAATGAAGCAAAAGTAATTTAGGAGTAATATAATGTCAATTTTAGTAATAGCAGAACATGATAATTCCAATTTAAGTGCTGCAACATTAAATGCTGTTACAGCAGCAAAACAAATCGGTTCAAATATTGACGTATTGGTATTAGGCAAAAACTGTCAAGAAGTTGCGAAACAAGCTGGTCAAATTCCTAATATAAATTCAATTTTAGTTGCTGATTCAGAAGAGTATAAAAATTTCATTGCCGAAAATGTATCTTCTTTAATTGTTAGTCTCGCACAAAATTACACTCACTTGATTGCTCCATCGTCAACAACAGGAAAAAATTTTATGCCAAGGGTTGCAGCATTATTAGATGTTATGCAAATCTCTGATATTATCAAGGTGATTGATGATGCAACGTTCCAAAGACCTATTTACGCTGGTAATGCACTTTGTACAGTCAAATCTAGTGATACAAAAAAAATTATTACTGTTAGGTCGACAGCATTTGAAGCTTGCGATGATGAAGGTGGGAATGCAGAGATTAAATCTATAGATTGTACTGGAGAAACAAATAAATCCCATTATATAAAATCAGAACTTTCTAGTTCTGAAAGGCCTGAACTCACTTCTGCAAAAATTGTAATCTCTGGTGGACGAGGAATGCAAGATGGCTCTAATTTTGAAATGCTTGAAAAAGTTGCTGACAAACTTGGTGCCGCTGTAGGAGCTTCTCGTGCAGCCGTTGATGCTGGTTTTGTGCCAAATGACTACCAAGTAGGTCAAACAGGAAAGGTCGTTGCACCTGAATTATATATTGCCGTAGGCATCTCAGGAGCAATTCAGCATTTAGCTGGCATGAAAGACAGCAAGGTTATTGTAGCAATAAACAAGGATGAAGACGCGCCAATTTTCCAAGTTGCAGATTATGGTATTGTTACAGATTTATTTGATGCTATACCCGAGTTAGATGCTAAGATTGGATAAATGATTTTTCAAGATTATTGAACCAGTAAAGGAAAAGGTGGGGGAATATTCTTAAATTTAAGACTGTAATCAAGTTTTATTTTTTTCAATTAAATGAATTATCTTATTTTTGATTTCTTCACTATGCCATTCTAGTGGACCTAGATGCCTATAAATAACTTTATAATTATTATCTTTCTTTATTATGACAAAAGTCTCAGGCAGTCCCTTAATATTTAATAATTTTCCAGCACTCCATTTTTTGTCTTGTAAAAATATCAAATCATCACCCCCTTTTTCTTTGAGAAACTTAATTAATTTTTGTTCGTTGCCTCTATCCATAGAAACAGCAATAATTTTTATTTTATTTTGATTAAGTTTTTTGGCTAATTTATTTAATGATGGCAATTCATCAATACATGGCAGGCACCATGTGGCCCAAAAGTTTAAGATCATTGCTTCATGGTTATATTTTTTTAAGTATGAATTCAGATTTATTTGCTTTTGATTTTCATCAAACAAAATTATATTAGGTAATATTTTTTCTTCAGAAGAAATTAAATCTTGGGCAAAAGAT
>Ga0066836_10000827_pt1 | contig 15675 bp, 17 predicted proteins | sample ETNtaG_18_FD_71568 | JGI IMG/M metagenome (GOLD analysis project Ga0066836, IMG submission 71568) | Marine microbial and viral communities from oxygen minimum zone, Eastern Pacific Ocean - ETNP201302SV91 | ecosystem: Environmental > Aquatic > Marine > Oceanic | place: Pacific Ocean: Eastern...
AAAATGAGATTTGCTACCGGAGGCGAACCTCCGGCGACGATGAAACTGATTCATTCGGCACTGCGGAGGGAAAGTGAATGAAAACTAAGATTCTAATGAACGTGGGATTGAAGAACAACTCCCCTGTCGCCTACCTGATGAATGTACTCGTGACCGGGGGTGCCGGTTTTATTGGTTCACACCTTGTTGACCGCTTAGTTGCCCGTGGAGACGCCGTTACAGTGTTCGATAATATGAGCAGTGGGCGACAAGAATTCCTCGCTCACCACGAAAACTCAATCCAATTCATTGAAGGCGATCTCCTTGACATCGATGCAGTCAAGTCTGCAATGGTAGGAATAGAACTCGTATTCCATCTGGCAGCAAACCCAGATATCCGATTGGGTACACGGGTTACTGACACCGATTTGAAGCAAGGAACCGTGGCAACTTACAATGTCCTTGAGGCCATGCGATGCGCGGACGTGAAAAACATTGCATTCTCAAGCAGTAGCGTGGTCTATGGTGAGGCTTTGGAGATGCCCACGCCCGAATCATACGGTCCATTATTCCCAATCAGTTTGTATGGGGCGAGTAAATTGGGTTCTGAAGCGCTCATCACCAGCTGGGTTGGCACCTTTGGGTTGAAGGCCTGGTTGTTCCGCTTTGCCAATATTGTTGGTGCTCGCGGTACGCACGGTGTAATCTTTGATTTCATTCACAAGCTGAAGGCAGATTCCACTCGCCTAGAGGTGCTCGGAAATGGACGCCAAGAAAAGTCGTACATGGAAGTCATGGATTGTGCACGCGCAATGGTCCACCTGACAGAAACAACAGATGAGCAAATTAATTGCTTCAATCTAGGTACCCATGATACTTGCAGTGTGCGCCGAATTGCAGAAATTGTCGTCGAGGAAACCGGATTTGAAAATGTCAGTATTGAGTATACAGGTGGCGACCGTGGCTGGGCCGGAGACGTACCCAAAACAATGCTTGATCCAACCACTCTTTACGCCACAGGTTTTGAACCAAATTACAATTCTGAGGAGTCTATCCGACATACAGCGTCCACATTGATTCAGGAGATTGGATTATAATGAAAACAACTCAAAATAACGCTAAATCGCTAGTTGACGATGAGAATGCTGATGCTCGTGTTGGCTCATTTTTCTCTATTTCAGCCATATTGACAGCTGTCTTTCTAATTGTATGGACATTGGCCCCACCCCCGGACATCGGTGTTGACGAAGGACAACTTGCGCCCGACATTGTTGGTGACGCGCACGTGAATGGAAATTGGGGTGATTTCAGATTGTATGATTACATCAATCACACATGGTCGGAAGGCGAACCTGGCGAATACATTTTCTTGCAATTCATGGATACAGATTGTCCACACTGTTGGTCTGATGCTTCCCAGATGTCAAACCTCCATTCGAATTTCGGCTCCGATGGTGTCGTTCAATTCGTCACGATTTCTGTCGGCATGCTTAGTTCAGATCACAGTCGTGGCGAAATTGTTGCTTTCCAGGAGAAGGGTGACCGTGAAGGTTGCAATCATGATAGCTCCAATTGCGCATCCCGTGATGGCGGTGTGCACAACTGGCCATATGTTGATGACCTCAATCTGCGGGCATTCAACGATTATGATATCCCTGGTGTTCCTTTCCACCTTTTACTATCTCCTGATGGTACCGTTGTTTGGAACAGTGCCTTGCATAAGGAAGGCGACCCCCTACACGAGCCCGGTGACGCCATACAGTATCACTTGACGGAGAGTGCTTGAATGAGTGCAGCGATGGAATACGGTCCTTTGACCTTCTTTCTTGTCATCATGGCAATTGGCGGTTTGGTTGCGAGTAATCTCAAAATCTCGCAATTTGAACAAATGGCACAAATGCGCCGCCGTTTACTTGGGCTATTCATCATCGAGATGGGGGGTTTGGCAGCCAGTGCTTGGACATTGATGATTCACAATCAAATGGTTACAGGTGGTTCTGAATTCTGTGCGGCAGAGGGTGTTGTCCAATGCGGCTCGGTAATTGGTGATCCAATTTATTCAGTATTCTTTGGAATCCCATGGGGCGTTATTGGAATCGGCGCATTCTCTGTGTTAGGTTGGATTACACTTTCGATATTTTTGGACATGAAAGCAGATTGGGCCAAGTCATATGTTGATTACGCATGGTGGTTGAGTCTACCGAGTGCCCCCGGTATTGTATGGTTGGTCATGGTTGAACTATTCCTTGTTGAAGGCGCACCACACATCTGTCCTTACTGCACAAGTGTCCACATTGCACTCATCGCTTGTATGTACATCATCTACACAATTCGGGGAGAGCGCGATGCAGGTGAGTGGGAATCAGTTCCAAAATTAACCAAGGCAGAACTATTGGCCAAGGCGCGGAAATCTAAGTAATCATTTTCAGAAATTGATTCACGGTTGGTATGTCCCTCCGATTTCAAAGAGTGCGACATCAGTTCGCATATCTACGGGCTCCATTCGGACCACTGTAACATCTAGGCGTGTTTCAGAGGCATACTGTGCGCGTAGTATGTCATAAAGTCGTCCTTGAACATCAGCCATTTGCGCCCCCCGCAGAATGGTAACCATGCGAATTGTATTGTCATCGGGCAATTCGACGATGTATTCGACGAGCCATTCGCGATCTACTTGAGCACCCTCTCGACGCTCTTCTTCTCTTTCTTCAGGGATGTACGCCATCATTGTAATATTGGCAGTGAGGGATTATGAATGCTTCGCAGCATATCGTTTGAACAGATAAACGACTGTATCATATAGGACCAATTCAATGGGTGGTGTCTCGGCGAGAGATGTTGGCAGAAATCGCTAGCACTCCAAGGAGCAATAAAAGCGCTAAAATGTCGAAATTTTCCGCATTCGGGCGCTTATCATCATCTGATATACCGATTACACCCCGAACATCTCCATTTACTTCGATAATAGTCACAAAACCACTGACGCGTCCAGTCGTCTCCAAGATGAAATCAGAGGCACCATCTCCACCATTCAAATCGACTTCTGACATTGACCACCCTTGCTCACCATCATACGAATCGACGATTGTCCCATTTGGTGCAAATGAAATCATCTGAGTAGCAACATCGTGATGTATATCGATACCGTTGTAAGCAATTTCGGTAGTCATTTCAAGAGTTTCCAGTCTAAACACTGTAATGATAGCATTCGATGGTAAATTTTCATTGACATCAATGGATAACTGGTGAGCATCTTCCTGTGTCTGGTTGTGCCACGTATCCCACAAAACTCGCATATGCATCCACTGGACACGTTCTGATTCTGCAGAACGCAATTGATTTTCTAACAGAGTTTGACTCACAGTCCCTTCCATTTCACCTTGTCCATCAAACCAGAAAGTGGGCAAGGATAGGGAGTGGTCAGCTTGTTTGAGTGCCAACCGCTTCGTGGTAAGTGGGCTTCCAAATGGGTCATGATCGTCGGGATGGAGGGCTACGCGAACCATTCGACTGGAGTGACTATTCGAAAATTCAGTAATCCATGGATCTACAGTTGCACACGTATCGCACCAAGTTGCGGTGTAATGTTCTAACAAGATTGCGTGGCCTCCCACTGACTCCCTTGATTCATCAGCTGTGTTTGTGTCAGCATTGCCCAATGGCAGTAGAATGAGTGCGATGAGTACGAGCGCCATACCCTTCTGCATGTTACAAGCGTCTAGGGCGGGTCTCATTTACATATCTCGGGTCGGCCCCCGAACTGAGGGTGAGTAATGAGTAAGCGCTGGTTTCAGGCTCATCAACGTGACACCTGGCGCCGACAGGCACGTTCGAAAGGGTATCGCGCGAGGTCTGCTTTCAAACTCAAGCAAATTCAAGAAAAATTCACCCTCATTCGCGAAGGAGACTTGGTTCTCGATGTTGGTTGCCACCCCGGTGGGTGGACACAAGTATCCGTTGAAGAAACAGGTTCGAATGGACTTGTCATTGGCATTGATATTCTCGCAAGTGCACCCGTCGAAGGTGCTCAAATGGTGACCGGCGATGTTACAGATCCCAATTCACAGGAATCAATTCTTAGCCTTTTGCGAGAAGGAATCAAAGTTGATGGGACCAGCCTTCCTCCTGTCGGCGATGAACAAACACGTTTGTTCAATACCATCGTATCGGATATTTCTCCACGTTTAACGGGGCAATATGACCGAGATCAAGCCATTTCACTCGAGTTGGTCGCCATGGTATTTGATTTCACATTACCATTACTCGTTCCCGGTGGGTCTTTCGTCACGAAAATTTTCCAAGGGACAGGAATCGAAGGTGTCGTGAATGCCGCAAAACAACGATTTTCCCGAGTGCAGCGATTTTCTCCCGAAGCTTCTCGCAACTCTTCTTCTGAAGTATTCCTTGTTTGCAAGAACAAGTTGCCACAGCCGAAGAAAGGATCTCGGGGCACATCCGTGGCACAGGAATTGAATTCTCATCTCGAATCGGCCGGTATTATTCAACAGAAAGATCCTGAGGTTTTAGACACTGTGAAGAGCGGTTTCCGCCGAATACCAAAGAAAGAGTGACACATTCACTTTCACTTACCTCCCAGCGGAACGATAGTGGACCCAACGCACTCATCTTAGTCGCTCCGAGGAGTGAAATAAATGTCAGTATGCATAATTGAAAACCAAAGCCAGCCAACAATTCGAAACATACCCAGTGTTCGAGAAAGTATTTTGCGACAAGTGGATATTCATCAGGCCAAGAACCAGTCCAAAGTCATCCCGCGAATCCGTGTTGAGAATCTGATTGCAAATCGCCCCATTGGAAGAATTGAATTGCTCGTATTACGACGTTATCCGCGCAGAACAGTGATGTCACAGGGTTGGACCGGTTCGATTGCTGCAGCTTGTGGCCGTGATGAAACCGGATTGATTGGCCTTGTGTTGTGGGGGGACCAAGTTGATCGAGTAAGGGCTGGAGATATTATTGCCATTCAAGGTGGATGGTGCCGATATAGTCAGGGTCAGAAGGTCGTATCGACTGGTCGAACGGGGAAATTGACCATCTTGGAAGCATAATATTGCAGCCCATGGGCTTCGGTCAACCATATTAAGGAGGAGTCGGTGGCCGGCTCGCTGAGGGACACTTATGCAGAAGCGCGCAACCACCTGCTCCGCGTCAGGCGTACCGTTGACGGACGCCAAGAGTACCTCATTCCCGTGCCCAAGTTGCGGGGAACCAATCGGCCGTTCGGAGAAATGTCGAAATCAGGCTGTGACCTATATCTGCCCTGGTTGTAAATTTCAGGGACCTTGATGGAGGATTTTTTTATGGGTGAAGTTGCAGTCAAATACAAGATTATGTGTGATCCAAACGTTGAGGATGCAAGTGCAGACGACATTGCAAAATCCATGGGTGGCATGGAAAGTGAAGTCGGTGTCGTTCAAATGATTGAAACCAAGCCACTCGCATTTGGATTAAAATTCGTTGAAGCCCACTGTGTGATTCAGGAAGGTGACGGCACAGTCGACGCATTTGAAGATGCTATCCGAGAAATCCCCGGAGTTGGCGAAGTCGAAGTTCTTGAAATCGGTCGTCTTTGATTGTCTCAATATTGAGTCAACGGAGCGCGCATAAATTCGCGCATTAGAATGGTCGCGTATGTTCCGCTAGGCAATGAGAATCGCAATCGCAAACTACATCCTTCTGGATGCCACATTTCACCTTCACGTGGGCCTTCTGCAAAACGGTAACCCAATTGATCAGTTTCAATTTCCCCAGCCTCTTCGACACTGAATTCACTGAATGACACTGTCAATGCACGCTTGCTACCTTTCGACGTCAACCTCGGAATCCCTTTTACTTGCCAATCTTCCTCAAGCAAATTCATTTCTGCAAGGACTTGTTTTTCAATATCTCCTGGCACTGAATCTGAATAATGACTCTCACCCCCAGGGAGGGATGCAGTAACGGCCAACCGCCCATTTTTGCAGTTCCTAGAAATCCGTGGCAATATATCGGCCTCTACTTCAACCAATTTCGCCATGTCGATTTTTCCATTCTCTTGGATCAAACCAACGACATCTCCTTCGATTGGTTCCGAAAGTGTCAGCCCAGTTTCCAACCTTGCAGCAATGATTCTGTTGTATGCCTCTGATTGCAGACTGTGAACCATCATTAGTTGTAAGTTGTTTGGCAGCTTTCGAAATGCCCCGACCCAGTCATCTGGTTTCTTCACCAAATGGCGCAATATGTCGCGCTCAAATCCGAGATGTTTTGGAATCACTTCTATACATTTGACAGGGTCTCCAGTTTCCCGCCACATCCTTCGGAACGATTCTACTTCGGGTTGCTGATAGATGCCTGCCATTCCCAGATATGCATCTACCGCTCCTTTCCAATCATCCGATATTACTGCGCGGCCAACAACTGGTGTGACAGGACGGGTTGCCCCAAAGCGTTGAGGCCCAATCCAATTGGGGAATTTCCCTTCACCCAATCGTTGCTGCATATTTTCAAAAATTGAATTGACTCTGGCGATTGCATCCTTTGCCTCTAATGGTGTCCCATCATCATTTGCACAACCTCGCACGGTTATTGTGAATCGGTTGCTATTGTGATCACCAAATCCAAGTTTCTGATGACTTCGACCCAATATTTCGATTTCAACGTCTGGCATGCTGATTGCAGCAACTTTGTTTTGCGGGGCATCGATAACAAGCAATTGGGTAGTGATTGCCCGTTTATCTTTGGTCCCACTAAACCAAATTCGATTTTTGGAAATTCCCAAGTTGCGAGCCAATTTTCCGACAAAACGGTTTGTTTCCCAATTGGTTAAAGTAGCTCTTACAACGGTAAACCGACCTTTACCTTCTAGGGCTGGAACCCGTCCAACTTCCTCGACACGAAAATCCTCGAATCTAGATTTTAGCATACCCCCGATTCCTGCGCCCTCGCAGGCATAACCGGTAAGCCCGCAAGCTGCCGCGATGTCCGCGGGTGTCATGATAATTCCTTCAGGGGAGGGTTAGACCATCGAATTCTTTTGCGATATCCTTGCAAAGACCTTTCAAAATCTTGGCAGGATCCTTGCCCTTTTTACACCGTAGGAAAAACTCGGGTTCATCCAATTCAGGATGTCCAACGAAGTAATTTGCATAATCGACATCTTTGCTATCATTCAGACGGGAACGGAATAGTTGTAATGCTGTATGACTCTCGCCTGTAATTCGGATGCGAAGCTCGCCGCCCTCGTTCAATAGTACCTTTATCGCCATGTTGACCAGCCCGCCGACCCAGCCCACCCTTTTGAGCCTTGTTTATTCACCCACCCACTATGTGGGTGTGATTCATGGCGATTGATATGGTGTCCTACGAGCATTTGCCGCCTTCTTACTTATCTACAATATTCTGCCCGCCATCTCCATGGGTGGCGCGGAATCAACCGGACACACCCTCGTAAGCCCGGGTACTTTTGAGAAATCTTCAATTCCTATTTTGATCGGTGCATTACTCCTAACTCTTGCTTTAGGTGCACAATTATTTCCGATGCCGGTATTCGACACGGACCTGTCCGCCTTTACGCCTGAAACTCCCGCCGAACAAGCAGAAAAGCGAATGGCAGAAGATTTCCCTGATGAAAGTCGTCCGATGTTCATCCACGTGACTGCTGATGATGGAATGAATGTTCTGAGTCTAGATAATTTGCACTTGCAACAAAGCGCTTTGGATGAAATTATGAATCGTTCTCATTCATCCAATGATTACATCGATTCAGTTACTGCGGCCCCTCAAGTCATACAGTATGCAATTGATGAGTCGGAGGCCAATAATACCACATTGAGTGATTACACTTCGTGGTCTTCCCTACTTGATTCAGTTCTTGAGGAGGGTACAGAATGTGGAGATGCCCTTGGGGATGATCGGGCGCTTGCTGCCGGCGCATTTATCCAAGACAGTTTGCTTCATCACGATTTAGATTATTCCGCCACTTGCGATTACTTGTCCACGAAGGTGTCAGACCCATCCAATGCAACTGGAAATGCGGCGCCATACGCATCGAGCACACTTTGGGTTGTCATGATTGACCCTGAACTCGATGACACTGCCAGACAAGTTCAGCAAGATTTCATTCGAACTCAACTCAATGATTTCTCGGCTGAGTCCAATTTACATTTTAGATCAACCAGTCTCGATTTGATGAGTCATGACATCAACAAGAGTACAATCAGTGAACTGGTAATACTGATGAGTGGAGCGGTTGCAATCGTCGTCCTTCTCCTAGCGCTTGCTTTCAGGTCAGTTCGCGGAGTTGCTTTTCCCTTGGTTGGCCTCTCAGCCGCTCTTGTTTGGACATATGGTGGCATGGCATTGGCAGGTATTCAATTTTCAATTCTTGAAGTTGCTGTGGCACCAGTTGTCCTCGGTCTTGGTATCGACTACAGTATTCATTTGCAGCGCAGATACAATACTTTCCGCGCCGAGGGTGATCCGGCTAGTTTGGCTTGGCTCAAGGGTTTTGAAACTTTGAAGGTGGCTTTGACTTTAGCAGTCATCACAACCATGGCCGCATTCGTCGCAAATATTGCATCACCACTTCCTCCGTTACGACACTTTGGATTTGGCCTAGCCTTTGGCGTATTTTGCGCCTTCATTTCTTCGACCCTACTCGTGGGCGCATTACATGTTGTGATGGAGAGGGAATCAGCCGCCTATGCAAAACATGCTGAATGGATGAGGTTTGGAAATTTCAGCAAGTACATGGTTGGCTTCCAGAAGGCACACCAGGCCAAAGTCATCGGTCTTGTTGCAATGTTAACTGTTGGGTCTGTGATTTTTGCCGCGGCCAAGTTGGAAACTGAATTTGACCTTACAGATTTCTTGAGTGAAGATATGGATGTCATGGAAGGAAGAGACTCCCTCTACGAATCATACGACTCTGCGGGATGGAAACCCATCTATATCCTCATCGAACCTGCAGAAGGTTCTGATTCTATTTCGGATGGCAGAGATTTCTTGGTTGCAAATCGCTTATTGGACAATTGGCTTGAATCGACCAAGGGCGTTGTATCCCCTCATTCCACAGGTGGAAATATTCATCCAGCATACGATGGCCCCTATCCAATTCTGTTTGAAGCGGTCGAGGGTAATCCGAGTTTTGGTGCAGCATTCAATTTGACTATCGATGGCGAATTAGAGACAATCGACGGATACGCTGAAGGTGATATTGCAGCCGCTTTGAAATCCCTCAGCACAAACACCTCAATTGCTGATCCATTGACGGGTGAAAGTTGGGCTGAACGAGTCAACAAGGTCGTTGCCTTCAACTCTGGAGATGACAGTATCCACTATATTCGAATGGAGGTCCTGATTGAAGTCAAAACAAGTAGTGAGAGTTCAGCAGTCCTTTCAGCACTTCGAAATACGGTGCATTCATTTGCAGATTTACCCGGTTTGGATGATGCAGATGTGCATATTACCGGTGACAGTGTTAGTTTAGAGGCGGTTCTTGATGGGCTGACTGAATCACAATTGCAATCCACCCTCATTAGTTTGGCAGTCTGTTTCACTGTACTGCTGGCACTCACCCGAAGAATTGGCCCAGCTCTCATCATTGTATTGCCTGTTGGAATTGCAGCTACATGGGTAGTTGGGGCAATGGCCGTACTGAATCTGAATTGGAACGTCATGACAGTCATGGTGACCGCGTTGACGATTGGATTGGGTATTGACTACTCGATTCACGTTTGGCGTCGGTTTGAAGCAATGAAAGTTGAGAAAGGGAATGTGTGGGACGGGATGCGAGAAATGTATGCATCAACAGGTGTCGCTCTAGTATTGTCCGCTGGTACAACGATTTGTGGATTCACTGTACTACTGTTTTCACAGATGCCTGTTGTCCAAGACTTTGGTATTGTAACAGCAATCACAGTTTTCTTTTCACTTCTACTCGCTTTGATATTATTGCCAGTATTCTTGATATTGGATTCGCAATCTAAGAACGGCTCGACTTCTGACTAAGAAGAAATTGTTTGGAGAAGCCCTCTCATTGGTAGTTGTTGTTCACGAGCGACCAACAAAAGTGCCATCCACAATGTGACCGGCCCGAGTGCCCGGCGTTTCCGTTGTGCACGACGCATGACCTCCTTCCGATTAAGGCCTGATGAAGTTGCAATTTGGTCCAAGAGATTGGTAATATGATTCGATGCTGGATCAATGGGTGCAGAATTCTCTAATACCTCTCGCCGTGCTGGTTTTTCGATAGATTTCACAGTGGGATTTGAGGTAGTTCCCTTTGGAAGTGGGGGAGGATTTTCCAATAACCGCATCGTTGGTAACCAGCCAAATGGGATGTCAATTTTTGATATTTCAATTCCTGGCCGAACACCTTGTGGGTTTTCGTCGATCCATCCTGAATTGAGTAGATTGTCACGAACTCGGATTGATGTTTCCATGTCAAACCAACCCATGTCAAACGCCCAGATACGACAGACAGCCTCCCGGTGAATCGATTCGGCCCCATTATTTTTCCAAGTTTGGGCCAATAGAATCGCAATATCGGGTGCAATTTCCATCGGATCCGTCATGTTATCTGGCCCTTGGACACCCCCTCAGTTCTTCATCGTCGCGGGCCAAAGGTCATGCACTAGTGATTCCTGCGCGGCCCGAACCGGTGGCTTTGAAGAGGTCGGGTGGTACCAATAGTGGCGATTGCATGAGGGATTATATTGCGAGAAACCCCAAGACGGGTAAGCCATTGCGGACAGGCAAGAAACGCAGAAAGCATCTGGACTTGGCATACAAACCAGTAGAAGGGGCATGGGATGCGATCCATCTTGACAGAATTCTCCCCCTGGCCCGAGGGGATGTTGAAATTGAGTCAGTCATTTGGAGTGACAAAGAAAGATTGATGCGACAGCCGGATGGTATTCGAGCACTGCCTCGAATTCGGGGCAGGGACCAGCTAGATGCACATGCGGCACTTGAAGGCGCCCTTGGTTCATTGGATTCACGGTTGAGGATTGCTGGTTTGGAAAGTTTACCTTACTGTGCATTGTTGCATACAGAAAATTTGTTTGAGCATCTCCACGAACTTCTTGAAGATATTGATGTTGATGTTCAGAAAGCGGCTCAAAAATGCCTTATTATCGTGGCACCAGTCTTTCCTTCTGTTACTGAGGAGACGCTGCGTCGTGAATTGAGATTGATCGATAAAGTGAGGCGCCGTTCAGCATTCGATGCACTCAAACAGGTTGCCGATTCTTGGCCAGAAGTGGCTGAATTACACATTGACGAATTGATTCGAGAGGAAGAAGGGGAACTCCGCGGAATGGCAGCTGCCTTACTCTCGCGTTTGGCCAAGCACAAGTCGGCCACATTATGGGATTTGATTGGTTGGTGTTTACAGGATGAGGCAGTCGTTGTCAGGAGACATGCAGCTCGTGCCCTTATTCCCCTTGCGAATCATGCACCCAAAGTCACACAAATCGCTCTTGAAATTGCCTTTTTCGATGATGATGAGGCTGTGCGCAATTCAGCATTAAAGGCATCAAAGAAACTGGATCCAAATTCATTCAGAATGCAGCGACTAATTACCGATGGAACTCGCCATTCCGATCGAAATATCCGGATGTCATGCATCAAGATGCTTCCAATCATTATGGTGGATGCAGAGTCGCGAATACTTGCTACTGAATTACTCCAGCAAGAAACGGATTCCGAAATTCAAAAACTGCTTGAAGAGATGATGATTGATGACTCACTAGAAGGGACAGAAGCCGAGAGGAATGCATACTTGGCCCCTGCTGAAAAGGTCGAAAGAGATGAAGGTTCACTGGCAACACCTCCTCCTGTAATGATGCCTCCGGAAAAGGAGACTAAGCCCAAGTCACCATCCAAACTTCCAGATCCAATTCGCCGCCCGAGTCAGGATGAAATCTTCTATGGCGATGATTTTGACGACGAAACGGACGACTTTCTGTGAACTCATATCTCCCCGTAGGGGAGTCGGCACGGTTAAAGAGGGGCGGAAGGTCGCCGACGCCGAGGAATCTGCATGAGTGACGAAGAGTTCGATACGAAGCGTGAGCAGTTCAGCAATCTTTGGGACGGGGTTACACCCAAAGGGGTCAACCGTACGAAGGCCCTCAAATTCCGCCAATACATCCGCGAACATGTTCGCCAGAAGCGAGTTGCACTAACTCGGAAGAACTGTGAGAAGTATTGGATGGGCGAATTGCAGAAGGAAATGCGCGATGCGGAGACCTTCTGAACGAGCTGACACAGATGTCTGCCGCCAATGCACTTTCGACCGTCCGTTTTTCGGATTGGGATATTTCTCCTGAAATTGCGAATGCAATTTCTTCTAAGGGTTGGGATTTCGCTACACCTATTCAGGCTGAGGCCATACCACTGGCTCGATCTGGTAGAGACATTGTTGGACAGGCTCGAACCGGCTCGGGTAAAACAGTTGCATTTGGCATTCCCATCATTGAAAGTTGTCAACCAACGGGTCAAACTCAAGCATTGGTACTTTGCCCCACTCGCGAATTGGCAACCCAAGTCGGCGAGGAGATGCGATGGTTGCAAGGCGACAAGGGTCTGAAATTCGTCACTGTATATGGTGGAACTGATATTGACAAGCAAGCCAAGGTTTTGGACGCTGGATGCGACATCATCGTTGGTACACCTGGACGAGTCATTGACATGAGTAAAAGGGGCCACATCAATTTAGAGACAATCACTCATTTCGCACTTGATGAAGCGGATCGTATGCTCGACATGGGTTTCTTCCCCGATATTCTCTGGTGCCTTGAGCGTTTGACAAATAGACAACAGACTCTACTTTTTTCCGCTACATTCCCCCAAGAAGTTCTTGAAGCGGCAAATGAATTCATTTCCGAAGCGGAACATGTCATGAGCGACGATTTGGATGTGGAAGTACCTGCGATTGATCAGTACATGGTGAAAATAGGTCGTGCTAACAAATTATGGGTTCTCGGCCGTCTCATGATTCGCCTAACGAAGGAAGATCAAGTCATTGTTTTCTCCAACACAAAGCGGATGGTCGATCTTCTTGTCGAGCGATTGGATCGCCACAAATTTTCTGCTACAGGGTTACATGGAGACATGGCCCAAAATAAGCGAGAGAGAATCATTTCAGATTTCCGAGATGGCAAAACTCGTGTCGTGGTCGCAACGGATGTCGCAGCTAGAGGATTGGACGTCGATGGTGTTACCATGGTTGTCAATTATGATATCCCTTCGGATTCTGAATCGTATGTTCATCGAATCGGTCGGACTGGACGAATGGGTCGGAAAGGTGAGGCTTGGTCATTTGTTTCCGGTGAAGATGCTCCGAACATGACCAAAATCATCTCGACATGGAACATGGTGGTCCAAGAAGTCCCAGCACCTGAACTTCCAGAAGGCGTGGACCGGGACCCTGTGCGAAAACAAATGGATTGGGGTGAAAGTGCAGATGTGTTCGGGATGGTGCCAATTCGATTGTCCACAAGTGAGACTTCGAAACTTGCAATTCACAATTTCATTTCAGACCAAGCACGCCTCCCAGATTTAGCCATTGGTCAAATACAAGCAGATGGTACAATTGCTGTGGTGGAGATCCACAGAGAAAAGGCTCAACATGCGCTTGATGCCCTCAAAGGGAAGTCGATGAATGGGACAGAGATCAATGTGCAAATTGCAAATTGATTATTCCTCTTCTCTCACGTCCCCTAGTGGTTGTACTTTGAAAATGGCAAATGCGGCGACCATTCCTGCACATAACCACATCCGGACAGTGCGGTCCCATACATTAGGCCAAATTTTAGCATCATCGTTTTGGCATTCAGAACCTTCACATTCCTCAGCGATTGCTTTGAACTGTAGATTATCATCATTCATAGTTACTTCATGAGTCGCCCAAATTGCAATCATCGCACAGAATAATAGAGCGACAATTGATGTACGGGGAAGTACATCACGAATCTTGATTTGCGATATTTTTGGGATATCTGACAGCGAAGGTTTGGCCTTTTTGTCACGGTTCCCATTCCGATCTAATTGAATATACCAAATAATCCAGAATAATACTAGCAAGATCAGGAACCCTTGCCGGAATATGAATTCGTGCATTTCATTCATTTTCGCTTCACCGTATTGCATTCCAATCGGATAAAGAGCAACCAATCGGAGGAAGTTGATGAATTGAACAATCAGTATCATCCCAATCAATGAACGATTCCGTATTGTTTGTTCGACCCCGGGTGTTAGGAGCATCAGAACTCCAAGGAACATAATTTCGTGGATACCTGCACATTCAGCATCAATATACAATGGCACTTCTCCATAATCGAATCCTGAGCCAATCAGATTCACTCCGGTCCAAGATTGAGAGGGTCCATGAAATACCAACTCAGCGGAGCCGGGCCAGAGTAGATTAGAAATTCCAGTCCACAACCAGGCCAATGCAACCTGCAAGGGCTCTAGACTTGCTGAGGGTTCAGTCGCCCACCAATAGATTATTTCTACGAATACCAATGCGAGTGGTATTCGGAGATAGCCATAGGCCATTTCTCCTACTTCAGACCAAGACAAGTCGTCTTTTGGTCGGGTCTGCTGATTCGCTCGCACACCCTCTCCAACACACGTTCCTGCTTCAATCCCACTCATGAAAACCCCCGGCGCATTGAAGAAAGGGAAGCGCACGCCTGTGACCATGGCCCATGTCGAAGCCGACGTCACTCTCGACGTGCTCAGTTTCCATTGCCCTGTTCCAGTACATGAAACCAAACGTGCTTTGGCAACCATGTCTCCAGGGGAGGTCATTTTGGTCATGGCCGACGACCCTGAAACCAAAATGGACATTCCAGCACTCTTGAATAGAAGTGGCGACACACTTCTGAATGTAGAGGAAGAGGCGGGGGAGTATCACTACCGTATACGCAAGGAGGCTGAATAATGACCCCAATTGTTGAGAAAGGTGGTGTTCCTGCAGATGCCCGATTACCAACCACTCATGGCGATTTTCGCATACGGGTATTCCATGATTCTGAAACTGGTTTTGATCATGTGGCTTTGACATTGGGTGACATGGGTGGACCAGACCCGGTTATGGTCCGGTTACACTCGGAGTGCCTTACTGGTGATGCATTTAGTTCGGCACGTTGTGACTGTGGCCCTCAGTTAGACGCGGCCCTCCATACCATTCAGGAGCATGGTTGGGGGTGTCTTCTGTATTTGCGTCAAGAAGGTCGAGGAATCGGCTTGCACGCCAAAATACAAGCGTACAATTTGCAAGATCAAGGGGCAGACACACTTGATGCCAATCTTATGTTGGGCCATCCAGCGGATGCGCGCGACTATCGTATCGCTGCCGAAATGCTCCGAGCCGTTGGCATCTCTGATGTCTGCCTACTTACAAATAATCCAGACAAAGTCACGGCATTACAGGATTTGGGAATCACCGTAACTGAACGAATGTCGTTGATTGCAGGCGTCAATGAAGAAAACCGAGCATATTTGGAAACCAAGGCAACCCGGATGGGCCATGAAATCACCCAGCAAGAGCTCGGAATTGAGTAATGGGGCCGCGACCGGGAGTTGAACCCGGGGTGGCAGAGCCACAATCTACCGTCCTAACCACTAGACCACCGCAGCCACGATGTAAAACGGCGACCTGCGCACGGTATTTCAAGCAAGCGC
>Ga0066836_10000831_pt1 | contig 15643 bp, 13 predicted proteins | sample ETNtaG_18_FD_71568 | JGI IMG/M metagenome (GOLD analysis project Ga0066836, IMG submission 71568) | Marine microbial and viral communities from oxygen minimum zone, Eastern Pacific Ocean - ETNP201302SV91 | ecosystem: Environmental > Aquatic > Marine > Oceanic | place: Pacific Ocean: Eastern...
TTCAGGACGGTAAAATGCGCAGAGATTAGGATCGATCTTTGTCATCGATTTGTAATCCCGCATTCTTGGTAAAGTAGATTCTCCACCATGCGGTCAATACACCCCATCCGTATGACCAATGCATCAGGAATGTCATCAAGGGCGCCAACAAAACGGTTGGTAATGTACGCGAGGGAGATGTACCCAGAGCGGCGCCAAACCAGCATAACGCCACATATAGGCCTGCGAGGCTGATCGGTAGATGTACCAACGTCCGTTCCAGTCCCATCGGTACAGATTCCAGAGAAATGTCCCATACATTTGGCCACGACAATCCACCATTGACGGCCCCATAGAAAAATGCGGCTAACGCACCGATTACCAACAGTGGAAACATACCAACTGCGGTATGGCTCCACGATTTCATTCCAGGATGGATTTGGCTGGCCAAAATACGAACAAGTCCGTAATTTCGTATTTGTTTCCGAACTCGACCCGGATTTCTCCTTCGATGCCACATAATGGCATCTCGGTCTTGCCACAAACGATGACCTGCCTTCTCAATTCTGTAATCCATCATCGCGTCTTCACAACCGATTGCCCCATCATCAAAACCTCCGACATCATCGAGAACGGATTTTCGATAAGCAGCATTCACGCCGGGTAACTGTGCGGCAGGTGTCAGTTGTTCATCACCTCGGTTTCCATAATTGGTACCTGCAGTGACCCATTTGGAACAAAATGTCACGTCTATGACTCGTTGCCAAAAAGTCGATCGTTGATCGGGAGGGGCAAAATTCGGCCCCCCAACTCCAGAAACATCGTCTCGGTCAAACCAACGAACTAGATTTGCGACCCAATCTTGTGGAACCCAAACATCGTCATCAGTGAAAAGCACGAGATCACAATCGATTGATTTGAGTGCCACATTGCATGCATCCGCTCGCGTCCGACTCCCTTCATCGTCAATCCAAGTGGCCTCTTTTGCATTGGCAACAGCCTCGCCAGGGTCTCCTGTTGGTCCTACAATGGCAATTTCCAATGGTCCATTCCAAGTTTGGTTGGATAGACCTTCAAGGGCAATTTCCAATTCATCCGCATTGCGGAGTGTGGGGATAATCACGCACACCTTTGGACTTGCCATGCTCTACGCGGGTTCACGCATCGCCTTCAATTCTTGGTGCGAGGAAGTAGACACAACGGCCGGCTCCGTCAGCAAAATCAAATTCCAATCGAAGGGGGTGGTTCTCATTGAAGAACAAGGTGACGCTATCCACAATTGCTTCCATACGCTTGGCCATCGGGTAGAGTAGAGACAGGCTGTATTGGCTCTTGACCGGACCTTTACAGACAAGATCCTCTAATTCTCCAGCATCATAAGAGACGTTCACAGTGTCGGTGTCTCCACTAACGTTGACTCCGAAGGATTGCGCATTCAGTGAAATTGTCGCCAAATCACCAACTTGTTTTGCCGCTCGCAAAGCTCGACTGAACTTGATTGCTGAGAGTTTTACCGAACTGGTCAATTCGACCTCAGGGACCTTTGGTTCAAGCATGGTCGCTCTGTCCAATGGGCGTATAGTTCGATTGATTTCTCCCACTTGGATGTTGACTCGACCATCATTTTCGTCGTAAGCCATTTCGATGAGGTCACCGGCTTCAGCCAATCCAATCAAATCGTGCAATTTCTTCAACTCAAAACCAATCGTGCATGGTTCACATTCCCACGCTTCAAAGGCCGCAGAATCAATTTCCATTCGCACCATTGCGACATGCATTGCGTCAACAGCTCGAACCTCAATATGACCCTCTTCAAATTTGAATTTGGCATCCTCAACAAGAACTGTGAGGATGTCTACGATGTTCCTCATCGTGTCTTGTTTTGCTGTGATATTCAACATGGGACCACCATACTCACCAACTTCTGGGCAAAGGGGGCTAAAAAGGGTTGACTTCAGAACACCTACGGTGTTTGTAGCGAAATCAGTACTCACGCCATCCGTGAGTGCATTCTTTACAGGTCAGAATTCTCGTCTCTGGTTCATCGGATGATCGTGTTTGTTGGAGCTCGGCAAAGACCTGGTCCGAATCACATTTTGGACAGATGTACGTATTTGTTGTGAGGACACCACGCATTTGATTCGCATCTTCAATGACTCTACGATCTCTTGTTTCAGACTTGCTGGTAGAGGTGGCTTTGGAAATATCGACCTCTTCATCACCGATCTGAATTTTGTTTTCAGCAGCGCCGTGATAGCCACACTCATAATTGGGGCATTTGATTCTCCCTGCAGGGTCTGGGAATGCTAAGGTTCCACATTCTGGACAGAACATAGGACCAGCCGTGAAATCATCGCACTTGAATCCTACCTTCAGTGAACTCTCCAATATATCGTTCCGCACGGACTTTGAAGGAGGGGGGCCTGCGTTAACTGTGAAACTCGTTTGGGACTGGCGATTTGCTCGCGTCTATGATGAAAATGGTGACGTCGTAGACGAGTGTATCTGGGTCGGAAATCGTACCCCTGATACCTTGGCTAATCGATTGGCCCTACTCATGCGGGGTAGAATGACTCTCGAAGCCCAAACTTTGGCGGATCGTTTTCCTGATTGCATAGCATGTCCTTCGATTGAAGTGAGTTCTTGGCCAGAGTTGGATACAGATGAATCTGTATTATTGCAAGATGCGTCGGTCAAACTCGCAGAACGCGGAGTATCCGAATCGGCCTCAGACCCCGATTACCGTCTCGAACATTTGGTTCAAGCCACTGAAGAAATGCGAAGTGCCCACAATACATTGGAATCACGAGTCGTAGAATGGGCGGGAATTTTCCTTCCAAGTCTAGACATCGATCAACACCGTAGCCGAATCGCTTCCGCAATATCCAACTCTACAAGTCTACAAGAAATTGGAGAATCCTTAGACACCATACCCGCTGAAGCCCAAATTGGGCCAAAGGAATGGTCTGCAATCCATTCATTGGCAGCATCGACAGTGAAATTGGCCACAGATATGGATCGAATGGAAGAATCTGTAAGGGAACTATCTGAAATCCATTTACCATCTCTTTCCTTGTTGCTGGGACCACTCCTCGCCGCGAAACTTTGTTCAACGGCTCACGGAAGAGCAAGATTGGCCCGCCTACCAGCGAGTACGATTCAAGTCCTCGGTGCTGAGAAATCATTCTTCATGCACCTTCGGCAAGGAACACCTTCTCCAAAGCATGGTCATATTTTCCAGCATTCATGGGTTTGCAGGAGCCCCAAGTGGACCCGGGGTGCCATCGCTCGAATGCTTGCAGCTAAGGCAGCCATCGCCATACGAGTTGATCATTTTGGTGGGAAACCTTGGACTTCTAAACAAGTCTCTGATATTGAGAAGAAAGTCGGAGAGATACGTGCACGTAAGAGCAAGAGGTGATTCGGTGAAATCATTCTCAGACAGGGTCGAAATTCGTGGGCGGAGTCTGTGGTCCCGCAATGCGGTCAAAGGGGTCAGTTTACGCGGAGAGCGATTGAAGAGAGATGGCCGGAAGGAATGGAGGCAATGGAATCCCCGCGCATCAAAATTGGGGGCAGCGTTACTCAAAGCGTCACAATCTGGCCTTCTACCTGAACATGGCTCAACTTGTTTGTATCTCGGTTCTGGACATGGTACGACCATCAGCCACTTGCACGATCACGTTTGTGGGTCGAAGAACCACCTCAATGGTACAATCGTCTCTGTTGACATTTCGTCCAGATGTATGCGCGACATGATTCGACTAACCAAGACTCGCCCAGGTATCATCCCAGTGTTGGCGGATTGCCGCCAAGTTCAGGAGATTACCCCCTTTCTTTCTCGTAGGGTTCCATGGTTATTTCAAGACGTATCACAGTCTGGACAAGTAGAGATGTTCATCGAGGCATGCAATCGGTTTCTAGAGGAGAACGGAACGGGCTTATTGTCCCTCAAGTCTGCGAGTGAACGCGATACTCAAAGTGCATTTGTTCACGCCGAGACAGCACTATTGGAAGCTGGATTTACACTGGTTGAGAAGATTGATTTGGCCGGCTGGGAAGAACAACACGTCCTATTCCATGTGGTGAAATAATGCCTGAACTCCCCGAAGTCGAAACGGTAAGGCGTGGCCTTTTGGGATTGGTAGGTAAAGAAATCCTTGCGGTAGAATTGAACCGTGCTGATTTACGATTCCCCTTCCCAGATGACATGGATTCTATTGCGGGCCGGAAAATAATCGACATCGACCGTCGTGCAAAATACCTGCTTATTCGCTTGGAAGGCGACTTAACCTGGCTTGCTCATTTGGGGATGACTGGTCGATTCGGGCGCGTGTTAGAGGGGAAGCACGACCACGTCGTCATTGATTTTGTAGACGGTACCCGATTGGTTTACACCGACCCTCGTCGCTTTGGTATTATGGATCTAATACATGGGGACAATGAACACAAATTGCTCAGTCACCTTGGGCCGGAACCTCTCGGTTCGGATTGGAGTGGAGAATTGCTGCATAAATCACTTCGAGGGCGGAATGTATCCATCAAAGTCGCCTTGTTAGACCAGAAGGTTGTCGTTGGAATTGGGAACATCTATGCGAGTGAAATTCTGTTTAGGGCTGGTGTATCTCCGAAACGCTTGGCGAAGAATGTGTCCGAAAAGATGACGATTCGAATTTATGACGAGACGCAAACCGTTCTATTGACTGCGATTGAGGCGGGAGGCTCAACCCTCAAAGATGGACAATTCAAACAAATCGATGGTAATTTAGGTTATTTTCCGCATGAATTTGCTGTATATGATCGAGAAGGCGAAGTTTGCACCTCTGTCGAATGCTCAAACACCATCAAAAGAATGGTTCAATCGGGGCGTTCAACCTTCTTTTGTGGTCGCTGTCAAAGGTAAACGATGCACTGAGTGCCATATTGTCAATCACGAGTCATAATTATCGGACCCCTGGATACTCGAAAAAGGCCAAAAAACCGCTATTTCGGATTCATTTCAATCCTTTCTCTTTAAATACTGACCGAAAAAGGCGGCAGCGCTCGACACGCAGCGAGCAGGATGAAAAAATGGAAATGAACGATAAGGGAATGGTCGCAGAGGCCATCGGTAGTATGGCGATTACGCTACTTGTTTGGGGAACGATTACAGAAAATTCAGCACCCCATGAAAGTGCAGTAATGGCTGGTGCAGCTGGTGTAACTCTTGCAATCATGTGGATGACGTTTAAGGGATCTGAAATTTTGCCGATTATCACAATCGGTAACATGGCAGCCGGACGAACGGATTGGCAAACTGGTGCACTGAACTTTTGCATGCAGATCCTCGGTGGTCTGATTGGTGCAGGTGTACTTGCTTGGCAAGGCGAGACTGTCTTCGCAGCAGCATCTGAACTGGATGCAACCGGTGCAGCAACTGCTCTACTAGGCGGTTTCTTGATGATGACAGTTTGGGATCGCCTTGGTGGTGGCTGGGAAGCAGGTGCGTTTGCATCGGTTCTCATCGTCGCAGGTGTAACTCTGGCTTCAGCCAGCAGCCTCGGTGGAACAATCGCCGCAGGTGAAATAGGCAATACGGACAACTTTGTCGCCATCTTCGGCACATTGATTGTCGGTGGTATCGGTGCTGCAGCAGCATTGATGCTAAGCGACCAGATATTCGAAGAAGAGTGAGCCGTAAAACGGCAAACCCTCAAGATAACACACAAGCGATTCGGGGGCGGCCTTCCGCCCCCGGGTTGCTTTTTTTTTTGATTTCAACTTCCTCAGCGTTAAGGGCTGCATGCTCTACGGAGATTCATGGAGTTCCCCGTCTATTTTTGGGGTATCCCTGCCCATCTTGTGTTTGAGATTCTTGGATATGTAGCAGGGTTCGCTTTTCTCATGCGTGAGAGGCGTCTTCATGGCGATACGGTCGACAGTGAGAATCGTGCCTGGTTGATTTTGGCCGCCTTGCTTGGAGCTTTGTTTGGCGCGCGATTGTTGGCATTGGTCGAGCACTCAGATGAGATTGGTTCGGACATCCCAATCATATTCCTCGGTGGAAAAACGATTGTTGGTGGATTGTTGGGTGGTACAATTGGGATTGAGGTCGCAAAGAAAATCATGGGGGTTTCTGTTCGCACCGGTGATGTTTACGTTACACCGCTAATCATCTCAATGGCCATTGGTCGAATCGGCTGCTTCTTGACTGGATTGCCCGATGCAACCTATGGTTACCACACTGATTTTCCATGGGGTGTTGACTTTGGTGATGGGCCCCGCCACCCCACCCAATTGTATGGTATTCTCGCCCTTGGATCCATCTGGGCCTTCCTTGAGAAATGGGATACACCGGTCACCGGTCAACGTTTCCAGACGTTCATGGCTCTGTATTTGATTTGGCGAATCACCGTCGACTCGATCAAAGATACCACGACGGTAGAATGGTTGGGTTTGACTCCGATTCAATGGGCTTGCGTTCTTGGATTACTGTGGTTCTTTACCTACGGTAAGCCGGGTGAACGTTCAATAGAAGACGACCATCACCCGAATGTATGAGCGGCAAGGTTCGGGACTACCTGTTCTACGATTCAGCCACCAGTGTCTGCTCAGCCTGCCTACGTCGTGCAGAAGGTAAAATCATCATTCAGGAAAACAATGTCTACATGGACAAAATATGTTATTCGTGCGCTAAGCGCGAGAAAGTTTTACTCTCCGATGATGCGGAATATTACCGGCGATGCCGCGAGGTCTACGTCAAACCCAGTGAAATGCCCGAACGCTGGAACACACCGATGAAGTATGGTTGTCCATATGATTGTGGACTTTGCCCATCCCACGAACAACACTCTTGCTTGACCTTGATTGAAGTGACCGATCATTGCAATCTCAAGTGCCCAATCTGTTATGCGGACAGTGGACCAGAACGCAAGGAAGATTATCGCTCATTGGAACATATTGTCCAGATGCTGGACGCTGTGGTTGAGAACGAACTGGAGCCCGATGTGATTCAGATTTCAGGCGGTGAACCAACACTCCATCCGAATTTCTTTGAAATCCTCGATGCGGTCAGGGAACGCCCAGTTCAACACTTGATGGTCAATACAAACGGAATTCGAATCGCCAATGAACCTGAATTCGCCGCGAGGTTGGCCGAATACAAGCCTGGTTTCGAATTGTATCTTCAGTTTGACAGTTTAGAGCGAGAGCCCTTGATGCGATTGCGCGGGGCCGACCTACGAGAGATTCGGCGGAAGGCCTTGGAGAACCTTGAGGCACACAACGTCTCAACCACGCTCGTCGTGACTTTACAAAAAGGGTTGAATGACCATGAGATTGGTGAGATTATTGACCACGCCCTTTCTTGGAATTGTGTTCGCGGCGTCACCTTCCAGCCGATTCAGGAAGCGGGCAGGCACGATGACTACGACGTCTCCAAAGATCGCCTCACACTTTCCGAAGTCAGGAGAATGATTGGCGAGCAATCCTCGACGTTTGAAACCGAAGACATGCTACCTGTGCCCTGCCATCCCGATTCAATCGCCATGGCCTATGCACTCCGCATGGGTGGAACCACCGTTCCACTCACGCGGCATATCGACGATGAAACCCTTCTGGCCGGCCCGCGATCGACCATTCAGTTTGAGCAAGATCAAGAGTTGAAGGACAAGGTTATGAGTTTACTTTCCACCGCGCACAGCCCGGATTCAGCTGGCCACTCTCTTGCCCAATTGTTGTGCTGCCTCCCCGAACTTGAGATGCCAACGCAATTCTCCTACGACAACGTATTCCGAATCATCATCATGGATTTTATCGATGCTCATTCCTTCGATTTGCGCAGCGTCAAGAAAACCTGTGTGCACATCGTCAGTCCAGACCTACGCCTGATTCCCTTCGACACCTACAACATGTTCTATCGCGGTGAGTTGGAGGAGACCGTTCTTGAACCGATTCGCCGCGAACTCGCTCTCGCTGGAATGGCTCTTTTAACGCCGCAAGAGAAACGTAATTTGATTGGGAACTTACCCATGGCACAAGGAGAGGTTGCCGATGAGTGATGAGTACGAACCGGACACCCCCGTCCTTTCCGTTGAAACCCCGAGTTTGACAGGCGCTCCCACCATGCTGACCGGCTCCGAAGCATCAGCAGCCGTTCCGAATGGAACGGGAAATTACGATTTCATCACAGGACCTGATGGCCAAACCTACGCTGTGATGAAGGAACCCTTCGTTTGGAAGAAGTTCTTCATCGGTCTTGGAATCCCTCTTTTCTTGATGATTGTCCCCATCATACTCGCAATGATTGCGGAAAGCATGAACCCCTGGGACGATTCTTACGAATGGGAACACGTCGATTTGGAATTGGTCAATGGTACTGAATATGCAGGTAGTTACACCCTCGATTCTGATCATAATATAGAGTGGTGTGATGTTCAAGAGGGTGGGGACAACTTTTGGTACTCTTGCCACTATGACGGCAACACCGAGATGCATATACACAAAAATTCGCAAAACCAGATTGATTTGATTCGAGGAAACAACACATCCTATTACGCCAATTTTTCACTGGAATCCGGGCAAATGTTCGACGGTTGTGATATTCTGATTTGGAACTACGGTACACATTTTTGGTGTGACTACGATGAGTCACCCTCATCGGAACAATTCATCATTATCAAGGAAACTTGGGGTGAAGGACAGGATCAGGAACAAGTTGGTCACTGGAATTCAACGTCAGGTGTGATTCATTTTGATGATGGTGAAGATCATGGAACCAATGTGGAAATCGAAGTTCGGATTGACCAAGAAGTCGGTCAATGGACACAAGAGGAAGGCATATTCCGTTTCGATAGTGGTGAAGACCATGGTGCCTCATTCACCCTCGAAGTTGAAACAATTGACATGCAGGTGGAAGAAGATTCACACAGTGCTCAGGATACGGTTGACGTATTACTCGGTATTTCATGGATTATGTGCATGGTGGCCCCTCTCATATCGATTGGAATGGTCATCTACGGATTTGCAGCCAGCGGCGGAAAAGCCTTGGGTGTAGGTGGGGCTGTTGCCCTTGCATCGTTCCCCATCATCGGTTTATTCGGTTGCGTCGCCGTTCTCTCGGCTGGATTTTAATCCTGATTTTTCGCAAGCCCCAGCATTCTTGATGCGCATTGTTCATAGACGAACTTCAGTGACCCCTGTCTGAATCTAAGGATTCAGAGTGATCATATGTGCAAAGAAACAGAAGCCAAGTTGTATGCTGAAGGAATCGCCACGTTCGCCTTGACGTTCATCGGCGCGGGCTCTATTTGGGTCTCCGGTGGTGATCTATTAACGGTGGCCGTAGCGCATGGAATCATTCTTTCAGTTATGGTGACGGCAACGATGAATATATCGGGTGGGCATATCAATCCCGCCATCACGATTGGGTTCATGGCCACCAATCGAATCGATTCCAAACTCGGTGCGAAGTACATCGCAGCCCAATTGGCTGGAGCCTTCCTTGCGGGTGGGATTCTCTATTCCATCGGCGCAGGTGGCGTGGGTACACCTGCACCAGGTGACACGATTATCGAGGTAAGCACCCAGCAAGCCATTCTGATTGAGGCGATTCTCACCTTCCTTCTCATGACGGTCATCATGGGAACCGCGGTGGACGACCGCGCCCCAGCGGGCATTGCCGGCTTCGGCATTGGTCTGGTGGTCATGGCGGACATCCTGATGGGTGGTCCACTCACTGGTGCGGCAATGAATCCAGCACGCTGGGTTGGCGTGTGGGTCTTTGGTGACATGGAGAACAATATTGATCTCATCATCTACACCGTTGGCCCAATCATGGGCGCCTTACTCGGTGTCCTACTTTGGGACAAGATGACGCCTGGTGAAAACACAGAGTGAGATCACATATTACGGCGGTATTGTCCACCGACTTCGAAGAGCGCCTCAGTGATTTGACCGAGGCTTGCAACCTTCACAGTCTCCATCAGTTCGGCGAAGACATTCTCACCTGTTTGCGCAACTTCTTGCAGTCTTGAGAGTGCTTCAGCTGTCTCTTTCGAGTGTGTTTTGTGGAATTGTGCGAGGCGAGACAGACAGCCCTGTTTTTCCTCTGGTGTGGCACGAGCCAATTCCATGTCGAAATCATCCGCACTCGATTCATCAAACGCGGCTGCATTCGGATTCTCAAAGAAGTTCACACCCGTGATGGGCAATTCTCCTGAATGCTTCTGCTCCTCATAGTACAGTGACTCGTCTTGGATCTTGCCGCGCTGATACATGGTCTCCATGGCGCCGAGGACGCCACCACGCTCAGCGATGCGCTCGAACTCGGTAAGGACAGCCTCTTCGACAAGGTCGGTCAATTCGTCCACGATGAATGAACCTTGGAGTGGATTCTCTGTCTTGGTCCAGCCACTCTCTTTGTTGACAATCAACTGGACGGCCAGCGCCCTACGAACACTTTCCTCAGTGGGTGTGGTAATCGCTTCATCATACGCGTTTGTGTGCAAACTGTTGGCCTGATCCTGAACGGCCAAAAGCGCCTGTAGAGTAGTGCGAATATCGTTGAAGTCAATTTCCTGAGCGTGGAGTGAACGGCCTGAGGTCTGAATGTGATACTTCAGCTTCTGAGAGCGCTCATTGCCACTGTAGAGATCACGCATGGCCACCGCCCAAATACGGCGTGCGACTCGCCCAATCACAGTGTATTCTGGATCCAATCCATTGGAGAAGAAGAAGGAAAGGTTGGGTGCGAAGGAGTCGATATCCATACCACGACTACGATAGTATTCGACGTAGGTGAAACCGTTTGCAAGTGTGAATGCGAGTTGGCTAATGGGATTTGCACCCGCCTCAGCGATATGGTAACCTGAGATGCTGACCGAGTAGTGGTTTCGCACGCCTTGGTCAATGTAGAATTGTTGCACATCACCCATTAGTTTGAGACTAAACTCAGTGGAGAAGATGCAAGTGTTCTGCGCTTGATCTTCCTTGAGGATGTCAGCCTGAACAGTGCCGCGAACCGTTTGCAAAGTCTTCTGTGAAATCTCTGCGTGTTCATCTTCGGTTGGCACCCGCCCATTCTCTTCACCAAACTTGGCAACCTGCTGTCTAATGGCTGTGTTGAAGAACATCGCCAATACAATGGCTGCGGGTCCATTGATGGTCATCGATACGCTGGTGTTTGGATCACACAGGTCGAATCCGTCGAATAGTGTGCACATTTCATCTACTGTGTAGATGCTGACACCGGATTCACCGACCTTGCCGTAAATATCGGGTCGAGTGTGTGGGTCTCTGCCATAGAGGGTGACGCTATCGAAAGCGGTTGACAGTCGGGCGTAGTCTTCGCCTTTCGAGAGGTAGTGGAATCGCTTGTTGGTACGCGCTGCAGGTCCTTCGCCCGCGAACATTCGTGTTGGTAATTCATCTGCTCGCTTGAAGGGGAACACACCTGCCGTATAGGGGAAAGAGCCAGGGACATTTTCACGGCGCAACCACCCAAGCAGATCACCCGCATCTGCAAAGTTCGGCAAGGCTACTCTTGGAATGCTTGAATGTGCTAGAGATTCGGTGGTCGTGTCCACGGAGAAATCCTTTCCTCTGACCTGATAGGTGTATGTCCCACTTCGATACTGCTTCGCTCTCTCTTCATATTCGCCAATCATCGTCCAAGCCATTGGGTGTATCGTATTGCGCACTTCTTCAGCCTGAACCCGAACATCGGCAACAGCTGCTGCTGCCCCCGTAGAGAGCGTCGTGCCTGTGCCATCAGCCAGTCCCGCCATGTGCCGTGCAGTCGCTTCCAACTGTTGGACAAGTCGAACTTTTTGCGACATTTCACCGGTTCGTGAATGATAACCCCTAACAGTTCGGGAAATGTCTGCGAGGTAATGGATTCTCTCAGGTGGAATGATGTGTTGTGGCTCGGGCATTCCACTTTTGGGCAATTGAGGTTCACGAGCGGCGAGAATCATTTCGTGGCGTTCAGAAAGGATTCCTGACAACCGCTCCCAAAGCAAATCGACCCCTGGGTCCGAAAATTGATTCGCAATCGTTGGAATAACCGGTAGTGCCTGATCCTCGACCTCAAACAGGTTGCGATTGCGCTTGACCTGCTTACGAATTGCCCGCAGTGCATCTTCAGCACCGCGTTTTTCGAATTTGTTGAGAACGACCAAATCAGCGACATCCAGCATCTCGATTTTCTCTAACTGAGTATGCGCTCCAAACTCGCTGGTCATCACATAGAGGCTGACATCGCTGACATCCCGAATGGCGTCACTACCCTGTCCGATTCCACTGGTCTCAACGAAGATGAGATCGTAACCCACCGCCTGACAAACTTCGATGGCTTCGCGGGTTTTCTCTGACAATTCCTTACCGCTTGAACGGCTGGCAAGACTGCGCATAAACAAACGATCACTGGTGAGTGTATTCATGCGGATTCGGTCTCCAAGCAAGGCCCCCCCTGTCCGTTTTCTTGTGGGGTCTGTGCATAGAAGTGCAACGTTGAGTTGTGGATTCTGTGTTGTGATTCTTCGCATCAATTCATCGAGCAAACTCGATTTTCCAGCCCCACCAGTTCCGGTGAACCCAATCACGGGAACACGGGTTTCCATCGGTCGGCTTCGGCATGCTTTGAGAGCTTGAGCAAAGGTCACGGGGTCGGCGTTTTCAGCCAATGAAATGAGGCGTGCCACCTTCTCTCTCTGAGCGGGTGTCACCGGCGAACTGAGGTTCATATCTTGGCCGAGAAGATTGCATTCACTGGCGTGTTGAACCAAATTATCAATCATTCCAAGGAGGCCCATTTGTCGACCATCATCGGGCGAATAGATTCGGGTGATTCCAGCAGCGTGCAAGTCTCTAATTTCAGGTGGTGTGATGGTGCCTCCACCACCTCCAAAGATTCGGATATCTTCCCTCCCTGCAGCGTTCAGCAATTCCCGAATATAGGTGAAATATTCCATGTGACCGCCTTGATAAGAGGTCAGAGCAACAGCGTGAGCATCTTCTTCAATGGCTGCCTTGACAACATCCAATGCGCTTCGATCGTGACCGAGGTGAATCACTTCGCATCCAGCGGCTTGAATCAAGCGTCGCATGACGTTGATGGCAGCATCGTGACCATCGAACAGTGAGGCGGCAGTCACCACGCGCAGTGGGACGCCCGATGCATCAAAGGCGCTCACGACATCGTCAGAAGCCGGCGCTGAAGCCCCACTCGCCATACAAATGCGACGCCTAGACAGTGTTTGAGCCCATCGGCGGTGGCCTACGGCCACCGTGCGTATACGCGAGGGGTTTGAATTCAAGCGTACATATCTTCGATTTCAGTCGACCAATTCTCACGAATTTGGATTCGACGAATCTTCAGAGTCGGAGTCAACTCTCCATCGTCCACGGTCAGGTCACGAGGTAGAATGGTGAACTTCTTGATTTGCTCTGGTGGAGCAAATTGCTTGTTCAGTTCCATCACTTGAGCCTCGATTTCGGCATGTATGTCTGTGCTATCGGTGTATTCTGAAAGTTGGTGTCCTTGTTCGTTCAACAGTGCAATTTGCTTGGCTGGATCTTTGGGTAGATGTGCACCGTCCATACCGAACTTATCTCGCAATATTGCTGAGACATCTAAGGTCAGCAGTGCGCTACAGAATTTGCGCCCATCGCCTACCAAGAAACACTGAGAGACAAGTGGAATTGCTTTCATTGTCTCTTCAATCAGCAAGGGTGCGATGTTCTTTCCACCTGAACTGATGTAGAGTTCCTTCTTTCGACCGGTAATGGTGACGAATCCATCTGAATCAATTTTCCCAATATCTCCAGATCGTAGCCACTCACCATCCATGACCTCAGCGGTCGCTTCGGGATTGTTGTAGTAACCCTTCATGACGTGGCGTCCACGGAACATGATTTCACCATCAGTATCCGTCTTGAGTTCAGTACCGCCAGGGAGTGTTCGACCCACAGAACCGATCTTCACGTTGCCTCTGTAATTGATTGAGGCTCCAGCGGTGGTTTCAGTCATTCCATATCCCTCGTATAGGGGGACGCCGACCTTGTGGAACAGTCGTAGAATGTCAGGATTGATTGGGGCAGCACCGGTAATGGCATACTTGCAGTTGACCATACCGATCTTCTTCTTGACCGCCTTCTGTAGGACCTTCTTCAGAATGGGGATGTTGAGGCCGATTCGGATGATTGCTTTGGAGTCCATGGTACTCTTGAGATTGGAGTAAACCTTCTCATAGATTCGCGGAACCCCAATGAACAACGCAGGTTGCACCTTCTTGGCATAATCAACGGCATGTAGCGCATTGTCGACCACATGAAGATGCAAAGCGTCACGCGCCCAAAGGTGATTGTCTGCGACTTGACCGAACACGTGGGCAAGCGGGAGCCATGACACATAGCAATCTCCGGGTGTGAATCGAATGACCTCCTCGATACAATCCAATTCGAAGGTGAAGTTGTCGTAGGTCAACTCGACACCTTTCGGGTTACCTGTGGTTCCCGAGGTGTAGATTAGCGCACAGGTGTCGTGTGGGTCAACACCGTTCATCCGCTCTCTGATGACCGACTCATCGACGCCTTCGCCAGCCGCCAAGAAATCGGCCCAAGACATTGCGCGATCTGAATCCATGGTGCCAGAATCACCGAGCACGATCGCATTCTGAATCAATGGAAGGTTGCCCATGATTTTGTCCATACGAGTGTTCGGCATTTTCGCAGAATCTCCTCCGCTCTGTGGGTTGGTACCAACGAAAACGAACTTTGATTCAGAGTTGCCAACAACCCATTCAACCTCTTCGGGTGAACAGGTGTGGTATACACCAACCGCGACACCATTGAGCATCTGTGAAGCAGCATAGAGCAGGAACCACTCCGGTCGATTGTATGAGTAAATGCTGAGTTTGTCGTGTTTTTCATAACCCATTGCATGAAGTGATTTGGCGATGGCCAATGTCTTGCCAAGAACCTCCGACCATGTATCGGTGTTCCATTCCCAATCGACGCCTCTCTGGGCCTCTCCTTTTCTCGTTGACATTGCAGGCATATCGCCATATTTTTCGGCATTTTCAAACAGGTACTGCGGGGTTATCATCAATCACAGTAGGCCGAAGGCCTCTCTTAACATTCTCCCCGATGGATTGAGCGATTAAATCCCCAATACATCGGAGAAAGCAGTTCTCCAATCAGCGCCCCCGTTTCGATTGGCAAAAGGCGAGGCGGGACTTGGGTGCGGCACCCAATCAACATCGATATCGCTGAAAATTGCTGCCGCTTGTTTCTGTGCATATCTCCCCACTCCAATGACTCGTGTAATCCCCATTTCGTTGACTACCGTACGCAGATGCCGATCGCATATTTCCTTCAGTTTCTTTGCAGCAGCCCCCGTCAATTTGTCAGGTGTGATGTTTTGACCAGCCTCATTGAACATCCATAATGGGCAATGGTTGACGATGTAGATGTGCTTGCTCACCTCTTCTGGAGAACCATAGTGCGCCGCCAGAAATGACCAGATTCTACGTCCACTCACCTCGGGTTTGGGGCACTCCAACCCATACACCGTACGCTTGGGGTGAATCGCTGGAGGTTGATGCACTTTCAGATCCGTAATCGACAGGAATTCTCGGACTTGCTCAGGGCATCCGAATGGGACGCCAGTGTTCCCCATTCCGTG
>Ga0066836_10000832_pt1 | contig 15641 bp, 4 predicted proteins | sample ETNtaG_18_FD_71568 | JGI IMG/M metagenome (GOLD analysis project Ga0066836, IMG submission 71568) | Marine microbial and viral communities from oxygen minimum zone, Eastern Pacific Ocean - ETNP201302SV91 | ecosystem: Environmental > Aquatic > Marine > Oceanic | place: Pacific Ocean: Eastern...
AGGCATATTGGGGCAGATCTAGATGTTCCAGCAGGAGATATCGGAGTAGGTGGAAGGGAGATTGGATATCTATTCGGGATGTACAGGAAGATGGCAAATGAGTTCACTGGGGTGTTAACTGGAAAGGGCATCTCATACGGCGGTTCTCTAGTCAGGCCAGAGGCAACAGGATACGGATTGGTTTACTTCGCAAGGGAGATGTTAGCAACGAAGGATAAGTCGTTTAACGGTGCTTCAGTAGCAATCAGCGGCTCTGGGAATGTGGCCCAGTTCGCTTGTCAGAAGGTCCTAGATCTCGGTGGAAAGCCAGTTACTATGTCCGATAGCAGCGGATACATCTTCGACGCGTCTGGAATAGACCGCGAGAAACTCTCTTGGTTGATGGACTTGAAGAACAACAGGAGGGGGCGAATAAAGGAGTACGCAGATCAATTTGATGGGGTAAAGTACACTGAGTCTAAGCCAGAGCCTTATCATAGCGAACTCTGGAGCACCAATGTTGACGTTGCCCTCCCTTGTGCAACTCAGAACGAGATTAACGAGGCTGAGGCACAAATGTTGGTTAAAAACGACGTCATTGCCGTTGCAGAGGGTGCAAATATGCCTTGTACTCCCGAAGCGGTAGAGGTCTTCCTCGATAACGGAATCCTCTTCGCACCGGGCAAGGCGAGCAATGCCGGCGGAGTTGCAACATCTGGATTGGAGATGAGTCAGAATAGTCTAAGGATGAGCTGGACTAGGGAGGAGGTCGACCAGAAGCTTGAAGCAATCATGGTAAACATCCACAAGAACGCCTTCGAGACAGCTGATAAATACGGAATGGCAGGTAACTACGTTGCGGGGGCAAACATCGCTGGTTTCCTTAAGGTCGCGGAGTCCACTAAGGCTCAGGGAATCCTATGAAAAACCCTCACTCCTCGTCTTCTCGTTCGTTGTAGATTGATAATAGTAAGTATCCACCCACTGCCGCTGCAATCGATAAGGCGATTAGTGCGGGCAGAAGGGTGGAACTCTCCTCTACCGAGGCAACTGTCCAGTTTACTCCCTGGCTGGACATTTGTCCGCCGCCGAACGATAGCTCATCAACCAACTGCGTGGGAGTGAGAATCCTGCATGATAAGGAATCTCCTCCCGCTACTGACACCGTCCAGCCGAATTCAATGCTCACTGCTTCTCCCGGGCCAACTATGGAATTTGGGAAAGAGGGAGAGATTTGGGCTGTTGAATTGGTGCTGAAGTCTTCGCAGTTTATTGCCAGGGATGCCGCTGCTGTACCTGAATTGTATATCTCTGCCTCCACATCAACCAAATCTCCTACCGATGCTTCGCTAATCTCTTCACCACCCTCCAAGATCCTCAATGAGACCCAATTAATCATCGGAATGCCGCTATTGACTATCACATCTGAGTCCCAATCTAGTTCAAACTGCCCGCCTCCGTAGTCGCCGATTCCCGACTCTACAGGATTCCATGCAGTTCTGTAATCGGTAATAATGACAATCGCCTGTTCACTCCAAACTGGATTTTCCTCCCAAGTGTTGTCTTCGGACCAGGAAATCTCGACTACCCTCTCTCGTCCTCCATCGATGAATGAAACGCCATTCTCGTTGCTGAAGTTTGAGTATCTGGGGAATTTGTGCATTCCAGTAATCTCGTATGTTACGAACATGGCATCGAATGATATGCTCTGTCCAGATATCCTCCGCTCCCACTTATCCGTTAGTCCTCCCGAACCACTAACCCCCTCTCCCCATTCGATAGAGGAATGCGCCCTTGCTCTGATGTCATGGTCGTCGGTGCTATTCGAGAAATCAGCCCCACTGGAAAGAGAGATTGATGAATCGTCACTTGTCAATATTACTGGGCCAATTCTGTTCAATTTGGTTGCTTCGAATGTAACGCTCCCTGATACAGTGATTTCACCCCCCATTATCGATCCTCCCGTGAAGATGGCATTGCCTTCTATATCGATAGTGAAACCAGGGGTGCCACGAACCATCATATTCCTGTGCTCCAAATCAGCGGCAAGATACACGATCTGATCATTCCCCGTCCAATCCTCCCTCTTCACATTTACAAAACCGATGGAAACTGAATCCTTCTTGCAGGTTGGGCCAATCAATTCTATCCAAACGCTCCCCGTACCGGGTGGGAACTCTAAGGTACTGTCTTCGTCCGAGATTACTTTGGAGTCATTTCCAAAGAATGCTGTGACTCCATCTAAAGTACCCTCATTGACTGGGTATAACGTTACTTCGAAACCACGATTGGGCTGATTCCAGGGGATGTGGATTGCCGAACGATTGTCCTCGTCACAGTAGCCAAAACCACTCAAACCACTTGGAGGCTGCGAGGAAAATATTTTCGCATCTAGAAAATTAATACTGGAGTTCTTGTCGACAAAAATATTTACGCCAATATCTACATCTATCTCAACAATTTCTCCATTCGATCCATCAATGTTCAGAACTCCCCCATTCACAACTCTGACATTTTTTTCCAAAGTCATGCTTTGATCCCAAGTCAACTCAGACTCTACAACAATGACGCCATTATCGGCGACTGTGTTAGTAGGGAGTACAATACTTGCAGCTGCCAATGTTAGGCATGTGAGAATAGCCAACCTCTTACTCATTGTTATTCGGCCGAGCCGTAGGGAAATGAAGGTCACCCCTCTACGCTATACCTCCGACTCAATTGTTCAATAGGTTACCCAAGGTTAAATCGCCTGATTTCCCTGCACAGAGTAATGCCGTCTGAGAATCTTCCTTGGGACGATCCTTTCATTGCCCCGTTGCTGGTTCTATGGTTATACTTGCCAGGATATCTTTCCAACACTGCAGCAATGCTCGGAGGGAAGTGGATTCCAGATTTAACAGGAATCCCGGTCTTCACAATCGATGGGGGCAGAGTGATGCCAGATGGTTACCGAGTTTTGGGTGATGGGAAGACATGGAATGGCTTAATCGGCGGTACCATCGGAGGGGGGCTATTGGGCATCTTGACTCACGTCATTGCGAATGGCAACTCAGTTGATTCGGCACCCTTCTTTGACCCTCTTTCGACATATGGAACCAATTCTTCGGAGGTCTCTAATGCATGGTTCTACATTGGAGGAAGCTCGATGACAGCTTTCACCATCGGTTGTGTACTTGGTTTTGGTTGTATGGTCGGAGACTCTGCCGGGTCATTCGTAAAGCGTAGACTTGGGCACAAGAGGGAAGGCATTATCAGCTCCGAGGCACCATTACTCGATACGCTCCCATTCGCAGCCTCAACTTTCCTTTTCGGACAACTTCTACTAGATCCGTCTATTGTGGGTAGTTCAGAACTCTTAATGGGAATGGCCATACTTCTTCTGATTACTCCGATCATACACAGATCGTTCAATATCATCGGTTTCCGTCTCGGACTCAAGTCGGTACCCTACTAGTCAACTCCTTCGGTGCAATCCATTATCACCCGAATAGCAAGCGCGAGGCATGGCCGGTATGGATGTACTAGTTGTTGGAGGGGGAGGCCGTGAGCATGCATTGGCACTGGGACTTTTTCAAAGCAATTCTGTTTCAACTGTTCACTGCACCCCCGGGAATGCTGGAACTTCCATGGTTGCAATAAACCATGGAATTCCTGTTTCTGACATTGAGGGTATAGTGAGCCTAGCTACCGAGTTGGCAGTTTCACTGGTTGTGGTTGGGCCAGAGGGACCCCTTGTGGCCGGTCTTTCTGACAGGCTAATGCAGGAATCAATCCCCAGCTTCGGACCCCATTCTGAAGGAGCTCTACTCGAAGGGTCAAAGATTCATGCGAAGACCATAATGGAGTCAATGGGAATTCCAACTGGGAGGTTTGAAAAAATCCATGATTTAGATTCTATCGAGGATCACTTGGACTCCTTTCAACCACCATGGGTCATCAAGAGGGATGTCCTTGCTGGGGGCAAAGGGGTTACCGTCACTTCTTCCCGTAAAGAGGCGCATGAGGCAATAATAACTGGCATAGAGGCCGATGGATTCGTCCTAATCGAAGAACACCTATCGGGAGAGGAGGCTTCTGTCCTCGTAATAATGGACGAGTCAGGATATGTGATGCTTCCAGCCAGCCAGGACCACAAGAGAGTCGGGAATAATGACACCGGACCAAACACCGGGGGAATGGGTGCCTACGCCCCAGCTCCAGTCGCTACACCTTCAGTATTAACTAGATCTAGGGAAGAGATTGTCGAACCAATGCACCATTACCTCCGGAATCTGAAGGCCCCTTATCGTGGTTGTTTGTACGTAGGTCTAATGATCGATGGAGAAGGTTCTCCCAGCGTTGTCGAATTCAATGTACGGCTCGGCGACCCAGAGGCTCAAGTCACGATCCCCCTTTTCGAATCTGATTTGGGTTTGGTTCTTCTTGCGACCGCAGAGGGAAGGCTCGCAGAAATGGAAGTCGAATTCAAACCGGTCCATGCAGCAACGGTCGTGCTCGCATCGGAAGGATATCCCGGAAATGTCGTTTCCGGGAGGGCCATCGAAGGTTGGGATGCGGTAATTGATGAAGGACAGGTGTATGGATTTTCTCATCTTGCCGGAGCGACTAGGACCGAATCAGGAGAACTAATCTCGACTGGCGGCAGAGTACTCTCAGTAACAGGAATAGCGCCAAGCCTTGGGCAGGCATTGGAGGCTTCATATCAGATAATCGAGGGAATCGTTATGGAAGGCTCCCATTACCGTGAAGACATCGGTTTTCGAGCCTCTCCGGGATGAAGCATTTGACTAATCTGGGAGCAATTTTACTCAACCGTTCTACGAACGGTTAAAACAATCGTTCAGGTCGGCGCGATGCTGAGTCATTGGCAAATAGGTCCGGTTGATGGGATGGAAGATGAGAAAGAGGCCCCTAAAGTCGCCCAATTTGGCAATCTAATTGCCCCCGTTGCGATTACCTTGGCCCTACTTGGGTTAGCAATAGTGACTTCTTCTCTAGACGGTAGAGAAGTCGACGGCGAGTTCCTCTCCACTGCCATGGTGATTTCACTCTCGGTTTTGCTCCCAGCATGCATTGGAAGGTCTTCGTGGTTGATTCCTCTTGATTCCAGTTCTTTGCGAATCGCTACCCTGACTATTTCAATGGTCGCTATCAGCATTATTGCTAATGCAGTTAATCCAGAAAATTTCGACCACATGTTCATTGTAACCTTCGTCTTCGTGGGCCTCGTTTCCACGATACTCAACGAGTCCATTAGGTTCGAGGAATCCTCCGTATTCCTTTCTATAATTCTGGGGATGAGGCTCGCAGCATTCTATGCAGGCGGCTTGGTTATTGCTCAAAACGACTCACTAGCCGTAATAGACACAGTTAGGGAATCAATTGGCAGTGCATTCTTCTCTTTCTGGCTGTCTTCAATTTCACTTGGATTTGTTGTGATGTTGGGGCTTAGGGGATCAATCGAGAAGAGAGGAAATGGAAGGCTCATGTCTACTCTTCCAAGCCTCAGTCAGAATCCTGAGGTTGGAATATACTCTTCTCTAATTTTCGCTAGCTTCATGGTTCCTCTGATTTGGATTGGACAGATTGACACACTCCAGGACTTCTCCCAGGAAAGTCATATTGGAGTGGTTTGGGCTTCATTCTCTGCTCTGGTAATCATTTTCCATGCTTTCTTCAGATCTGAAGGATGGCATGTCCTCTCCTCATTGTTAGCCGTGAATTGGATTCTTTACACCATTGGCCACATTCACGAAATCGGCAACGAGCTCCCGTCTCTTTTCTCAGAGGACGGATTCATCGGCTCTTTCACCTGGTTCTTTTTGTGGTTCTGGGCGAACTTCTTCGGCCTCTTCTTTGCTTCGAGAGGAGTTTTCGGTGATGTTGCTCCTAGGAGGGACCGCAGTGGATTCAGAGTTTGGTGGGATGAAAACTCATATCCCGTAATGGTCTCACTAGCCTTCCTAATCGCTCTCATAGTAAGAACAGCTTGGAATGTCATCCCGGCAATGAATGCGAATGGTACAGGTCTGTGGGACATGACTGGAGGTTCTGATCCTTGGTACATGAAGAGGGTTGTAGACTACGTAATCGCCGAGAGGAGCCACTTGATATTTGACCATGATAGAGCATACCCTACGGGGGGAATCAATCCAAGGCCCCCCCTATTCTCGTGGTCCCTAGCTCTGGGGGGAATCGCACTCTCTTGGATTCTTGAAATTCCTGCCAACCAAGCTGTCTGGTGGTCCATGGCTGCCCTCCCGGCAATCTATGGCGCCCTCATTGTACTGCCCGTTGCTGGCATTGCCTCACGCACGCGTGATAGGAGAGCCGGAATAATTGCTGCCTGGCTGATAGCCCTAATGCCCGGCCACATGAGTCGCTCCACGTTCGCAATGTCGGATCACGATTCCTTCGCGATGCTCTTCCTTGCCATCGCATTTTACTTCTGGATCAGGTCCGTTGAGCAAATCGACCATCAGAAGCTCTTCAAGTCAACAAGCGCAAATCCACTTTACATTATTGCTGGAATGAGGGAGACCTGGAAGAGGAATCCCTCTTTGATGGCAAATGCAACCATGGCTGGCATTGCATTCTCAATCATGGCTCTCGGCTGGAAAGGGTTCGTCTATGGTCCTGGAATACTGTTCTTGGCATACTCATTTCAGGTAGCGATAAATATCTTCAAGGGAAGGGATAGCATCCAATTCACCTCAGCAGCACTTCAAATGATGCTTGTATCAATATTGGTCCCGACCCCATTCTACGCATGGCCGGGGATGAACCTTCTTCTCGCACCAAGTGGGATGCAACCGATGTTCTACATCATTGGATTTACATTCGCAGTGGGTTGGGTTTCTAGCTCATTCAGGGACAAACCATGGCTATTGGTAGTAATAGGAGGGAGCACACTTTTCGGTTCTATCCTCTCTCTGTTATTCATTCTCCAGGAGGCTCAACTGTACAGTGGTTGGGATATCCTATTCACAGGGGGATTCTATTTCTCTAAGAACAAGATCTTCGGAACGATTGGAGAGGCCCAAGCACCCGAACGAGGAGTTCTGTTCGCGTCCTATGGACCAATTGTTGCAATTATCGCAATCGGATGCGCATTCTTGCTATTGTGGAGGGGGAGCCGAAAGAACAAGTCGGGACTAACTCTTCTGGGCCTTTGGACAATTATCGCAACATACATGGCTTGGTCAGCAGGCAGATTCATCATCAATGCTACTCCAGCAATGGCAGTAGTTGGCGGAATCGGGATTTCCATGCTATGGGGCTCTGCAAACCTACCAGCATTCACAAAAGTATGGAGGAACTCCGGTATAGGGACCCCGAGAACGCGATTCAAGTCTATGTGGCCAGCTACAAAGGCACGTCCGGGAGTTCCTGCAATGATCATGGTGTTGCTCTTGATTACATCTCAACACGCGACTTATGGAATCGACGCAGGGATTCCCAGAGGAGAGCAGTCAGCAACTGAAATAGATCAAAGCATATACGATATTTTCCCGGACATTCTGAGGCAGGATCTGCTCGGTCTATTCTCTGTCATGAATAGCGATCAGTACGATCCAAGCGAGTCAGGACTCTGGTACATGGGAACTTTTGGCCCGAGTTTCAACCAACAGGCATGGAATGAAGCATACGAATGGCTCTCTCATCAGGATAGCGACACGCAATTCAGCGACCGCCCCGCGTTCGTCTCTTGGTGGGACTACGGATTCCAAGCACTAGCATCGGGCCAGCACCCAACAGTTGCCGACAACTTCCAGTCAGGGATCCCAAACAGTGGGGCAATGCTTCTTTCCGGCGGCCAGGAAGACACACTTTCGTTGTTCATCACCACACTAGCCATTGGAGACAGGAGTATCAATGGTCAAATTGGCGAGGATTTCCTAGCAGTTTTAGGGGAACACATGACAGAGGGACAGGTTCAGGAGTTTGTAGCAATTACCTCCAATAATGACAGGGATTTCTTAGAAGACCGTTCGATGGCAGTGATTGCTGAATACGGAGCCGCTGAGATGCTAAAGGGAAACCCTCTAGGCTCAGACGGACTACCTTGCACCGACCCCTGTTTGGAGACTTTTGTCGTATTGGTAAATGGGGAGCCATTCGGAGAGCCCACTACCAATGAATCAGAGGCATTTTCACTCTTCGACGAGGCTCGTGGCTCCTCTTCATCTTTCGAATTGTCTGAATTCGAAGATGCAAGCCACTACGATCTGGCCGGATATAGATATACGCGTGACATCATGGATGACTACTATGACGTCTCAACCGCACTTCACAGGACCAATGCTCGGTTTGGATTGGCTCGTGCTTTCCTTATTACGGCCTTTGGGCTCGAGGATCTAGTTTCGATGTATGATGGGATCTCTTCAATCGACTCATACGAAGTCTCAGACTACGACGAGTCTCACGGAAGCACCACTTCAAGGAACCACGAAATTCGATATTTTGCAGTAGACAACCGACTCTACCCTCTCGGCGGAAAGTATTACCAGGACTACCAATCATATCACAGAGGGCAGACCACTGGAATCTTCCACGCCCCAACACACCTCTCCGGCCTTGACATTGATAGTTACATCACTACGACCTACGAGACTAACCAGGGTCCAATGTCTCCCGAGGAATTCCAAGACCAGTATTTGGATGATTTGAAGGCCCAAGCATCCGGTGCATCAGCGGGAGGGGAAACGATCCAGATGACTGACATGGACTACCAGCATCTGGCAGGCTTCTTCGACACAATGATCGCAAGGACATATGTCGGCTATGGGACTTCTACACTGGGACTGCCATCGGCAAGCGGCCAGGAAGGAGATGCCGACACACCTTCTACTTGGATTCTTCCGAATTCACTTTCTGGAACTCCGGGGAGCTACTTGCAGGGTGCAATGGCCCTCCCAGGCGCGATGATGAACCACTTCGTTCTCTCCAACTGGTACGACCCCACCAATGGCTCCTCCTGCGAAGAGGTCCAGATAATTGGAACTGCTTCAACAGTTGAGGGCAGCTCTCAATTGTCCAATGTAACGCTATCGGCATCAGGAAGCCTGTCATCTGGATGGTCCCAGATTCAGTCCGGAGGCCCTTGGAAAATGACCCAAGTGGAAGAAGGCATTATTCCAATGGGGGCGTCTACTAGTAATTACGGATCTGACGACAGGATAATTTCCATCAGTTCCTCCGCATCTTCAAGCTCCCAAGCTACCGATTTCACGTTAACTGGGAAGGCAGACAAGTTTTGCGGTTCGATTTATGACTCAAACAGGAACGTGAAGATCCTGAAATATTACAGCGGTGCAACTCTGGAGGGCACAGTATCTCTAGAGGGTGTCGGGCCAATCCCAAATGCAAGGATCTTGATCGAGAGGGACGCATTTAGTGGGGAGGAGTCGCCGGATGCAGATGGAAATGTTGTTGACAATGACTCTAGGACGTACTGGATCCCAATAGGTAGCGTTCAGGCAAATGAAGAAGGGTACTACTCTTTCACCGCTCCTGCAGGTAAGATTCGAGTCTCTGCATTCACTGGCGATCCAGACTTGGAAGCAGCGAGAACATTGCTAATGACAGGTTCAGGGAGCACAATGTCCGAACTTTTCACAGAGAGTTCGCTGAACCGAGCCGTAAATCCAATTACTGGAATTCTCGGAAATGTTTACGGATCCACTTGGCTCTCTGAGGCTATTGTGAATATCTCCGGTTCAGATGGACACAGCAATGGTCAATCAGTTATCGATGCTCCCATTTCTGTCTCACCCTCAACGGCTTCAGGAATACTCTCTTGGTCAGGCGAATTAGACTTCGATGGCGCACCCGTCCTTTCGGCACAAGTCATTCTAACTCCCTCTTCCGAGGAGGTCACCATCAATCCGTACGTTTCCATGACCTCCAATGGAACCATGGAGGGGGAGAGCCTGAAATTCACAGGAACCGGCGAAGCAACATTCCTGGGAGCGGGAACTGTAGAGAGTATGGGTTCAGTTTCTGTTCGGGAATTTACAGGAACACATTCCCAGGTCGTCTTCGATAACCATAGCATTACTGGGGAAGGACAATTCTCTGGAAGAGGAACTATCGACGGGACAATCTCGGGAGACTACCCTAATTGTTCTGGAAACTCAGTCCCCGATGACTCTGAAGCATGCCTTATTGGTGATGGCAGTTATCTCTTGGACGGTAAAGTGAACGGTTCAGGAAAGTTCACATCGGAAGGAATCAGCGAATTCACCAGAGAACTCTCCCAAGCCACATTCATTGGTTCAGGTACCTTCGTGACAGATCCTTCTACGGGACTCGTCTCTCTTGGCACAATTAACGGGACTGGTACCTTCTCCGGTCATGGTGTGTTCAGTGGCTCAATGGTAAGCCCTGGCTCATTCCACATTGTAGACGCACTTCCGGGCGAATACTCAGTTTCCGTCGATTTCGGCAGTGGTGATCCTGTCGAGTTGCCCCAGCCATTCGTAATCCCCCTAATATCTTCAGAGAACCGAGTCCCAGTATTAATCTCGGGAGGGGCTATCAGGGGGGAAGTATCCCTCTCCTCAGGAGAGCCACTCACTAGCCAGATCTCAATTTTCTCCATCAATGGCTCTAGCGATGATGCTCACGATGAGTGCCAGGAAGTCGTAACCCAGCCTTGCTTCGCAACTCCCGACGAAAGCGGGTCCTTCGAGGTCGGCCCTATAGTCCCAGGCTCATATTTGGCAGAGATTGACATAGATGACGATGGATTCCCCGAGATTTCCCAGATTTTCATATTCGAATACGGCCAAGAATCTCTTGGTTCCTTCCCCACTGAAGTTCCCAAGACGTCAGATATAACTTTCACACTTTCAGACGATGGTTCAAGCGTAGACGGCTTGCAATTACAATTACTCCCTGAGGACTTGACCAGGGAACCCGTGTCAGCAATTTTCGATAACGATACAAAATCATATTTCGCTGAACTCCTACCAGGGAACTGGGTCCTCAACTACACGCTTAGTGATGAGAAGCAACTGTGGCAGCGAATCTCAATCGGTTCTGATGATGTCAGTGAGTCTTTCGAATTCCTGATCAGCCAGGTAGTAAATGGGATTGTAATCGACAAACCCAACAAGGAATCCTCCATTTCGGATCTAAGTTCGAGAGTCACCAACCAAGATGTATTGTTCCAGTGGGGAGGATTTTCTCTCAAGTCCACAACAGACTCTTACGGAGAATTCAGTGTTGTACTGCCTAGAGGAGCATCCGTACAAGCAACGGTGGAGCGAATGGTAGGAGCTGGCGGGCTCTTCTCCAATGGTACTGGTTTCCAAGTCACGGAAGGTATGGAAAATATCACAATAGAACTCGCCGATTCGGCCTTGGTGCTCGGTGAAGTCAGTCTCAATCGTCAAGGAAACACGTACAATCAGGGTTTCTCGGGTTGGGTTCCAGTTTTCGCCCTAGCAAATAACTTGGACGGAAGCACAGACGCTGTTTGGAGAGAGGAGGTTGACAACCTAGGCCGTTTCGACATGCTACTTCCATTAGGAAATTGGTCGTTCACACTGGATGCAGGTGACAAGGGATCCAGTTCCGTGGTCAAGGAAATAAACTCCTCCTCTGTAGACTCATCGGTCGAGCTCCTTTTCCTCCCTATGGATAACAGTTCAGTACAGATAGTCTTCTTCATCGACCACGATGGCGATAACAATGTATCCAACGGCACCGCCGTTTCATATCCATTTGAAATTATGCCCCTTTCATCCAACGGGGCAGGATATTCCGTATCGGAAGATGGGGTGGAGTGGATTGAAACAGGAATTGCTGAGGTCTCTCTAGAGCCTGGTCAGTACAGAATTGTAGTGGAGAGGGCTAACTCATCTGCAGACGAACCTTTCGATACCCTCTACGAAACAAATGAAGTGTTCGAAGTAGGAATTGAATCGTCGAACATCGAGAGATCTGTCGGTTTCGAGCCAAGGTGGTTGTCTAATATCACGTTCAGGAACGAGAGCGGACAAACCCTCAACAACCACGAGGTAAAACTGGAGAACGTCGAGAGTGGATGGGTACAGACTTTCACTACCAATGACGATGGAATGCTAGTTGAGTACATCAGAGAAGGTGATTGGCTAGTAATCATTGAAGATTTCGAGACCAACCCTGGTGTCTACGAGGGTCTACGAAGATCGATTTCAGTTTCGCAATCTTCGGCCGGCTCTAGGATGAATTTCCAAACAACCGAGCTTGCCTCAGTTACTGTTACACTCCAGTCAACATCCCCAGCAGCTACTCTTGAGGAGATTGATCTAACCGTAACCTCCCAGGAAGGAATGGGATCATTCGTAGTCTCAGTGCTAGGACTAGGTCAGCCACTCGAACTCAAACTAGTTCCGGGGCTGTGGAACGTTGTGATTAACCAAACCAACCAAGATGGAGTCAGGATGCTCTTGGAAAACACATCTTTAGTGGAGTCAGGAGTAACTGTTGGTGCAAACCACCAGGTGACAATGACTATTCAGCAGTTAGTCAGCCTTAGCGGCAAAGTCTTCTGGGATCTAGATGGCGATGGCTCACCAGGATTCTCCGAGGGTCTCGCAAACGCCTCAGTGAACATTACCGGTGCCTCGGACCCTCAGAATCACGACATCATCACAAGCCAAGGTGGCGGTTGGTCCACCTTCCTTCCCGTGCAAAGTTCTTGGAACCTCACCGTCGAGAAGGCTGGGTTCGGGATTCAAACTTCACAGGTAGAAATCGGCGACTCTCCAGTTAATGAGGATATCGAAATATCTGCTGGCGAGGTAGACGTCTCAGGAACCATAACTTACCCCAATGAAAAATGCGTTTCTGGAGGCCAGTGGCAAGTTGAATTGATCCCCTCTCATGGCATCGATAGGGATCGAGTATCTATCCCCGGAAACTCATCAGGGAATTGGACTGCCTCGATTCAACCGGGAAGTTGGGTCGCAATGGCCACAATTTCAGATGACTCCGACCCCGATTGTGATAATTTAGTCTCCATAGAGCCAATGGAAGTCGGTGTCGAAGGTGGTTCAATAGATTCTGAACTCACTGCAGGGGGGATCTTGAGACTTGAAACTAGTTGGCTAGACTTCGATGGGTCCGAACACGACCTCACAGAAGTTGATGATTACGACCTAGTAATAGAATTCGGCTCCATTTCATGGTCCGAGGAGCTAGGTAGCAATGGAATACTAAACATTCTCCTCTTGCCCGGGACGGTACAAACATCCAGTAGCTTTGTTCTGGATGAAGGTGGTAGGAACGTTTCTTACACGGGAGGCAAGGGAATCTCAATTATTTCAGGACAGATAAGCCCAATTAACACCCTAAGTATCGACAGAGTCTCAAAGCAGAGTGTCATTGCCACTGTACAGGGGCCAGATAGGATTGAGGTCCAAGAGGCAGACCCCCTCTGCACCAACGACAATGACGGCGATGGAGTAATCAATGGTGAAGATGCCTTCCCAGATGATCCCACAGAAAGCAAAGATAACGACGGCGATCTAATTGGCGACAATGCAGATCCCGACGACGACAATGATGGTGATTTGGATGACATTGACGACTTCCCATTCGGCCAGGGACTGGCCACAAACTCAGTTGCTGGGTGCAAGTATCATGAAGCCCAGTTCACCATCTCAATCGATTACGACGGACACAACTCTTTCGATGAGTATACGGCTCTTGGGGTGGTTTCCGGTGCCGATGGAGCAGATTGGACAATAGAGTTCCAGAATTCAACTGGACAATGGCTGGAATCGGCTAAATTCGACATGGGCCTTTCAAATTCTGACCTATCCGAAGAGCTCAAAGTCAGGGTATTACCAGCCAATGTGGGCGTAGCCCATCATTTCCCAGATGGGCATCTGGTATCGATCAAGTTGTCAACTAATCAAGGATACTCCAGTGAAGTGGAGTTGAGAGTGGATATTCCAGAATCAAATGGGATGTTGATTAATGAGCCGGATAAAGTATTCTTCAGCAATGACGAAAACACTGTGACCATCGAAATTCCATATATCAACACAGGAAACTCCGATGAGTTGTTCGTCTTCCAATTCGATTCCTCGGAATGGTGGGAATTCGCAGGACCAACTACCCAGCCTGCATCACCATTCTCTGACGGATCTGCAACCTTTACACTGATACGCGCAGTGGAAGCAGAATTGCCACCCCAATATGCCGAGGAGATAACCTTCAATGTTACAGATCAGGACAACAACTCTTATCCAGGCTCAACAGTAGTGGAGTTAGACTCACCCGTCTTGTCCATAGTGGGTGATTCAGTGATGAAGCTCCGAGGGGACTTTGCGACTTATGGGGAAATAGAGACATACTCGGTCAATATCTCAAACAGTGGAAATGTGGATGCAGAAAGCATTACTCTGGTCGGAACAATGTGCTCAGATATTAGGTGCGAAAATCCAGTGGGAGTCAACTCAACTTCCAGCGGATCAGTTTCAGGAATGGACGAATCGGCATTCTACATCAACATGGACTTCACTCAGTTCACTCAGGCGAAGAAGTACTACATCGTCTTCCACATTGAGGGGGAGTTGCTCGAAGAAACCGCAGAGGATTGTAAATCCCCCAAGTCGGAAGGCAAGGCTTCTTGCGTCTTTGAGGCCCAGCTCTGGACTAGTTCCGAAGAGAATGACAATCTGAAATACATGGCATACGCATTCTTGGCAATGTTAATTGGGGCACTACTCTACTTCACTAAAAGGCCAGGCAGACGAGTCAGCGCCCCGTTCTAATACTACAACCACAGCGCTGGACTGAGGACTATCATGCGTGGCATCAAGCATCTTGAGTTGATGCCAGAACCTGAGGACCCAAGCATGCTTACTGCTGTTGATAGTGATGCACCGGGGTATCCCGGAGAGGCATATGGAATCAGTGACGAGGAGGCAAGAAAACTCAGGTGGCCAATGGGTCCAATTATGCGTTTTCTGTGGCCCTGGGGGGCCATCGGCTTCTCGGCGGTTGTAGCTTCAATGCTCTTATTCTATCCCTCTATATATTCACTACTGGGAGATGTCTTAGATTCAGAGTGGGCTTTCGAGGACAGCGGAATTAGGGATTTGCAGGAATCTGGAAATCTGGGCGAAGGCGTCAGCGTCTGCATTGTGGATACGGGCATAGACATCAATCACCCCGATTTCTCGCATCTCTCATTATCGGGATTCCGTGACTTTTACAGCGAAAAGGACGACCCAGTCAGAGACATCGGAATAAATAGCCATGGGACATTGATGGCAGGTTTACTGGTTGCAAATGGCTCATTTCTGGGAGCAGCCCCAGGCGTCTCTCTTTCCGTTGCTATTTCCCTCGGTCCAGATGGAAAGTCTGCAAATGAGAGGATGGTCTCACAAGCGATTAGGTGGTGTAGGATTTCACAGGACTCGGACATAATCTCACTTAGCCTTGGGTCTGCACCGGGATCCAGCTTCCCTACTTCTTCTGATACTATGGAAGCTGTCAGAGAGGCATTGGAGGAGGGCATCTTCGTAATCGCTGCTGCTGGAAACAGTGATTCTAAGCAGAACCAAACCGACGTTTCTTCCCCTGCTAGTATTCCCGGAGTAATAGCTGTTGGAGCACATGACAGGAATGGCGACTCATGGGGGGATAGTGCCGTGGGTTCA
>Ga0066836_10000834_pt1 | contig 15621 bp, 12 predicted proteins | sample ETNtaG_18_FD_71568 | JGI IMG/M metagenome (GOLD analysis project Ga0066836, IMG submission 71568) | Marine microbial and viral communities from oxygen minimum zone, Eastern Pacific Ocean - ETNP201302SV91 | ecosystem: Environmental > Aquatic > Marine > Oceanic | place: Pacific Ocean: Eastern...
CCAGTTGCTTATTTATAGTGTATTCGCGATGCTTAACCTTCATAATTTCATCGCAAGTACACAATATAGGATTCGGTAACACAAAAAAAGATGCCTGATTCAAACTACAACACACTAACATACTCAGTAGAAAGCAATACTGCCAAGATCATACTAGATCGACCACCTGCTAACCTAATCGATCGAGAGATGACCCTCGAATATCACGATGCATTGAAAAAAGCGGATGCAGACCAAAAAATTAGGGTTATTGTCCTAGCGGGCAATGGAAATGGCCTTTCAGGAGGGCTGAATCTAAATTACATAGAAAAATTCAACTCCGAGGAAATGAGAGAATTTCTTCAATTGTTCTATGTTGAAACAATGAAAATTACTCGAGGCTTATCTAAACCCATTATTGCAGCGGTGCACGGGTACGCCCGAGAAGGAGCCTGCACCCTAGCCTTTGCTTGCGACATGATAATTGCATCCGACAACGCAGATTTTGGCTACCCCGGGGTACCCAACCTCGCTGCCCCGCCGGGTATGCACGTTTGGATTTTACAAAAGCTTATCGGCCGAATGAAGGCAGCAGAATTAATATTGACCGGAAAAATATTAAAAGCTACAGAAGCCGAGAAAATGGGCCTCATTACAAAAGTTGTCCCAGCCAATAGCCTGATGCTCGAAGCCGAGAAAATAGCCCAAAAGATTGCTCAAATGTCTCCTCTTGCGATAAAAAAAGCGCGCCATCTTATGTATGAAATGGAAGATATGTCTTTTCATGACATTCCGGAAAAAGCGGTTGAGGCACTATCTTCCGCATTCAACACTGAAGATAGCCGCGAAGCTCGAAAAGCATTCATTGAGAAACGCGAACCGGTTTGGAAAGGTAAGTAAAACTACTAAGGAATTATTCTTTATTCTTTGCAAAACGATAAATCGAACTCTATGAATCCGGTATTAATCAGAAGACGTGACAATCCGATAGCCCCCACCATCATCCGGCACGAAGCTTAGCCTACTATTAATGCATGAGGGTTTTTCTTCTTTAACATGGCTAACGTAAATTAGGCGCGTATGGGTTTGTTTCCCAATTAAATCTAGGACACCCAGGATCAACTGACGATGATAATCGTCCAGACCTACACAAGGCTCGTCTAGAATTAAAATTTTTGGCTTTTTGACCATAGCCCTAGCTAATAGGACCAAACGCTGTTGCCCGAAAGAGACTTCGTGGTAATAGTTTTTAACGAGTGATTCAATTCCAAAAAACGATAACCATTCAGCAGCCATTTCTTTTTCTTTGGCACCACTATCATCATACAACCCTATCGAATCAAAAAAGCCAGATACAACGACATCTAAAACTCGCCAACCTTTTATGTATTTGTTATGTAACTCATTGGAAACCACTCCGAATTTCGATTTCAAATCCCAGATCGTTTCTCCACTGCCTTTCTTACAACCAAATAGAGTAACATTTTGACCGTAAGCCTTATGATTCTCGCCATCAATTAAGCTCAACAACGTAGACTTACCGCATCCATTAGGTCCCTCAATTAAAACATGGTCGCTGGGCATCATAGACCAGCTAAACCCTTTAAAGATTTGTATTTCTCCATAGCTAGCTTTTACATCTAGCATTTCAATCAGTGGCTCTCGTTCTTTAGCAACGTGTTTGCTGATCATTTTTTCAGGAATGTTGTTCGGCAGTGTCGGTTTATGCGCCAAAAAATGAAGGTATGCTTCTTTTGTCTCTACGGATTCGATGCTACCGTGCTCTATTATTTCCAATTCCTTCATAACGGCCATGTGCGTTATCCCAGGTAAAATATCGCTAGGCCGTCTGCATAGCTGAATGCTAGAAAAATCTTCTTTTAGAAACTCAGAAATAGCATCCCTTATTGTCCTCTGTGAGCCAATATCAATACTTTCAAGGGGATCATCAAGGACAAGTATTTGAGCCGATGAAGGCTGGAACGCATAAAGTGCCCTTGCTATCAGAACCCTCCTAACCTGACCCGAAGAAAGGAATCGAATACCCTTATCAAGATAGGGGCCTAAACATAGTTGTTCTGTAAGATCGTCAAATAGCGATTGATCCTCATCTTTTACAGGCCTTGAGTCTTTTATTAAATCTAGTACCGAAGTTCCTTTATCTGTAGCGCTATCGGTGTAATCACTTATATCCAAACGATTATCCCGCTCCCACAGTCTTTGCTGCTCTTCGAACGATACAATATGTAAATCTCGTCTAGGCTCAAACCCGTTGGAGTAATGAACATAGTTACCACTTTCTATTCTTCGGCCCGCTAATAAGTTTGCCAGGAGGGATTTACCAGACCCATTCGGGCCAAAAAAACACCAGTGCTCTCCCTGTTTAATCTCAAGTTTCTCAACCTTTAGGCTTTTATGCCTCCCCACGCGACAGAGAGCGTTATTAATTGTGATCAAACTGGTCATGACTTCCGAGTTATTAATTGGTGATTTACTTTCGTGGAAATGTTTATAGCACTTTTTATCGGGCAGTACCCGCGATACTATGCCCGAAATCATGAACCGATAACGGCCCGATGAAATATTTCCACGCAAATCTTTTCAGCTTTTATTTCAGGAAATCTCTATGCCCATTACTTTGTCTTTTTTTAGCGAGAGATGTTTATCCAGCTGAAGAAATTGGTGAAAGATTATTCTTAGAAAACTGCGCAGAGTGCCATCAAAAAGATGGCAAAGGTATCCCTAATATATACCCAGCTCTGGCAGGCAATGAACTAGTGGAAGGAAGTGGCGCAGATGTGGCTCTTGTCCTTATAATAGGTCGGGGAGAGATGCCATCTTTTGATGGTGCAATTTCCACGGAAGAAATGGCGCATATTGTCAATTATGTTCGTAACGCTTTTGGCAATCAGGGTGAGTTAATATCGGCACAAACCATTAACTCTCTGAAATAAGAAATAAAGCAAGGCCCTAATTTTCGCGGTAACTAATTTAATAACGAATTCTCATGAGACAAAATATGACTTTAAAATATAAGAATGTTTTTTTTCTAATGCTCCTCATTTCTCCTCATTTGAGTTTAGCGCAAGAAGATGATCGCCGCGCGATAATGGATACGGTCGAGAAATTTTTTACTTCTATCAAAACAACGGATAAAGCTTTATTAGAATCGATTCTCGTGCCTGACTCATTAAATATCTCCACAACAGAATCAAGTGATGGTGAAATTCAATTTACTATCTTGAACTATGAAAATATGGTCACAGCATTAACGAGGCCAGGTAGATTGGCAATAGAAAGGGCATGGGATGAAACGATATTAATTCAGGGGAATATTGCCATATTTTGGGCGCCCTATGACTTCCATGTAAATAATGAATTCACACACTGCGGAATAGATTCTTTCCAACTTATAAAAAAGGAAGGCCAATGGTTAATAAGTAATGCAAGCTGGACCCGTGAAACAGAAAACTGCCCCGAAAGCCCACTTGGACCAATAAACTAAAATTCTTCCGGTAGGAAAGTTAACTATTTATTTACTTAAGCAGGCATGAAAATATTTAGATCGCCTTCAGAACTAACAGTGCCTGTTCTCCCTATTTGTTCTTCTCTCATCATATTGTTAAACAAAGCAGGATCAACAGGCGTATTTGCTAAAAATCGTTTGCCTGAGTTCGTCAAGCGACCAATCACTATCCCCCTATCGGGAACACCTCTAGTGTGGCAGATAGTGTAAGTCTCAATTGTGCCGAGTCCTTCAGGAGTTTCAGTGAAATCTGGAGATTCCATCGAGTCAATTTCTTTTTGATAGCGACTGGGATTTTCGCGCTCCCATTTCCCCAATACCGGTGTCGCCGAATAAATACCACTCGCGTGTTTAGAGAGATAGCCCCCGTTAGCAGTGACTAATCCAAAGTGAGACGGGTTATCTCTCAACTTCGGGAGCATAGAAGCAATGGCATGCATAGTATAGTTGTTCCCGGGCCCACCAAAAAAAGGGAGGCCCCCTGTTACTGTAAAACCCCTAGGGTCCTCGTATGACAATTCCAGTTCCTCGCAAGCCAATTCAACTGCCGATGGGAAACAAGAATAAAAATCAAAATAATTAATGTCACTTAATGTTAATCCCGCCATCGATAGAGCGCGACGGGTATTAACACCAATTGCTGGTGAGGAATAATAGTTTACCCTTTCAGTAACATTGATTTTTTCATTAGCCTCAGCGCAGCCATGTAGGAATACCCACCTCTTAGGGTCGATCCCTAATTCTTTCGCTTTACCTACCGAGGTCATAACTATGGCGGCGCCTTGGTTAACGCCATCCATGGCATTTAGCCATTTAGGGTACGGGAAACCAATCCATCGGTTTGCATCAGTGACTGTAATAAGTTCCTGCGCAGTTCTGGAGTAGCCGTAGAAAGAGTATGGGTTGGCTTCAGCAACATCTGAAAATTTTGAAAATAGAGCGCCCATTTGAAGCATGTGGGACTCTAGACTTAATTCTTTGTGGTAGCGTAACGCGTTTTCAAATAGCGGATACGTCTGCACAGGTATACCAACACCATGGGAAAACTCATGAGGGGTAAAGAGTTTTTCTCCTATACCCCTGTCCTCCTGAGTCCCCTCATATTCCTCGCCCCAGTCCAGCATCACATCATTGCGGAGTGCATTTTGAGCAGTCTTAATGGCTTCAGAACCTGCCAATAAAGCAATCTTAACTTCGCCAGCGGTTATTCGCTCCGCCATTTCATTAATATATTTCTGCGGTGTGTTCCCACCTACATTGCCGTAAATTGCGTTCTCTGGATTAGCACCAATCCTACTCGCGATAGCACGCGGAGGATTTTCAGCACGCCCAAAAGGGATTTGAAGCCTGGGACGGTTAGAAGAATCAGGAAATATTCGAATGGCGGCTATCGTATCAATTTGGTTCGCGATCGACTTGCCTAACCCTGTATCAAAAATTGCTGCTTTAGCAGCTTCTCCGGCTATTCCCATGGGTGGATGCGCCTTCTCCGGAGAAACATCTTTTTCCGTGAACTGGCCGCCACCTATAATTATTGGTGTTGAATTTTCCAAGTACTGTTCCTGCACATAACTAGCTAAAATTAAAAAATAAGTTGTACCTTTTCGTCATCGATCTCAGTTTGTATTGAACGCAAGCCCGGAAGTATCGCGTCACTAGCTAGCGGCAATTCCGCATTCCACTGCGCGTACTTTGCATCGAGCCTCATAACAATTTCAGGAAATCGTTCAGCAAGGTTTGTAGTTTCTCCCGGATCGTTTAGTAAATCATAGAGAACTATTTTATGGCCTAAAGGTGCATCGGTAGGCCAACCCTCGGCTGGAGGAGTTAATCGACCAGTTGCATCCACTAGGTCGTCGCCGAAATTACTCAGTTTAAACTTAATGAGTTTCCAACGGTCGTCACGTATAGCCATTGTTGGGCCTGAACGCCAATACAGATAGTCATGGGGATCACCTTCTACCTCACCTTTTAAATAAGGCAATAGATTAACCGAGTCCTCAGTCTCAACAGGCTGACCTGCCGCTGCTGTGAAGGTGCTCATTAGATCTAACGAAATCACGGGAGTATCTAATACGCGATTTCCTTCCAATTCCCCTGGCCAACTCAATATATAAGGAATGCGAATGCCTCCTTCTTGATGGTAGCGTTTAAATCCAGAGAGTTCCCCGTTAGAGCAAGCATTACCAATATATCCCGCACAACCATTATCACTAAGAAAGGCAATGATGGTATTTTCGTATTGACCAACATCTTTCAACTTTTGTACCAGCCTACCAACACTGTCATCCAACGATGAAACCATTGCCGCATAAACTCGAGTAGCCATGTCCCTAATATGTCCGTATCTATCTAAATATTGCTCTGTAGCTTGCAACGGTGTGTGAGGAGTGGTGTGACTCAAATATAGGAAAAAAGGATCATCTGCATGGTTCTCCACAAATGTGAGGGCCTCCTCGGTGAATACATCCGTCAGATATTCATCAACCTGAATAAGTTCCCTGCCTCGGTAAACTCCATTATAAGGCGATCGTTTTTGTGGTATACCATTGCGAGCAACCTCGGCGCCTTGAGGCAAAGTCTCGAAAAATTGAGAGCCTCCCGCCAATACCCCGAAGTATGAATCAAAACCTCTGCTCATAGGATGATGGATTTCACTTTGACCTAGATGCCATTTCCCCACCATCGCTGTTACATAACCTTGAGCTTTTAATTCATCCGCTATCGTTCTCTGCAGAACGTCCATACCAACATTTTCATCACGACGTGCCGGATTAAACTCCCAGCCATGTCGCTGTTGATAGCGTCCGGTCATTAATCCCGCACGAGACGGGCTGCAAACTGGATGAGACACGTAACCTTGAGTAAATAGAATTCCCTCTCCCGCTAACGCATCGATATGGGGTGTTTGAATAACTTCACTGCCATAAATACTAGTATCGGCGTAGCCAAGATCATCGGCGAATATAAATACTATATTAGGTTGTCTTACCTGCGCATAAGTCGTCATTGCGGTAAAAAATGTCGCTAACAAAATCGATACTTTCGATATAAGCATTATGTGCGTTGCCCTCTCTTGCCTCAATTTTCTAGATATAATTCACTTAAGAGATCCAGTAGCGGCGATCTCAAACTTTGCTGACTGTAATCATCTTTAAAATAGCTAGTATAAACAGCAACTATGTCGAGTTTGGGATTCACAATCAATGCTTGGCCACCCCAACCCCCTTTTACCATAAACCCATCCGAGTTAATGTAATCCCACTGATAGCTATTATGAGAACCATCACCTCGAATTAAATTAGGATTTGGTTGATTAAACAAGATATCAATAGTTTCATCAGAAACTAGACGCACATCGGATACTGCAGAATAAGACGGAGTAAAAATTAATCCAAAACGCGCCATATCTCTCATATTAGATAAAAATCCACCATGAGTTAATGCAATTCCATAGCGGTATGCTAAAAAAGAGGCGTCTGATTCTACTCCTATATTGCTCCATATTTCCTTAGTAAAGGTATCTTGAAAAGACTCACCTGTGATTTTCTCAACCAGCCAACTTAAAACAAAGGTATTTACCCCTGAATATGAAAATTTTTCCCCTTGTTGGCCATGACTAGAAACTCTAAGTGTTTGCAAGAAATCATAAGGATTATCTGGGGCGCCATCTTCCCGATACCCATCTCCAATCGCCATAGAATACTGGTAGTAACAAGACTGGCGGTCTTCATACTCATCCTGACAATCTAGCCCTGTTGCCATATCTAAAATATTACGAATTTTGATGCCCGCAAAATCAGAAGAAGCGAGCTCCGGAATATAGTATTCAATATCTCTTTCAACATCGACGAGACCTCTTTCTTCAAACATCCTTATTAAAGTTGCCGGCATTACTTTTGCCACTGACCAATATATCGGCTTCTCATAGGCCTGCATACGTGGATAGGACTCAAAAACAATTTTCCCCTTATGCAAAATCAGCAAACCCAACGTCGTAGTCTGGTCACTATCCAAAAACTGACCAAATGGAATTTCCCCAGCACTAGTGCCTATTGGGAAATTATCAATTTCAGTATTCAGATTTAGTTCAAGCTTTTTAACAGGTCCTGAGCGATAGACATTTACGGTAGGGAATAATTGATGCGCATTTTTGTGCATCCATGCCATTTGTTCACCGGTTGCGGTCCACCAAATGTCATCATTTGGCACTAAGCGATGCCTTCTTTGGTTATCCTCCCAGTTGCCAGAAGAAACAAAACCAGAAGATTCTGCGGCTTCAGCTAACAGCGCAGTTAAAGAGAGAAAAATTATTAAGATTTGAGAGACAATGCTATCAGCGCGATACTTAATCATAGTAGGCCATATGCTAAATAATTTGCTAAGCATATACAGGAATGTAAGACCAAACAAACCATTTCCACTCGCTAAATTTCTACACTTCAGTTATAACCTATTACCTTATCAAAGCAAGTGATGGAGACCTATTATGTCGTTAGACCCCCAAGCCGAAGCTCTTTTAAAGAACATGGAAGAATCAGGAGCACCCCCGTTTAATAAAGTCTCTCCAGCAGAAGCCAGACTAATGTATGACCAGGGAAGCGAACTGGTTAGAGGGGATCCCCCGGAGCCTCATTCCATTGAAAATATCGATATCCCCGGCAAAGATGGCAAAATAGCAGCTTGGGTTTATAGGCCATCCGAATCAAAAAACTTGCCTACCGTTGTTTTTTTCCACGGCGGCGGATTCGTAATCGGCTCCCTAAAAAGTCATGACACTGTATGTCGATCTCTCTGTATTGAAGCGCAGTGCTTAGTTATTTCAATTGACTATCGTCTAGCGCCAGAAAATAAATATCCTGCTGCGCTCGATGACGCTTGGACCGCCACAACCTGGATCGCAAATAACATAGAAAGTCTTGGAGGAGATGCAAATCACCTGGCCGTAGCCGGTGACAGCGCTGGGGGCTGTTTAGCTGCATCTGTATCTCTCTTAGCAAAGGAGTCAGGCAGCCCAGATATTTGCAAACAAATACTCGTATATCCCTGCACTGATATGAGCGCGAGATTCGATTCGCACCGAGAATTCGGGGATGGTTACCGCCTAACCAGTGAGTTGCTTGAATGGTTTTACAACCATTATTTTTCTGAAAAAGACGATATTATGCATTGGAAAGCCACTCCGCTGAATGCTCAAGATTTCACGCAACTACCACCAACATTCATAATAAGTGCAGGGTTCGATCCGCTGCAAGATGAGGCCAAGGCCTATGCCGAAAAATTAAAAAATGCAGGCGTTCAAGTAAAGCTTTCCCATTATGAAGGTATGATGCATGGATTTATAACTATGCCGGGGGTTATAGATAAAGCAAAACAAGCGCTAAGTGAATGTGCGGAAGAATTAAAAAATGTTTTTTATTAATACCACACTGTGGTTTTGATGGGAGCAACTAACTGAAATTCAAGCTACTAGGGAACCGGGTGCAACGGCATGTATAAAAAAATTCTATTAATAAACTTGTTAATGATTGCAGGTCAAAATATTTATGCCCAGTGCTCTGAAAATAGAATTAATGCGGAGCCCATAGTTGGCTATGTTTACTTAGACACGAACAAAAATCTCGTGAAAGATGACGGTGAACTAGGGCTACAGAATATTTCAGTCTCTAACGGCTGTAGCGTTGTTAGAACAGATCAAAATGGCCGCTACGAAACCACACTGGCCCCCTTTGAGATTTTGTTTATTTCAAAGCCCGCAGATTTTTCAGTACCATTAGACGACTACAATGTTCCTCAGTTTTACTACCGACATTATCCAGACGGCAGTCCAACGCAAATAACCGGCACATCCATAGAGTGGTTATGGCCAGTAATAGAGCCAACAGGCCCGCTGCCCGAGTCGTTGAACTTCCCCCTCTTTGATTTTGAAGAAGCAAATCCAAAATTCACAGCCCACGGTTTTGCGGACACTCAGGCGCAATCGGAACTGGATCAAGATATGCTCAGAGAAGATCTAATAAATCCTTTGGTAGGTAATCCATATTCTGTGCAATTTGGTCTTACGGTTGGCGATGTGGTCTTTGATAAGCTGGATCTTTACGATCGCCATAAAGAAATGATGGGCTTGATGGACATACCACAATGGTACTTACCAGGAAATCACGACATTAATTTCGAATCACCCAACGCAAGCTTTGCCAATGAAACCTACAAAATGCATTTTGGTCCGACCTACTACTCTTTCGATTATGGGAACGTTCATTTTGTTGCACTAAACAATGTCGAATATGCCGGAAACGGCAATCAGTTTAATTGTGAACACCTTTTATATTGTCGAGGGATTTACCGCGGGTATATCGACCCAATCCAATTGCAATGGCTTCGCAACGACTTATCGTTCGTAGGAAAAGAAAAACTGATAGTGATTGCTACGCACATCTCTCTTTTAACTGAGGCAGATGATGGAATCAATGAGAAGATCACTGGGCCAAATACTGAAAATTTCTCAGAGCTACTGGAAATTTTGGAGCCCTTTGAGAATATCTACGGGCTTGCTGGTCACGACACAAGTCACAGCTGGAAGGTAGAGGTAAATCATGAGCATGGATGGACTGGAAACCCATGGATAGCGCACACATTAGCTGAAGTTCGCGGCAGCGGTTGGTTGCGCGGGCCACAAGATCTTCGCGAAGTTAGGGACGCTATGATGCAAGACGGCAACCCCAATGGGTTCTATATTCTCCGCTTCGATGACACAAAATTGATTCCCGAATTCATCCCCTTCCCTTTTGGTCCTGACGGCGCAAAACGCATGCGCATATCTCTCGAACCAAATCTTAATAGCCCAAAACTAGGAAGCGTAAACCGTGGAACCATAGAGAATCCCACAAAGGTTGTTGTGAACCTTTTTGATGGAGGTATCCGAGATCTCGTATGGATATCGATTGATGGGTCCCCAAAAGAGTTAATGACTTACAAGATTCGTACCGACCCGTTTGTGGAATCACAATATACGAAATTCGTTAACACTGATGATGCCTTCGCGACGCCGGCTCTCTCCTCCCATATCTGGGAGTATCGCTTACCTGCAACTCTTAATAGCGGCCTCCACTCGATCGTTATAACTAGTGAAGATGAATTTGGTCAAAAACAGACTGAGGCCTCCACCTTCGAAATCCTCGAACTCTAGCGTTGATACCTGAAGCGACATATTTTAAGCCCTCTTTCTGGATAGTTATCAGAAAACTCAGGCGCGACTGGCATTAAATCCATAAACTCGGTGTGCGGAGCATGCTTAGAAAATTTGTCGAGCAGAAATTGTTGATCTAGGAACGGATCATTTAGTGTTGCTATAACCACCGCATCTTCTTTGCATAGCGAACTCAGTTTTTTTATAACCGCACCATAATTCTTCTCTGAGTCAAAGCTATGCCTTTGCTTAGACGGCGGGTCAATGATGATTAAATCATACCTTCCGAGCTGTTTTATCTTCCCCCAAGACGTAAATAAGTTATGCGGCAATGAAACAACCTTCCTTAAATCATGACCATTCAAGGCATGATTATTTTCTCCCCACCGCAGACTTTGTTTGGACATATCTACGTTCACAACAGATTCTGCCCCCCCTTCAATTGCGGCTACAGAAAAAGAACAGGTGTAAGCAAACAAATTGAGGATTTTTTTCCCAGAACTATTTGATTTTATCCAAGCTCGAAATGGGCGCATATCCAAAAATAGCCCAGTATTTTGCTGAACACCCAGGCGAACTTCATATTTTAGTTCGTTTTCCTCTACCACCGTTTTTGTGAGATTTTTGCCTGCTAAAATATCGGTCGGCACACCCTTTATGTAGCGCTTTTGCAGCATCACCACCGCAATTTGATTATATTGATCAGAGTCTTTCACCCACCCTTGTATTTCTGGCAAGTTTACAACCTGCTGATAAGCGGAAATAAACAGCGCCGGTGGATACCAATCTATACATAGATGTCCATACCCAGGAAAAAACTGTCCACGACCGTGAAAAACACGTCTGGGCTCTACTTGGTTTTCTTGAAAGAAATTTTGAAGCGCTATTTTTACTGGATCATTCACAATAGAAAATCATAAAAATAAAGTCGGCATGTATAATACGCGTTTAATACGGTAAATTCGTATAGCTCAGATTATACCAGCCATCCGAATCATGCATTGACATAATATAGAGCGGGATAGATGGAAACTAATTTTGATTACATCATAGTCGGCGCAGGGACGGCGGGGTGCGTGCTTGCAAATAGACTCTCTGCCGACCCTAAAAATCGAGTCCTTCTAATCGAGGCTGGGAAAAAAGACGATTACTTTTGGATCGATATCCCCGTCGGATACCTTTACACCATCGGAAATCCAAGAACAGATTGGTGTTACAAAACAGAATCCGACCCCGGTCTAAACGGGCGCTCTATTGGTTATGCGCGCGGAAAAGTTCTAGGAGGTTGTTCTTCCATTAATGCGATGATTTACATGAGAGGCCAAAAAAGTGACTTTGATTACTGGAAGTCTCTAGGTAATTCTGGATGGGGCTGGGATGATGTTTTACCTATTTTCAAAATGTCTGAAGATTATCAGCATGGAGAAGACGAATTTCATGGTGTAGGCGGAGAGATGCGCGTTGAGGAGCGCAGGGTCAACTGGGAGATACTAGACGCTTGGAGAGACGCAGCAGCGGAATGTGGCATTCCGAAGATCGAAGAATTTAATCGTGGTGATAATTTCGGTAACGCGTATTTCCAGATGAATCAGCGCAAAGGAAGGCGCTGGAGTGCTACAAAAGCATACTTGCACCCAGCCCAGTCGCGGCAAAATCTAACCATCCTTACAGATACCCATGTTGAAAAAATTAAAACTGAGAATTTTAATAGCGAATTAAGAGCCACCGGCTTAAAAATTAAAAGAGAGAATCGCGAATCAGAGTATTTAACTGCTGATAAGGAAATCATACTTTCTGCAGGTGCTATCGGTTCACCGCAAATCCTGCAACTATCGGGTATTGGACCAAAGGAACTACTCAGCCAAAAAGGTATTGATGTATTAGCAGATCTACCCGGTGTAGGAGAAAATCTTCACGATCACCTGCAAGTGAGGAGCGTATATAAAGTAGAAAATACAGTGACTCTAAATCAACGCGCTAAATCCATCTTTGGCAAAGCAGTGATGGGGTTAGAATACCTGTTATTTAAAACTGGCCCCTTAACTATGCCTCCCTCTCAATTAGGCGCTTTTGCAAAAAGTGATCCCGAACAAACAACAGCAAATATAGAGTGGCACGTGCAACCTTTATCTCTCGATAAATTTGGCGACCCGTTACATGCATTTAATGCAATTACACCTTCCGTTTGTAATCTGCGGCCCTCAAGCAGGGGTTCTGTTCAAATAAAATCTAATGATCCTAGAGATTATCCAGAAATCAAACTGAACTATTTGTCTACATCCGCAGATGAGCAAGTAGCGGTAGAAGGACTCCGCCTGACACGAAAAATTATGAGGGCAAAATCACTCGAAAAATTCAATCCACAGGAATGGAAACCGGGGCCAGATATTCAAACAGAGGAGCAACTTCTCGACTCGGCCAGAAATTTAGGAACGACAATCTTTCACCCTGTTGGCACGTGTAAGATGGGTAGCGATGAATACGCAGTGGTTAATGATAGATTGCAGGTACGCGGTGTAAAAAGGCTCAGGGTAATCGACGCATCCATTATGCCAAGAATTACATCGGGTAACACTAATGCTCCAACGGTAATGATTGCGGAACAAGGTGCGGGGTTTATTCTAGAGACCATTTAGTTAAAATATCTATAAAATACAAATACTTAAAATATCCATAGACTCACTGCTGAGCCAAAAAATTAAGTATTTGCAATGTTGCTGCGGACTTGGCAACCTTACAGCATTAAGACCGATCAAAAAGGGGAAAAACATGAAAAACCAACTACTTTTAACTTTATCCATTATGGTTTGCGGAATGCTTTCTGCAAATGCATTCAGTGCAGAGCTAGAGCGAATAGGAACCTTTGACTTCCCAAGTTCGGCCTCCAAAGAAGCACAAGAACACTTTATATTGGGCGTAGGCTATCTCCACAGTTTTGGATGGAAGCAAGCTAGGGGCGAATTCCGTAAAGCTCAAGAGATCGAGCCTGATTTTGCACTTGCCTATTGGGGAGAGTCCTTAACATATAATCACCCCCTAATCCCGGTCTTACAAGATCCCGATTCACCAAAGGACACGCTCAATCGACTAGGTTCTACATCAGAAGAACGATTATCTAAAGCACCTACCAATAGAGAAAAAGGGTTCGTAAGAGCTGCTGAAGCATTTGCATTTACCGAAGGTTCGTTGGGTGATAAGCGGTTGGCGTGGATGTACGCTATGCAGGATCTGTATGAAGATTTTCCGGAAGACCAAGAGGTAGCAGCCTTCACAGCAGTTTCTATGCTAAGCGGAGCGACCGTTTCCAGAGATGGCCGAGTGCTTAATAATTTCCTCACAGAATCCGGAACCGAAATCAGCATGCAGGCTGGAGCGATGGCGATGGATATTTTCAGAGAAAACCCAAATCATCCAGGTGCCGCGCACTATATAATTCACTCCTTCGATCACCCCACTTATGCTCCTCTAGCGCTAACCGCAGCAGAAAAATACGCAGGCATAGCGCCGGCAGTATCTCACGCACGACACATGCCGACCCATATTTTTATCCAGCACGGGATGTGGGACAAAGTATCTGAATGGAATGATTCTGCATTTCAAGCAGGCTGGGACCTATGGGAAGCGGGTGATGCCGCTGGTGACCAAAACCATTCCTCTGACTGGGGCCAGTATGGCGACCTTCAGCGCGGTGATTTTGATCGATCAAATATGTGGATGGACAGAGCAAGTCAAGTTCTCGCAAATAACCCTGGCGACCCTCGATCAACTGGAACACTCAAGACAATGAAGGCTCGTCACATTATCGAGACAGAGAGCTGGGAGACCTATGAGTTAACAGACTCTCTAAGCCCTGATGAGCTCCTAGCCCTTGGGCTAAGTGCTGCGAATCTTGGAGATCTTGATCTGGCTCAATCGGTCGCAGACAAATTAGAAAACCTTTCCTCTCAAAGCCCTAACAATACATCTCTGGGCCTTATAAGCCTAGAAGTGTCAGCTCTGACGAAGTTCAAGAAAGGACAAGAAGATGAGGCGGTTTCCATGTTGATGGATGCGGTTGCCCTCGCTGACAGCCAATCACCTCCTAGAGGGGCTGCCAGTCCTTTGAAACCAGTTCATGAATTGGCTGGTGATGTATTGCTCGCAATGGGAAATCATAGCGAAGCAGCTGAACTCTATGAAGCTTCCTTAGGAAGAATGGCTAACCGGCCACGAGCACTTTTAGGCGCCGCTAGAAGCTATGCCGGCATGGATGACAACTACAATGCCAGACAAAGATTCCAAGCTTTTTATAGCCTCTGGAAAGACAGCAACCTAGCCGAAGTGAATGAAGCCAAAGGCTATCTTGGCCTCTAAGCGATAGGTAGCAACTATGACGAAAAAGGCTTTTGAGAAAGTAGCGGCCAATGGGTTGATTAGTAGGAGACATCTTCTCGGGCTCGGGGTCGCTGGCTCAGGTCTAGCGATATCCGGTGCCGCTCTTGGAGCGGACTCGCAAATAAACTTTCAAATACCGTCATGGTCGCGTCAACCTGGCCCGGGACCGAGCGCTTATGGTTCGCGCTCACCGTATGCTGAAGATCTTGAGAGACTCTCAGGGTTTACTAATCCCACTTACCCTGGTGGGGGCGCATCTCGATCACCCTTGCAACATTTACAAGGAACGATCACTCCCAATAGCTTGCACTTTGAAAGGCACCACGCTGGGGTCCCAAACATAGATCCCTCTCAGCATAATTTAGTTATAAATGGTCTAGTCCGGCAACCACTGGTATTTCGCTACGAAGACCTCTTAAAATATCAAATGGTAAGCCGTATTCATTTTCTTGAGTGTTCGGGAAACAGCGGAGCCCTATTAAGAGGAGAAGTGGGTGGATCCGCTCAGAGCTTGCATGGTCTAGTATCTTGCGCAGAGTGGACAGGTATTCCC
>Ga0066836_10000835_pt1 | contig 15599 bp, 12 predicted proteins | sample ETNtaG_18_FD_71568 | JGI IMG/M metagenome (GOLD analysis project Ga0066836, IMG submission 71568) | Marine microbial and viral communities from oxygen minimum zone, Eastern Pacific Ocean - ETNP201302SV91 | ecosystem: Environmental > Aquatic > Marine > Oceanic | place: Pacific Ocean: Eastern...
CTTGAACTTTCGTATCCTGAAGTACTTGTTTGGTCTGTAGATGCTACATCCAAGGTTGCGTAAACTGAATTTCCACTATATGCGTAATTTGGATTTTCAATTGAGATATCTCCACTAATAGTTTTTTCAGAAATATTTAAAGTAGAGTTTAGTTTTATACCTCTCCCCAACCAATTATTTTCACTTACTGATGCCATAAACGCAGTTCCATCCGTACCTACTCCTGCGCCAGCTGCAAGCTCTCCAGTAGCTCTTTCTTCAACTGAAATTTCTAAAGTTTTTAGATCAGGAGCTGATCCGTCAAAAATTTTAGCTTCAACTTCACCAAAGATTCCTCTAGCTTTAAGTTTATTTACTGATTTATTAACAAGAAGGGCGCTATAAGGGTCTCCTTCATCGATGATAAGCTCAGATCTTATAACTGAGTCATTTGTAACTGAATTTCCAATGATATTTATTCTTTCCACTAAGAATTTTTGTCCTTCAAATATATCTATTTGAACTTCTACACCATCTCCATCTAAAGTTTCACTTACTCTATGATTAATAAATTGCAATTCTCTTCTCTCACTTAGCTTATCAATTTCTTTTAATATTTGAGTTAAAGCTCGTTGTGAGTAATAATCACCAACGACTTTATTAAAGTTTTTTTCTAAAGACGTAAATGGAGTTTTGTCTAATGTCTCTGATACATTCGCAAATATTTTTTTAAATCTATATCTTTTTCCAGCATTAATTGTATATGTGAGTACAAAACCCTCTCCTTCAGAGTATTCTACGTTACTTGAAGTTATATCCGCTTCATAATATCCTTTATTTTTGTAATATGAATTTAATAATCTTTTATCTAAGTCAACTCTACCTTGATTTAAATAAACGCTACGAGATAAAAATTTCCAAAATTTTGCCTCTTGTGAAGTAATTATATCTCTTAATTTTTTATCCCTTACTTTTTTATCTCCTAAAAAAAATATTTTAGATATCTTAGCTTTCTCTTTTTTATCTATTGAATAAACTATATTAACCATATTTTTATTTAATTTTTCAACTTGAGCGTCAATCTCAACAAAATAATAACCTAAGCTTCTATAAGCTTCTTTAATAATATTTATATCAGATTTAATAAAAGAACTTCTATAAGACGTTTTTTCTCTCAAAGTAAGCAATGCAGAAATAGTCTCCTTATATTTATCTGCTTTTTCTCCTTTAAAAGTGATTGAATTTATTATTGGATTTTCTTCTACTGTAAGTTTTAATAAACCATTTTCTAGAGTAATTGAAATATTTGAAAAAAAAGTTGAGTCGTAAAGTTTTTTTATTATAAGATTAATTCCAGCTGAGTCATAATCCTTGCCTTCGACTATATCTCCAAAAATTTTAATTGTTTCTAAAGTTATTCTGCTATTACCTTCAACTTGAACTTTATTTACAACTTCTGAATATGATTTTGAATTTATAGAGATAAAAAGAACAATGAAACTTAGTATTATATTTCTAAATTTTTTCATATTTTAGCTATCTTACACACATGTTGTTTGTTTTCAATCTAGCCCAATTGTCAGCTATTTTTATATCTTTTATTGTGCTTAGATTTCTTCTAGCATATTTATTAAAATCTTTATCTTTAAAAATAACATTTATTTTTTTAACTATATCTAAAAACCCTATTTTATTTGATAAAAAGTGATCAACCAAGACCTCATTAGATGCATTTAATATTGTGGGAGCCAATGAGCCCAAATTGAGACTCTTTTTAATCAATTTTACTGACGGAAACCTATTTGCATCAACATCTTGAAAATTTAACTTGCTCAATTTTTTTAAATCTATTTTTTTTACATTTGATGCATGATTATTTTTTCCATATAAAATATTAGATATAGGTATCTTCATATCGGTATTATACAAGATCATTTTAATTAAACCATTTTTAAAGCGTATTATCGAATGTACGTATGATTGAGGATGTATTGCTATTCTGTATTTTTTTCCATCGAAATTAAATATTTTATTAGCTTCAATTACTTCAAATACTTTGTTCATTAAATTTGCAGAATCTATAGAAATTTTTTTACCCATACTCCAATTGGGGTGATTTAGAGCTTGATAAGGTTTAACATTTTTTAATTTATTTATTGGTAAGTTTAAAAATGGACCACCTGAGGCTGTAATAATAATTTCTTCTATATCATTATTGCTTATATTTTTTGTTAGTTCTTTAATGGAAAAATGTTCTGAGTCTACAGGTTGAATTTTAGTTTTGTATTTTTTTATTTGCTGAGATAAAATTTTCCAGGCACAAATTATTGACTCTTTATTTGCGATTGCAACAGTCTTGCAAATTTTGATAGAATCTATTGTTGGTTGTAGTCCTGCAATACCAACAATCGCACACATCGCATAATCCATTTTTTTAGTAATTATTTTATTTAATGGTACGTTGCCTGTATAAACTTTTGTAGGATATTTTTTTAAACTATTTTTTACCTTTTTAAAAAAACTCTCATTTTTTATTAAAACATTTTTTACATTAAAAGTCTTCGCCTGTTTTATTAATTTTTTATAATTATTATTTGCAGAAAGTAAATAAATTTCAAAATTCTTCTTATTTTTTTTTATAACATCTAAGGTTGACATGCCTATAGAGCCCGTAGATCCAAGAATTATAATTTTTTTTTTCATTTAAGAAAATAATTTAATAACTATACTTAAGCTAGGTATCGCAAATATTATACCATCAATCCTATCTAAGATACCTCCATGACCAGGTAAAATTTTACCTGTATCTTTTACTCTTGCTAATCTTTTAAAGTATGAAATAAACAAATCTCCTAATTGGCAAATTAATGATAAGTAAAGACATAAAATTATATTTTCTAGGATGCTTAAACTAAATAAGTACAAATTTGTAGAAATAAAATAAAATATAATAAAAGGTAATAAAGATAAAATAAATGATCCTACGCATCCTGTGATTGTTTTGTTTGGGCTGATCTTTGTTAATTTTTTTCCCTTAAAAGTTTTTCCAAAAATATATCCACCTAGATCTGAAGCAATGCATATTGATAATATATAAACGAAAAATAATTGGTTATTATTGATCAAATCAAAACAAATAAAAATAAGAAGAGAAAAATAACTTATGCTTATTAATATTATAAAATTATAAAGTAATTTTTTCTTTTTAAAATAAATTTTTTTAACTAATTGCGTAAATTCTATCCAGCCTAAAAAAGAGATTAGAATCAATGACGCAAGTGAAATATAAATATTAACAAAAATACAAATATAGATAAATATGAAAAGTAACAATGATGTATTTATTCTTTTTTTTAATTCTTTAATCATTAATATCACCAAATTTTCTTTTTATATTATAAAATTTTTCTATTATTTTTTTATAGTCCCTTTCTCTAAAATCTGGCCAAAGTTTTTCTGTAAAAAATATTTCTGTATAAGCTAATTGCCATAATAAAAAATTACTTAACCTATTATTTCCTCCAGTGCGAATGAGAATATCCGGGTCTGGAATATTGTTTGTATATAAATTACTTTCAAAAATTTTTGTATCAAATCTCCTTATTTTACTTGCTAAGAGCTTTTTGCAAGCATTTACAATTTCTTCCTTTGATCCATAATTAATTGCAAGATTTAATGTTATTTTTTTATTTTTTAATGTTTTTTTCTTTATAAATTTAATAATTCTAATTATATCTTTAGGTAAACCTTGTTTTTTTCCTATAATATTAACTCTGATTTCATTTTTTAGAATTGTGTTTAGATTTTTTTTTAATGATTTTCTTATTAAATCAAAAAGAAATTTTATCTCTTTTTTGGGTCTTTTCCAGTTTTCAGTTGAAAAGGTATAAAGTGTTAAATAAGGAATTTTTTTTTGAATTGAGACTTTCACAACTTTTTCGACTGATCCAATCCCTTTTAAATGACCAAAATTTCTTGAATTTCTTTTCTTTAAACCCCATCTACCATTACCATCCATTATAATAGCAACATGATTTAACTTATTCATATGGTCATTATTTCTTTTTCTTTTTCTTTTAATCTTTTTTCTAATTCTTCTATTTGTGAGTCAGTTAAGTTTTGAATTTTTTTTTCATATTTTTTGAATTCATCTTCACTCATTTTTTTTTCTTTAAAGCTTTTTTTCATTATATCATTAGCTTCACGTCTAATGTTTCGCACTGAAACTTTAGCTTTTTCAGCTAAAGTTCCCATAATTTTTTTCAATTCAACTCTTCTCTCTTCGTTAAGACTTGGTATTGGTATTCTAATTAATTGACCATCTATTTGTGGATTTATTCCAAGACTTGATTTTTTTATAGCTGAGTCAATAAGTGGTACATTATTTGAATCCCAAACTTGAATATTTAGAGTTCTTGAATCTGGTGTTGTTAAAGTTGCAACTTGATTTATTGACATTTTTTGTCCGTAAATATCTACTTTAATTATATCGAGCATGGAAACATGAGCTCTTCCTGTTCTTAATGAAGATAAATCTTGTTTAAAAATATCAAATGCCTTTTTCATCTTTGAATTGCAATTATTTAAAATATCTTCTGAACTCATTTAATTTTCGACTCCTTCTCCAACTTTAAATCTTATAAACTGTTTTATATTTATTTTTTCATTACCAGAAACTTCTTTTAAAATATCTTTAACTTTCTTTTTGGGTTCCATTATCCAATCTTGATTAAGCAAAGTGTTTTCATTAATAAATTTATTTAGTTTTCCAACAGCTATTTTTTCAGCAATCTTAGATTCTTTGCCACTATTCTTCAACTCTTCAGTAATAATTTCTTTTTCTTTATTTATTATTTCTTGACTAAGTCCATCTTTATCAATTGCAAGTGGGGCAGACGCAGCTATATGCATAGCTAAATTTTTACCGAAATTAGATAATGATTCATCGTTCTTTTTTGTTGTTTCAAGACTTAATAACACTCCTAATTTTCCCACATTTTTTTTTAACGAAGTATGCATATATGAAAAATTAATTTTTTTATCTTTATTAATAAAAGAAACTCTTCTTAAAGTAATTTTTTCACCTATTTTTGAAATTAAATCAACAAGACTATCTTTAACACTTTTGTTATTTAACATCTTTGAATTTAATATTTTTTCTAAATCACCTAAATTATTTAAAGCTAAAAAAGATATTTCTTCACCAAATTTTATAAATTCATTGTTTTTTGCAACAAAATCAGTTTCACTATTTATTTCTATCATTGAAAATTCATTATTTTTTTCATTAATACAAATAATACCTTCGGCAGCTACTCTACCCATTCTTTTGTTTGCTTTAGCAATACCTTTTGTCCTTAATAAATCTATTGATTTTTCAATATCACCATTGGTTTCATCTATTGCATTTTTGCAATCCTTAAAACCTACTCCTGTAATTTCTCTTAATTCCTTAACTTTCTCTAAAATGTTATCTGTGGACATAAAAAATTATTATTTAGAACTTTTTACAATTTTTTCAGACTTTTTAATTACTTTTACTTTTTTGTCTGATTCTTTAGATTTTTTATTTGAAGCTTTAATTGTTTTATCTGATTTTTCTACTTTTTTTTCAATTTCTTTTTTTTCTTCTAATTTTGGTTCATCTATTTTTTTATTAACAATATATTTTTGTGCATCTAATATAGTTTGTTTTACTAAATCACAATATAGATTTATTGAGCGTCTAGCATCGTCATTGCCTGGTATTGGAAAATTGATTCCAGTAGGGTCAGAATTTGTATCTACCACGGCAACTATTGGAATATTTAATTTTAAACCTTCTTTTACTGCTAAAGATTCAACATTTGTATCAATAATAAAAATCATATCTGGTATTTTTTTCATATCCGCTATACCGCCTAGCGATCTTTCAAGTTTATCCCTCTTGGTGCCAAGCTTTAAAATTTCTTTCTTTGTTAAACCTTTGTTTTCTTTTTTTAACTCTTCGGTGAGTTTTTTATAAAGCTTAATTGAATTAGATATAGTTTTCCAATTAGTGAGCATGCCTCCTAGCCACCTATGGTTAACAAAAAATTGCGATGTATCTTTTGCTAATTGAGCTATTGTGTCTGTAGCTTGTTTTTTTGTGGAAACAAAAAGTATTTTCCCTCCACTTGAAATACATTTATGTATTTCAAGTAATGCAGAATTTGTCATTTCTAAGGTTTGAACTAAATCTATTATATGTATAGATTCTTTTGATCCAAAAATAAATTTACTCATTTTTGGATTCCATCTAAAGGTTTTATGCCCTAGGTGTACTCCAGCTTCTAACAATTGTTTAATAGTTAAACTTGGTAAATTCATAATTTCCCGGTTATTCCACCACAATTTTTTCCATTTAAGGACCGGAAGGTTTTTCAACCGAAAACTGTGTGCGTAATTATTGAGAGTTCTACAATTTTAAAACCTAAAAGGCAATAATAATTAAACACTAATTTTCTTTATAAAATGCTCTTTATTAAGGTTTTTTAATGTGTCGTAATTGAATTTTCTTTTATCCTTGAGTTCAAATAAATAATTTTTACCTGTTTCATAAACAGAAATCTTAATAACTGAATCTCCTTTCTCTCGTAGAGATTGATAAAGCTTATCTAAATTATCTGATTTATCAATTTCAATATGTACATTAGAATAAGTTTTTTTAGAAACATCACTTAATTTTTCAATCTTTCTAACACTTATTCTTCTAAATCTATTATCTTGATTTTGCTTATCTTTTAAGACAGTTAATAAAAAAGAACTCCCTGCCTTAATTTGCTCTCTATTTTTTTCCAAAATTTCAGAAAACAAAAAAATTTCAAATGTTCTGCTTAAATCGCTAAATTTAATAATGGCAAACAGACTTCCTTTAGATGTTTTTTTTTCTTTAATAGACATAATTGTCCCAGCCAATAAACATTGATTGTTATCTCCACTTTCAAATTCTATAAAAGTTTTAACTTTATATTGTTCAAGAATATCCTTGTAAGCTCTCAAAGGGTGGTCAGATAAATAAAAACCTACCGAGGAAAATTCATTTGTTAAAGTTTCACTAGTTGACCATGAAGCAGTTTTGTTTTCACTAATTAAATATGAAATTTTTTGGTTATCATCTGAAAACAAGCTTGATTGGTTACTCATTTTATTTTCATGAATTGTTTTAGAATTTTGTATAATATTTGGTATGTTTTCATATAAAACTTTTCTATTTTTAAAAATTTCATCAAAAGCTCCAGCTTTCACAAGTCCTTCTAGTTGCAATTTATTTATATTCTTTGGATTAACTCTATGTAAAAAATCGCTTATGGATTTAAACTCACCTTTTTCTTCTCTTTCTTGTATAATTCTAGAAACGGCTTCAAATCCTACATTTTTAATTGCTCCTAAAGCGTAATAAAAAACGCCATCTTTTGGTATAAATTCAGCAAAACATTTGTTTATACAAGGTGATTTTATCTTTACGTTTAATCTCTTAAGTTCTTCGTAAAATTCACTTAATTTTTCGGTATTAGCTAATTCATTAGACATTGAAGCAGCAATAAATTCATTAGGATAGTATGTTTTTAGATATGCTGTTTGATATGCAATAAGAGCATAAGCAGCTGCATGACTCTTATTAAAACCATACTCAGCAAAAGGTTCGATTTTTTTAAATATAAAAATTGCAGTATCTTTTGCTATACCATTTTTAATAGCACCATTAACAAATCTTTCTTTCTGCTTCTCTAATTCAGCTCTTTTTTTTTTGCCCATCGCTTTTCGCAAAATATCTGCTTCGCCGGCAGTAAACCCTGATAATTTTTGAGCAATCTGCATTACTTGCTCTTGATAAATTATAACACCATAAGTAGGTTCTAATATTTTCTTGATTTTTGAATGTAAATAATCGGGCTCTTTTTCACCGTGCTTACACATATTATAAATTGGAATATTTTGCATTGGGCCAGGTCTGTAAAGAGCTACTAACGCAATAATGTCATCAAATTTATTTGGTTTCATATTTGTAAGGGCATCTCTCATACCGGCGCTTTCCAGTTGAAATAAGCCGATTGTATGACCAGAACTCAACATTTTAAATATATTTGGATCATCTAATTTAATTTTACTTATATCTATTATTATTTTTTTTTGTTTAAGCAGAGATATTGTTTTTTTTATTACTGTTAAAGTTTTAAGGCCAAGTAAGTCAAATTTAACTAATCCTGCATTTTCAGATGCGTACATATCAAATTGAGTTGATGGTAAAAGTGAGTTTGATGATGGATCTTTATATAAAGGCACAAATTCAGCTAAATTTTCTTCTGGAATAACTACTCCTGCGGCATGTGTTGCCATATTTCTATTTAATCCTTCTAATTTTTTTGAAATCTCAATAAGTTTTTTTACTCTTGGATCTTTTTCCTCTTCTTTTCTTATTCTAGGTTCTTGAGCAATAGCTTTTTCTAAAGATAAAGGGCGTGATGGGTCAAATGGAATCATTTTACATAAAGAATCAACGTAACCATAAGGCAACCCTAATACTCTACCAATATCACGAAAAGCCATTCTAGCCTTTAATTTTCCAAATGTAATAATGTGAGCAACTCCTTTTCCATATTTTTTTTTGAGATATTCAAAAACTTGATCTCTTTTTTCTTCACAAAAATCTATATCGAAATCAGGCATAGAAATTCTATCTGGATTTAAAAATCTTTCAAAGATTAAATCAAATTTAATGGGATCAATATCAGTTATAGATAGAACCCAAGCTACTAGAGAGCCTGCCCCAGATCCACGCCCTGGTCCTACAGGAATATCATTATTTTTTGCCCATTTTATATAATCTGAGACAATTAAAAAATAACTAGAATATTTCATTTTTGAGATGATACTAATTTCATGATCTAATCTATTATTATATAATTTTTCTAAATCTTTCTTATCATCTGTTTTATTATATTGAAAAACATAACTATTTAATTTTTCTTTTAATCCCTTTTTTGATTCTTTAATTAATATTTCAGTTACATTTTTAACTTCACTTGTTTCAATATTTGGCAAAATAGGAGCTGAGTTTTGTGGTCTATAAGAAATTCTTAAAGGAAAATTTATATTATTTTCTAAAGCTTCAGGAAGATCTTCAAAAAGCTTAAACATTTCATCGCTCGATTTTAAATAATGGTAATCTGTATATTTTCTTCTATCCTTAACGTTGACATAAGTTTTTTCACCTACACATAAATAAGCGTCATGGGCTTCATACATACTCTTATCAAGATAAAAAACTTCGTGCGACGCAATTAAAGGTAAAGAAAATTTGTTTGATGAATTAATTAGAAATTTCTCAAATAAACTCTCTCCTTTGTCGCCATGTCTTTGTATCTCGAGGTAAAAATTATTCTTAAATTTATTTTTAAGTCTCTTAAAAATATCATGAATTTCATCTGTAAGATTTTTAAAAAATAATTTTCCTATTAGGCCATCAAAAGATCCTGAAAAAATAATCAAGCCTTCCGAATTAATTTCAATATCTTCAATTTTACAATGAGGCTCTTCATTATCTTTTATTTCAATAAAAGATTTTGAGGATAATTTTATTAAGTTTTTGTATCCTTGCAAATTTTTTGCAAACAATGGTACTTTTCCCATTTCATTTTTATATTTAATATTAATTTGAGTTCCAATAATTGGTTGAGTTTTCGTTTTAGCGATTGATTCTGAAAATTCTAAAGCTCCACAAAGATTATTTGAATCACATAATCCTACAGCTTTAACTTTTTTTTCTTTGCAATATTTTGCTAAGTCGCCTATTCTTAAAGCTCCTTCACAAATTGAATATTGTGTATGAATTTTTAAATGTGTGAACTCTCTTCCTGATGTATCAACCATTTTTTTTAGTTATACTACCATCAATAATATTTAACTTATAGTCCGCTCTATTTGATAGCTCTCTATTATGAGTTGCATAAAGTATTGACCTATTTTTTGATTTCAGTTTCAAAAATAACGAAAATATTTCATTAGCAGTCTTTCTGTCTAAGCTTCCTGTGGGTTCATCAGCTAGAATTAGATCTGGTTCAGTAATTAGCGCTCTTGCTACTGCAACTCTTTGTTGTTCACCTCCCGACAACTCACTTGGGAAATGATTAATTCTTCTCGATAAATTAACCATCGATAACATTTTTATTCCTTTTGCTTTTGATTCGCCCCATGTAATACCATTGTTAATTAATGGGATTTGCACATTTTCTAGGGCTGTGAAGTCATTTAATAGATTATTTTGTTGATATATTATTGAAATACCCTTTCTTCTTACGTTGTCTTTTTGTTTATCATTTGATTTTGAAAAGCTTTTATTTTTAAAAAAAATCTCTCCACTGGTAGGTTGATCTAATAATCCAATTATATGTAATAGTGTCGACTTGCCAGAACCAGATGGCCCAGTCAGAGAAATTAAATCACCTTTAGATATCGACAAGTTCACATTCTTTAGAACTGTAATATTATTATTTATACGGAAATATTTTTTTGATATTTTTTTTAATTTTATTATTTCGTTACTCATATCTTAATGCTTTCACTGGATCTAACTTTGCAGCTGATAAAGAGGGTAATATTGTTGCTAGAAAAGTTATTAATAAAGAAAAAAATGAAATTAAGGATATATAAAATAAATTTATTTCTGAAGGTATCGTGCTTAAAAAGTAAATTTCTTCAGGAAATAATCTTATATTGAATATAGACGTAATTAAAATTCTTATTTCTTCAATATAAAATGAAAATAATATACCAAAAATTACTCCAGTAATTGTTGCTAGGAATCCTATTGTGAAGCCTGTTATAAAAAAGATTTTTGCAATTGATTTTTTGCTAACACCTAGAGTTCTAAGAATAGCAATTTCTTTTGTTTTATTTTTAACTAAGATTGTTAATCCAGAGATTATATTAAAGGCAGCAACAATAATAATTAATGTAAGTATAATAAACATAACATTTCTTTCCACTTTTAAAGCTGTAAAGAAAGGTTTGTTTAAATCTGCCCACGAATAAACATAATGATCATTATATATTTTTTGAATTTTCTCCTTAACTAGTTTTATTTTGTCAGGTTTATTTAAAAATATTTCAAGATTTATATTTTTATCAGTAAGTTCAAATAAAGATTGTGCATCTTCAAATGGCATAAATATAATATTTTGGTCAAATTCAGCTAATCCTGTGCTAAAAATAGATGATATTTTAAATTTTTCTTGAAGAGGTATATTGCCAAAGGGTGTGTCAAGACTTGATGTCGACATCAAAGTTATCTCGTCGCTAACAGTCAAACCCAATGATATAGCTAATTCTTTACCTATAGAAACTGAACCTTTGTTAAATAAATCTAATGAACCATCTATAATTCCTTTCTTAACTAAATCAATTTTATTAATGTCATCGTTTAAATGTGATCGTATTATTATTCCTGTTGTGTTTTCTTTATTAATTAAAATTCCCTGTCCATTAAAAGTAAATGCTGTTTTTGAAATTAGTTCTTTTAAATTTTCAAACTTTCTTAAATCTATTTTATCTATTTTTTTATCGTAAGGCTTAACTATAATGTGGGGATTAAAACCTAAAATTTTATTAATTAGTTCAGTTCTAAAACCGCTCATAACTGACATTACAATAATCAATACCGCAACGCCCAAAGCTATACCTGTAAAAGAAAATAAAGAAATAATTTTTAAAAAACCTTCTTTTTTTTTTGGTTTTAAATATCTTTTTGCTATAACTCTTTCAATTTTTGAAATCAATTTGGTTTTCTTTTATTTAACAATTTATTTTTAATAATCTTTATAGATAACTCTTCTGCTTTTTCGTTAATCTCTTTAAATTCAAATTTATCATTTGTTGTCTTTGATCCAATTATTATCTGGTAGGGTATGCCTATTAAATCAAATTTTTTAAATTTAGCTGAAAGATGTTCATCTGTATCATCAAACAAAACATCAATATTATCAGCCTTTAACTCCTTGTATATTTTTTCTGCTTTTAAATAATTTGATTTATCATTTTTTTGAAGACTTGGTATTATTACAACATCAAATGGAGAAACTGTTTCTGGCCATTTCATAATATTATTATTAAATTTGGCCTCAATTATTGCTCCAACAAGCCTTGAAACTCCTACACCGTAGGATCCCATTTTTACGTAAACTTTTTTACCATCTTTTAAATCAACTGAGCACTTTAATGGTTTTGAATATTTGTCTCCAAAGTAAAAAATGTGCCCTACTTCAATTCCTTTAGTTATTAGTTGATTTCTTTTAATTACTTTACTATTAAATTCATTTTCATTAAATTTATCATCTGTAACAGAATAAAAATTATCATATTTTTTTCTTAAATCATTAATAGATTTCTCTTCAGAGTTATGATTGTTTATATCGATATCAAAAATTCTTTTATCTGCATAAATTTTACTTTCTCCAGTTTCTGCTAAAATTATAAATTCGTGTGAAAGATCGCCGCCGATAGGTCCTGTGTCTGCCGCCATTGGTATTGCTGTTAAACCAAGTCTTTTAAATGTATTTAAATATGCAAAAAACATTTTATTATATGATTTTTTAGCTTCTTCATCACTTAAATCAAATGAGTAAGCATCTTTCATAAAAAACTCTTTACATCTCATAACACCAAATCTTGGTCTTAATTCATCTCTAAATTTCCACTGAATGTGATATAAAAGTTGAGGAAGAGATTTGTATGATTTTATACTAGACCTAAAAATCTCAGTAATTAATTCTTCATTGGTTGGCCCGTAGAGCATTTCTTTTCCTTGACGATCTTTTATTCTTAACATTTCATCTCCATAGTCATCGTATCTTCCACTCTCTTTCCATATTTCTGCTGATTGAATTGTGGGCATCAATAATTCTTGCGCTCCAATTTTATTTTGCTCTTCTCTAACAATATTTTCTATTTTTTTCATGATTTTAAATCCTAAAGGTAACCATGAATAGATTCCTGTAGACGATTGTTTAATCATACCCGTTCTTAACATAAGTTGGTGTGATTTAATTTTTGCTTCTGATGGATTTTCTTTTAACAAAGGTATAAATAACTTAGATAAATACATAATTTAAATCCTAACCAAATTTACGTTTGTGTGTGGTCTTTTTCCAGTTTTTTCTTTTACTGTTTTTCTACAGTTAGTTTTAAGAGTTTCAACTAAATTATATTCTTGCTTTGAATTTTTTAAAGAAAAAGTTTTACATGTATTTCTAATTTTATCTTCTAAATCTATAAGAAAATCATTATTATCATTATTAATCGGTATTCCTTTAAAAGAAATTATAGGTTTATTTATTACTTTTCCTGAATTGTTTACAATTATAGTTATTTCTAAAAACCCATTATAAGATAAATTTTTTCTATCTTTTATTGACTGACTCTCTTCACCAACACTTATATTTCCATCTACAAAAACTCTTCCTACTGGAGCTTTATCAATTATATTTGGTTTTTCACCAGGAAATAATTTAACGATATCTCCATTCTCAACTTGAACTGGATAGGGAACCTGCATTTCTTTAGCAAAATTAATGTGCTCTATCATATGTCTATGCTCTCCGTGAACAGGAATAACTGACCTTGGTTTGACCCAATTATACATATCTTTTAAATCTTCTCTATTTGGGTGACCAGAAACATGAACAAAATTAGTGTCCTCAGATATCACTTCTATTCCATTTTTGACTAATTGATTGTGAAGCTTGGAGAGTTTTTTTTCATTTCCTGGAATAATTTTAGATGAAAAAATTACTGTATCATCTTTTTCAATAAAAACATCAGGATGAATATAGTTAGCCAATCGCATCATAGCTCCATTAGGTTCTCCCTGACTACCGGTACATAAATAAATAATCTTCTCTCTTGAAGATTTTTTGGCTTCTTTAGAATTAATAGGTTCAATTAAATTTTTTAAATAACCACATTGCTTTGCCGCTTTGTAAATTCTATGCATAGACCTTCCTATTAAAGAGATTTTACGCCCAGTTTTTTTAGCACAATAAAATATACTCTCCATTCTAGCTACGTTTGAAGCAAAAGATGTAACTATTATCCTTTTTGGAATTTTCTCCATTATATTTAACAAGCTTTTTCTTACATCCATTTCTGATCCAGCTCTTCCAGGACTAAAAACATTTGTTGAGTCGCAGATCATAGCAAGAACACCTTCTTCACCTATTTGTTTTAGTTTTTTTTCATTAATGGTTTCTCCAATTAAAGGGTTTGGGTCACATTTCCAATCACCTGTGTGCAATACCATACCTGCTGGTGTTTTTATACTTAATCCATTAGGTTCAAGTATTGAATGTGTTAATGTAACAAATTCTATTTTGAAAGGTCCTAACTGAATATTGCCATTAAGTTTAATAATTTTTAATTTATTAGTAATATCAATTTTTTTTTCCTTAAATTTTTCTTGAATTAAAACAGCTGTAAATGGGGTTGCATATATATTGCAAAGTAGCTTAGGCCATATATGAGCTATAGCACCAATATGATCTTCATGGGCGTGGGTTAAAACTAAACCTAACAAATCATCTTTTTTATCAACTATAAAACCAGGATCAGGATAAATTAAATCTATTCCAGGAATTGTATCATCGGCAAATGTGACGCCTATATCAACTATAATCCATTTTCTATTGTCTGGCTTCCCGTATGCAAATAAGTTCATATTCATTCCTATTTCACCAGAACCTCCTAATGGACAAAAAATAAATTCTTCTTTTTTCATTTAATTAAATTCCTAATATTTTTTTTATAAATTTCTATTATACCACTTATTGTTATGTTCTTATCTACAGTAAATGTTCTTTTTATAGAAGTTTTAAATAAATCAGCATAACCTCCAGTAAAAATAACTTTATATTTTTTTTGGGTTCCTTTTTCAATTTTTGAAATAATATTATTAATTAGACCTGAATAACCCCAGTAAAATCCTGAATTTAGGGCTTCGCGTGTGTTTTTTCCTATAATTTTTTTTTGTCTTTTTATAGAAAAAAAAGGTATTTGATCTGCTGAAACAGTTAGGGTTTTAATAGAGAGATTTACTCCTGGAGCAATTACACCTCCAATATAACTACCTTTTTTTGTAACCACATCAAATGTTGTTGCTGTACCAAAGTCTACCACTATACAATTAGTTTTATACTTTTTATAAACACCAACTGAATTTGCTATCCTGTCTGAGCCCAATTGATTTTTATTTACAATATTAAGGTTAATTATTTTTTTTACTTTGTTTTCTTTAATTTCAACTAACTTAATTTTATAAATTTTTTTTAAAAAAATTTTAATTATTTTATTATATTTTGGGACTACGCTTGAAAACAAAGATATAGAACTTAAAATCTCATTTTTTAAAAATTTATTTATTTTTTTTTTAAATATATTCGTTGTTAAGATTTCTTCACTACTTAATGAAATTTTTTTTTTAATTACAAAACTTTTCTCATTAATTAAACAAATTTTTGTTACTGTGTTACCTATATCTCCTATTATTATATTCATAATTTTATTTATTAATTAAAAGCCATGATATCTGCTTTTTTCTTAAAACTTATAAA